>Ga0123330_1005144_pt1 | contig 9784 bp, 9 predicted proteins | sample BioC13SIPDNA_2_FD_89704 | JGI IMG/M metagenome (GOLD analysis project Ga0123330, IMG submission 89704) | Anaerobic biogas reactor microbial communites from Washington, USA - Biogas_R2_A C13 SIP DNA | ecosystem: Engineered > Bioreactor > Anaerobic > Unclassified | place: Washington, USA | collected... | reverse complement strand
GCGTGGTCATTCACTTCAGGCGGCAGGATCTCTTCCTGGAACGGCCGGCCTGTGCGTGAACTGCGCTTTGCTGCGCTAAATGTGTATTTCTTCAGGCTCCCGCTGTTGTCAATGAGTGCAGCGCGTTCGTTTTCTTGTCATTGAAAGAGCGCGTGTGTATAATCACAGGCATACACAGGGCGTCCCGGGCAGGCCGGGCGCGGCAGAGGGGACGGCATGGATTGCACACCAGCTCCGGCAAAGAACAAATTTGCTTTCTCAGCGCGGCGCGCGGCAATTGTCGTGACGCTTGCGCTGCTCATGACCCTGACGATGCTTCAGGGGACAGCTGAGGGCCCTGAGGTTGAAACAACACAGGGATACTTTTTAACGGAGACCAACCTGTACGCGCAGCCGGACCGGTCAGGCGAGGTGTTGCTGAGAATTCCGCAGTACACGCCGTTTGTCATCCGGGTATCGGCGGATCCCGCTCAGAAAGGCTTTGGCTGGACGCAGGTGGCGGATGTATCCGGCTATGTCAGCCTGGCGAACCTGCTCCCCATGCCCAAGGTGTTCAGCGATTGGCGTGAGGGCAAGACGATGTTCGCCTGGGATGTCCGCCTGTTGCGCGAGCAATCCCTGCATGGCGCCGAGGTGCTGCTGCGCCTGCTGCCTGAGACGCCCTTCACGGTGTTGGGCCGCACCAAGTTCATGCTGTATGTGGAGGCGCAGGGCGTGCGCGGCTATATATATGCCGACAAGCTTGAGGAGCTCCGCTGCGACCAGCCGCTGGAGCCCTCCCTCCGGTACAGCGCGATGGAGCAGCCGCTTTTGTCCTGGCCGCTGGCCGGCGCACAGCCGCTGATTGACCTCAAGGCGGGTCAGCTCCTGCGGGTGACCGGGCAAAACCGAGCTTATCTGCGGGTTGAGGTCATGGACCAGGTGGGCTATGTGCAAAGGCAGCACACAGGCGCCATCGGCGAGGTGGCGGAGCAGACCATGCTGGTGTATTCGCAAACGGCAAGCCCACTTTATTCAGGGGTGGATGACGCCCGGCCTGCCGGCCAGACCATGGAGCCGGGCAGGCTGTACCAGGTGGACGCGCAGGCCGGGGATTTCCTGCGTTTGAAGGATTCCGGCCTGTTTGCCCGGGCGGAGGGCGTGCAGGCCCTGCTGCTGGAGGCTTTTGCCGCGCCGCGCCTGGCCGGGGTGGACGCGCCCCGGGCCCTGATGGGCCTGCCTGAGGCGGACAGCGCAAATGATCGATGGCTACAGCCCGGGCGTCTGTATACCTTTCTGTCATCCTCGGGCAATTGGTGGTATGTTGATGACGGCCTGGTTCAGGGCTTTGTCGATGTGCGGCACCTGACTCCCCTGCCCGAGCGGGGCGAGAAGATGAACCGCACCTACGCGGTGTACACCGGCGAGGCTGCCTTCCTGCCCGGCTCATCCCAGCTCCAACCAGTGGTGCCCGGGCAGCTGGTGGAGCTCAACGAGCTGTGGGGAAAGCAATGGTTCCGCACCGGGCAGGGCAGCTATGTCCATATTGGCGCTGTCGATATCTTGGCCTCTGACGCACCGGTGCGCCCGCACAAGGTTATCCTGGATCAGGCGCTGACGATGTACTCGCTGCCGGATGAGGTCAGAGGCCGGGCGATTGCCGCCCTGGATGCCGGAGAGCAGGTTGAGGTCATCGGCTTTGCCCGTTATTTCCTGCTGCTGCGCGCGCGGGGGATGGAAGGCTATGTGGTTGGCAAGACGCTCAAAACCCATGAGACGCGCTACCTGCCCGATACCGATCCGCCGCCCTGTGAGATACTGGTCAACAAGGCGGACTTCAGCGTATCGCTGTATGCCCTGGACGCCCGGGGACAGCGTTATGGCGAGCCGATCCTCCGGGGAATCGCCGCCCTGGGCAAGCGCAGTACGCCCACCCCTTCCGGTCGCTTTCCACTGGGGTACAAGCAGCGCTGGGTGCGCTTTAGCCAATCCCAGGCCCCGCACGCCATCACCTATCTGCGCGGCCGCTATTTGCATGGCATCCCCTGCTATGGCCCGGACGAGGCCCAGGTCACCGAGTGGGGTTTGCAGGAGCTGGGCACCCTGTCCAGCGGAGGCTGTGTGCGCATGACCTTTGATATGGCGGCCTATCTCTATTTCAACTGTCCCTCCTACAAAACCATCATGGAGGTCGTCAATGGCCTGCAATAAATCCGCGCTAACGCTCTGCCTGCTGCTTACCCTTCTTCTGCTGCCGCTGGCAACGCCGGCTGTGCAGGATGCTCCGCCCCTGACCCCGGAGGATCTTGAGGTTCTGTTGGGCGAGGAGGTCTTTTCGCTGGATGTGCCGGCGGCGCCCCTGCTCCGGGCCCTGGATCAAAAGGGCATCCGCCTGACGGTGCGCGAGGTGGACAGCTGCCTGTTCCCCGGCAAGGACCGGGAGTTTTCCGATGAGCAGATTTTGATCGGCACCCTGCCACGCGGCGCGCGCGGCGCTGATGTGGTGGAAACCATCATGGCGCTGGGCGGGGAATACATGACCAGACGGGGCATCAGCATCGGCAGCACCGGGCAGGATGTCCTGGCAGCCTACGGCGAGGCGGCGCTGAAGGATTATGACCTGCTGATCTATTGCCTGCCTGGACAGCCTGACGGTCCGTGGCTGGTGTTTGTGATGGATCTGGAGAAGGATGCTGTACTGTCTTTTTATGCTGTGTTGAACACCCAGGGCTGAGACGGGCTGACCTTCCCTTGCGCTGCCGGTGGAGTCCCTGCTGGCAGCCGCGCGGTTGAAAGGGCTTGATTGACAGGTCAACTTGCGGCAGGTAGAATATATAAAACTGTTCAGACAAGGAGTACGCATGGCATACAATGACATCAAGGAAATCCTGCCTCGCTTTCGTTTTATGGGCAACTATGTTTCCTCCCATGAATTAACCAGCGGCAACATCAATGATACCTATGTGCTCACCTACCGCAACGGTGAGCGAACCATGATGTATACCCTGCAGCGCATCAACACCTATGTGTTCAAGGATCCCCAGCTGGTCATGCAAAACATTGCCTCGGTCACCAATCATCTCAAGGCCAACCAGATCCGCCATGGCAGCTATGATGAGCGCCATGTGCTGGAACTGGTGCGCACGGTGGACGGCGATGTCATGCACAAGGACGCGCGCCACGGAGTCTGGCGCGCTTACACGTATATCACGGACGCCCTGGCGCTGGACGTTGTGGATGATCCCGCCCAAATGGAGGAGGTCGGCCGCGCCTTTGGCCGTTTCCAGCGCGACTGGCTGATTTTCCGGCTGCGCAGCTGTCTGAGACCATCCCCAATTTTCACAACACCACCAAGCGTTTTTATGACTTTGTGCGCGCCGTGGACAATGACAGGGCCGGCCATGTCCGGGAGATGGAGGACGAGATCGAGTTTTTCTTTGAGCGCCGGCGCATGATGGGCGAGATCGTTCTCCTGATGGACAACAATGTCATTCCCTTGCGGGTCACGCACAACGATACCAAATCAAACAACGTCCTTCTGGATAACAAAACGGGCGAGGCGCTGTGCGTGATCGATCTGGATACGGTCATGCCCGGCTCCGCCCTGTATGACTATGGCGACGCGGTGCGTTTCGGCGCCTCCACCGCCCGGGAGGATGAGGAAGATACCAGCCTGATCCGCCTGGACATGGACAAGACGCGCGCCTTCACCCGCGGCTTTGTGCAGGAGACCAGTGGCATCCTCTCACAGGAGGAGCTCAGCCGGCTGCCCATGGGCATCAAGGTGATGACAGCCGAATTGGCCATGCGTTTTTTTACGGATTATCTGGATGGAGACATATACTTCAAGGTCAACTCTCCCCAGCACAACCTGGTGCGCACCCGCGCTCAGATGGCGCTGCTGATGGACATCGAGCGGCGCGAGGAGGAGCTTATGGAGATGGTGCAGCGCTACTTGACCCGTTACGCTTAAGGACTGTTTTGCAGGAAAACCAGCACAACCCCCGTGCGCGTGCTGATATGAATTGGCCGCCCGGTGGCCGCGTTGCTGACGCCCAGCGGCTCAAAGGCGTTTAAGATGGCGTCCTGCAAGGGGTAGGAGAGCCCCCTGAGGGTAACTCCGGTGGCAGGCTCGCCCCAGCACAGGACGGAGACACGCCTGCCCTCCCGCAGCGGCGGCAGGCTGAGCTGTTCCGCGCAGAGCGCGTGGATGACCACATCCCGGTCGATCATGACACCGCGCAGGCCCTCCTGCGCCAGGCGCGAGAGCAGCTGCAGGTTGGCTACGGCATGATCCAGCCGGCCGCCCAGGGCGCCGTACAGCTTAAAACGGGTGTAACCGCGGCTTTTGGCCAGGCTGATGGCCAGCGCCATGTCGGTCAGGTTCTTGCGCCGCGGGAAGCGCAGCAGCGGGATACCCCGGGGCTGACGGGCGAGAGAGTCCATGTCGCCCAGGATCAGGCCGGGCCGGATGCCGACCCGCGCAAGCGCCCGGTAGCCGCCGTCCGCCGCGATGACCATATCGCCCGGCCCGGGGCGTAATCCCGCCCTGCAAAAGCCGCCGGCGCCCACAATAAACGCAGTGTTCATTTTGTATACCCTCCCGGATGCGAGTATATCCTGATGGGGGCGGGCTGGCAAGAAAGGAAAGGCATTGAAGAGGAAAAGCCTGTTTGTATGCACCGACTGCGGCTTTGAGACAGCCAGGTGGTATGGAAAGTGTCCGGGCTGCGATGCCTGGAACACCCTGGAGGAGGTCATACGGGAGACGCCCGCGGCTGCCAAGCCCGTACAAAAACGTTCCGGGGGCACCGGCGCGCAGGCTGAGGCGCTGCCCGACATCGCCGCGGACCGGGCCATATACCAATCCACCGGCATCCCGGAGTTTGACCGCGTGTTGGGCGGAGGTGTGGTGGAGGGCTCGCTGCTGCTCATCGGCGGTGAGCCCGGCGTGGGCAAGAGCACGCTGTTGCTGCAGGTCTGCGCCCAACTGACGCGGCGGGGCAAACAGGTGCTCTACATCACCGGGGAGGAGAGCGCCAGGCAAATCAAGCTGCGCGCGCAGCGCCTCGGCGCCGGGCAGGACAAGGTGCTGATCCTCGCGGAGAACGCCATGGACGCGGTGGAGGACAAGCTGGCGCAGCTTCAGCCGGATTATGTGGTGGTCGATTCCATCCAGACCATGTACCGCCCGGACATGGCGTCCGCGCCCGGATCGGTCAGCCAGGTGCGCGAGAGCGCGTCAGTGTTCCTGCGCCATGCCAAGACCAGCGGCTGCGCCATTTTCCTGGTGGGCCATGTGACCAAGGAAGGCGCCATCGCCGGGCCGCGCGTGCTGGAGCACATGGTGGACGTGGTGCTGTATTTTGAGGGCGACCATCAGCGCGAGTACCGCCTGTTGCGCGCCAACAAAAACCGCTACGGCTCGGTCAACGAACTGGGCTTGTTTGAGATGACGGGCGAGGGCATGCGCACGGTCGAAAACGCGTCGGAGACCCTGCTGCGCGACCGGGCTGCCGGCATCTCCGGCTCGGTGGTGTTTTGCAGCATGGAAGGCAGCCGGCCGATGCTGGTGGATATGCAGGCCCTGGCTGCGCAAAGCTTTTATCCCTCGCCCAAGCGCACCGCCAACGGCATTGACCAGGGGCGCGTGGCATTGCTGCTGGCAGTGCTGGAGAAGCGGGCGGGGCTTCGCCTGTACAACCAGGATGTATATGTCAATGTGGCCGGCGGCCTGAGCCTGGATGAACCTGCGGCTGACCTGGCGGTCTGCCTGGCGGTGGCCTCCTCGCTGTCTGACAAGACCCTGCCGCATGATGTGGCGGCCATGGGTGAGGTAGGCCTGCTGGGCGAGGTGCGCCCCATTCCCTTTTTGGAACGCCGCCTGGCCGAATGCGCCCGGCTGGGGTTCATGCAGGTCATCTGCCCAAGGGCTGGCAAGCCCAAGGTGCCCAAGGGGCTGAAAATGATTGAGGTCACCACCCTGTCCCAGGCGGTGGCCGCCTTGCACCTGCTGGCCGGCGGGGCTTAAGGCCCAATGGGTGTGGGCGTTTAGTAGTTTCTTATGAAGCATCGCGGATGTTTTCACTTTGTGATGATTATCATTTAATATATTCTCAATCCTGTCTGCCCACTGAAAGATTTTCACAGCCGTGACGAATGGCCTGCCTGAAGCGTCTAATGGGTGTAGCGCTACTTGAGGTGAGTGAATGGACAAGGATTTTTTTGTGCGGGAAATTGAACGTGTAAGCCAGATGCTTTACCGCGTGTCATTTACCATTCTGCAAAACGATGAAGACTGCAAGGATGCCTTGCAGCAGACAGCTCTCAAAGCCTGGGAGAAACGCGGCAGCCTGAGGGAACCGCAGTACTTCAGCAGTTGGCTAACCCGCATTCTCATCAATGAAACCAGGAATATTCAGCGCAAAAGGCGCGGCCTGGTATCCCTTGAAACCGTTCAGGAGCCTGCTGCGGATCCACCAAATCCGGAACTTTCCATCATCATCCATTCAATGCCTGAAAAACTGCGTCTGCCGCTGATCCTGCGATACGCAGAAGGCATGAGCTATGAACAAATCGCAAAAACCCTGCGCCTGCCCCTTTCAACGGTACGCGGGCGCATCTACCGGGCCAAACAACATTTAAGAAAGGAACTGGAGGCATGAACAAGCACAAGCAAAATGATCTTGACCTGAAACAGGCCTTCTCTCCGATGCCCGATGATTGCTACCAGGCGCTGATGCATGCAGCCCGTTCCGTCAAGGAGGAAGAACCCGTGAAAAAAACATCATTCAGGATGGCTTTGATTGCCGCCGCAATCCTCATCCTCACCATGGCGGTGGCCCTGGCTGCCAATGAGCTTGGAATTATCAACTTTATGGACAGGTTCCGGGCAAGGCTTCCCGAGTCCGCCCTGGATCTCATGGCGAAAACCGAGAACAAGACCTTTGCCGTGGGCCCTCTTGAAATCACCCTGCGGGAACTGTTGGCGGATGGCCGGGTGGTGATGATGACCGCTCACGCAAACAAAGCTGATGAGTCCCCTGCCGTTTTGGTGGCGGGCAGCGGCGACATGTCGGACCGCATCCCGGAGAGTGAGGCTAAACGGCTGAAGCTGCCTCAGGAAACCACCTTCATTGAAGCCGCCAGGCAAATCAAGGCGCCGCTTTATATCGTCTACCCCTATCTGACCATTGATTTTGAGCTGCTTCATGGCGAAGAGATGATGGCTGAATTCTATGCAGAGGACGGCGCCCTATTGCAGATGCAAATGCTGCAAACCAAGCCCGATCAGATCAATGAGACACTCGAAGCTATGCTGACCCTGCATGTGCGTGAAATCAATCCTGAAACCGGAGAACAGGTTGAAGGCAGAGACTGGCGCGTTGAAGAAAAGATCTCCGTTCCTGTCAACAAAACCGTGACTGAAAAAAGCTACACGCCCGATGGCAATGCCCTGCTTGACGGTTACACGGTGAAGTCCCTGAAAGCGGAACAAACCGTGGCCGGCATTTACCTGACGACCCAAGCTGAAGCCGGTCCCGAAGTGAAGCGGGAGAATGTCTATCAAACACTGTACACCTGGGAATACAGAACGGTTGACGACAAGCCCTTCCCCGACGGCATCAGCATGTCGGGCTATCTGGTAGATGACGCCTGGCCTGTCGTGACGCTTCATCAGATGATAGGATTAGGTGAATTTCCTGATGTCATGAAACTCTCAGGCATTGATGGAATCAGCCTGACCACACTGAAATAAGCGACTGTACCGCGCCGCATGGATGATTCTCATGCGGCGCCTTTTACAATCAGGAGAAACAAAATGAAACGCCTTGCTGTATTTATATCTGTTATTTGCCTCATGCTTTGCCATGTTTCAGCTGAAACCCTGTATACCCAGCGCGTTTCTGCACCCGGCGCACATCATCCCGGTTATTCATCTTTCATTGATACCTTCCCGCATCTTGTATTTAACAGCGACAATACCTGGTTCAATACTACCGACGAGTTTGTTTCGGCGCTCAAACTGAGCAATCCGCCTTTTGACTTATTCAGCTTGGACGGATATTACAGCAGGGAGCGCTTGATGTCTGAAGAGTTCTGCGCCGATTTATCTCAGAGCAAGGTCATTGGTGATACCCTGGGACGCATGTGGCCTGCGATCGTGGATGCGGCAACAAAGGATGGCAGAATTTATGCCGTACCTGAGAGCATCCTGCTAAGCGGCTTTGGAACTTGTGAGGATGCCTGGCAGGCTGCGGGTTTGAGCAACATCCAGGTGCCAGCCAGCTACATGGAGCTGCTGGCATTTCTGGAACAATGGGTGGAAAGAATCAAACAGGCCCCAGAGCCAAAAATCCGCATAAGCAATATGATTGATGAAAGCCTTTATAACAGGCAATCCTATATAAACTACCTGCTTCCGGTTTTGCTGGATTGCTACACGCTGCCCATGCTGTATGAAGGAAGGATGCCGGATTTTCACACGGAGGAATTTCGCGCATTGCTGGAACGCACGGTGAATGTGGGGCTGGCGCTGCACGAGGCTGAACCGCGAGCAGGTGAAGGAAACATGCAACTTTTCCAAAATGAATTGATGGGCTTTGGTATCATCGGCATCAAGGATGGCTATTCCCATGCGATGCCGCTTAGAATCAGGAATGATCAGCCTGTTCTTTTCAAGGGAAGCCTGAGTTTGCTTTGTGTTGGTGCTGAAAGCGGACAAAAAATTCTGGCGATTGATTATCTTGAGCATGTGATTACCCACCTGTCTTCTCACACTGCAAGCTATGCTTTCATGGACAGCCAGGCGCTTGAGCGCCCTCATCTGGATGAGGATATTGCAGACCAGAAGAAGCGTATCGACCTCACCATTGCTCAGTTGACTGATCCCAATCTATCAAAGGCCAAACAGCAGGAAATGGAAGAACAGCTTAAACGGCAAAACAATGTCCTGAAATCCATGCAAACGGAGGATTGGAAGTATCTCATTTCACCGGATTGGCTGGCCAAGTACCATATAGCAGCCCCTTACCTGTATTTCCCTGATGCAAGCCCTTGTGTTTACACTTCTGCCGAGGGAAGAGAAATGCTGCAGCTTATGCGGAGATTTGCGGATAATGAAATAAATGCCGATCAGTTTATCACGGGGCTTGATTTACTTGGCAAATAAAACTCGGGGCCTTTGCAATATGGCTGTTTCCGTCTTGCAAGCAGGTGTTTTTTGCGATATAGTGAAGAGGCCTGACAAAGATTGGCATGATATATAACAGCCGCAGAGAGGAGTGCAGACAATGAAGAGGCGGATACTGGCAGGATTCCTTGGCGCTTTGCTGATGATTGGCCTGCTGATTCCCAATGCCCTGGCAGAGGACCTGAAGTACGGGTCTTCCGGCAGCCAGGTCAAACAGGCCCAGGCGCGTCTGGCGGAGCTGGGCTACTACAAGGACAAGATCGACAGTAAATTCGGCCATACTACCTATCTGGCTGTCAAAGCTTTTCAAGAAAAGAACGGCCTGAAAGTGGACGGTGTGATTGGAGAGACTACCAATTTCGTCCTGTTCAGCGCCGGTGCCATCAAAGCCGACGGCATTGCCGCCGACCCGGCTTCATACCAGCGCATCGCGTATGGAGACGCAGGCCCGGCTGTCAAGACGGTGCAGGGCTTGCTGCGCGACCTGGGTTACTATACGAAGGATGTGGAAGGCAAGTTCGGCTATTCGACCTATCAGGCAGTCGTCAAGTATCAAAAGGACATGGGCTTGAAGGTGGATGGCGTGGTAGGCCCCGTCACCTGGGGAGCCCT
>Ga0123330_1005129_pt1 | contig 9804 bp, 9 predicted proteins | sample BioC13SIPDNA_2_FD_89704 | JGI IMG/M metagenome (GOLD analysis project Ga0123330, IMG submission 89704) | Anaerobic biogas reactor microbial communites from Washington, USA - Biogas_R2_A C13 SIP DNA | ecosystem: Engineered > Bioreactor > Anaerobic > Unclassified | place: Washington, USA | collected... | reverse complement strand
TCTTATTTTGCCTAAATCGTTATCAGATAACAGCCCCTTAATAATTTGTGCATCCTTTACTTGATATCGGGCAGCAACAAAATCACGATGGGGTGTACCTATTGAATGATCTTTTTGATAATACGTTTTATCAACCAAAGTTTGAGCTTTTGCATATATATTTATAAACGGAAATATGTAAGTTCTCAAATTTCCAGTTTCATCACGGTCATCAAACCATATGACTTTTTTAAATTTGCTGAAGAAACATTGCAAGTAATCAATCGCTGCTTTTCTATCTTTCCTTGTAATGGGTAAAATGTCTCGATAATTCCCTTCTAGGAAAATTAATACATCACACTCAGCTATATTTTTTCCTTTTGTGCTAGGAAAATACTTAATATCTAACCCAACCTCGTTTAGATTGTCTTTAAAAACTCTAATTGGATGCAAATGTTTACTAAAACAAACCTGTTTATTACCGATAACATGAATCTTCTGCATAATCATTAATACTGAATCAATATGGATCTTCTTAAGGTGATTAATAAGTACATAGCTACACAGTGTCAATGAATGTTTTCTCAACCCTGTTAAAAATGACCACACCTATGAACAGCACCACCAGCATGAACCCAGCACTGTAGGCAAGCCTGGCCCAGGAGGCTTCGCCCGCACCCAGGAAGCCAGCACGAAAGGTCTCAATGATGGGCGTGACGGGGTTGAGGGTTACCACCCAGCGCCAGCGTTCGGGGATGCTGGAGACAGGCAGGATAACCGGCGTGGCGTACATCCACAGGCTAACCCCAAAGCCCACCAGGTAGGTCAGGTCGCGGTACTTGGTGGTGAGGGAGGAGATGATGATGCCAAAACCCAAGCCAAGGCCTGCCATGAGAAAAATCAGCAAGGGCAGGGCTAAAGCCCAGGGGGTCAGGCGTACATCGGCGCCGCGCAGGGCGAAATAGACCAGGAAAGCCAGGAAGAAAAAGAACTGGATGGCGAAGGTGATCAGCTGGGAGATGATGATGGAGATGGGCGTGACCAAGCGCGGGAAGTAGACCTTGCCAAACAGGTGCGCGTTGCTGACGAAGGTGGTGGAGGTACCGTTGAGGCAGCCGGAGAAGTAACCCCATAAGACGTTGCCGGACATATAGAAGAGCAGCTGTGGCAAGCCATCGGTGGGCAGGCCGGCAATGTTGCCGAAGATGACGGTGAAGACGACCGAGGTGAGCAGGGGCTGGATCAGGAACCACAGCGGGCCGAGGATGGTCTGCTTGTAGCGGGAGACGAAGTCACGCCGCACGAAGAGCCCAACCAGGTCGCGGTAGTGCCAGACCTCGCGCAGCTGCAGGTCGTACCACTTTTTGCGCGGGGTGATGATGAGGTCCCAGTTATCGTCGGTCATTAGTTGTTAGTTGTTGTTCAGTAATTGAGATTGCTTCGTTCCTCGCAATGACAGATTTGGTCGCGATGACAGTTGAGAGATTGCCGCGCAAGCTCGCAATGACAGGCTTAGTGATAATGAGATACCCGCTATCCCCTGCCCACACCAATCACCTTGAAGCCGAGGTCGGAAAGGGCTTTGGCGTTGAGGAAGTTGCGCCCGTCCACGACGGGTACGCGCCTGAGCTTTGCCCAATCGAGCTCACGGTACTCTGGCCACTCGGTCACCAGCACGACGGCATCGGCATCTTCGAGGGCATCGTAGACATCATCGCAGTAGCGCACGCCCAAGTCTGGGTAGAGCCGGCGGGCATTGGGCAGCGCCACGGGGTCGTGCGCGCTGACGGTTGCGCCGCGCTGCAGGAGCATGCGGGCGATATCAAGCGAAGGGGCGTCGCGCAGGTCGTCGGTGTTGGGTTTGAAGCTGAAGCCGAGCATGGCAACCCGGCGGCCTTTGAGGATCTTGAGCGCGCCCTGCAGGGTCTCGACCACCCAGGTGCGCTGTTTGTAGTTGACGTCGCGGGCGGCCTGCACGATGGGCATCTCCAGGTTGTATTCCTGGGCGGTGGAGACGAGGGCGGCGGTGTCCTTGCCAAAGCAGGAACCGCCCCAGCCGATGCCGGGCGCCAGGAAGCGCGGGCCGATGCGCTCATCCAAGCCAATGCCGCGCGCAATCTGGGTGATATCCGCCCCCACCTTGGCGGCCAGGTGCGAGACTTCATTGATATAGGAAATCTTGAGCGCCAAGAAGGCATTGGCAGCGTATTTGATCATCTCGGCCGAAGCCAGGTCACAGGTCAGGAGGGGCACAGCGCTGAAGCCTTCCGGGCGGGGCAGGCATTCGGGCGCGGTGAAGTCCTGGTTGAGCAGGGGGCGGTAGAGATCAGTGAGGGTGTTGAGGGCTTGCTTGTTCTCGGAGCCGATGACGATGCGGTCGGGGTAAAGGGTGTCAAAGAGGGCTGAGCCCTGGCGAAGGAACTCAGGGTTGGAAACGATGGCGTAGTTTTCTTCGGGTTTTTGGCCGTATTTGCCCTGGTAGGCGGTGCGCATGAGCGAGCCGACCCAGTTGCCTGAGCCGATCGGCACGGTGGACTTGTTGACCACCACGGTGAAGTGGGAATCCAGGCGACTGCCGACGGATTGGGCGGCCTGGGCAACGTACTCGAGGTTAGCGCTGCCATCCGGCAGGGAGGGCGTGCCCACGGCAATGAAGACCACGTCGGTGTGCGGGATATCGGCTTCGTCGTAATTGCTGGTGAAGTGCAGGTTGTCGGCTGCCAAACCGAGCATGGTATCCAGGTGCGGCTCGTACATGGGTGCGCGGCCGCTTTGGAGCAGGGCAATTTTCTCCTGGTTTACATCCAGGCAGGTGACCTCATGGCCAATGTAAGCCAGGATCACACCAGTATTCAGTCCAACATAACCTGTGCCGATAATCAAAACTTTCATGAAAAATTCTCCAATTTCTTTAGTTTAGGGTTGATAGGTGCCATTCATAATCGACTGCAGGAAGCCCGGCACGGTATCATGCCAGATCTGCACTGCGCCGCCGGCCGAGGTGGTGAAGCCGTGGTGCATGTCACGCGGGATCTCGATGAAGTGCACGTTCTCACCTGATATGCTTTTTGCCAGGCACGCCACGGGATAGATATCCTTGGCGGCAAAGCTTGCCTGTACCGTACGGTCACTCAAGACCTGCAATGCCAGGCCCATCAGCTGCACTAGGTTCATCTCTGCCATGGCTTTATTGTAGGCGGCTTTGAGGATCATCGTCTGGCGGTTGATGCGGGCAAAGTCGGTGTCGTAATAGCGGATGCGCATGAATTCCACGGCTTGCTCGCCGGTGAAGTGATGCTCCCCGGCTGCGTAGTAGTGGCTGGGGTCAGAGGCGGGTTTTTCTAGGGTAAGATCGATGCCACCCAGTTTATCAATATAGGTGTCAACATTATAAAGATGCAAGACTAGGTAATGATCAAAGGTGATGCCAAAGTTATGCTGGATGTTGTTGGCAATTGAAACAATGCCCTGGCCACGCCCATCAAATTTTTCCCCATAGCCATATGTGGCGTTGATGCGACCAATGGTAATCCCTTCGTCTTCAAAGCCAACCACGGGGCCGTAAAAGTCACGCGGGATGCCGACCACGTGCACGGTCTGCTGAACAAAATCGATGCGCACCAGGCGGATGGCATCGGACTGCTCATTCTCGTCTATGCCAAGCACCAAGACGTGCATGACCTCGGGTCCGCCGCAGACCGGACCCCCTTCTGCCTGGGCCACTTGGGTTTGGGCGGCCTCGACAGTGGGCATGATCTGCTCGAGCTCTTCCTCGGTCAGCCCTTCCAAGGGGATGCTGGTGGGCAGCGGCGGTTGATCAGGGTCGCCCGCTTGGAGGTCGGTATTCTGTTCCGCTGGCGCAAGCGCGCCTTGCAAGGCAGACCCCAACTTGGGCAGGCGCCGCCCCAACAAGGGACTGTTCCAGGCGATGGCTGCCCCGCTGCCGAGGACGATAAGCAGGATCAAGACGATGAAAAATACCTTCAAGCCTTTTTTCTTCTTCATTAATATCAATTCCTTATGCTCAAAACCAGTAAAGCCAGCCTTGAAGCTGGGCTCCCTTCATTATAATAGGGATTCTCCACAACACATACCCTAACCCCTGGCATGCATCCGCCCCTCCGACATGATTTTCTCATTTCGGCTGGGAAAAGGGTATTTCGGCCAGGGGCTGCCAGGTTGGCGCGTGCGCTTAGCGGGCAGGCTGACGTGCTGGCTTGCGTTCAAGCAGGCGTGCGGACACTTCCATGCGCACATGCTGATTGTTGATCATCTTTAATAATATGCGCACCCGCTCGCGCCCGTCCAGGCGCGTGTCCAAGATGCCCTCGTAGCCTTCAAAGGGTCCGCCCTGCAAAACGACCGCGTCCCCGGGCTGCAGGCCGTGCAGGGGGTCCGGGCCGGCCGCCTCGAGCTTTTGGATGTGCGCCTGCAGGGCATGGATGACCGCTTCCGGCACGATGGCCGGCTCGCCATCGAAGGAGACGATGCGCTGCGCACCGGGGGTCCAGGCGACGGTGGAGATAGGCGTCTGGTTGAGGTCCAGCTGCACGAACAGGTAGCCGGGAAAGTAGGGCTTGATGGTGCGCGCGCGCGGGTTGACCGGGCGGACGTGGATGCGCGGGTAGTAGACCTGGTGCCCGCGGCTTAAGAGCTGCGTCCACAAGAGGTCTTCCCGGTTGGGTTTACTATGAATGGCATACCATGTCTGCGTCATATATTTGTCTTCGAACGTTCTTAAACACCGCCTGATTCGTTCGCAGCGATATTTTCATCACTCAGCCAGAGTCGCAAAGCCCTGAAAAATGCTACAGGGTTTGGATTTTCAGGCTGAAAAATTAAACTCAAATGCCAGGCTTTCATCTTTTAACCTGTTCTGCAAGACTCATGATTCTACCATATCCAGCCCAAATCTCTGGGTTTGATTTTGGCGGTTATGGCACTGCGCTGGCGTTCCGCTGCCGGCGAGCTCCCAAGGTTTCTGCCTACTCATGCGCTTGCCAAGCCCCTCGAGGCTGTTTGACAGGCAGATATCCCGGCCAGGATGCCCAACGCGCTAGGTCTATGCATGTGTGCTAATTATAATCGATGGCTTTTGGCTGCTGAAGTTTTATCGTAAAGTCAGGAATATTTTAAGATTTGGGAAGATGGGCAGTGGCGAAGGGGCTGAGCGCCCGCCTAGCCGAAGCGCCCTTCGATGTAGTCGCGGGTGCGCTTGTCGCGCGGGTTGGTAAACATGGCCTCGCCAGGGGCAACCTCCACCAGCTCACCCTGCAGGAAAAAGGCGGCCAGGTCGGCGGTGCGGGCGGCCTGCTGCACGGAATGCGGCACCAAGACGATGGTATAGTCTTGCTTGAGCTGCTGCAGGGAACTTTCTACCTTGGATGTGGAGATGGGGTCCAGGCCCGAGGTGGGCTCGTCCAACAGGATGATTTCTGGGTGCTGCGCCAGGCTGCGCGCCAGGCACAGGCGCTGCTGCTGGCCGCCGGAAAGGGCAAAGGCCGGGTCGTCCAGGCGGTCTTTGACCTCGTCCCACAGCACGGCCTGCCGCAGGCTCTCCTGCAGGGTTTGGGCAAGGATTTGCGGATCGCGCTCACCGGCCAGCTCCAACCCAAACAGGACGTTGCGACGGATGCTGAAGGGTAGGACCACCGGCCGGGCAAAGACCATGCCGACCTTGCGGCGCAGACCGAGCACATCTGCCTGTTTTGCCATGATGTCCACCCCGTCCAAAAGCACCCTGCCCTGGGCATGCTGGACGTCAGCCAGGTCGTTCAGGCGGTTGAGCGTGCGCAGCAGGGTCGATTTGCCCCCGCCAGCCGGCCCAAACAAGACGGTGATCTGGTTGGCCGGGATGCGCAGGTTGATCTCCCGCAGCGACTCGGTGCCGTCGGAGTAGTTGACCGATAAGCCTTCGATGATGATCTTATCCATAGGGCTCACCACTGGCGCCTCTTGCGCGCGCGTGCACGCACCAGGCTGGCAACCAGGTTCATGCTGAGGACGAAGACCAGCAAGACCAGCGCGGTGCCAAACTGGATCTCAAGCTTCATGCCGGGCACCTGGGTGGAGATGACGAAGAGGTGGTAAGGCAAGGCCATGGTGGCATCCATGGGCGAAGTTGGCAGGCGCGGGAGGAAGAAGGCCGCCACGGTGAAGAGGATCGGCGCGGTTTCGCCGGCTGCGCGCTCCAGGCCTAAGATCACACCAGTCATGATGCCTGGCAGGGCCTGTGGCAGCACGATCTTGCGGATGGTCTGCCAGCGCGTACCGCCCAGCGAGATGCTGACCACGCGGAAAGACTGCGGTACCGCGCGCAGGGCTTCTTCGGCGGTGCTGATGATGACCGGCAGGGTCATGATGGAGAGGGTCAGCGCACCGGCCAGGATGCTGGTGCCAAAGTTGAGGAAGAGCACAAACAAGCCCAAACCAAACAAGCCGTAGACCACCGAGGGGATGCCGGAGAGGTTGGTGATAGCAATGCGGATCAGGCGCGTCCAGGTATTTTCGGGGGCATACTCAGCCAGGTAGATGGCCGCGCCCAAGCCCAGGGGCACGGAGAAGATGGCCGTACCGAGCGTCAGGTAGAGCGTGCCGACGATGGCCGGCAGGATGCCACCGGCGCGCATGCCATCCGTGGGGAAGCCAAACAGGAACTCAGCCGAGATGGCAGATGCACCCTGCCAAAAGATGTAGATCAGCAGGCTGAAAATCAACAGCACCACCAAGGCCGTGACCAGGGTCAGCAGGGAGAAGCTCAGGGTTTGAATGCGCTGGCGTTGGGTGGTGGCTGCTTTCATGAGAGGATGCGCTCCGAGCGTTTTGTCTTGCGGTAGATCAATAAGGAGGCTGTGACGTTGACCACCAGGGATATCAAAAAGAGGATGATGCCGATGAAGAATAAGACCTGGTAGTGCGTGCTGCCCTTGGCCACCTCGCCCATCTCGGCCGCAATAGTGGCCGTCATGGTGCGCACTGGTTCCAGCAGCGCGCGCAGCCCCGAGGGCATGACCGCGGCGTTACCCGTCACCATCATCACGGTCATGGTCTCGCCGATCGAACGCCCCACGCCCAGCATGACGGCCGTCAACACGCCAGAACGGGCTGCCGGGAGGGTCACGCGCCAGATGGTCTGCCAGCGGTTGGCGCCCAAGGCCAGGGCAGCGTCGCGGTATGAAGCCGGTACCGCGTCCAGCGCATCTTCGGCGATCGAGACGATGGTGGGCACGGCGATCAGGCCTAAGAGCAGCGAACCCGCCAGCGCGGTCAGGCCGGTGGGCAGGTTCAAGCCCTGGCGCAGGAAGGGCGAGAGCACCAGGATGCCCAAAAAGCCCAACACCACCGAGGGCAGCCCACCCAAGATCTCGATGATCGGTTTGAGCAAGCCGCGCATCCAATCCGGCGCGATTTCAGAGATATAAATGGCGGTGGAGAGCCCAATCGGCACCGCGAAGATGGCTGCGCCGAGCGTGACCAGCAGCGAGCCGCCGATTAGGGGTAGGATGCCGTAGTAGGCTTCGATGGGGTACCAGCGCTGAGAGAAGAGCACACTCAAAGGCACCTCGCGCAGGGCAGCGAAACCTTCGCTCCACAAGAAGTAAAAGATCATGCCCACGAACAGGATGGCCGAATAGCCGCTGAACTTGATCACCGGCGTGATCAGCGCGTCCGCCAGCCTGGCAGAGTGGTTGGAATTCCCGTTACTTTTGATGAGTTCGTTATCTGCCATTGGTTTCAAGCACACCTCAGTCCAACACCGGCACAAAGCCTAAGTCTAAAACGATTTCCTGCGCGGTGGGGCTGAGGATCCAGTCCACGTAGGTCTTGAGCAGCCCCTGCGGGGCGCCGTTGCTGTACATATACAGGTCGCGTGAGATGGGGTATGTGCCTTCGTTCACGCTCAGCGCGGAGGGCAGCACGTAGGGGCCGGCGGGGTCGCTGGCGATGCGCAGCACTTTGACCTCGTGGGTGACGTAGCCCAGCCCGTCGTAGCCGATGGCGTTGGGGTTATCGCGCACCTCGGTGGTGATGCCCTCGGATGAAGGCAGCAGCAGGGTGCGCGGGTCAAACAGCAGTGTGCTTTTTGAGTCGCCCAGGCGCAGGACCGTCTCGAGGAAGTACACGTGCGTGCCAGAGTTGGTCTCGCGGGAGAGGCGCACGATCGGCCGGTCGTGACCGCCCACCTCGCGCCAGTTTTCGATCTTGCCGGCGTAGATATCCGAGAGCTGCTGCAGGGTAAGCTGCTCAAGCGGGTTGGCGTGGTTGACGATGATGGCAATGGCGTCGCGGGCGATGACGATCTCGTAGGGGTCGATGCCGTTGGCGAGCGCGGCCTGGCGCTCCTCTTCTTTGATAGCGCGTGAGGCATTGGCCAGCTGGGCGGTGTTGTTGATCAGCGCGGCAATGCCAGTGCCCGAGCCGCCACCAGTGATCGAGATGCTGACGCTGGGGTCAACGGACTGGTAGGCTTCTGCCCAGGCCAGGGCTAGGTTAACGATCGTGTCTGAGCCTTTGTTTTCGATTGTCGTTTGAGGTTGGGGGTTGGCAATTTCGCCGCCTGGGCTGTCTGAAGGCTGGCAGGCGGTCAGGGTGATGCAAAGCAGGCTTAGCACGAGGGTGAGAAAGAGTCTTTTCATCGTCCCGGTTTGAGGTAAATGAGGTTGCACATCATTGCCAAATCCATGCAATTATAACGTAGATGTATTATTAGGTCATTAATGTTTTTTAACTTGTAGAGGCAAAGTAGTAGAGTCCTAATCTAGCAAAGTTAAAATGTCCTAAAAGAGGACAGGCAAAGCGAATGAAATGGACAATAGCAATGACAGAGGAAGAACTGAAACGAAAGACGATCATCGAACAGGCCGTAGAAAAGAGAATAAGCCAAAAAGAAGGTGCCAGGAGGCTGGGGATAAGTGAACGACATTTACGACGTATCTTGAGCAGGTATCGCGCAAAAGGGGATATAGGGCTTGTCTCAGGACATCGTGGCAAACCGAGCAATAATCGGATGAAAGAACAGCTGCGGAATGAAGTGGGTAAATTTGTGAGTGAACCAATATTCAGTGGATTTGGGCCCACGCTGCTGAACGAAAAATTAGCAGAGTACAGGGGTATTGTCATTAGCAAAGAAAGCATGCGCCAGATCATGATTGAAGAAGGGCTCCATAAGCCAAAAGTCAAGCAGGCCAAAAGGCCTCATCCCCCGCGCGAACGTCGTTGGCGAAGGGGAGAGCTGGTACAAATAGATGGCTCCTATCATGCCTGGCTGGAAGATCGTGGGCCAAAAGCCACTTTGCTGGTGTTTGTGGATGATGCCACCAGCCAGATCCTGACAGCTGAATTTGTTCCCGAAGAAAGTTTCTTTAGCTACGGGAACTTGTGTCAACGCTACTTTTGGGAACACGGCCTGCCCAAGGCTTTCTATAGTGACCGCTTTAGCGTCTTTCGGGTCAACCGCAGAGAAAAGCTCAAGTATGAACCGGTTACCCAGTTCCAATGGGCTCTCAGCGTCCTGGGGGTCAACCTGATTTGCGCCAATTCACCGCAAGCCAAGGGACGGGTGGAGAGAGCCAACCAAACGCTGCAGGATTGTCTCTTCCAAATCAGAGAGTACAAAACCCTTGCCAACTGCTTATGACCATCCCTGGAGGACCTATGGATAATTGACAAGCCAGTGCTCACAACTTTATCAACACAATAGGACATCTCTAACTTGCCTTGACACTGCTTTAGCATCTACGAATAAGACACAATCATCCACTCATGAATTCAAAAATTACAGCCGCCCAACTATGAAAATGTGTTTATAATACTTCTTATACGTGT
>Ga0123330_1005126_pt1 | contig 9807 bp, 10 predicted proteins | sample BioC13SIPDNA_2_FD_89704 | JGI IMG/M metagenome (GOLD analysis project Ga0123330, IMG submission 89704) | Anaerobic biogas reactor microbial communites from Washington, USA - Biogas_R2_A C13 SIP DNA | ecosystem: Engineered > Bioreactor > Anaerobic > Unclassified | place: Washington, USA... | reverse complement strand
TCGAGGAATTATGGTGGTTGGTTTTGCCCCGGTTTTAGATAGGGAAGGTAATAAGGTTTATCCGGCCCGCGATAAAGGTATTGAGATTGGAGATCTGGTTTACCGGGTAGATGGACAAACGGTCAGCAATGAAAACGAATTGGCCCGAATCATAGATGAGCGAAGGGGAGAGGCGGTAACGCTCTCAATTAAGCGACAGGATAAATTCATAAATGTTTCAGTTCAGTCGGCTCCCTGTAGTGAGACGGGCAGATATAGAATAGGGTTATTTGTACGGGACGGTATAGTAGGTGTGGGGACTTTGAGCTTCTGGGATCCTAACACTCGTGAATATGCAGCTCTGGGTCATATAATTGTTGATGCTGATACCCGGCAGGGAATTGATGTCCTGCAGGGAAAAATTGTGAGTGCTTCTATTCAGACGATTAAGCGGGGTAAGCCCGGACAACCGGGAGAGAAAATTGGAGTTTTTAGTGGCCAGGGGCAGATTGAAGGTACTATAAGTAAGAACACATTTCGCGGCATTTATGGTAAGACCGGGGTTGATATCAATAATCCCATTTCTAATTATACTATGGAAGTAGGTTATGCTCACCAGATTCGGGAGGGTCCGGCCGAAATATATACGGTGGTAAATGGAGATGATATAGAGAGGTTTAGTGTAATAATTGAGAAGGTATACCCGGAACGTAATAATGGTAAAGGCATGATAATCAGGGTTACTGATCCCCGTTTGCTAAACTTGAGTGGTGGCATTGTCCAGGGAATGAGCGGAAGTCCTATTATTCAGGATTCTAAAATTATTGGGGCCGTAACCCACGTATTTCTTAATGACCCGGAACGGGGTTATGGAATATTTATGGACAATATGCTGTCGGAAATGACCGATTTTAACACCGTTCCAAAAAAGGTTTCGACAAATTTAAATTAGACAGAAAGCAAATCTATGACCCATAAGTATTATATTTCCTGTATAATGTAAGCAAAGTCACATGTGTTTGGTTGTGTATTTATCTGTATCATTATGTTAGCGGCTGTGAGATAATAGGTTAATTTAGTGGAAAAAAAAAAGGAGGAAATCCTTGATCTACCGTCGAAAACCGTTAGTAAATCAATAAAATCAGATATATAAAGGGATGAGGGGGAATAAATCCATATGTTGAGTGAATCTAATCAAATTAAGGTTCTGGTTGCAGATGACAACCGGGAATTTTGCGGAATTCTAAGGGACTACTTCTCCAATGAGCCTGATTTCGAAATTGTCGGTGTATGTGCTAATGGAATGGAAGTACTGGATATTTTAGAGAAGAAGGAGGTTGAAGTACTTATACTGGACCTGATCATGCCTTATATGGATGGCATTGGGGTTCTGGAAAAGATAAACAAACTTAACCTTCAGGTACGTCCAAAGATTATCATACTTACGGCTTTTGGCCAGGAGAATATTACCCAAAAAGCGGTCCAATTAGGAGCTGATTATTATATTTTAAAACCTTTTAACCTGCAGGTACTGGGTGACCGGGTTAAACAGGTAGTAAGAGATGTTAAGCCCCGAACTAATGGTGTTGCCCCTGCAGCAGCTATTAGTGTGCAGTCAACATCCCCGAAAAATCTTGAAGTAGAAGTAACAAAAGTAATTCATGAAATTGGAGTACCGGCACATGTTAAGGGATATCAATATTTACGGGATGCTATTATGCTGGTTGTAGACGAAATCAACTATCTGGGAGCAGTTACCAAGGAGCTTTATCCTACTATAGCTCAGAAATACGATACTACCCCCAGTCGGGTAGAAAGAGCGATACGACATGCTATTGAATTAGCCTGGGATCGCGGTGATTTAGATAAGATTAATAAGTTTTTTGGCTATACTATTAGTGGAGAAAAGGGTAAACCCACCAATTCAGAATTTATAGCTATTATTGCTGATCGTTTACGCCTGGAAAATAAAGTTAGCTGATTGTTATGGTAATAATACCTCTTGTTGATTGCTTCTGGTAACAACAAGGGGTATTTTTTCGTTCAGGTATACTTTTTAAAGCAGTATTAATAATGCAAGTTTTCCTTTATTCTGACTATATGATAATATTAGTACGAAAATATACGTTGATAATCATCCGTGGTTACGGGTGGGGGTATGTAACCATGGGGAAAAGAATTTAACTGTTTGGGACTTAGAGGTGCAAGATGAGTAGCATTGTAGGAAGGGCTCGCCTGGATCGGCGGACTAAAAATCTGGTTAAGCGACTGAAAAGAAAAGATATTGCCATTATCGATCATGATGATATTGATGAGGTGGCAGCTAACTCCCTGATTGATATACGGCCGCAGGCTATCATTAATGTTCAGCCGTCCATAACCGGGCGTTATCCGGCTAAAGGTGTTTACAAAATACTTAAAGCGGGTATTCCGGTTATCGACGAGGTAGGAGAGCAAATATTTACAGAAATCAGAGAGGGTAGTCTGATAGAAATACAAGGTAATCAGGTTTTTAGCGCAAAAAGGTTAGTTGCTGAAGGTAAGGTTCTTACTCTGGAGGCAGTTAAACAAAAACTGCAGGAAGCTAACCAGAATGCCCAGGTGGAGCTGGATAATTTCGTTGATAATACCCTGGAATATGCCAAAAAGGAAAAGGATATTTTACTGGGCAACCTGGAGGTACCTTATCTAAAAACCCATATATTAAACCGGCATGTACTTATAGTAGTCAGGGGAAGCAGTTATAAGGAAGATTTAAAAACTATTAGTTCTTATATTGATGAAGAAAGGCCAGTTTTGATAGGAGTTGACGGGGGAGCTGATGCCCTGCTGGAGTTTGGACTAAAACCAGATATTATTGTAGGCGATATGGACAGTGTTTCCGATACTGCTCTTTGCAGCGGCGCGGAAATAGTTGTTCATGCTTATGCTAATGGTAAGGCCCCGGGACTGGAAAGGGTACAGTCCATGGATTTAGAGGCTGCTGTCTGTCCCATGCCTGGTACCAGCGAGGATTTGGCTATGATACTGGCCTGGGAATATGGTGCCAGTCTAATTGTAGCGGTGGGGACGCATTCCAATATGATTGATTTCCTGGAAAAAGGCCGCAAAGGCATGGGCAGTACTTTTCTGGTCAGGTTGAAGGTGGGTTCTATACTGGTGGATGCCAGAGGGGTTAGCCAGCTCTATAAACAGAACCTGCATAGCCGCTATCTGCTGCAATTACTGGTTGCTGCGCTGGTTCCCATAGTTATTCTTCTCTGGGTATCGCCAGCCAGCAAACCTTTTTTCCGTCTTTTGATTCTCCAGTTAAGAGTATTATTTGGAACTTAGAGATATCCTGCTGTTTGTTTAGTGGAGAAGGTGAAATAATGGTTGATTTGAAATATCATATTACTTCTATAGTTGCTGTCTTTCTGGCTCTGGGACTGGGTATACTTATCGGCAGTTCTATTGTCGGGGACAACCTGCTGGTAGACCAACAGAAAAAGATGATTGACCGCCTGGAGGAACAGTTTACTGTTTTAAGGGATAGGGATAAAAAATTGGAAGCTGATAATGAGTATAAGGATACTGTTATTAGAAATTATGAAAATTACAGCCAAACCGTACTTCCCCTGCTGGTTACAGGTCGGCTAGAAGGTTATAAGGTGGCGGTGATAGTAACGGGAGATAGTGAAGTACCAGCAGGTATGGCCAGTACTTTATCTACCGCCGGGGCCGAAGTAGTCAGTAAAACGGTGGTGCTTGCTGATATGTACCTGGATTCACCGGAGCTGCGTGAAAGCCTGACGGAATTTTATGACCTGAAAGAGGACACCTCCCGGGATACTTTAAGGCAGTACGTGGCGGCCAGTGTAGCCAGTACCATAATTGGCCAGGCAGATCCAGGTGCGATAAGTTTCCTGGAGCAAAACAATCTGGTAAAATTTAGCGGCGATAATAATATTCCGGTTAATGGTGTAATATTGCTGGGTGGTGCCAATAATCTAAATAGCTACCTGGCTGAGAGTTTTGACCAGGGTCTAATTGCTTATTTTAATAAGGAAGGCATAAAGGTCTTTGGAGTAGAGCAATCCCAGGTAAGTCATTCTTATATACCGATTTACCAGCAAAATAAAATTAGTACGGTGGATAATATTGAATTGAGTCCGGGTCAAATATCATTGGTTTTAGCTATGGAGGGGGAAACCGGTAATTACGGTATAAAAGTTACCGCCCAGAAGTTTATGCCTTCATTGCCGTTATCTAACCTGGGGAGGTAATGCTATGACAATTACAGTAGTATTACCAGCATATAATGAAGAGTTACGAATAGCAGAAACCCTGAGGGCAGTTAAAAGCTTGAGTATGGTTGATGAGATTATAGTAGTTAACGATGGTTCCACTGACCGGACGGCAGAGCAGGTTCGAGATTTTGGGGTTACCCTGATTGATCTTCCCGCTAATCAGGGTAAAGGTGGAGCCATGAATGCTGCTCTTCCTTATATTAATTCCGATATAGTGGTTTTTTTAGATGCCGATTTAGGGTCATCTGCCGATGAGGCGGTAAGGATTATCCAGGCGGTTAAGGACGGGTTATGTGATCTGGCCATAGCTGCTTTTCCCCCGCCGACTCGCAAGGGTGGATTTGGTTTGGTAAAAGGAACCGCCGCCTGGGCTATACACCGGGCAGGTAAAATGGAGGTAACCGCTCCTTTAAGCGGGCAGCGGGCCATGACTCAAAGAGCCCTGGAGATGTTAAGTCCTTTTGATGAAGATTATGGAGTGGAACTGGGTATGACAATTAAAGCCCTGGCTTTGGGCTTACGGGTAATGGAAGTTCCAACTACCATGAGCCATAAAGAAACCGGGCGGGATATAAAGGGTTTTTTGCACCGGGGTAAGCAGTTTTTAGATGTTATCCGAGTTTTGAATAAATTAAGGAGGAATGGCCTTTGAATATTGCGCTTATAGCCGGGCTGGCTATGCTGGTAGGCGCAGTTGCCGAGGGAGTAGCTTTATATTTCCTGCTTAATATGTTGTTGGAGTCGGGCGCAATCAGGAAAAACTACCTGGGAAATGACATACCGGTCAGTGTTGGCATAAGTTTCCCGGTAAGCTTAATCCTGGTATTTCTTTTTTATGCCCTCATCCACAGTTATGACTTCTCTTTTCACATCTATTTAATTGGCATCATTTCTATCTGTTTCCTGGGCTTTATCGACGATATGCTGGGGCAGAGAGATACCCTGGGGTTTAAGGGACATTTTGGAGCTCTATTTAAAGGAAGACTTACTACCGGGGGCTTTAAAGCCCTGGGCGGAGGAATGATTGCATTTTTTCTGGCCCTGTCTTTATCCGGTCTAGAGTCCTTATGGAATGGCTGGGTGGATATTATTATTAATACTCTTATTATTGCTCTTTTTACCAATATGCTTAATCTGTTGGATTTGCGGCCCGGCAGGGCTATTAAGGGTTATCTTTTTTTCTTGTTGTTAATTATACTTATGGCTGCGGGCAGGGTAAACTGGTTGTTAATAACTCCTCTTCTGGGAATTATCCTGGTTTATTTTCCGGTGGATTTAAGAGCCGGTGCCATGATGGGCGATGCTGGTTCCAATGTTCTTGGGCTTACTCTGGGATATTACAGCATAATCTTTTTATCCCTGCCCTACCGTGTAGCAGTATTGTTATTTTTGATTGCTATGCATATATATACGGAGAAGTTTTCATTAACTAAAACCATAGAACGGGTACCTTTGCTAAGGGCAATTGACCAGGCGGGAAGGAGTCGAGAAAATGGTTAATGAGGAGCGACTGGTGCAGTTTTTTATTCAATTGGTAGAGAAAGATTCTGTATCAGGTCGGGAAGAAAAAGTTAGTAATTTTCTTAAACAGTTTTTTAGTCAGCGCGGTTTACCGGTAGAAGAGGATAATGCCGGTGAGATTCTTAAGGGTACGTCTAATAACTTGTTGATCAGAATAGCAGGTACGGTAGATAAACCGCCGCTGTTATTTGCTGCTCATATGGATACGGTTCAACCGGGGGAGGGAATCAGGGCAGTAGTTGGGAATGACCGCATTATTCGCAGTCAGGGGGATACTATATTAGGTTCTGACGATAAATCTGCTATAGCTGCTATATTGGAAGCGGTAGAGATTATACAGGAAAGGCAATTACCCCACCCCCCACTGGAGCTCCTGTTTACGGTTTCGGAAGAACAGGGATTGATGGGGGCCAAGCTTTTTGACTTTAGCCGGCTGCAGTCCAAAATTGCTTATGTTCTGGATGATAGTAATCACCCCGGCACTATTGTTATTAAATCGCCTTGTCAAAATGAAATTGAGTATATGGTAGAGGGGCGGGCAGCTCATGCCGGAATGAATCCCGAAGAAGGAATTAATGCCATTCATCTGGCCGCTATGGCCCTGGCAAAAATGCCCTGTGGCCGTATCGATGAGGAAACTACCTGTAATTTTGGCATTATCGAAGGCGGTTTGGCTCGTAATATTGTGGCTCCAGAGTGCCGCATAAGGGGTGAAGCCCGCAGCCGCAGCCCAGAGAAACTGGATAGCATAACTAATAGTTTGAAGGATGCTTTCGTTAATGAAATAGAGAGTCTGGGTGGGAAGGCGGAAGTGAAGGTTGAATTCCTGTATCCCGAGATATCTTTGCAGCCGGAAGAAGAGGTAGTTCAGCGGGCCCTAAGAGCTGCCCGTAAATTGGGGTTAGAGCCAACCCTGGCAGAAACCGGTGGAGGCAGTGATGCCAGTGTTATTAATGGCGCCGGTATACGATGTGCTAATCTGGGTGTAGGGATGAGAAATGTTCATACTACTGATGAATATATCAGCATTGATGACCTGGTTATGGATGTACGGCTGATTTTAGCAATAATTGAGGAAAGCTGTTAGACAAGGAAATAGACGCGGGCTCGCTTCACTCGTACGCGGATTTTTTATTCATATTTGATATTAGTGCAAAAAGGTATAAAGTGCTAGTTTGGATGCATAAATACTCCGTCGCCAAGACTCCGCATGGGAAACACCAACTGCTCGTTTCACGGCTCCAGGGGGACGTTCCAATTCCGCATCCGTGCGGAGCGTCACTCTCGCCCCGTCCATGGGGCTCGCCCCCTTCCGCCGCTTCATCTCGCAGGGTGTTTCTACCATGCTTCGTCGACGGCTCCTGCGCATTTATGCATCCAAACAGGGTGTTTGCAGCAACATCATAAAAATCGGTAAGGCTTTGGAGGAAATATGTTAGAGATTAAGCGAGGGACCATAATAAAAGAATTGTTTGCCCGGGAAGGGATAAAGGGTTTTCTAGTCCAGACTGAGGATGGAGAAGCCAAGTGTATAGCTTATCCTGACTTAACTGGCGATATTAGCCCTGGGGATGAGGTATTGCTTAATACCACCGCGGTTTCCCTGCATTTGGGAAGCGGGGGATATCATTATGTCATCTCTAATTTAAACTCAACCGGCAAGGAAATGGTTCCCGGTGGACATATAATGAAAATGCGCTATACTCCTTTACAGATTAAAACTCTAAGCGTAGAAGAGGAGGATAGTCCCCATCACCGGGAGATGATGGAGGCGGATTCGCTGGAAAACATCCCGGTACTGGTGGCAACTCTTCATTCCATGCTGGCTCCTTTATGTTTGTACTTAAAACAGCATGGATTCCGGCCAGCTTATGTTATGACTGATGGGGCTGCTCTGCCGATAGTTTTTAGCCAGACTGTGGCTTACCTGAAACAACAGGATATTATAACCGGTACGGTTACTATTGGTCATGCTTTTGGTGGGGACCTGGAAGCAGTAAATATTTATTCGGGCTTGCTGGCAGCCAGGAAGGTTTTACAGGCGGATATTATTATAGTAAGCATGGGACCGGGTATAGTAGGAACCGGCACCCGCTGGGGTTTTACCGGGATAGAACAGGGACAGATACTTAATGCTGTGCATAGTCTGAAGGGGATACCAGTTGCGGTACCCCGTATTAGTTTTGCTGACCCCAGGCCCCGGCATCGGGGTATCAGCCACCATACCCTGACCGTTTTAGAGCGGGTTTGCCTGGCGCCGGCGGTAGTACCGCTGCCTGATTTATCCGGGGATAAAATGGACTATATCCTAAATCAACTGCAAGCCCATAACTTATTGGATAAACATAAAATATGCCTGCAGGATAACCCGGAAATACTGGATATTCTGCGTAGTAGTAGTTTAAAGCATAGTACTATGGGCCGGGGTATAGAGCAGGAACAGGAGTTTTTCCTGGCCCTGGGTGCAGCTGCTCAGGCTGCCCAGAAACTGGCCCGGGGGCAAAAATTAAACCGGATTAATTTGGCTTAGTTCAGATGACAGCGGATGAATTCCGCCAGGGTGGTTTCACCCGAATAATTAGCCAGGAAACGGGGCAGGTCTTTGACCTTGCCGACAAAAGTTATACCTTGTTTTGATACTATAATTTGCATTACTATCACCTCGATTGCAGTCTATGCAATTATTGGTAATTTTATGCAGGAGGATAAAAGCAATGAATTTTGAAGAAAAGACCATAAAAAGCCAGGACATTTTTAGCGGTCGTATTATTAAGGTCAGGGTAGATACTGTATCCCTTCCCGATGGCCGGGAGAGCACCCGGGAAATAGTGGAACATGCCGGGGCGGTAGCTATTGTGGCGGTAGATGATGCTAATAATATTTACCTGGTTCGTCAGTATCGTAAACCGACGGAAAGTGTTTTGCTGGAGATACCGGCGGGTACCATGGAACCGGATGAAGAAATACTTATTTGTGCCCAGAGGGAACTGGAGGAGGAGACGGGTTTACGGGCTGGCAGTTGGGTTAAGATTTTATCATATTATAGTGCCCCCGGTTTTTGCGATGAAAAACTGCACCTGTTCCTGGCCCGGGATTTATCTGCCGGGGAAACCAACCCTGATGCCGACGAATTCCTGGAAAACGTTACTATACCACTGGAAGAGGCGTACCGGATGATTTTTACAGGTCAAATTGTTGACGGCAAGAGTATTATAGGAATACAATATGCTTTTAATCATCTGGTGAGGGGATAATATTGAGAAATGTTTATGCTGACCTGCATGTTCATATTGGCAGTGCCGGCGGAAAAGCAGTAAAGATTACTGCGTCCCGTAAAATGAATTTACATTCGGTCCTTTATGAGGGTGCACCGCGTAAAGGATTAGATATGGTAGGTATAGTCGATGCCGGCAGTATACTGGTGAGCGCCGAAATAGAGGCAATGCTTAAGACCGGCGAGTTACGGGAGCACCCCCGGGGTGGTATGATGGCCCGCAATGGGGTGCTGTTAATTCCTGCCTGCGAGGTGGAAAGCCTTGAAGGGGTACACCTGATTATTTACCTGCCCCATTTAAAAAGCATAAAGGCGTACCAGAAGTACATGCGCAGCCGGGTAACAAACATGGCGCTATCCACTCAAAAAGCCAATGTTTCCGTAGCCGAACTTATAAATTTGAGCTTTGTTCTGGATGGGATATTTTGTCCGGCCCACGCCTTTACCCCGCATAAAGGGGTATATGGTGTCTGGACGAGACGCCTGGCGGATAAATTGGGAAGAGATGCCGGGCATATTAAAGCGCTGGAGCTGGGACTAAGTGCTGATACAGATATGGCTGACATGATAGGAGAAACTCGTAATTATACTTTCCTGTCCAATTCTGACGCCCATTCGGCAGATAACATAGGGCGGGAATACAACCTTTTACGTATGGCGGATAAGAATTTTCAGGAATTGAGATATTGTCTGGAAAATAAAGAGGGAAGAAGAGTCCTGGCCAATTACGGTATGGACCCCCTT
>Ga0123330_1005116_pt1 | contig 9819 bp, 10 predicted proteins | sample BioC13SIPDNA_2_FD_89704 | JGI IMG/M metagenome (GOLD analysis project Ga0123330, IMG submission 89704) | Anaerobic biogas reactor microbial communites from Washington, USA - Biogas_R2_A C13 SIP DNA | ecosystem: Engineered > Bioreactor > Anaerobic > Unclassified | place: Washington, USA... | reverse complement strand
GCATTTACTGAATATGGCCCGGGAGATTCTGCCCATTGTTAAAAATACGCCCTGCATTGCGGGGATTGGAGCTCACGATCCGGCTTTGGACCTGGATGACTTCCTGGACACGGTGATGAAGGCAGGCTTTTCGGGTGTGACCAACGAACCGTTTGTCGGGTTGTACGGCAAATATTTTGCCGACCAACTGGAGCGTGCCGGATTGGGTTTTTCCTGTGAAGTCGAATTGATCCGCCGGGCCAGAGCCAAGGATATTTTTACGGTTGCCTGGGCTATGTCGCCTGAGGAGGCGCATGCCATGGCCGAGGCAGGAGCGGATGTCATCGGGGCCATGATCGGGGTAACGACCGGTGGAATGTCGGGAGAGTCTCAAGTCATCACGCTGGATGATGCAGTGGTTGCTGTTCAGGCGATGATCGAAGCTGCCAGAATTGTCAATCCGGAGGTTCTGGTCTTGACTCATGGCGGACCTTTTGCTGATGTTGAAACCGCCCAGTATTCAATTACGCATTCCAGTGCAGCAGGCTATGCTTCGGGATCCAGCGGCGAAAGAATTCCGACCGAAGAAGCAGTTGTGGAAGTTACCCGGCAATATAAGTCGATGAAATTGAGTTAAAGGAATATAAGAGAACGGTTGGGAGACCAATATGTAAATTATATGCCCGCAGAGTTGGCTTGAATGCAGACTCTGCGGGTTTTACTTGTAGTTTCAACAGGCGAATTATTACTCATCCTTCTTCTCTTCTTTTTTACTGGCGGTCATACATTCCAATGGACATGCCTGTGAACAGATCCCGCATCCGGTGCACCCATGATCGGACTCCAGTTCAGGATAGACCCGTTTATAGGGGTCAGATCCGTATCGCTTCAGGGCTAAATAGCTGAACGGACAGGCTTGAATGCAGACCCCGCAGCCCAAACAGATTTTGTAATCTACAATCACTTCTCCCTTAGCCATTACCTTACCTCCTGCACTAACTGATCCAATTCCAGGTGTTGAATGGTTTCCGGCAGGGGAATACCAGTATTTTCATCCCAGCCGAAGTGCTTCCAATGCAGTCTCATCATATCATCAATAGGCACGGTTCTGCCTTTGTTAGGGCCTTCTTTAAGAGGCGGGTCACCGGCCATGCGGGGATGTATTTTAAAACTTTTTGGTTCGATACCATGTTTGACATTGAATAACTGCCGCAGGGTCTGCATGCGCTTTCCGATCAGCATGTATTCATCCGGGGTTTTGCCCCAGCCGGTGGCAGCATTCAGCCACTCAAAAGCCTGCCAGTGCTGCACGCCCATGATCTGTGCAAATAAACAGCCGCCTATTCCGTCAACGATTTGTTTGTAACAGGCACCGGCTACTGTTTTTAAGGCTTCCCGATCGGTAGCAATATATTCCTCATCTTTGGGGTATATTTTCACGGCGGGTGCCCAGGATACCTTTCCCATAAGCGTGTCATATTGTAATACTGTGCGGCACCGATGGTATGTCGTCCCGGAGTTGGGTCAGTGCTGTAGTGAACACCCATCTGCGGGTCAAAACGGGAATCATGCATGCCCGGTTCCTGCCCCCCGGCATGGATGGCATATTCCTCTGCACCCGATCCGATTTTGCCGGCTGCGATTTTAACGCCATCTGCCAGTATATCACCAAGGCCTTCGCGGGCGATCATCATCTCGATCAGTTTGACAACAGCCTGGGCATTTCCCCAGGTAAGTTTCAGCCCGCCGGTATCTTCAGGCGTTAACAAGCCCTTTTCATAACACTCCATGGCAAAGGCTACGGCATGACCGGCGGATATGCTGTCCATCCCCGCCCGGTTGAGCAGCTCGTTAATATAGAAGATGGAGTCCAGGTCGCGGTTCATCAGCAATCCCCCGAATACAGAGCAGGTTTCGTATTCCGGTTTATGGGTATGGGTAAACCTGCCCTGGCCAATATCAGAAATATCACAGACTCCGCCGCAGCCTACCACACAGGAATAACAGTGATATTTACGGTACTCCCGCTTAATTACATAATCAGCATTGATTTTGCTGTAATAGGAACGGTTGTAATCTTTTACTGAGCCGGCCCAGTTCTTGATGGGGGTATCACCATTGGTGACCGCCATTCCATTGGACATGGGGGTGCCCCATTTTCTCATCATCAAGGCAAACATCATACCGTCGAGTGGTGCTACTCTTTTTATCGACGTCATGGCCTTTCCCATCAGCGGCAGCAGACTGCCTTTAACGATCCCCGGCAGGTTCTGCTTGCGAATCTTGTCTGCATAGGCCTGGCTGATTTTTTTGACTTCCTGGGGGTCGTGGCATTTTATGGGCTTGGAACCAACCAGTACGATTGCTTTTAATCTTTTGGAGCCCATCACCGCTCCACCGCCTGAACGGGCGGCTATGCGCCCTCCATCATGGCATACCCCGGCAATAAGGGATACTTTCTCACCCGCAGTACCGATCACGGCTACCGCAGGTTTCTTCTTAACCGTATTTTCAGCCCGGAGGATTTCCTCGCTTTCGGTGGCATCTTTCCCCCATACATGGGAAGCATCCTTAAGCTGCGGGCCTTTATTATTGATAAGCAGATATACCGGTTTCTCGGCAATGCCGCTGAAGAAAATACCGTCGTAGCCGCATTGCTTGATCGCCGGTGCCAGGGTGCCTCCGCAGTTGGCATCTCCCCAGCCCCCGGTCAAGGGGGATTTGCATACCACCATCCATCGTCCGGTCATCAGGCTGCCGGTGCCCGTCAGCAACCCGCTGGTAAATCCCAGGACGTTCTCAGGTCCTAAAGGGTCAGTACCAGCCGGTATTTCGTTATATAGTACATAAGCTCCCAACCCTACACCGGAAAGAAGCATCTCATAGACCCGGTCAGGAATGATACGTTCTTCAATCTGCCCGGAGGTGAGGTTTACGAAAAGGATTTTGCCCATGTAACCCTTCAATATACTTCCTCCTCTTACCAATCGATTTGCTGAAATTACTGTTATGATAATATCTATTCTTATGATTCGGGATTTATTATCCCCCGCTGATGGGGAAAAGGAAACTTATGACATCCCCTTCCTGCAGTTTCCGATCCAATCGCGATTTTTCGTAATTGACCCTGCAGATCAAGACCGGACGCAAAAGCAGCGGCACCTGCAGTTTTTTATATACATCCCGCAGGGTGGCTCCGGCGGGAACCGTAAGGTTCCCCATTTCATCTATTTCGTCACCGTTAAGAAAAGCCGGCGCGTAAACCTTGACTTTCATATTGATCTCCTTGTCTTAAAAATCTTTGATCTCCGCCGATAGGATTTGATGATCCGGATATATAGTAATATATGACTGGTTGCGGCATAATATCTTCTGCCATTGACGTCGGTTATATAGGATACGGAGAATGAATAGCGGAAATGTCTTTGTGAACTGCACAAAAGGCTACACAGTTTTCAACGAACAGCTTGCCAACGCCTGTTGCTGCATAAGGGTGCTCCTCATCACATCAGATGCAGTTCATTTGCCAATGCAAATCATTAGCAAACTTTATTTGATTCTGCACCAATTATTTTTCCTTGTGCATCCCCATATACACTTTTTCGGCGGTGATGGGCAGTTCCCGGATGTTTACATGAACGCCGTTGTAAACAGCATTGGCAATGGCCGGTGACGGGGTATTGATGACCACCTCGCCGATGGATTTCGCGCCGAAAGGCCCGGTAGGTTCATAACTGCTCTCAAAGGCCACCCGGATGGTTCCCACGTCCAGCCGGGACGGGATCTTGTATTGCATCAGTGAATTAGAGACCATCTGCCCTTTTTCCGTGTATTTGATGTCCTCATACAGCGCCATGCCGATGCCCTGGGCAATACCTCCTTCGGTTTGAACCCGGGCCAGGTTTGTATTGATCACAGTGCCGCAATCCACCACTGCCACATAATCGATCAAGTCTACTTTTCCCGTTTCCTTGTCGATCTCCACCTCTGCCATACCTACCACGAAGGGCGGGGGAGAGACAGGTGAGCTGAATGATTCTGTAGCGGACAGAGCGTTACTGTTTCCGCACATGGCACCATTGGCCAGATCTTTTAAACTGATGGACTCATCCGTATCCACCCGGTAAACTTTTTCGCCATCAATTTCAATATCTTCAACCGGGCAGCCTAATTGTGCGGACCCTTCAGCCTTGATCCTTTGCCGCAGTGCTGCGCAGGTTTTGACCACCGCATTGCCGGTGACATATGCAGTTGAAGATGCGTAAGAACCGGTGTCATAGGGGGAAGCATCCGTATCAACGCCGGATACGATAATGTTTTCGACGCTGCAATCCAGACATTCAGCAGCGATCTGGGCCAGACTGGTATCACAGCCGGTACCCATGTCAGTCGCTCCGATGGACATGCTGTAAAAGCCGTCATCATTGACCTTGATGGATACAGACGCCGTATCGACACCGGAGATCCCTGATCCCTGCATGGTCATGGCCACCCCCACGCTGCGGATCTTTCCGTTGCCCATGTCTTTGCACGGGTATTTATCATCCCAGCCGATCATGGCTTTGGCTTTGGCCATACAACGATCCAAAGCACAGCTGTTCAGTTTTTCCCCGTAATAGGCAGGCATGACCTGACCCTGGCGAACCATATTGATCTCCCGGATCCGCACCGGATCCATCTGCATTTTGGCGGCCAGTTCATTGACAGCTGATTCTACGGCAAAGCAGCCCTGGGTAGCCCCATATCCCCTGTATGCTCCGGCAGACATGACATTTGTATAGACAACATCATAACCGAAACGGAAGGCCTCGACCTTACCATACAGCGGAATACTCTTGTGGCCGGACAAGCCTACAGTGGTCGGGCCGTGCTCCCCATAGGCACCGGTATTGGAAAGAGTGTAAACATCTATGCCCCTGATGATGCCCTCCTTGTCAGCCCCCAGCCGGACCCTGATCTCCATTTCATGCCGGGGGGAAGACGAGGTAAAACTTTCGCGCCGGGTATAGATGATCATGGCGGGTTTGCCGGTCTTCCATGTAACAATGGCGGGATATATCTCTGATACAGCAGTTTGCTTGGCACCAAAACCGCCGCCGATCCTGGGTTTGATCACGCGGATCTGCGATTTGGGGATGCCAATGGCATTGGCCAGAATCCTCCGCACATGGAAGGGGACCTGGGTGGAAGAGACACAAACCAGCCTTCCGAAGGTATCCAAATGAGTGAATGTGCGGAAGGTTTCCATCATGACCTGCTGATTGGCCTTGGTATGATAGGTCTGTTCTATGATCCACTCACATTCACTGATGACCTGGTCGACATCGCCATACTCCACTTCTTCACTGGCGCATAGATTGCGCCGGTTATCGGCTCCCACCGGAGCGAGGCTTTTCCAGTTTTCCTCTGGATGTATAATGACCTCATGGTCAAGGGCCCTTCTGAAATCCAGCACTGGCTGCAAAACTTCATACTGCACCTTGATCAGATCCAGTGCTTCTTCAACCGCTTTTTCATTTTCACCGGCAACAATTGCCACCGCATCCCCTACGTAGCGCAGACGCTGGTCCAGAATGAGCCGGTCATAGGGGCTGGGTTCAGGATAGGTCTGACCGGCCAGTGTAAAGCGGCTGTCCGGCACATCTTTATAGGTTAAAATACATTCGATACCGGGCACCTGCAAGGCCGGCCCGATATCGATTTCTTTGATCAGTGCATGGGCATGTGGACTGCCCAGGAGTTTTACCACCAGACAGTCTTTCGGGGCAATGTCCTGCGTGTAAACCGGTTTCCCGGTGACCAGAGCCATGGCATCTTTTTTGCGGACCGGTTGATCAATTGCGCTCATATTCCTGTGCCCCTTTCCTGTCAAGATAAAGCTTTATGGCCCGCAGCTGGCTCATATAACCGCTGCAGCGGCATAAGCTGCCGCTTAAATATTCTTTTATTTCCTCATCGGACGGATTATTAAGTTCCTTTTCCATGGCCAGGACGCTGATGACCAAACCGGGGCTGCAAAATCCGCATTGTTCTGCTCCCTGGTCTGCCATGAAGGAACCGAATTCTTCTGCTTGTGGCTGCAGGCCTTCCAAAGTATAGACGTGTTTTCCGTCAGCTCTGGCCGCCAGAGTCGAACAGGATAAGACAGGCTTGTCTTCCAGCAGCACTGAACAAAGGCCGCAATTGGAGGTTTCACAGCCGCGTTTAACGCTGTAACAGCCGTTGTTTCTGAGGAAATCTATCAGCAGCAGATCGGCTTCAATTTCCCGGGTCAGTTGTCTGCCGTTTAACCATATATTGATGATCACGCCGTCACCCCTCTCAAGATTTCCTGCAAGGCTCTTTTTACATAAACGAAGGCCAAATGGCGTCGGTATTCCTGCCCCGCCCGTATATCGCTGCCGTATTTGTACTGATCCCTGGCCCATTCAGCCAAGGCTGCGATCTCATCATCGGCAGAATTTTCATCCAGCAGGCAATCATCCTTTATAAGCAGACTGGCTTTTCCCGGCCGGGCACCGATGGAAATGAAAAGGGTATTGTCTTTTTTAGCCGCTGCCGCCGCAATGATCGGAAAATCCGTGCGGGTGATGCGTTGGGATTGATAAGATGCCTTCCGGCCGTCTTTTTTAATATGAATGCGAACCAGGATATCATTGTCGGATTTCATCGTGGCAAATTCATGCAGCGGTACGATGCCGCCCTTATATAGCTCCACATAACAATCCAGGGCCAAAAGACATGTCAAAACATCGGAAAAACCGAAACGTCCGTAAACGCTTCCGCCCACCGTGGCGCCATTGCGAAACTGCACCCCCACGATATGATGCACAGCCTCCCTTATAACACCCTGGAATGCATGGTGCAAACCTTCGTGCAGTTCCAGCGTTCTCAGCGAGCACATACAGCCGATGCTGAACTCCTCGCCGGTTTCTTCAATGGTATCCAAAGACAGCCCTGACAGGTCGATGGCATTTTCGATCTTGCGGTTACCCATTTTAAGCCACATAAATCCGCCCAGAACAGTATTCATACGTTCCTGATTCAGCTCATAAGCTTCGGCTAAACTTTTTACCCTGACAAAACGTTCAATGCTTACCATGGAGACCTCCTGCCAATATGGTTTAGAAAAATCTTTTTCATGATTATATTATAACTTGCCATGATGACTATCAGCCAAATATTATTTGACCTTTGGATTTTCCCTGAAAAATAACCCCTCCAGATTCGGAGGGGCTTTTCTCTGATTAATATGTTGATTCTTTTATTTGTTTCTTCTATTGCTTCAATGAGTTCATTCATCTCCAGATCTACGTCAATATTCATCCGTCCCAGCGAAACCGGGCGTCTTCATTTTTTGGCAGCGGGTTGGATAAATTAAAATAAGAGCAGAATTATTATGGTTCGTACAGTTGTGAAACAAATATTTTTGTTTCGTAGGAAGGTTTTCAAGCTCTTAACAGAGAAATTTGTATTCTAAGAAGAAATGGACTGGTCGATATCTATCAATATGATTATCGTAGGAGGTATTATAGCTGTGGTAGAGTGGCAAAAAGACGGTACAGTAGCAATCATGATCATGAATAATGGGGAGAATCGCCAGGACCCCGATTGGACGGAAGCGATGCTGACGGTTTTTAGTGAAATTATAGCCGACCAGGAGATCAAAGCACTGGTCCTGACTTCCAGTGATCCAAAATTCTTCAGTCTCGGAGTCAACACTGAGTGGATTTTCAAAGCTGCCCAGGATAATGATTATCCTGGCATAAGCAAATGGTTCTATCGCAATCACGAGGTGTTCACCTCTCTGATGATGGCCCCGTTTCCCACCATCGCAGCCATCAACGGACATGCTTTCGGCAATGGGTTAATGCTGGCCGGGGCCTGCGACTTCCGTTTTATGAGAGCAGACAAAGGGTTCTTGTGTTTTCCGGAAATCAATCTGGGCATCCAACTGGTACCTTCCATGCTGGAATGGATGAAGCGCATCATGCCTTATCACCTTTACCAGCGCATGCTGCTCACCGGAGACAAACTGGGAGCCGCAGAACTGGAGAAGTATAACGTGATCATGAAAGCCTGCGAAGATGGGGAAAAGACGCTGGAAGAAGCAGTGGCTTTCGCCAAAACCTTCAATAAATCCAGGGCCGCCATGACGGAAATGAAAAGAAGGATGTACAAGCATGTTCTGGACAAGATGATCAGCGAAGACCCGCCCTGTATAGATTATAAGCCGGAAGCGGTAAAAGAAGGACGCCCGCCGGTGTTTATGTTTACACCGCTGACCTGATTTGAACGTAAAAAATAGGCTATCGGAACAAGTAAGCCTTCCGGCTTCCCGGAAGGCTTTCGCTGTGCCAATAATAACACCCAGTTTTATTGCCGCCGGATTTGACTTAACTGTGCTTTTTAAGATCCAGCTCCATATATCTGGCACCGGCAACCGGGTTATAAATATAAGGTTTGATATCACAGAACCCGAATGATTCGTATATAGCGTGGGCATTCTTCTGCTCAGGAAGCGTATCGAGCCTGATATACTGGTAACCCAGTTTTAAAGCTTCTTCAATGACCATGGCGACCAGGCTGCTTCCAATTCCCATTTCCCGGTAATTGCCGCGCACATATAACCGCTTCATCTCGCATATATCTTTGGTGATCTTGCGAAGTGCGGCGCAGCCGGCTGCTTTTCCGTCCACCAATACCAGTATTAAAATTCCATCCGGTGGGGAATACTTTCCTGGCAAGGTCTCAAGCTCAGCATCAAAATCCTGAAAACAAAGATCAATGTTCAGTGATTGTGCATATTCCAAAAAAAGTTCTTTGACTTGATTCACTAAATCTTGTTCAATTACCTGCTTAAACTCGATTACAGGTTCATGGCTGTTGATCATTTCCATTAATTTGGACCTCTTAAGGGGTGTTTTGGAATCATTATACACCATGATTTCAATAAAGAATCAATGATCTGAAACGGTTAATATTCCAGCCTTGAGTCAGATCTGCCTGAATCTTTGCCAGGAGGGTTTTGCGGGTAGGAAGTGAGCCGAGGCTGATTTTTTGCACTGGCCTTATGTGATATAGTATAAAAGGCAGCAGAGATCTAAAACCACAGGAGGCAATCATGAGTCAGGAACCGGAAAAAAACAACCAGGGCCAGCAAGTGAAGAAGCCAAAAGAATCAGATGATTATTATTGTTATCAATTGGGAACCTATTACTGCAAAAATCAATGTCCCAATGATTGTTACCAGCGCTACCAGGAAAAGATCTCCAAACTGATTGTTATACCCATCGATCCTGAAAAGAAGTAATGGGTTTTGAGAGCGTGAATGATTTTTCTAATCAGTGGTTATTTTAACATCCACATTATACTTTGGTTTCAGGAATTCATCATAATCTTCGATGGTGATCTCCACCGGGATGATGGTCTCCCCGTTGCGGTCCTGGGCGATATTGGAGATCCTGACTACCCGGCCGTGATACTCTTTGCTGCTGTCCGCCACCGGGACGATGATCACTTTGGCCTCGGGCTTGATGTCCCCGATAAACTCTTCGGGAATTTCCGCTTCTATATATATGCTTTGAAGATCCATGATACTTATCAAACTCCGGGGAGTACTGATAATATCCCCTTCATAGCAGTTCACTTCAGATACCAGGCCCTGCTCAAAGGGCGAAACCAGGTTATTGCCATTAAGATAATCCTTGTTGCTCAGCTGGTTTTGCAGTCTGGCTTTATCAGCTCCGGCTTTGGCAATGGAGATCTCCAGGCTTCTCATTTCCCCTGCTGCCTGGCTTAAAGCTGTTTCAGACTCCTCAACCTCCCTTGGGGTCAAAG
>Ga0123330_1005111_pt1 | contig 9831 bp, 8 predicted proteins | sample BioC13SIPDNA_2_FD_89704 | JGI IMG/M metagenome (GOLD analysis project Ga0123330, IMG submission 89704) | Anaerobic biogas reactor microbial communites from Washington, USA - Biogas_R2_A C13 SIP DNA | ecosystem: Engineered > Bioreactor > Anaerobic > Unclassified | place: Washington, USA | collected... | reverse complement strand
TCGGCGGTGTGCCCAAGCCAGCCGCCGGGTTGCCAAACGCCAGTCGGTCCGTCCCAGTGGGATTCGCGTTCTCTGAAACGCGGGCTTGCGGATGGTGGCCAGGTTGGGCACCCAGCGGTATTCATCCACAAACGCCAGACAGCGGACGGCCTGGTACTGGCGGCGAACGTACTCGCGATAGAGAACCAGCTGCAGGTCGTCCGCTCCGTTGAACTTCTTGCCGGTTTTGTGGTCCACGACGAAGAACGTTTTCCCGCGGCGGAGGATCAGGTCGACGACCCCGACGCATGGCGGCAGGCCCCCATCCAGCGACAGCACGAACGGCTCTTCCACGCCGATCACTTCGAAGCCCTGGTAAGCGTTCCGCGCGGCGAGCCGAACCGCGTTTTCGACGTCGATCGTCGGGTGTGGGAGCGTGCGGCGGAGAACGTCCAGCAGAGCGTTTTCGTCAGCCGGCCGCCCCTGGGTCAGATCGCGGTACAGGCTCGCGACCGTCTCGTGAAACGCCTGCCCCTTGACGAAGTAGTCCGGTTCGGGGCGGGGACGCTGCAGCTTGACGTATTCGAGCAGGTACCGATAGCCGCAGAACTCGACGCAAGTGACTTTGGAGAAACTCAAGTACGGGACTTTTTCCCGATCGAGCGTCTGTGAGAATTCGCCGATCGTGCCCGACCAATCTGCCAGCCGTCTGGCCAACGCCTCGTAATCCGCCATGCTCAGCCCCCCCGATTGATGTTGCTGATCGTAGACCGCTCGCTCCGCGAGCAAAATCGCGTCGCGGAGCGAAGCGTCTACGATGCGGCCACGACGCTGACATGCACCGGCGAATTGTCAAGCGTCAGCGCCGAAGCGTGGACGTCGTCGCCCTGGTTGGCCCGGTACTCGTCGCCTTCGCCCACCGAGTCCGCCTTGTGCCAAGGCATGGCCCTGGCCGCTGCCAACAGCCGCTCGACGTCGGCCGCCTCGGCCTGATCCGGCTCTGCCTGACCCACTTCGGCGTCCGCTTCCAACGCGTCGAGCACATAGCCGCTCAGCAGCCGCTGCCACACTTTCCGGCACGTGGTCGCCTTGTCGAACAAATCGACGGCGACGACTTTCTTGCCGATGGCCACGGCCAGTCCGCAGGCCCCGTCCACGTACTGCAGCTTTTCGCGGAATTCGGCCACGTTTCCTTCATGGGCTTGGAAGGTATCCGCCATCGCGCTGGTACGTGACGGCGTACCCAAGGCCGACTGCTGGCGTGCGACTTCTTCCCAGACCTTGCCCTGGTCTGAGCGGTGTCCCCGCCTGGCCAGGACCGATCTGCTGACGGAGCTTTTCAGGAAATAACGTAACTTGGACGACGAGTGGCTGCCGCTGGAGCCGAACTTCCGGGACTTGTATCCCCAACGCCCCCGCTCGACGCAGCTCACCGGGATCTTCGTCTTGCTGCGGGCGGCGATCAGCACCGACGTATTCAGGACCCGGTTCTGTTTGGCGCCGACCAGCTCCTCGCCTTCCAGGAACAGCACCCGCACGTCGCCCTTGTTCTCGACCAACAAATCGGGCACCGAACCGCTCTCCGAAACCTCTTCCACGGACACGGAGCCCGCCCCGATGCCTTCATCCGAAAGCGTGTACTCGACGGGCGTTATCGACCCGTCGAACAACGGAAACACGGACAATGTCTTGTAACGGACGGGCTGACCAACTTGAACTTGAGGGAAACCGACGGACATGACAGAACCTCCTGTGGTTTGAGAATTCTCGCTTTGCCTGAGTGACAACCGCGCCAATTTGCCGGCCGCGATTCGGATCGAGACGGCCAACGGAAGCTACAAAGAATATACCAAGTCTGTAAATGATTAGCAATAGCCTGAAGCATTTTTTCTCTTTTCGGATCCACGAGCGAAGCGCACTTCGGGGCAGTGGGCCTTTCACGTTGACGCAGTATGGGTCTTCAGAGCTGTGCTGATTGCGGCGGTCTTTTGCGATAGCCGCACGGCTCGTAGAGCCATCGACGAAGACTCATCGCCTCTCGGACGATCGACGCGGCGCTGCCGTTTGGCTGAGTCGCGTCTTCGAGGCCGACCGAAACACGTTTCTTGTTGGGCCAGCCGCATCCGCAATCGGACCGTTTTCGGGTGGGTTCGAGGAATCAGCACATCCCGAAAAGATGTGCTCACGGCGCCGCTTATCCCCCGCCTGCCGCCGCGCTGGCGGCAATAACATGAAAGGCAATTGGGTATTCGCTTTTTCGCGCGGAATCTTGGCGGAAAAGTGCCCTAGCGGGCCTGTTTGTTGGACAGATCTACGGTCACTGGTCGGTCGGCCAGCGGAGCCAGGATTTCAGCCCGTTCAGTTGGTTGAACCCAATGATCCCGTCGTGTTGCAGGCGGCCGACGACGATGCCGGGGGCGATGCCGACGGAGCGGGCGAAGGCTTGCACGTCGGCTTCGGTTCTCAAACTGGCCAACTCGGCGGCCCGCGCCGGCGGGATCAGCATGTTGGCGGCGAACTGGTTGGCTTGTTGTTCACGCGGATCGTTGACCGCATCGACGTCGACGTAGGTCTCTTTCTTGCTGTCCAGCAGCAGGTGGCCGGCTTCGTGAAAGAAGCTGAACCAAAAGCGGTCGTTGCTCTTGCCACGCAGGTTCAGGCCGATCATCGCCTTGCGGGGCGACAGCCATTTGGCCGCGCCGCTGACGGGGGCGCCCTTGATGTCGGGCACCAAGACGACCGCCACGCCGGTCTCGGCGCAATGGGCTTGCATGGCGGGGAAGAAGGCTTGCTGGTCCGCGACGGTCAGGGCACGGATCGGCTGCAAGGCCGCCTGGAAGCGTGCGCGGCTGTACGGCTTACAGCGGACGTCGCTCGCAGCCAGTTCACACAGCCGAAGCCAGGTTGCCATCGCGCCCGTCTGGCCTTCGAACGCCGGCGACTTACGAAACGCGAACTGCGGTTTCTGCCAGCCTTCCTTCCAGGCTGCGACGCTGGCCACGCCGAAGAACCGCAGGACTTCCTCCAGAAGGCAGGTCGCATCAGACTGGGCGCGGATCTTGCCCCGCTGGACCAACTCCTTGACGGGAATCGTCTTGAGCCAATCCAGGCTGGCCTGCAGGCGAGTCCGCTCGTCCAGCCTCGCCAGTCGCTCCCGATAGTTCGCTTCCAGGCTGTTCCACATCCGGGCTGGTACGCCGGTGACGCGTTCCAGTCGGATGGCTGTGTCCTGCGTGATCGAGGCGGCACCTTTGATGACTTGATTGATGTGCTTGACCGACAGCCCCGTGCGTTTGGCCAGTTCCCGCTGATCCATGTCCAACGCGTCGATCGTCTCCTGCAGAGTGCGACCGGGTGCCACGGTGTAGTCCGGCTCGTAGGCGGTCCGTTCCTGCGGTGCGTGCGTTTGGCGTGCCATTTTTTTGGTTCCTCAGGCGTGATCGATGACTTCACGGATTACGATCTCTGTCACCATCGACCAATCAAGTCGGTCATCGTGTTTACTCGGTACGGGACGATGCACTGGCTCGAACACCAGCCACCGTACGCGGTCCAAATCGAGGGCCAGTTGCGATTTCCGGTTCGCCTTCATTTCGTGACACCGCGCCGTCGGTAGGGCTCCCATGTCTTCCAGTGTGGCTGCCGCTTGCAGTTCTTCCAGCCGTTGCTGCAGCAGCTGGGCACAGCGCGGCCCAAGCTTGGCTCGCATCTCTTCTTGCGAGTTGAACAACTTCGCCAATTTGCGGGAAGCAATCCAGATCTGCATGACCAAGCCTTTACACATAAAAGTATACGAAATCCGTAAACGAACATCAACCAACGGCTGGACCGAATCCCTCGGCCCGTAACCGCGGAGGCTGCCCGACGTCCCCAAGCTGCGACCGCTGTGTACGGGGCGACGGAAGAGAGGCTCATCATGCCGCCGGATCGTGTCGAGAACAGTTCACTTAATCCTGACACAAATCTCCGTTTTGGAAATTGCCAATCTGGCTGACGACACCACGCGTCTGGCAATGGCTCGGCTCGCTGCACCCGACCCAACGCGGACTACCGGCCGATGCGTCGGGAAACCCATGAATCGGAAATTCCACCCCCCGGCCTTCTTCAGTCTTTCATGGATCTCACCGACGCTGTACGATTTTCGCTCGGATCATTCACCGCATCAACGATACTCGGCCAAGGACACCGATGAACACGGAATCTCCCGAAACGACCAGTTCGGCTCATTCGACACTGGCCACGATCCATGGCTTTCGAGTCCAGTCCTACGGAAAGCGCCTGTCGACCGGGTTCACGCGAGCCCTCAGACGGCTTGCCGAGAGAGGCTTTGACGACCCAATGTGCGTCGTGGTTAAGACCGGAAGCGGGAATCGAAGCGGCATCACGCATGCTGGCGGCAGGTACGTACACGCAGGGAACTCCTATGCCGCGGAGGTGATGCGTATGATGCGAGATCTCGGGATGGAGCCTCCGCCACTTCCGTTCGTCATCGCACCGGGCGAATACACCCTGTACCACGAGTGGGGGCACCACGTCGACCGAACTTGGTCGGCAGACGCCGACGAAGTCTCTTTTTCTTTCCGCTGGTTTTCGCGATTCTACGAACTCGGTGTCCGGGCTTCACCTGTCGCTACCGCGGACCACCACTTCCACGCAGACTGCGAGCACGTCCGACCAATCGAATGCGACACCGATGCCGCCGACGCCGTTGTCGTCTGGTGGCACGCGTCATCAGAGTTGTTTGCCGACCTATTCGAGGACTGGATGCGCGAGGAGCGAAAGGTTGCTTGGGACCAGTGCGAACCGAAAAGCCTCGGCTCGCCCATCGCGCACTCCCATCCTTCTGTGAAGATCTCGCTCCTGCCTGCAGTCAGAGCAGAAGATGTCCGCGCCGAGACTTACCTCCTTTTCATGGCTGGCATTCGATCCGCAGCCGAACCTCCGACCGTACGGCCCGGAGCGTTCGGTCCAAACACGGACGAAACCGTTGGGCGTTTGCGCGAAGTCTTGCGCCGCGCGAGAGCCGGCCTGCTATAGCCTGCAGCAGTCGAAACTGCAAAAGCCGGCCAAGCCTCCAGTGACAACCGTTTCATCGCCTCGGGCTCTGCGGGGAACTCGACCGCGATTTTGGCTTACCCAAGCGGAAGGCGGCCTGAGTTTCCCCGGGAAACTGGGCAAGGAGAACATCACCTTTTGATTCGTCAATGATCTTCGAGGAACGTCCCTCGCTCGCGGAGCTATACTGGCGGCAAACCTATGCCAGTCGCTTCGGCCATCGGCACTCCCGAGCGGGTCGCTAAACACCGCGGCGGTGCAGCCACCTCTGGACTTGCGCAGCTCTCGCTCATCGAGCATGCCCTGTGCCCGCTCGACACGAAGGTCTCGCTCCAGGACGGTTTTCGCCACAACACCGGCTTTTACTACGGACCTTCTGGTCGGCGGCGGTTCGCGAATGTGACGCTTACCGCAGGACGTGGGCTGTCGCCTGGGGACGAGTTTTTTCTGTGGGGGTTGCTCGCGCTGACGCTTGCCGAGCGCGACGGCGGGATCGACTTATGGGCGACGCCGCATTACTGCTTGCGCCGGTTGGGCTGTCTTGGCGATGGGACGAAGAAGGGCGGGGGGAACTACGAGTCTTTTCGGCAGGCGATCGGGCGACTGGCCGCGGTAACCTACACGAGCGACGCGTTTTTCGATCCGGTTCGCTCGGAACATCGGCAGGTCGCTTTTGGGTTCTTGAGCTACAGCCTGCCGCTCGATCCGGCTTCCTCCCGAGCGTGGCGGATCGTCTGGGATCCGCTGTTCCTGGAGTTCTGCCGGGCAACGGGTGGCGGGCGGCTGTTCTTTGATCTCGACCTGTACCGGGATCTGGATTTCGCCAGCCGGCGGATGTTCTTGATGGTCCATAAGCTGTTCGGAGGAAGTCGCCACCGGGTCTCGCCGACGACCGACGCGCGGCACTTTGCCGTCAACGTGCTGGGGTTCGCCGGTCACCTGCCCGCCAAGATCCTCAACCAAAAGCTCGTCCGCGTTCTGCAGCGGATGATCGACATCGGCGCACTCCAACTGCCGCACGGCCGGTCCCATGTCCGCGATCTGTTCACCAAGAAGGCCAAAGGCTGCTACGCGGTCAGCCTGGTGCCCGGCAAATACTTCACCACCCCGGCCATGCCGCTCCATTCTCGAAAACCAGTGCCTGCGGAATCACCGCTGTACGATCCCCTACGTGCGATCGGTTTCCAGGACGCGGAAATCGCTCGAATCCTGCGTAGCTTCCCCCACGCCAAGGTGCAGGTCTGGTCTGACGTGACACTTCGCGCGATGGAAGGCGCCCGTGGCTTCCCTGGCTTCAAGAAAGACCCGAAGGCGTACCTGCTCTACCACCTCAAGCAGGCCCGAGACAACAAGCTCACGCCGCCCGACTGGTGGCACGCTGCAAGGCGGGAGGAGGAGCGGCGGCAGAGCGAGTTCAGCCGCCGGTCAAGTAAACCGCTGGGCGACGACGAAGCCGCCGCTTACTGGCAGGCACGCGAAGCTGCGATGGGCGAATTCATCCGGGACCATCAGCAGGACTTCGACCGATTGCTCCAGATGTTCGCAGCAGCTCACGGACGAAGCATGTCCCAAGAAGATGCCCACTACGCGGCCCGCCAGGATGCCCGCAAGCACATCGAGGCGAAATTCCACTTTCCGGACGAGAAGCAGTGGGCAGCCGAGCACTCCGCGGCACCCTGCGCGTCCGATGACAAACCATAATTCGCATCAGTCCATGGTGGAATCGGCGTTACCTTTTTCCGCGTCCAGGTGGTGGAAGTCGCGTTACCTTGTGGTGGAATCGGCGTTACCTTCTTCGGCCAATCCGTGGGGGAGATTGGCTTCCGCAAGCCCTGTTTCGAGCAGCCGTGGCCCCGGCAAAGAGGAAACAAAGTCGAAGAATATAGAAAGCAAAGGGAGCGGGCTTCGCCCGCGAGCTTTTTCGTTGCTTTGGAGACTTGCGCGCCGAGCAGACTGGAGGGCATACGCTCTGCCGGTAAGCGACTGAGCGCCAGATGCGGGTCACGGAGTGCCCCGCCCACACCAACACCTCAGGAAGAGACCAGTCCTGTGGGCCGCTGAATGTGTCGCGGGTGGGCCGCAGACGGTCCAGGCGGCGGTCCAGCTCCCGGCCCAGGCGGAGCCTGGATCTCGGGGCTTCGCAAAGCGAAGCGGCGTCTCTTAGCAGGGGACAACGCTCGCGGACCTTCGGCCGCGAGGCCCCGGCTTTCGACACGCGGAGGACTCGTACCTCGTCCATCTTCGCGGCTGCAGCCGGGGCCTCGCGGCCTGCCGGCGGGGCTGCTGGTCAAGAGGGTTGCTGCTGGTCAGCGAGGCCCCGCCGTCAGTCCACTCGCGTGTCCCGCACACCGCCCTGGCGGGGACGACGGCCGCGGAGCGGAAAGGCTCACCGGCTACTCGCCGGCGATCATCTCGGGACACCTCCCGCCGTGCTCACTGCGCGAGTCGTGCTCGCAGCGCCGCCCAGTCGTCGAAGCTGAGCGACTCGGGCTGGCGGTCGGCGTACTTCCCGCCGTGCATCGCCCGCGACCATGCCAGGCGGACATCGACGCCCTGCTGGGCGATTTCCCACAGGGCCTGCCGAGCGCCGTTTTCGCCTTGCGCATCGCAGTCGAGCATCAGGGCAACGCGGCCACCGGCATGCTGCCGTACCAGCGCGGCGATCCTTCCAGCCTGCGTGCCCGTGACGGTGTTGCTCATCAGCCCGACCGCCATCTGGTTGAGCGTGGACAGACGTATCACGTCGTTCGGCCCTTCGACGACCACCAACCCGGTATCGCGACAGGCGGCCAGCACGGGGGCCGACTCTGCCGTGTCCGAGGCCGCGGCGAACACGTGCTGGCCGAAGAGTTCCTCACCACGACGGAAGCCCCTGACGAAGTGGAACTTCTCGGGCTCGGCTCCCTGCTTCCCGGACGCGAGCCACTGCCCGTGCTTGTCCTCGTACTCCGGGTCACGGCCGAACCAGGTGAGCACTTGCCCGTCCATGCCCAGCACGGGATACACGACCTTGCCTCGCATCGTGCCGCCGCTGCGGTCTCCGCCGCCGTCACGCGGCAGATAGCCGATCCGCCATGCGCGGCAGGCGTCGGCGGTCAGATACGGCCGCCGCCGGAAGTAGGACGCTGCTTTTGGGTTCATCGTTGCCGTTTCCACAACGAACTTGCGGTCCAGTTCCACCAGCCCCCGCGCCCGCTCGTTGTCCGATTGGGCCAGCGGGACGTTGACGACCGGAAGAGGATCGGTCGGACGCTCCCTGTTCGCTGCGGCCGGGGCGGATGAAGCGGCCGGACCTGGCGAACCGGCCGAGGCGAGCGCTCCGGGGACCGTCCCCTCGACCATCGCCCGCAGGTCTGCGGCAATCGCCTTGAATCGCTCGCCGCGCGGCCGTCCGTCCATGTGCGGGCCTGGCTTCAGGTAGTCGCACAGCGAGATCAGGTTTCCGCCCCGGCCGCAGCCGTAGTGGTGGCACCGCCAGATCTTGGCCGGATCGGTCGCGTTGATCGCCATAGCCCGCTCGCCCGTCTCATGCGACTGGCCACAGTTCAGGAAGCACCGGCAGCGGATCTCGTCGCCGACACGTCGGAGTTCCGGCAGATTGACGCCGTAGAATGCCGCCACCTGTTCGACGGTGACCTGGGGCAGAAGTTCATCGACGTTGATGAAGGAGGGGCTTTTCGGTGGCATGCAAGCGGGAAAGGAAGCGGGCGGACCGGCGGTGCGCTATGCTGAGCGACAGCTTATGCAGACCACCGCCATGCCTGCCCAGTATACACCACGTGACGTAGAAATCCTCCGATCGCTCGCCCGGTGCCCCTTGTCCGCCGAGCAACTGCTGCGGCTTAGCGCGACGTTCGCCCAGCCGTTCACGGCCATCCGGCGAGTTCGTCGCCGCCTGCACGTTCTCGCCTTGGCCGGCTGGGTGCAACGCTGGCAGTATGCCACCACCAGCCGCGGCGCCGAGAACTACTACAAGCTGAGCCCGGCGGGATTCCGGCTGCTGAACGGTCCCAAGACGCCGCTGCCATCGCGGGGATACTTTCGAGCGGTCTCGCTGGGCCTGCAAGAGCATACCCGTGCGTTGGCCGATTTCATCGTCCACACCCTGATTTCGGCGCAGACGGCCTCGATCCCCGTGCTGACCTTCCACCGCGAGAACGAACTGCGGCTGGAAATGGGCGACGAGATGCTGATGCCGGACTGCGCCCTGCAGCTTCGCACCGGGGCGGGGGAACTGCTCAGTTTCTGCATCGAGATTGATAACGGCACGGAGCCCGTGTTCAGCTCGAAAGAGCGCGACAGCTGGCAGCGAAAGATCCGCTTCTACGAGCGCTACCAGGACTGTTTGTCGCAACGGTTCCGTGTGGTTGTCCTCACGACCAAGAGCGATTGTCGGCATCTGGCCATCCTGCGGGCCGCCTCACAATTGGTCCGCAATCCGCAACGGAGGCTGCTGTACGCAGCTCCGCTGGCGGACTATCTGGCCGCCCCCGGCGGCGTGCTGGCCCCGTGTTTCCTGGATCATGTCCAGAGGCCCTGCGCTATGGTTCCGCCGCTGCGCAGGCCCCTTGCGCCGCCTCGCCCGGTCCCGCGACTGGATCTCACGCTGGCCCTGTGGTAGCGTGAAGTCCCGATCGGCAGGCTCCCCAGGCATGATGCGGGTCCCGCGATCGTACGGGCCCTCCATTCCTCACCACAAGCACCGGGAGAGTCCGCCGGTCCTCAGGTTGTGGTGACCTTCGCCGGCCTTCCGGGATCTCGGGCCACGCACCCCCGAAACGCTTCTGGGTCTGGAAC
>Ga0123330_1005061_pt1 | contig 9898 bp, 9 predicted proteins | sample BioC13SIPDNA_2_FD_89704 | JGI IMG/M metagenome (GOLD analysis project Ga0123330, IMG submission 89704) | Anaerobic biogas reactor microbial communites from Washington, USA - Biogas_R2_A C13 SIP DNA | ecosystem: Engineered > Bioreactor > Anaerobic > Unclassified | place: Washington, USA | collected... | reverse complement strand
TTTTGTAAATCGTTCCATTTCTGTTTTGCGGCGGCGCGGTGGGCTATAATGGTCTGGCTCTGGATGGCCTGCCCCCGGCGAGCCGCCCATCGGAGCCGCCCATCTCGCACGTACACCAAGCGCATACGCCGCTCGACGCCTGCCCGGCTCAGGACGCGATGGAGGAACGATGACCCAACCGGAACAGCCAACCCAACTACCCAGCGTGGAAGAAATCCGCAACCTGATCGCGCAGGGGCAGATCGACGAAGCGGGCCTGATACTGGCGACCTTTCACCCGGCCGACATCGCCGACCTGCTGGACGAGCTGCCGCCCGAAGAAGCCGTGCTGCTCTTCGGGCTCCTGAACCTGGAGGTCGCCAGCGAAGTGCTCGACGAGACCGGCTCCGTCGTCCGTCAGGAGCTGGTCGAGAAGGTAGACGACGAGCGGCTGGCCGACCTGCTCGACGAGCTACCGATGGACGACGTGGTGGACTTTCTGGAAGAGCTGCCGCCCGACACGGCAGCGCGACTGCTCGACCTGATGGAGCCGGAGGAAGCAGCCGACGCCCAGACGCTGCTGGCCTACGCGGAAGATAGCGCCGGCCGCCTTATGTCCACCGACGTCGCCGCCCTGCGCCGTAGCTGGACGGCGGCTGAATCGCTCGAATATCTTCGGTCGCTGGAGCGAGCGGAAACGCTGCATTACCTCTACGTCGTCGATCGCAACCAGCGGTTGATCGGCGTGGTGCCCATCCGCAACCTGGTGCTGGCCCGGCCGGACACGACAATCGAGACGATCATGGATCGGGACGTCGTCTCCATCCGGGTGGATACGGACCAGGAAGAGCTGGCCGAGTTTATCGCCCGCTACGACTTCGTAGCCGTGCCGGTAGTGGACGAGGAGAACCGGCTGCTCGGCGTCGTAACCGTAGACGATGTTCTTGACATCCTCGAAGAAGAAGCGACCGAGGACATCCAGCGGCTGGGTGGTTCCGAGCCGCTGGAGAACGCCTATTTCGCCGTCTCCGTCTGGCACATGGTGCGCAAGCGCATCGTCTGGCTGCTGCTGCTCTTCGTGGCCTCGCTGCTGACGAGCGGCGTCATCGGAGCCTTTGAAAGCTCGGTACTCGCCGCCGCCATCATCCTGAACCGCTTCATCCCCCTGGTAACGGGCACGGGCGGTAACGCGGGCTCGCAGACGGTGACGACCATTATCCGGGCCATCGCCGTCGAAGAGATTCATTTGGTGGACGCCGGCCGTGCCTGGCGCCGCGAAGTAATGGTCGGATTGCTGGTCGGCGTGTTGCTGGGGCTGGTGGGCGCCGTCATCGGCGTCGCCCAGGCCATCGTGAACGGAAGCAGCCCGAAAATCGGCTTAGTGTTGGCCCTGACCCTGCCGCTGGTCGTTGTCTGGTCCAACACAGTAGCCACGCTTGTGCCAATCGCCGCCGAACGATATAAGATTGACCCGACCGTCATCAGCGCGCCGCTGATCACGACCATCGTCGATGCGACCGCGCTGCTCATTTACTTTTCGCTGGCAAAGCTAATCCTGGGGCTGTAATGATGAGTGAATCTCTGGCTGACCGCATTATCATTCCTGAAGCGCTCGTGGAGGCATTGCGCCAGGCGGAACACGTCGCCGTGCTGACCGGCGCCGGCATCTCCGCCGAGAGCGGCGTGCCCACTTTTCGGGAGGCGCAGAAGGGCCTCTGGGCGCAGTACAATCCGGAGGATCTGGCGACCCAGGAGGCGTTTGAGCGCGACCCGCGGCGGGTCTGGGAGTGGTACGCCTGGAGGCGCAAGCTGATCGCCAGGGCCGAGCCAAACCCGGGCCACCTGGCGCTGGCGCAGATCGAGGAGCGCGTGCCGCGTTTTTCGCTCATCACCCAGAATATCGACGAGCTGCACTTCCGCGCCGGCTGCAAGGAGACGATTGAGCTACACGGCAGTATCGGGCGCAGCCGCTGCCTGAGCTGCGACGAGGTGACGCGCGAATGGGTCGAAGGAGACGAGACGCCGCCGCGCTGCCCCAACTGCGGCGGCATGCTGCGGCCCGACGTGGTCTGGTTCGGCGAGGCGCTGCCGTTTGACGCCCTGGCGCGGGCAGTCGCCGCCGCGCATGATGCCGATCTCTTCTTTTCGGTGGGCACCTCGGGCGTCGTCTATCCGGCGGCGGCGCTGCCTCTGGAAGCCATCGAGTACGGCGCCACGGCCGTGGAGATCAATCCCGAGGAAACGCCAGCGACAGTGATGATGGATTTTGTGCTCAAAGGGCCGGCGGGCCGCGTCCTGCCGCAGCTCGTCGCCGCTGCGTGGCCCGAGCAGGCGGCGCCACAACAGTAGGAGAACAGGATGGGCAGGAAGCCGGGGGGCTCAGACGAAAAGCGGGTGCCGCTGGGTATCGTCTTTCTGACGTTCGGCCTGATCGTTCTGGGCACAGTGGCTGCGGTCTTTCTGCTCCTGCCCGTCGCGCCCCCTTCCCTGCCGGCGCTCATCCCGCGCGCGCTGCTGCCGCAGCCCACCGCCGAGCCGCCGTCGCTGCCGACGGTGATGGCCGGCGCCGGCACGGACGAGATGTTCGACCCAACCTTCTTCCGGACGAGCAACCTGCCTTCGGAGGCACGGGCCGACGAAGCGCCGGCGACCCTCTACGAGCCGCTGCCCAACCAGCCGGCGCGCATTATCATCCCGGAGCTGGAAATTGACGCGCCCGTGCGGGAGGTGCAGCTCGAACGCGTCGAGGAAGACGGGCAGACGCTCTTCCGCTGGCAGGTCCCTGACGAATACGCCGCGGGCTGGCACAGCGACAGCGCGCCGCTCGGCCGCCGTGGAAACACGGTGCTCAACGGCCATCACAACGTCCACGGCGCCATCTTTGGCGATCTGATCGAGCTGGAAACGGGAGCCGACATCTACCTCGAAGACGTGGACGGGCAGCGCTACCACTTCCAGATCTCCGAAAAGCACCTCTTCCCCGAGCGCGACGAGGGCATTGCCGTGCGGCGGGGCAACGCAAGCTGGATGGAACGCAAGCCGGACGAGCGCATCACTATCGTCACCTGCTGGCCTCGAACCGACAACACGCACCGGCTGATCGTCATCGCCAAACCAGCCACACCCTGATTTCGGGCCAACAGCCTCCCTTATGTTGTCGTCCTATACGCAATTCAGGGCTACCTCTGCGGCAGCAGGATCACCTTGCCGAAGTTCTTCCGCTCCTGGACGTAGCGGTGCGCTGCGGCTGCCTCACGGAAGGTAAAGGTCCGGTCCACCAGCGGGCGAAAGAGAGCCTCGTCGTACCAGTGCACGATCTGGTCCATCCAGGGGCGCAGGAGCTCGGCCTCTTCCCAGAGGGCCGCCAGGTCCACGCCGAGAACGCCTTTGCTGTCGCTCATCAGCTTCTCTGGCGTGTAGAACTGGGTATAGACGAGCTGCTGCAACCGGTCCCACCAGCGGCGGGAGCGCAGCGGCGCCATGCTGCCCCAGCTATAGGTCAGCAGGCGGCCTGTGGGCATGAGCAGCCGGTAGTTTTTGGTCCAGTGAGGCCCGCCGAGGGGATCGAGGATGATCTGCACGCCTCGCCCGCCCCGCCGCTCGCGGATCTCGCGCTCGTAATCGTAATGATGGAAGTCAACGGGATGCTGCAGGCCGCGCTCGCGCAGCAATTCGAGCTGATCGGGCGCCGCCGTGCCGTAGCTCTCCGCGCCGACGATGCGGCAGATGTCGATGGCAGCCAGTCCGGTGTTGCTGGCGGCGTCGTGAATGAGCACGCTGTCCCCTTTGCGCAGCGAGCCCATGACGACGAGCAGCACGTAGGCCAGCAGGTAGTTGACGGGAAGGGCCGCCGCTTCCTGCGCCGTCATCCAGTCCAGCCGGCGGAAGGCCCGTCGCGCCGGGACACAGAGGACATCGCTGTATCCGCCGCCCTGCGTGGCGGCAAGTACCGGATCGCCCTCTCTGAGGTGGGCCACGCCCTGCCCGACGAGATCGACCGTTCCGGCGACCTCCGAGCCGGGCACGAAGGGCGGCTCAGGCGCGTGGGGCAGCAGGCCCAGACGCGCCGCCGCGTCGCCGATGTTCACGCCGATGGCCTCGACGCGGATCCGGACCTCGCCGCTGCGGGGCAGCGGGTCCGGCGCTTCCCGTTGCTCCAGCACCTCGGGCGGGCCGTGACGGGTCACCCAGATTTGCCTCACTCGCTCTCTCCTCACTACGCGCCGTCGCCGGCAGCGCCGCCGATTGTATGGCAAATGGGCCGGCGTCAACAAACAGCGCCAGACGGGAACGCCGAACGGCCATCCTCGTGTATAATGGAGGAGAAAGACAGGAGTTGCAGGAGTCTTATGCCGCGCATCGAAAACCTGCCCGCCGGCTCGTCGGCGCAACGCAATAACCTCAACCATCAGGCGATCGAAGATTACCTGAAGACTATCTACACGCTTGCCGAGGAGGAAAGCCCGGTCAGCACGTCGCGGATTGCCGCCATGCGCGGCGTCAAGCCCGCCTCGGCGACGAGCATGATCCAGCGGTTGGCGGCGCTGGAGCTGGTCAATTACGAGAAGCATTATGGTGTGACGCTTACTGAGACCGGCCGGCACATCGCGCTGGAAGTGATCCGCCACCACCGGCTGATCGAGCTGTATCTGACGGAAGCGCTGGGCTTCACTTGGGACGAAGTGCACGAGCAGGCCGACATCCTGGAGCACGTGATCAGCGAGAAACTGGAGGAGCGCATCGCGGCGGCGCTGGGCTATCCAACGCTGGACCCGCACGGCGATCCGATTCCCGCCCCCGACGGCACGCTGCCGCAGCGCAGCCTGGTCTCCCTGGCGACGCTGGCGCCGGGCGAAGGGGGCGTTGTGGCCCGTATCACCGACGACCACAACGCCGAGCTGCTGCGCTACCTCTCAGAGCTGGAGCTGGAGCCGCGAGCGGTGGTGACGGTGCGGGCGATTGCGCCGCTGGAAGGGCCGCTGACCCTGGAGGTCGGCGGGCAGGAGAAGATCATCGGGCGGGCCGCGGCGGAACGCGTCTTCGTCGAGCGTCTTTGAGAAGCGCGCCGCCCCAGATGATTTGCCTGGGCGGGCGAATCCAGTATCATCGGGCCATCAGGCACACGAAGAGAGGAAAAGAATGGCAGATCAAGAAGGACGACCTGAAGCGGGCGAGATGCCGATCAGCGCGGAGCTGCTGGAGATATTGCGCTGCCCGGTCGCGGTCCAGTCGGACCAGTACGGCGACGACCCCGGCCGGCTGCGCCTCGTGAAGAATAGCTGGCTGGTCAGCGATGATTCCGGCTACAAGTACCCGATTCGTGACGGCATCCCCGTGATGCTCATCGAAGAAGGGGAGAAATGGAAAGACGTGGCGGAGAGCGACCTGCCGGTGCCCCCGCCGCCGGCCTGATTCTCGACCACCATGACCATTGGGCGCCCTCGCGGCGCCCTTTTGCTTCAGGGCGGCGGGAGCACGCGAAAGAGGATGAAATCTTTGCCCGGGCGCTCCGAGTCGTAGTAGTGCAGCTCGCCGTCCGGGTAGGCAGCCTGTAGCGCCGCCAGGGCCTCATGGTGGTCGGGGTGCACGAAATAGAGGCGGGGGCCGGGCAGCGCGGCCTGGGCGGCGATCTCGTTCAGGTCAGGCACGGCGTTGTTCCAGGTCACGTCTCCGGCGTTGATGCCGATGTTGCGCGTGTCCACCCAGTGGGGATAGGGGATGTGGTAAACGTCGCGCAGGGAACCGTATTGCCGGGCAAACTCGCGGGCGACAGCGCCCATCTCGGTCGCGTTCCAGTTGGAGAGGCGGTAGTGGGCGTCGTAGTCGTCGAAGTACCATTTGGCGTCCTCGGCGATGGCGAAGAGGAGCAGGCCGGCCAGGAGCGGGACCGCAGCGCGCCTCCCCCACCCCACGCACTGTCGCCAGCAGGCCGCCGTGCCCACCGTGAGGGGCAGCGCCGCCACCAGCATGACGACCGGGATGGCGCCGCCGGTGCGCACGGCGCTCGGATTTTCTTCCGGGTAGGCGAGGCTGAGGATGGAGGGCAGCAGCAGGACGGCGAAGCTGAGCAGCACGTAGGCGCTGCGCCGCTCGCGGGCCGCGAGCAGCCGCCAGACGGCGTAGGTGAGACCGAGAATGAACAGCGCTCCGGCGACGAGGCCCAACTGCGGCGACCCCGGAATGGTGTTCGCCGGGACGACGTCGCCCCGGTAGTTGAACATCAGTAGCGCGTTTTTGACGTTCGTCCAGAAGTTGGCCCAGAGCGCGCCGGCAGGCAGCCCTTCCTGCAGCCGGCTGGAGGCCCTGTACCAGAACATGTCGGGATTCTCCTGCAGGTAGCGCACCAGCGGCAGGAAGGCGATCAGGGCCAGCAGGCCGCCGAGCAGGGCGTTCTGCCAGAAGGCGCGGCAGAGGCTGCTGGACTCGCTCCCGGCGCCGCCCCGCCGCCGCCGGAACAGGTCGGCAGCGACCTTGGCGAGCACAAGCAGGATGAAGAGCAGCGGCACGATACGCATGGCCGTATAGCTGTGCAGGCCCAGGCCGAGGATGAGGCCGGCGGCAAGCCAGTCGTTGCGTCCGTTGTTGCGGAAAGCGCGCAGCAGAAAGGCCAGCGCCGGGGCAGTGAAGGCGGCGGTGAACGGGAAGCGCAGCCCCACGCGGCTGATGGCGACGTGCCAGTGGGAGACGGCGATGAAAAAGGCGGCGAACAGGCCGGCGAGTCGCCCGTACAGCTCGCGACCGAGGAACGCGGTCAGCGGCACGGTGATGGCGCCGAAGAGCGCCGTACCCACTTTGAGCGCGAGGTGGTTTTCGGTAAGCGGCGTCAGGCGGATGAGCGCCGCCGTCAGATAAAACTGCAGCGCCTCGCGGCCCGTGTTGCGCGGGAAGAAGATGGGGCGCGCGCCCATAAGCACGTCGTGAACGTCCAGCAGCTTCTCGGCGTGATCGCTGGTCATCTCGCCGGGGATGGCATCCAGCCGGTAGAAGCGGAAGACGGCGCCCAACAGGGTGATCGCCAGCAGCGCCAGCCAGAAGCGGCCCGGAAGCCGGGGCCGGGACAGGTGCGGGCGGTGGGCGAAGGCCAGCACGAAGTAGAGCATGGCGCCGAGCCAGTACCAGAGGCCGCCGGGCAGGTAGTTCCCGGCGAACCCCTCATAGGCGAGCAGGGCAAGCAGCACGCTGCTTATGGCAAAGAGGGCGCGCCAGCCCCGGCCGGGCGTCAACGACTGCGGCCCTTCCCGGCCGGTAGGGCGACGTGCGGGCAGCGCTGCGCCGGACCAGCGCCACACGGCAGCCAGGAAGAAGAGGATGGCCGGGAGAAAGAGGGCAACTGCCGGCAGCGCGCGCTGCCGGGCGGCGAATAGCTGTCCGCCAGGGGCGAGCAGGATAGCCAGCGCCAGAAGCGCCGGCCGGATGAAGTTGGAGCGCTGCCCCACGAATCTCTGTCGCTGTGTGGTCATCTTTGCACGCCGGATCTTAGCCTGCCGCCGCGCTTCCGGTCAACCAGTTCAATGAACAGTCGGATCGCGCCTGCCATTTGGCAGGCAGCATCTTGCTCGCCCTTCTTGCGGGCATCTTGGACATTAATGAAATGCGAGGCACGACACTGGCAACCATGTAGCGCGATTTTTCAAATCGCGCGCTGCGCGCCGATGAGCGATTTGGAAAAATCGCTCAACAGCAAGTCGCCCGGATCACAGGCCTCGGCCAACCCGTTTCCTTGCCTGTCCTGCCCCGTTCTGGTATCGTCAGCCTGGGCTAGAGGTTGTCCCGTCTATGGCACGAAAAGTATTGCTCATCGAAGATAACACGGAAAGCTTCATCCTGGTAAACCGGGTCCTCAGCGCCAGGGGTTACGAGGTCCTCCACGCCCCAGACGGCGAGCGGGGCATCCAGCTTGCCGTAGAGGCCGGGCCAGACCTGATCCTCATCGACATTGGCCTGCCAGATATTGACGGCAACACAGTGGTCGCGCTGCTAAGGCAGATCGGCGAGCTGGAAGGAGTGCCACTGGTGGCGATTACGGCGTGGCCCCCTGATATTGCCCAGGATATCTGCGACAGGTATGGCTTTGATGGCCTGATCACCAAACCGATCAGCGTGCGCGACTTTCCGCAGCAGATTGCCAGTTTTCTCGGCGGCGGGCCCGAACCGGCCGGTTAGGTTTTCCCACGCCGAACCATTTCCAGGTAGCCAGCGCCTATGGAGTTGATTCCGGCGACCGAATTCACGCTACAAGAGCTTGCGGACGCCTATAACGAAACGCGCATCGACTACATCATCCCGATGCCGATGACGGTGGAGCGCCTGCAGAGCTACATCGAGGTCTATGACGTCGACCTGGGCTCCTCCTGCGCGGCAGCCGACCGGGGGCAGATACTGGGCATCGGCATGCTGGGGCTGCGGGCGCGGCGCGCCTGGGTGACGCGCCTCGGCGTGCTGCCTTCGGGCCGGCGCCAGGGCGTTGGCCGGGCGATCATGGGCTTCCTCCTGGACGCGGCCTGCCGGCACGGCGCCCCGGTGACGTGGCTGGAGGTCATCCAGGGCAACACGCCCGCGCACGAGCTGTTCAACAGCCTCGGCTTTGTAGAGACGCGGCGGCTGATCGTCGCCCGCCGCCCGCCGGCCTTTAAGGAAATCGCCCCCGGCGAGGAGGCCGAACGGCCCCGCGTGCGCCACGTGCGCACCCTGGACCACGAGGCGACGATGGCCCTGCTCGCCAGCCGGCAGGATAAACCCAACTGGCTCAACCAGACCGAGTCCCTGCGTAATGCCAGCGACGTGTCGGCGCTGGTCATCGAGACGGAAGACGGGGGTCGAGGCTGGGTCACCTACAAGACGAGCCTGCTCCGGCTGACGCGCATCGTTGCCGACGTGACCGAGGGCGACCCGGCGGCGGTTGCGGCAGCGCTGCTGCAGACGTTGCACGAGTTCTACTCGACGCAGGACGCCATAGCCGAGAACATCCCCGCCGACGACCCGAAGTGGCCCGGCTTTCTCCAGGCCGGCTATTTCGAGGCCTTCCGGCGTATTGAGATGGTCAAGGATATGGCTGCCTGGGAGCCTTATGGCACTGACGCTCTCTGACGTAGCCGCGGCTGCGGAACGGCTGCGCGACATCGCCCACCGCACGCCCGTACACACGTCGCGCACGCTCGACGCCCTCGCCGGCTGCCAGATCTTCCTGAAGTGCGAGAACTTCCAGCGGGTGGGCGCCTTCAAGTTTCGCGGCGCGTACAACGCCATCAGCCAGCTCAGCCCGGAGCAGAAGGCGGCCGGCGTCGTCACCCACTCCAGCGGCAATCACGCGCAGGGTGTGGCGCTCGCCGCGCAGCTTCTCGGCGTGCCGGCGACGATTGTCATGCCCGACGACGCCCCGGCCGTGAAGCGCGAGGCGACGGCCGGGTATGGGGCGCGCATTGTCAGCGCCCCGGCGGCCCAACGAGAGAAAGTCTCCGCGCAGCGCGCCCGCGACGAAGGGCTGACGCTCGTCCATCCCTACGACGACGACCGGATTATCGCCGGGCAGGGCACAGCGGCGTGGGAGCTATTCGAGCAGGTGGAGGGGCTGGAGCTGCTCTTTGTGCCGGTCGGCGGGGGCGGGCTGATCAGCGGCAGCGCGCTGGCGGCGGCTGCCCGGCAGCCCGGCTGCCGCGTGGTCGGAGTGGAGCCGGCCATCGCCGACGACGCCAACCGGTCGTGGCGTAGCGGTACGGTCCAGGTGCTCGACCAGCCGCCGCCGACGATTGCCGACGGGCTGCGCACGCGCTTTATTGGCGAGCGCAATCTTGCCGTGATGCGCCAGTACGTTTACGATATGACCACCGTGAGCGAGGAAGAAATCGTGGCGGCGTTGCGTTTTGTTTGGCAGCGGCTGAAGATCATCATCGAGCCGAGCAGTGCGGTCGCTCTGGCGCCC
>Ga0123330_1005047_pt1 | contig 9914 bp, 7 predicted proteins | sample BioC13SIPDNA_2_FD_89704 | JGI IMG/M metagenome (GOLD analysis project Ga0123330, IMG submission 89704) | Anaerobic biogas reactor microbial communites from Washington, USA - Biogas_R2_A C13 SIP DNA | ecosystem: Engineered > Bioreactor > Anaerobic > Unclassified | place: Washington, USA | collected... | reverse complement strand
GCCCGGCGCGACCCGCAAATGGAATTGGGCTCAAGATGAACGAGTTCGCACACACCCTTTACAGGCAATGGTCCACAGGCTGCGTTCGTGCCGAGAGGTCGGAGCAAATCGTTGGAGAGGCCAGACAGGCTCATCAAGACCTGCGCAAGCGTTTGAGTTTGTGACATCCGGCGGCTGGCCACCACACTGAGCTCTGTGAGTGGTTTTTGCCCGATCAGCTCGTCAGCGGGCAGTTCCTTCCTGTGTCGCGTAGAGCAGGCGCATCTCTTCGCTCATTGCTAGAAGTTCCTCCAGCGTCCCCTGCGCCTCCACGCGGCCGTCCTTCAGCACGATGACCTGGTGCGCGGCCCGCAGCGCCGCGCGGCGTGTCGAGACCGCAAGCACCGCCGGACGCCCAGGGACGGCAGCCAGGCGCTCCCAGAGGAGCTGCTCGGTTTCGACATCCAGCGCGCTGGACAGGTCATCGAATACCAGCAGTCTGGGCCGGCGGATGAACATGCGCGCTGCAGCGCTGCGCTGCACCTGCCCGCCCGACAGCCGTACCCCGCGCGGGCCGACCACCGTCTCCAACCCCTTCTCCAATTGGAGCACGTCCTGCTCCATTACGGCCTGTGCAACGGCTGCCGCCATCTCCTCCGGTCCGGCCACGATGCCCTGGCGGATATTCTCCTCCAGCGTCTCGCTGAAGAGCCGCGGCGCCTGTGAGGTGTACGCGCTCCGCGGAGGCCGGAAGAAGCTTGCCGGCTCGGCAACTACCTCCCCGTTCCAGCGCACCTCACCGGCCTGGCTTGGCAGCAGTCCGAGCAGGCTGCGCAGCAGAGTGGATTTCCCCGCTCCCACCTGCCCGGTCACCACCGTGAAGCTGCCCGGCGCCAGCGAGAAGGTGGCGTCGCGTATCCCGCGATTCGAGCCGTCGTGGAGGCAGGTGAGGCCGCGCACCTCGAGCGACCGGAAATCGTCGTCGCTGTCCGCTTTGGAAATGACTTTGGAGGCCTCCTGAGCGTAGGGGCGACCCTTGCGGTCGCCCTGGGGCGCAGTCGAAGGATGAGCGTAGGGGCGACCCTTGTGGTCGCCTTGGAGCGCAGTCGAAGGACGCTCCGCCGCAGGCGCCAGCAGCCAGTCGGTGCGCGCGTCCGAAGGCAGCGCGGGCGCCCGCTCGACGAGCGCGGGGGCACCTTCCTCGGGTGCGAGCTCGGACAGCCGCGCAATCGCCACCTCCTGCTGCTTGTAGTCGCCGACGAACGTGCCCAGGTACGACGGCAGCTCCGACGTGAACCAGAGGAAGTACGTGAAGAGTGCAAAGTCGCCTACGGTGAATGAGCCTTCGATCATCCCGCGCGCGGACATCAGCAGCATCACGCCGGTGCTGACGATCACCGCGAAGCTGTGGATCGAATAGACGAATGTGTCGAGCATCCTGGCCTGCATTGCCGTGCGCCGCCGTTCGTCGTTGAGCCTGCCGAAGTGACGCACCGCGTTGCGTTCGGCGTCTCCGCCCGCCACCTTGAGCGCCTGCACCGCGCCGAACATCTCCGCGAGGAATCCGGTCACTCGGTCGCCCGCGTCTCCCTCCAGCTTCCGGTAGAGGAGCATCCGCCCCCAGGCCGCGCGGCCTGCGCCGTACGCGATCAGGATCGGCAGGAATGCTACCAGGGTGATCTGCCAGTTGATGCTGGCCATGATCGCGACCGCGGCCACAAACGACACGAGATTGCCGGCCACATCGGGCAGCCAGGTGGGAAAGTCGCATACCTCTGCCACGTCATCACGGTAGCGGTTGACCGCCTCGCCGGGCGAGATGGGATGGGCCAGCGCGCCCGGCCGGCGCAGCAGTGTTGCAAAGAGGTTGCGGCGAACCAGCGCCGCGGCGACAAATCGGAACGTCCACCCTGCGAAGGCCTCGGCGTAGGTCGATGTCATGCGCGCAAGCCCGATTCCGGCGTACGCTGCGATGAGCGCCCACAGGCTGATGCGCAGCCCAGCCTGCCCGGTGATCGTGTCGAAGACAGCCTTCTCGACCAGCCCCGGGAGCACCCGCGAGCCCAGGTAAAAGACCTGTAGCACCGCATGCACTGCGAAGGGCCGCCGCGCATAGCGGATCAGCGCCCGGTTGAAGGCCATGACTCCCACGCCCCGCGTCATGCGAGCACCTCCTCCAGCCCTGTGCGCAAGAGCTGTGAGAACCGCGAATCCGGATCCGCGGCCAGGGCGGCGCGGGGGCCGAACTCGACGACCCGGCCCTCATGGAGGATCAGGATGTCGTCTGCGCGCTGCAAGGTGTGCAGCCGGTGCGCGATGATGATGGCGGTGCGCGGCTTCCCGCCGTGCAGCAGCCGGTCGATGGCCCTCTCCAGCCTCCTCTCGGTCACCGGATCCAGCCGCGAGGTGGCCTCGTCCAGGATCACCAGGCCGGGATCCCGCAGGAGGATGCGCGCGAAGGCCAGCAGCTGCGCCTCGCCGGCCGACATGCCGCCCCCGCCCGGCGCCAGCTTCGTGTCGAGCCCCTGGGGCATCTGGAGAACCCAGTCGAGCAGACCCAGCTCGCCGAGCGCCTGCCGGATGGCCGGCTCGGGCGTCTGCGTGTCGAAGAGGGCGATGTTCTCGGACACGGTCGCGCCGAACAACTGCACGTCCTGGGTCACCAGGCCTACCGCGCGCCTCAGCTCGGCCAGAGGAGTCTCACGCAGGTCGCAGCCCCCCAGCCGGATGGTCCCTGCTTGGGGGTCGTACAGCCGGCACAGCAGCCGGGTGAGGGTCGTCTTCCCGCTGCCGGTGCGGCCGAGCACGCCCAGCACGCGTCCGGACGGGAGGTGGAACGATACGTCCGTCACCACCGCCACTGGCAGTGCATCCGTCTCTGGTGGGTCCGCCGCTCCGTCGCCAGGCGAGAAGCCGCTCCCGAACGAGGCCGGCTGCTCCCGCCCGTTTCCCCCGGCGTTGTCGTTGTAGCGGAAATATACGCCATCGAATTCGACGGAAAGCGGTCCCGCGGAGAGGCTCATCGAGCCGGTGTCTCGCACCTCAGGCTCCAGGGAGAAGAGCTCGCTCACGCGATGGATGCTGGCGGTCGCCTGCTGCAGTTGCTCCATCTGCCCGCGAATCTCTTCCAGCGGGGCCGAGAGCATCCCGATGTAATAGACGATCATGAATGCAGCGCCGATGGTGACATCGCCGCGCAGGTAGAGCAGTGCGCCGGTAGCCAGTCCCAGCCCGTAGCCCAGGATGAAGAGGAAGTTGGTGATGGTGAAGCCGAGCGCGTTCGCCATCCAGCCGGCGCGCGCCTTCCGCAGCAAATTTAACATGAGCCGGCTCAGTTGCGCCAGCGCATACGCCTCGGCTCCGATCCCGCGGAGATCCTCTGTCCCACCGAACCGCTCCTCGAGGAACCCCATCTGATCCGCCCATGCCTGCCGGGCCAGGGTCCATGCGGCCACCCCGATACGGGCGACCAGTAGAAGCGCGATGAAGACCACTATCGTGTAGCCAGCGAGAAGGGCGCCCGCACCCGCGTTTTCGCGGCCGAGCAGTACCAGGATTGCCACCACCAGCAGAGCATTTCCCGTGAATTTGATGGACATGTCCGCAAAAAATTCGGCCAGGGTGGTGACGTCGCCGTCCACGCGCTCGATTAGCTCGCCGGGCGTGTGAGACTTGTGGAAGGGCATGTCCAGGCGGAGGAGGTGGGCCGCCAGATCGGTGCGGAGCCGGTTGGTCGCGGTCCACCCAAGGTTGAGTCCCGCATACGCGGCGCCGAGGTTGACCCCGCGACCGAGCAGCCCCACGAGGAGGAAGAGGCCACCCGCGAGCGTGAGTGCGCTGAGCGGGCCCCCGGCCTGCGCGGTGTCGATGAAGATGCGGATGATCTGCGGGTTGATCAGCCGCAGGGCGATCTCGGCCAGGATGAGCGCGGCCAACAGGGCCAGCCGGCCGCGCTGGGGAAGCAGGTACGCACCGAGCAGGCGAAGATGCCCGCTCATCGGAAGGTGCGTTTCTGCCCCGCGACCGGTGCTCAAATCACCCCGGCCTCCTTGAACCGCGCCAGGTCAGCCGCCCCGTATCCCAGCTCGGCCAACACCTCTGCGGTATGCTGCCCCAGGGTGGGCGGCGGCCGCCGGTAGGTAATCGCACCCTCGCGCATGTGGGGCGGAAAGCCGAGCGACCGCACCAGGCCCGCGACCGGGTGCTCCAGCTCGACGATGAAATCGCGTGCCGCGGTCTGCGGCTCTGCCAGCGCCTCATCGAGGAGATAGATCGGCCCTGAAGGCACGTCCGCCTCGCACAGTTTTTCCAGCCAATGATCCTTCGACGCCGTTTTCAGCCGCTCGATCAACAGCGCCTGCACCTCGGCCCGGTTGATGTTGCGCTGCGGGTTCGTGGCGTAGCGGGGATCGTCCCGGACTTCGGCCGGTATGCCCAGCGCGTCGCACAGCCGCACCCAGATGCGGTCTGTGCCGCCTGCGATGATGATCCAGCCGTCCGCGGTCGGGAAGGGCTGGTAAGGGGTGATCGTAGGGTGGATGTTGCCCAGCCGCGGCGGGTTCTTGCCCGTGGCAAAATAGCTGCCCGCCAGGTTGGTCAGCCACGCCATCTGCGACTCCAGGATGGACGCGTCGATGGCCTGCCCCTTGCCCGTCCGTTCCCGCTCGTACAGCGCGGCGAGGATGCCGGTCAGCGCGTACAGCCCCACCGTCATGTCGGAGATCGGCACCGGGTAGCGCATCGGCTCCCCGTCCGGCTCGCCGGTCAGGCTCATGAGGCCGCTCATCCCTTGCGAGAGGATGTCGTACCCGGGCTGGCCTGCCCGCGGGCCCGTGTGGCCGAAGCTGGTGATGCACACGTGGATCAGCCGCGGATTACGGGCCAGGGAGGCCGCGGGATCCAGTTCCAGCTTTTCGAGCGACGAAAAGCGGGGAAGGTTGTTGATAAAGATGTCCGCGCCGTCGACCAGCCGGTGAAGGATGGCCCGGCCATCGGGCGTGGTGATGTCAAGCGCCAGGCTCCGCTTATTGCGGTTAGTAGACATAAAGTAGGCAGACTCGCTGCGGCCGGGAACGCCGCGCGCGTTGACGAATGGGGGACCCCAGCCACGCGTCTGGTCGCCCTGGCCTACGCGCTCGATTTTGATGACATCCGCGCCCATGTCGCCCAGGTACATGGTGCAGTACGGACCGGCCAGCGCCTCGGTCATGTCGATGACGCGGATGCCGTCCAGCAGGGGTGACGGGTTCACCTGGCCTCCCTCCGGCGCCGGTCGCGCTCTCGCCGGCGTTCTGAGATCGATGTCGCCGGACCGTTGCGCAACACGTTGATCACTTCGGCCATGATGCAGACCGCGATCTCTGCGGGCGTGCGCGCGCCGATGGCGATGCCGATCGGCGCATACACGCGATCCAGCTTGAGCGGGTCGATGCCCATCTCGTTGACGAGCAGCTGGAACACCGCGTCGACCCGCCTCTGGGAACCGATCATGCCGATGTAGCCCACCGGCCGGTCGAGCACCTCGAGCAGGCATTCGACGTCATGGCTGTGGCCCCGCGTGACGAGCACGATATAGGTGTCCTGGTCCATGGGGAGCCCGGCCACGGTCTCGCGCAAGGGGCCCGAGATGCGCTGCCGGGCGGTGGGGAAGCGCTCTTCCGTCACGAAGCTGGGTCTGTCGTCCAGCACCGTGACCGAAAAATCGCACATGGACGCAAGCTGGGCCAGCGGCAGCGCGATGTGCCCTCCGCCGGCGATGATCAGCTCAGGCGCACGGCGCTGGACCTCCACGAAGACGCTCGCCTCTTCGTACTTCAACAGCTTGTGCTGCCGCCCGCGGAGCACCTCGCGCGCATCCTCGATCGCCTGCGCCTCCATGGCCCCGAGCCCGAGGGAGCCCAGCGGCTCGCGGTCGAGCCATATGACCGCCTGCTGGCCCGGCCTGTCCGTGGTGGGGGACGCAGCGGTCCTGCTAACCACGGTGGCCAGCGCAACGGGCTCCCGGTTGAGCACCGACTCGCGCAGCGCGGCCAGCATGCCGGGCACCGTCCCGATTTCCGCCTGTATATCGGACGCGACGCGCTCGACAAACACGTCCATGATACCGCCGCACACACCGAGGGCCTGCATGGAGATATCCTCGGTGAGATCGACATGTACGGTGGCAGGTTCGCCGGTCTGCAGGACGTCGAGCGCGGTGCGGAGGACATCAGCCTCACCGCAGCCGCCACCCACGGTGCCCACGTGCCGGCCCAGCGGGTGGATGATCATCTTCGCGCCGACTTCGCGCGGGACCGATCCGCGCACGTCCACGATCGTCGCGACCGCCACGGTCTCGCCAGCTTCGAGCATCCGGGTCAATTCAGCGTAGATGTTCTCCATAGGGCAATTCCTTGAGCCGGTCCATCGCGTCTTCCTGCGCGCCCACCAACGCCGCACGCACCGCTTCGACGACGCCGTCCAGGGGCACGATCACCTTGTCCGCCTGGTCCCGCCGCTTGAATTCCGCACCGCCCGCCTGCAGCGAGCGTTTGCCCAGGGTGATGCGCAGGGGCAGGCCGATCAGATCCGCGTCGGTGAACTTGACGCCTGCGCTTTCGCCCCGGTCGTCGTACAGGCACGGGATCCCCGCGGCCTCCAGCGCACCCACCAACGCCTCTGCTTCAGCCTCCGCGCCCGGCATGCCCACCAGGTGAACGCTGAATGGCGCGGCCGCAGGGGGCAGCATGAGCCCGTGCTCGTCGTGGCGCTGCTCTGCGGCTGCGGCCAGCAGGCACCCCAGGTTCACCGTGTGGACGCCGATGGCCACCGGCTGCATCCGGCCCGTGGTGTCCAGGTAGGCCGGCGCGCCCTTTGCAACGGAGGGCGTCTGGCTAGACCGTCCCAACACCGCAACCGTCTCGGAGCGAAGTCGTGCGCTGCACGAAGGGCATCCGTCGCCAGGACGCGCGGCCGCGATGTCGGCAACCTGCGTCGCGGTGTAGTCGCGGCCGTAGTTCGTATGGAGCAGGTGGAAGCCTTCGTCATTGGCGCCCGCCACCAGGTTGGGTGACTGCGGGATCAGCTCATCGACGACGATCAGGACACTCCTGAGACCGATGGGCGAGGCGTAGCCGGGCGTCGCACCCGCCGAGCGAATCTCTGCCTCGGTGGCGGGCCGCACTGCGCTGGCACGGAGCGCCAGGCACAGCTTGCGCTCGCTGAGGTCCATGTCCCCGCGCACGACCACGAATGCGAACCGCTCCTCGCCGGAGATCGTTGCGATCAGGAGGACGGCCTTGGCGGTCCGGGACTCCGGCACATTGAGATACTGCGCAAGATCCGCGATGGTGGCCGCATGAGGTGTCGGGACTTTTTCGAGCGGCAGGAGCGGCTCTGCGTCTGCGACCGGCCGGGCAAAGGCCGCGATGTCCGCAAGGGCAGCGTAGCCGCATGCATCGCAGAGCAGGGCGGTCTCGCCGCCGTCTGCGGTCGGGAAGAGATATGCGTGTCCGGTGGCCGGCACGACCGCGTCGCGCGCGACAATGGCCGGCACGCCGCAGCGCTTGAAGAGTTCGGCAAATGCGGCCTGGGCCGCGGTGTAAGCCTGGCTGCTGCTCGCTTCACCATCGGTGAGGGAGCACAGAAAGGCGCCCGGCGCCTCGGCCGCGTTCAGGGGGCCACTGCGCTTCCCCGCACCGCCGGCCTTCAGCGGCCCGGCGCCGAACAGGTGCGTGGGCAGTTGGCGATAGGATTGAATGTCGCTCCCGGCAAGGCCGCGGGCTGTCTCGGCCAGAGACGCGCCATCTACTGCGGCAGACAGCAACAGATCCTGGCCGGGCAGGCCGGACAGGCAGTCGCGCAGCTCGGACTCCAGGGCGGCCAGGCTCCGCTGTCCCAGCGGCAGATACGCTGTCCGTCCCATGCCAACGCCGCGCACGAACGCGGCGCGCACAAGGTGTTGGTGACCTGCGCCTTCAACATCAGCCGGCGCCTCGCGCAGGGTGCGCCCAAAAAGTCTGCTCATACGCATCATCGTATCATCTCCATCAGGCTCCGATCACGGTTTGGCCCGTTGATAGTCATCCGGCGTGTCCAGGTCTGCCAGGATGCTTGGTGTGTCGACAGTCAGATAGTTTACCACATCTGCGTTCGAGCGTAACACGTCCCGTAAGGTTTTTGATGTATTGATTATTTGCATCCACAGCGAACGCGGTAGTACAATAGGGTGGCCAGCGCGCATATCATAACTTGGAATGATGACCCTGCGCCAGCCGGTGCGCTCTGCTTCCGTGAGCAATGCCAGGACGGTCGAGATCTCCATCTGGGGCTGGTCGCCGAGACAGATGAGCGCAGCATCGACGCCAGTCGGGATGGCAGCCAGGCCAGCCTGGATTGAGCTCAACATTTCGCCGCTTTCGTAGTGTGGGTTAGGAACGCAGCGAGCAGGGGTCTTCGCAAGGACCTTTACGACTTCATCGCCGCGGTGGCCCGTGACCACGATGATTTCGTGTAGCGAAGCCATGGTGAGGGTGAGGACGACCTGCTCGATGACGGTTTTCCCCGCCCAAGGCAACATGAGTTTGAAGGCGCCCATTCGGCGGGAAAGTCCTGCGGCAACTACGATTGCCGCAACGGCCGAGGATGTGGTGGTAGATGCCTGCATATTGTGTGTCCCGATCTTGCTTGCACCATGTGCAGTGGTTGCTATCCAACGGGATTTGCATTCTGTTTTAGGCTGTGCTATAACCATATCCGTTGTCTATTTGTGACATATAGGTGCAGTGATGCCCGAATCACAACGGCCTAGTCCCAGCCGGATCATCCTCAGGCACGTGCCCGAACTGCGGGACCGCCTGGCGATGCCTGTCCCGAAGGAACGACTGGATGAACTGCTGCTGGAGCTCATCTTAATCGATACGGTGGCGTTGGTCGATCCGCGCCGGGGACCTGTTGCTGAACGTTTGATTGATCGCGTCTTATCGCCTGGTGACTATCTCCGCGTTCTCGATCACTACGATGAAATGACCGATGATACAGATGACGAGTCGGAATTGATCGCCATCTGCTTCACGCGCGCCGCCTCGAAGGATAGTCACTGGAAGTCCAAGATGTTGCGCTGGTTCACCCACATCATCGGCGCAGGCCATCCGTTGACGGAGGATGGCCTGGTCGAGGTGGCCTCGCTCGCATCGGCGATGAGTGCAGCACAGGAATGCAAGGCGCTTTACAACGCGTTCGGCATCGATCTATACGCCTGATCTACTGCGGCGAGGTCTCTATCGTTGGTTGCACGCCCGGCCCCGGCACGATGATCGTGGGTATCGTCCCCAACGGCGTGAAGATGAGCTTGTCCGTAGCCTTGAACGCGCTCGCGTTCGCTAAAGCAGTCTGCAACGCCACATATTCCGGATTCGCCTTGTAGAGCTCGGCCTTGGCAATTTCTGGGGCCAGGTCGGCCTTTGCTTGTTCGGCTGCCGCGCGCGCCCGCGCCTGGCTGATTTCGAAGTTGCGCTGAGCGGTCAACAGCTCATTGGCCTTCTGCGCCTCGATCACCATCTGCTGCGCCTGGGCTCTCTCTGTCTCCAGTTGCGCCAACGTCGTCTGCTGTCGCGCCTCTTCCTGGGTCCGGCTTTGCGCCACGCGCACTTCACCCTGCTGCCGGGCTTGTTCGGCGGCAGCTTCCGCCTCCGCCTTCAGCTTGTCCTGTGCGGCCTTCTCGGTGTTGAGCCGGCTCTGGGTGATTGCATCCAGGAGCGCCTGGGCTTCGTTCGAGAGGATGATGTTCGGGACGACGACATTCGAAATCTGCAGGCCGTAATTCTCGGCCAGCCGGCTCAGCTCCGTATCGATGCACTCGCGCAGCACATCGCGGGCCGTGCCGATGACATTGTCGTTAAAGGTGCGCTCGCCGATACAGACTTTCATCGACTGGCGCGCCAGTCCTTCGACGCGGT
>Ga0123330_1005026_pt1 | contig 9958 bp, 6 predicted proteins | sample BioC13SIPDNA_2_FD_89704 | JGI IMG/M metagenome (GOLD analysis project Ga0123330, IMG submission 89704) | Anaerobic biogas reactor microbial communites from Washington, USA - Biogas_R2_A C13 SIP DNA | ecosystem: Engineered > Bioreactor > Anaerobic > Unclassified | place: Washington, USA | collected... | reverse complement strand
CGTCGTCCCGCGCCCCCTCCGTCGTCCCGAGCAGAGCGAGGGACCTTGACTTGCTCGACGGCGACCCCCCCGACGCGCGCAGAAAACTCCCTATCATCGGCGAAAATCCGCGTGCTATCCGCGGGATCCGCGTTCCATTGCCCCTCGCCCCAGTGCACCGGGATTCTGTCCGGAATGCCGGGGAAAGAGCGCTACTCGTCCTCCACGAACGTGTCCGTCAGGTCGGCAACCTGGGCGTACTTGATGTAGAGCGCCTTGAGGCCCTCATCGGTGACCTCGGGCATGTTGCGATAGATCTGCTTGTCCAGCATGCGGTTCTTGTCACCGCCGGGCCAGATGCGCCAGGAGTCGTTGTCGATGACGTCGGCCACCAGCAACGTGCCATCCGATTCGGCGCGTCCGAACTCGATCTTGCAGTCCACCAGCGTCACGTCCTGGGCCGCCCAGGCCTCCTCGAGGGCCTCGAAGACCTGTCGCCCGGTGCGGCGCATTTCGTCGACCTCGTCCTGGGTGGCCACGCCCATGGCGACGATCTCCTCATCGGTGACGAGGGGGTCGTGGCGGGCGTCGTCCTTCAAAAAGGTCTCCACGAGCACCGGCTCGAAGCGGCTGCCCTCGGACACCTCGGGATTGCGGCGCAGGTACGAGCCAGTGGCGATGCGGCGCATGACGACTTCCAGGGGGATCATGGTGCAGCGCGCCACGATGTTGACGTTGTCGGCCACCATCCCGATATAGTGCGTGTTGATCCCCTCGTCCTCCAGCAGGTAAAAGACGTTGGAGGTGGTGCGGCAGGAGAGCGCCCCCTTGCCGGGCAGCTCGTTGCGCCGCGCGCCGTCGCCGGCGGTGATGCCGTCCTTGTGCACCATGTAGACGACGTCATCCTTGGTGGGGTGGGCATAGATGACCTTGGTCTTGCCCTCAGTCAGCTTGGCGCCGTACGTCACCGGTCCGAATGCCATGTCGGCCCCTCCTTCTGGGTGAACCTGAACGCGACTCAGCGGAGCGCCTCGCGAATCGTCCGGGCGAGGGCGCGGCTGCGCTCGGGGGCATCGCCCACGCCGGCGCCCTCCGCCATGAGCCGCCGCACCGCGTCGGACGGCAAGTGACGCGTGATCTCGACATCGGCGGCCAGCAAGTCGGCCAGGGGATTGTCCTCGCCGCGCTGTACCGCCTCCCAGGCCGCCATGGCGTTCTGGCGGATGCGCTCGTGCATCTCTTGCCTGTCGGCCCCCGCCACGGCCAGCGCCATGAGGAGCGGCTCGGTGGCGGCAAAGGGGCCATAGACCGCCAGATTGCGGGCCATCGCCTCGCGCCCCAGCCGTAGGCCGCGCACGATGCCGTTCATGCGCGACAGGATCTCATCCACCGCCAGGAACGCCTCGGGCAGGGCGCTGCGGCGGTTGGCCGAGTCGTCCAGGGTGCGCTCCAGAGCCGAGAGGGCGGCGTTGTCCCAGGCGACGCGCGGCAACCCCGCCACGGCGCGCGCCAGGGAGCAGATCGTCTCCGAGGCCACCGGATTGCGCTTGAACGGCATAGCCGATGACCCCACCTGCCGCCGCCCAAAGGGCTCGGCCATTTCGCCGAACAAGGGCGATTGCAGCAGGCGCAGGTCCAGCGCGAACTTGTGGGCCGACTGGGCGATCCCCGCCACGACGCTCAGCACCTGGTAATCCATCTTGCGCGGATAGGTCTGGCTGGCGACCGCATAGGCGGGCAGCTCGAGCCGCGCCATGACGCGCTCCTCGAGGTCGCGCGGGGCGATGCCGCGATCCTCCAGCAGGTGCCGGTAGGAGGCGGAGGTGCCCACGGCGCCCTTGAGCCCCTTGCCGCGCACCGCCGCCATGGCCCCATCGACGGCGCAACGATCCTCCAGCAGGTCCTGGGCATAGAGGCTCAGGCGATAGCCCAGCGTCGTCGGCTCGGCGGGCTGCAGGTGGGTGTAGGCCATGACGGGCGTGTCCGCCTCGGCCTCGATGCGCTCGGCGAGGGCCGTCAGCACCGCATCGAGGCGTTCGCGCACCAGCCGCAGCGCCTGGCGCAGGCGCAGGGCGTCGGCATTGTCCTCGATGTCCATGCTCGTGGCGCCCAGGTGAATGATGGGCCCACCCACGGGGCACTGCTCGGCGTAGGCGCGCACCTCGGCCATCAGGTCGTGGCGCAGTTCCGCCTCAATCTCTTGCGCCCGCTCCCAGTTCACGTCGTCCTGGTGGGCGCGGAGATCCTCCACCTGCGCGGGGGTCACCAGGCCGACCTCGGCCTCCGCCGCCGCCAGCGCCACCCACACCCGTCGCCAGAGGCGCCGCTTACCCGCCTCGGACCACACGGCGCGCATCTCGGCGCTGCCATAGCGCCACGTGAATGGGGAGATGTAGGTTTCGTGGGTGTAGTCTACCATCATGCCTCCGAGCCGGTTCCGGGTTGTGCGTTGTGTGTTGCAGGTGACGGGGTGTTACAGGTTTCAGGTCGCAGGTTACAGGCCCAAGCGTGACAGCCCGCTACAGCCTGCAACCTGGAACCTGAAACCTGCTACCCGAACGCACAACCCACAACGTATCATTCGACGAACGCGCGCGCGGCGCGCACGCCGTTGGTGAAGAGATGGATGCCCAGCCCACCCGACTCGCCGCGGGTCCAGCGGGGGTGTTGCTGGGGCATGACGTGATCCTCCGGGTGGGGCATGAGGCCAAAGACGTTGCCAGCGGCGTTGCAGATGCCGGCGACGTCGTCCACCGAGCCGTTGGGGTTGGCGGGATAGCCCGCCCGACCGTCAGGCGCCACGCCGTCCATGGGCACGTAGGTGAGGGCCACCAGCCCCTCGCGCCAGAGGGCGTCGCGCGTGTCCTCGTCGGGCAGCGCCAGGCGCCCCTCGCCGTGGGCCACCGGACAGAGGACGTCCTCCTCGAGCCCGGCGGTGAACAGGCAGTGGGTCGTGGGGTTGGCGCGCAGGCGCACCCAGCGGCACTCGAAATGCCCCCGCCGATTGAACGTGAGGGTAACGCGCTGCCGCGGCGCCGGCCCCGGCAGGTACCCCGCCTTCACCAGGGCCTGAAAGCCGTTGCAGATGCCCATCACCGGCTTGCCGGCGGCGACAAAGGCGTCCAACCCCTGGCGAAAGCGGCGCAGCAGGTCGGTGGCCCACAGGCGCCCACCGCCCAGGTCGTCGCCGTAAGAAAAGCCGCCGGGCAGCACGAGCATCTGATAGTCGTGCAGGTCGCTGTGGCCGGCGACGAGATCGTTGATGTGTACGATCTCGGCCCGGCCGCCGGCCATCTCGCACGCCAAGGCCGCCTCGCGGTCGCGGTTGGTGCCCGGCGCCATCATCACCATCACGCGTGGCGCAGCCATCACTCCCCCTCCTCGCCGGTCCCGCCGTTCAGGTGCCCGCGCCAGGCCTCGCGCAACTCGTCGATGCCGAGGGCGAACGCCTCACCGTCGTGGCCCGTCACCAGCAGCACGCTGTCGTCGCGGGTGACGCCGATGCGGCCGTAGGGCACGCCCTCCAGTAGCGCCTCGAAGGCCGCGACGTCCTCGGGCGCCACCTCCACGAGGTAGCGACCGTTGGACTCGGAAAAGAGCACCCAGCCTTCGGCGGGCTCCTCCCCATCCAATGGCACGTTCGCCAGGCTCACCTCGGCGCCCCGAGCGCCCGCCAGGGCCATCTCGGCCAGGGCCACGCCGAGGCCGCCCTCGGAGCAGTCGTGACAGGCGCGCACCAGGCCCTCGCCCATGGCGCGATGCAGCACGCGCGCCGTGGCGGGGCCGGCCTCAGCGGCGGCGGGGGCGCGGTCCCCCACCCAGCCGTGGAGGCGGTAGTAGCTCGACCCACCCAGCTCGCGGCGCGTCTCGCCCAGGATGTACAGGGCGTTGTCCGGGCCCTTCAGGTCCATGGTGCAGCAGCGCCGCACGTCGGGCACGATGCCGATGGCCGAGATGAGCAGCGATGGCGGGATGGCCACCTGCTGCCCGGTGGTGCCATCGGTGTACTCGTTGTTCAGGCTGTCCTTGCCCGAGATGAAGGGAGTGCCGTACTGCACCGCGCCGTCGTAGCACCCCTGGCAGGCGCGCACCAGCCCACCCAGGCGGTCGGGCAGCAGCGGGTTACCCCAGCAAAAGTTGTCCAGGATGGCGATGCGCTCCGGGTCGGCGCCCACGGCCACGGCGTTGCGCACCGCCTCGTCGATGGCGGATACCGCCATGGCGTAGGGATCGACGGCGCCGTAGGCCGGGTTGAAGGCGCAAGAGAGGGCCAGCCCGCGCCAGGAATCGGGCACCTCCAGCGGTTTGAGCACGGCCGCGTCCGAGGGGCCGTCGTCGTAACGCCCGACGAAGGGCTTGACCACCGTGCCGCCCCGCACCTCGTGGTCGTAGAGGCGCACCACGTCCTCTTTGCTGCGCACGTTGGGGTCAGCCAGGATGCGCAGCAGGTCGCGCGCCAGGTCGGCGCCGGATGGCGTGAGGGGAACGTCGGGGTCCGGGTGCGCCGGCGGCGCCCAGACCGCCCGCAGGTGACGGCGTGGTATCCCCTTGTGCAGGAACTCCATGGACATGTCGGCCACGACCATGTCGCGATAGCAGAGGTGCAGGCGGCCGTCGCCAGTAAAGGCGCCGATGACGGTCATCTCGACGGAATAGCGCGCGCACACCTCCCGCAGCCGGGCCTCGTTCTCCGGGGGCACGGCGATGACCATGCGCTCCTGCGCCTCGGAGAGCCAGATCTCCCAGGGCTGCAGGCCGTGGTACTTGAGCGGGACGCGCTCGAGCTGCACCGTGACGCCCGTCTCCTCACCCATCTCGCTGACGGCCGAGGAGAGGCCGCCGGCGCCGCAGTCGGTGACGGCGGTGTAGAGGCGTTCGTCGCGGGCCACCAGCAGGGCATCCAGCACCATCTTTTCGGTGATGGGGTTGCCGATCTGCACCGCGCCGCCCGAGGTCTCGCCGGTGGCGTCGGTCAGCTCGATGGAGGAAAAGGTGGCGCCATGCAGGCCGTCGCGGCCGGTGCGCCCCCCGAGCACCACCACGAGGTCGCCCGGTCGGGCGCCGCGGGGGTGCGAGCCGCTGGGCGCGATCCCCACGCAGCCGCAGTAGACCAGCGGGTTGGCGGTGTAGCCGGGATCAAAGTAGATGCCGCCGTTCACCGTGGGGATGCCCATCTTGTTGCCGTAATCCTCGACCCCCGCCACCACGCCGCGGTAGATGCGCGTGGGGTGGAGCACGCCGGCGGGCAGCTCGTCGTGGGGCAAGTCCTGGGGGCCGAAGCAGAGCACGTCGGTGTTGGCGATGGGGCGGGCCGAGACTCCCATGATGTCGCGCACCACGCCGCCCACGCCGGTGTTGGCGCCACCAAAGGGCTCCAGGGCGGAGGGATGATTGTGCGTCTCGGCTTTGAACGAGACCTCAAAACCGTCGGCGAATTCGATGATGCCGGCATTATCGACGAACGCGGAGCGCACCCAGGGCGCGTTTACGCGCTTGGTCGCCGCCTGGAGATAGGTGCGGATGAGGCTGTCGATGCGCTCCATCCGCGGGCCGTCCGGGGTCTCCTCGGTGTAGTCGATGACGCCCTTGAACGTCTTGTGGCCGCAATGCTCCGACCAGGTCTGGGCGATGCTCTCCAGCTCGACGTCGGTGGGCTCGCGCCCCTCCGCGGCGAAATAGCGCTGCACGGCGCGCATCTCGGCGAGGTCCATGGAGAGGAGGCGCTCGCGGGAGAGGCGCAGCAGCTCATCATCGTCCGCGTCCAGGAGCGGCACGGGGTCGGCGCGCACCTCGGCCTCGGGGGGCTCGGCGCCCACGTGGGAGGTCAGGCATCCCAGGTGATAGTACTGGATGACGTCGTTGCACAGCAGCCGCCGCACGATGGTATGGACGTCCGCCTCGCTCATCGTGCCATAGAACAGGTAGCTCTGGGCGGTGGCGGCGGCGCGCAGGCCATCCACGCCGAGCAGGTGGGCGCGGGCCACCAGGTTGGCGGCCACCGAGTCGGTCACGCCGTGGAGTAGCCCTACTTCGACGCGCACGGCGCCCTCGGGCGTGCAGACGGCGTCGGCGTCGGACGTCCGCTCGACGCGCTGCGTCACGGGGTCGACGAGGAGTTCCGCGCACAGGCGATCCAGGTCCGCCTCGGACAGATCGCCCCGCAAGAAGAAGAGGTCGTTGCGCTCGACGCGCTCCACCCCCGCGATCCCCAGGGCGGCGATGTCGTCCAGCAGATAGCGCCGAGGGCGCTCCTCGGGCAGGGGGATGACCTCGAGACGATAGGTACGGTCCACAAGCTTACTCCGTTGCAGCGCTCAGCTATCAGCGATCGGCTATCGGCCCTCGACTGACCGCCGACAGCCGACCGCCGAACGCAACTCTAGGGCTGGAGCTGATAGTTGGGCGCTTCTTTCGTGATGATGACGCTGTGCGGGTGGCTCTCGACATAGCCGGCGCTGGAGATGTGCACGAAACGCGCCTTCTCGACGAGTTCATCGAGATTGGCGGCGCCCACGTACCCCATGCCGGACCGCAGGCCGCCCATGAGCTGGTAGATGGCGTCGGCCAGGCGCCCCTTGAACGCCACGCGCCCCTCGATCCCCTCGGGAACCGTCTTGCCGCTGGCGCGGTCGGAGCCGTCGGCGCTGGAGGCGGCCTGGGCGCTGGCGTAGCGGTCGGTGGCCTGCCCCTTCATGGCCCCCAGGGACCCCATGCCACGATACTCCTTGAAGCGGCGCCCCTCGGAGATGACCAGCTCGCCGGGGCTCTCGTCCATGCCCGCCAGCAGGTTGCCCAGCATGACGCAGCCGGCGCCCGCCGCCAGGGCCTTGACGATGTCGCCGGAATAGCGGATACCGCCGTCGGCCACGACGGGCACGCCGAACGGGGCGGCGGCCTCAGCGCAGTTCATCACGGCGGAGAGCTGGGGCATACCGACTCCCGCCACGATGCGGGTAGTGCAGATCGACCCCGCGCCCACACCCACCTTGACGACGTCGGCGCCGGCGGTGATGAGGTCGCGCGTCCCTTCGGCCGTCACGACGTTGCCGGCAAAGATGGCCACGTCCGGGTACTCGCTGCGCAGGCGCTCGATGGCGCGCAACACCGAGAGGGAGTGGCCATGGGCCGTGTCGATGGAGAGGGCATCGACGCCGGCGGCTACCAACGCCGCGGCGCGGGCCATCATCTCCGATCCCACACCGATGGCGGCGCCGCAGAGGAGCCGCCCACTGGCATCCTGCGCGGCAAAGGGATAGTCGCGCTTTTTCTGGATATCCTTGACGGTGATGAGACCCTTCAAGTTATAGTCGTCATCCACCAGGGGGAGCTTTTCGATGCGATGCTCCTGGAGGATCTCCAGCGCCTGATCGAGGGTCGTGCCCAAGGGCGCCACGATCAGGTTTTGGGCCGTCATGAATTCCGAGACGGGCTTGCCGTCGGCGCTGGCGAAGCGGATGTCGCGGTTCGTCAGGATGCCGACGAGACGCTCCCCCTCGGTGATGGGCACGCCCGAGATATGGTAGTTGGCCATGATCTCTTTGGCCTGCGCCAGGCTGGCCGTGGGGGGCAGTGTGATGGGGTCGACGATCATCCCGGATTCCGAGCGCTTGACCTTGTCCACCTCGGCGGCCTGCTGCTCTGGGGAGCTGTTGCTGTGGATGATGCCCAGCCCCCCCTCGCGGGCCAGGGCGATGGCCATGCGCGCCTCGGTGACGGTATCCATGGCGGCCGAGAGCACCGGGATGTTGAGACGAATCTTGTCCGTCAGGCGGGTAGAGATGTCGACCTCGGCCGGCAGGACCGAGGATAGGCCGGGAACCAGCAGCACGTCATCGAACGTGTAGCCACGTACCCAGTTGTCGGCGACGGACGGCATGTGTTCCTCCTTGTACTCGCTGTCGGCGATCAGCGCTCAGTGGTCGGCTGTTAGCCGTTGGCTATTGGGTGTTGGCTGCTTTCCCGGTCCCATAGGCTTGGCGGCCCGCACGAGCGGCCAAGAGCTAATCGCCACCAACAGCCGAAAGCTGACCGCCGAACGCCGATAGCTCCCCCGAAAACAGATTCGCCCGTTCCCGAGGGAGCAGGCGAACCTTACCTACATGGGCCAGCGGAGCGCAACGAGGTCGTTGCGCTCGGCGCCTACAGAGATCAAGGCCAGCGGCACCCCCAGCAGTTCCGCAACCTTTTGGCAATAGGCCTGGGCGCTATCGGGGAGGTCATCCAGCGATCGCGCCCCGCTGATGTCTTCCTCAAAGCCAGGCATCGATTCGTAGATCGCCTCCGTCTGCGCCAGGACGTCGGTGTCGAGGGGGTACTCGCACGTCTCGGTGCCGTCGGGCAGCCGGTACCTCACACAGAGCCGCAGCTCGTTCAGCCCGGCCAGGACGTCCACCCGCGTGAGGGCGATGCCGGTAAAGCCGTTGATGCGCACCGCGTAGCGCAGGCTCACCAGGTCGATCCACCCGCAGCGACGGCGGCGGCCGGTGCTGGTGCCGTACTCGTTGCCGCGCTCGACGATCCAGTCGCCCACCTCGTCCTGCAACTCGGTGGGGAAGGGCCCGGAACCCACCCGCGAGGTGTACGCCTTGACGACGCCCACCACCTCGTTCACGTGCACCGGGCTGATGCCCGCCCCCAGGCAGGCCCCGCCCGCCGACGGGGACGACGAGGTGACGTAAGGGTAGGTGCCGACGTCGATGTCGAGCATCGTCGCCTGAGCGCCCTCCAACAGGACGTTCTCGCCGCGCGCCAGCGCCTCGTTGATGAGCAGACTCGTGTCCGTCACCAATGGGGCGAGCCGCGCCGCGACGGGGGCATAGAGGTCAACGATGTCATCGACGCGCATCGGCTCGGCGTCATAGATGCGCGTTAGCTCGAGGTTGACGCGCTCCAGCGCCTCGGCCGTGCGCCGGCGAAAGCGGTCGAGGTCGACGAGATCCTGCACGCGCAGGCCACGGCGGGCGGCCTTGTCGGTGTAGGCGGGGCCGATGCCGCGCTTGGTGGTGCCCAGGGCGAGCGGCCCGCGCCGCTGCTCCTCCAGCTCGTCCAGCGCCAGATGGTAGGGCATCACCAGGTGGGCGTTGGTGCTAATGTGCAGCTTTTCCGTAGAGATGCCATGCCCCTCGAGCATCTCCATCTCTTCGACCAACGCCGGGGGATTGACGACCATACCGTGGCCCAAGACCGCCGCCACGTTGGACCGGGTGATGCCCGAGGGCACCTGATGCAGTTTTAGGACGGTGTCGCCGATCATCACCGTATGGCCGGCGTTGTTGCCCCCCTGGTAGCGAACGACCATGGCGGCGCGTTCGGCGAGATGATCGACGATCTTGCCCTTGCCCTCGTCGCCCCACTGGGCGCCGATGACCACGATGGCTGGCATCAATAGCTCCTCTGCGGCACCCCCGCGGTCCAGCGCGCCGGGATGCGTGGTGAGATGCGCGCCGACGCGCCGCCGCCGATTCGGCGAGGCGTCTGACGCCGAAATACAAGACGCCCCCTCTTCAGTGGTTCAACACCGTGAGAGGAGACGCCTCTGTCTTCGTTGATCATACACTATCGATTGATAACTGACGGTCCGAGTATAGCATATTCACCAGGGGATGACAACTATCCGCGCGAGTAGATTGTCGCGGTCTATGTATCGCGGCGGGGCAGCCTCGCCAACACTCTCGGCGCGCACCGGCGTGCGCGCCCTACACCGCGCTCGACGCACAGGCGCACACAACACCGGCGCTCCATCCCTCCGCCGGCGCACGCCCTAGATCGCGTCGGGCGGATAGGCACATGGCGCGCTGGCACTCCATCTCCCCCACCGCTGTAGGGGCCCGACGCTGTCCGGCCCGCCGGCGCGCACCGGCGTGCGCGCCCTACACCGCGTCCGGCGGACAGGCGTACACAACGCTGGCGCTCCATCCCCCCCACCGCTGTAGGGGCCCGACGCTGTCCGGCCCGCCGCGTGCACCGGCGTGCGCGCCCT
>Ga0123330_1005021_pt1 | contig 9963 bp, 6 predicted proteins | sample BioC13SIPDNA_2_FD_89704 | JGI IMG/M metagenome (GOLD analysis project Ga0123330, IMG submission 89704) | Anaerobic biogas reactor microbial communites from Washington, USA - Biogas_R2_A C13 SIP DNA | ecosystem: Engineered > Bioreactor > Anaerobic > Unclassified | place: Washington, USA | collected... | reverse complement strand
TCTCTCTCCTGCTGCAGGGAGCGAACCGGAGGATACGGAAATCCCTTTCGAAGGACTGGTGAATGAAGTCCTCAAATGGGGCGGGGGGGAAGTGGTCCTCGTGAAGAGAGAGGACAGGGAAGGGGAAATCCCCGACGAAACGGTTCCCCCGGGCGAGTGATCCTTCCCCGGTGTTCCGAGCCTTTCCGGCATTCTGACCGATCATTCCACAAGGAGCGTCAACAATGGCCCGACAATTTGTTCATCTTCACGTCCATACTGAATACAGCCTCCTCGACGGGGCCATACGGTGCGACCAGCTCGCCGCCAGAGCCGTGGAGTACGGAATGCCCGCCGTCGCCATGACCGACCACGGCGCCATGTACGGCGCCGTGGAATTTTACGATAAATGCCTGACCGCAGGCATCAAGCCAGTCATCGGCTGCGAGGTCTACGTGGATCCCGAGGGGCACACCACCAGGGACAAGAGAAACAGGAACCACCATCTCATCCTCCTTGCGGAAAACGACGAAGGGTACCACAACCTGGTGAAGCTTACGTCCATAGCCAATACCGACGGATTTTACGGAAAACCGAGGATAGACCATTCCCTCCTGTCCAGGTATAAATCGGGACTTATCGCTTCCTCTGCCTGTCTTGCAGGGGAGATTCCCGCCCTCATTCTCGAGGGCAGGGAGAAGGAGGCCCTCGACCGGGCTGTGCTCTACCGGGACATCATGGGGAAGGATAATTTCTTCCTGGAGATCATGTACAACGCCATTCCAGAGCAGGCCGTCGTGAACAGGACCATCGTCCGCATGGCCAGGGAACACGGTTTCCCCATCATAGCCACAAATGACGCCCATTACCTCTCGAAGGACGATTACGACTGGCATGAAATCCTCCTCTGCGTCCAGACGAAGAGCAGTCTTGAGGATGAAAACCGGATGTCCTTCTCGAGCAATGATTTCTACTTCCGCTCACCGGAGGAAATGGACATGCTCTTCGGAGCCGAGCTGCCCGACGCTCTGGACAACACCGTGGCCATCGCCGAACGGTGCAATGTCCGCCTTCCCCTTGGGGAGAGGGATTACAAGCTCCCGAACCTCCGGCTTCCGGAAGGGGAAACCCTGGAGAGCAATCTCGAAAAGGAGGCCCGCCAGGGCCTTGCGGAGCGCATGAAAGGCAATATACCCGAAGAGTACGCAAAACGGCTTGAGTACGAGCTCGGCGTCATCAACTCCATGGGTTTCGCCGGCTACTTCCTCATCGTGGCCGGGATCATCGGCGCCGCGAAGAAGCTGGGAATTCCCATAGGCCCCGGAAGGGGTTCGGCGGCAGGGTCCCTCGTGGCGTGGAGCCTGAAGATCACCGAACTGGACCCCATACGCTACAACCTTCTCTTCGAACGCTTCCTGAACCCTGAACGTATCAGCATGCCCGATATCGACACCGACGTGTCGGACAAGGGACGGGATGAACTGCTCCACTATATCTCGGAACATTACGGCCACGACAGGGTTTCCCAGATCGTCACCTTCGGCCGGATGAAAAGCCGGGCCGCGGTGACGGACGTGGGAAGGGTCCTGGGAATGGCGGTCCGGGACGTGAACGCCATCACACGGCTCATTCCTCCCATGGGGGTCCATTCCATCGGCGAGGCCGTGGAACAGGTTCCCGAACTGGCCGATATGAAAAAGAACAATCCCATGGTGGCCAGGGTCCTGGATATCGCCTCCAACATCGAGGGCCTCGCCAGGCACTGCTCCCAGCATGCCGCGGGGGTGGTCATCACACCCATGCCGGTGACGGACCTCGTTCCGGTGAGAAAGATCGGCGACGGGCAGATCGTCACCCAGTACCCCATGGAACCCATTGAAAAACTGGGCCTCGTCAAGATGGACTTCCTCGGCCTCAGGACCCTTTCCGTGATCGAGGAGGCGCTGCAGAACATTTCGCTCAGCGGGAAGCCCGTCCCCGACATGGAGCACATCCCCCTGGACGACCAGCCCTCCTACGAAATGCTCCAGAAGGCCGACACCCTCGGCGTGTTCCAGCTTGAATCGTCGGGAATGCGGCAGCTTCTCAAAAAACTGAGGGTGGACTGCTTCGAGGACCTCATCGCCGTCCTTGCCATGTACCGTCCGGGCCCCCTCGGCAGCGGCATGGTGGACCAGTACATCCAGTGCAAGCACGGGAGGGCGAGGGTGGAGTACCTCCATCCCCTTCTCGAGGATGTCCTGAAGGAGACCTACGGGGTGGTGCTCTACCAGGAGCAGGTCATGCAGTGCGCTGCCATCCTGGCGGGCTACTCCCTGGGAGAGGCCGACCTCCTCAGGCGGGCCATGGGCAAAAAGAAAGCCGACGTGATGGAGCAGCAGAGGGCCAAGTTCGTCGAGGGAGCGAAAGAGCGGGGCATCGACGGGAAAACGGCGGAAAACATTTTCAACATCATCCAGGAGTTCGCCGGGTACGGCTTCAACAAGTCCCACAGCGCCGCCTACGCCCTGATCACCTACCAGACGGCCTGGCTGAAGGCCAACTACAGGCCGGAATTCATGGCCGCCTATCTGTCAAGCCAGATAGGGTCCAAAAAAGAGGATCTTGCTGCCTATGTCAGGGAAGTGAGGAACTCGGGGATAAAGGTGCTTCCACCCGACGTGAACACCTCCATGGCCAGCTTCACGGCCGTCGGCGACGTGATCCGCTTCGGCCTCGGCGCTGTCTCCAAGTCAGGCCATACGGCAGTGGAGGCCATTCTCGCCGCGCGGAATGAGGGCGGTCCCTTCGCGTCCCTCTGGGACTTTCTCTGCAGGGTGGACCTTCGGGTGGTGAACAAGTCAGTGGTGGAAAACCTGATCCGGGCGGGGGCCTTCGACAGCCTGAACGATAACCGCAGGCAGCTCCTGGAGGGCTTGCCGGATCTCGTATCCGCGGCTTCAAAGAAATGCGCCGACGGAAACCAGTGCTCCCTCTTCGAACTGATGCCGGAGGAGACGGACGAAGGAGGGCCTGACCTGCCCGAGGTGGAGGATTTTTCCCTCCACGAACGGCTGGAGCTGGAAAAAGAAGCCACCGGGCTCTATATCTCCGGACACCCCTTCGAACAGCACGAGGCGAAGGTCCGTGCCTTCAGCAACTGTGCCATTGCCGACCTGAAACAGTGGAAAGGGAAAAAGAATCCCCCCCTCGTGGGAGGGATGGTGCTTGCCGTCAGGGAACGAACGACGAAAAACGGGGACCCTATGGGGATAATTGAACTGGAGGACGGAGAATCCCGGGTGGAGGCGGTCTGTTTCCCGAAGACATGGGCTTCTCTTCGGGGAAAAATCTCCAACGGGCAGGTCTGTTTCGTCTCGGGATTTCCTGAGGAGCGGGGAGAAACAAGCGTCATAGCCAGGTCGGTTTTCCCCGTGGAAGAGGCGGGAGAGCGGGGGAGCCCTGCCTACGTCCGGGTGTCGGTCTTCGAGGATTCTCTGAAGAACGTTTCCGTGAAGGACCTGTTCCGTGCCCTCAAGACCTACCCCGGAAAGTCGCCTGTGCTCTTCGAGATCCGCAATGACGATTATTCAGTGACCATGCTTCTCCAGGATGTCCGGGTCGATCCGGGGGCTCCCATAGCCGCGGCCGTCGAGGAGGTTCTTCCGGGAGAAATGTTCCAGATAGGGTAGAATCGTTCCCGGAATCGGGAAACAGCCCGTCGGGGACACCGGGAGAGAAGGAGGTTTGAGGAATGACCAAGGTAAAAATAGTCTGCACTATAGGCCCCGCCTGCTCTCAGTACGAAACCCTCGTGAGCATGGCGAAGGCAGGAATGAACGTGGCCCGGTTCAATTTCAGCCACGGCGCCTACGAAGGGCATCTCGAGATGCTGAACCTCGTGCGGGCGGTGGAACGGGACCTGAAGGTGCCCATCGCGTGCCTTCTTGACACCAAGGGACCGGAAATACGGACGGGGAAGGTGGAGGGGGGAACGGTGAGCCTCGAGCAGGGGAGCACCCTGACCCTGACCACGCGGCCGGTTGTCGGAAGCGCCTCCATGGTGACAGTGCACTACGATGCCCTGCCCGGAGAAGTGGTCCCCGGGCAGGAGATCTTCATTGACGATGGAACGCTCCATCTGAAGGTGGAGGAAATCTCCGCCGGGGACGTGGTCTGCAGGGTGATCGTCGGCGGACTCCTGGGAGACACGAAGGGCGTCAACATCCCCGGGGCGGAAATATCCCTCCCAGCCCTCTCCGGGAAGGATGTGGAGGATATCCGCTGGGGCCTTGAGCACCAGATGGAGTATATCGCCGTTTCCTTCGTAAAGAACAGGCGGGACATCATGGAGGTCCGCAGGATCATGGAGGAGTTCGGCGGCTCCATGAAAGTGATCGCCAAGATCGAAACCCGCCAGGCCGTTCAGAACATCGACGGGATCACCGACGTGGTGGACGGCGTGATGATCGCCAGGGGGGACCTCGGCGTGGAGATTCCCACCGAGGAAGTGCCTCTCCAGCAGAAGCGGATCATCGACATCTGCCGGGTGAAGGGCAAGGCGGTCATCGTGGCCACCCAGATGCTGGACTCCATGATCCGCAATCCCCGTCCCACTCGGGCCGAGGCAAGCGACGTGGCGAATGCCGTTCTTGACGGGGCTGACGCCGTCATGCTCTCAGGCGAGACCGCAAAGGGGGCCTACCCTCTCCGGTCGGTGGAGACCATGAAGCGCATCGTAGCCAGGGCCGAAAGCGAGATCGAGCTCTGGGAGCGGCCGCTGCACAGCGCGTCCAAAACCATGGGAGTTCCGGATGCGGTGAGCAGCGCCTCCGTCCTGGTGGCCCGCCAGATGAAGGCCGCGGCCATCATATCCATGACCCAGAGCGGCAGCACAGCCCAGATGGTGAGCAAGCACAGGCCCCCGTGCCCCATCCTCGGTGCGACCCCCTCCGTCAGGACCTGGCGGGAACTTGCCCTTTACTGGGGTGTCATACCTCTCATGAAAGAGGAGATGACCGACCAGAACACAGCAGTGGACTCGGCCATCGCTTCCTGCATCAGCGCGGGACTGATCGGGGAGGGCGACCTGGTGGTGGTTACCGCGGGAGTCCCCCTGGGCGCCGCAGGCACCACGAACATGCTCCAGGTTCACATAGCGGGCACAATACTTCTCAGGGGCCTTTCCCTCCTGAAGCGGGAGGCCCGGGGGCCCGTGTGCCTTGCCAGGAGCTCCGCCGAGGCCAATGAAAAAATGACCAGGGGCGCCGTCCTCGTAGTCGGGGGCACCGACAGGGGATATGTCCCCGCCATGAAGATGGCCTCGGCCATCGTGGCGGAGGAGGGGGGGCTGACGTCCCATGCCGCCGTTGTCTCCCTGGAACTCGGCATACCCTGCGTGGTGAACGCCGGAAAAGCCCTGTCGCTGCTTTCCGACGGCATGATCGTTACCGTGGACGGATACAGGGGGTTGATCTACCACGGCCGGGTCAAGCTGACCGTATGAAAGGTTCGTGGAACGATTTCCGGGAATGGAGAGACCGTATCGCCCGGGCTTTCTCACCTCCGGCGGATCCTCCGTGGGAGGAAGTGTTCACTGACGGTTCCGGAAAGAGCGCCGTACTCGTCCCGTTCTTTCCGGGATCCGAAGGGCCGGAGCTTCTCTTTCTCCGCCGGTCCGCCAAACTGCGGCACCACGCGGGAGAGATCTGTTTTCCCGGGGGCATGAGAGAACCGGGTGATTTTGGCCCCGTCTCCACGGCTCTCAGGGAAACCGCTGAGGAAACGGGCATTCAGCCGGAATGTGTGGAAAACCTCGGCATCCTGGATCCGGAATATGCCGTTGTTTCCGGTATGGCGGTGCTTCCTGTGGTGGGCATGGTCTCCCGCTTTCACCCAGGGGATCTCGACCTCTCCTCCGGAGAGACCGATGGCGCCTTCTTTGCGAGGGTGGACGGCTTCCCCTCGGTTCCCGTGACGAAGACCGTCGATGTCCGGGGAAAACTTCATGAATACCCGGAATACCGCCTCGACAACGGCTGGGTCATCTGGGGAGTCACCGCCCGGATACTCCGCCGCGTTCTCGAGAGCCTGAAAGGCGGGATGTCCTGATGGCCGTCATTGGCGCCCATGTTTCCATCGCCGGGGGGCTGGAGCAGGCATTTGCCAGGGGAGAGGATCTCTCCTGCGAGGCCATCCAGATTTTTACGAAAAACCAGCTCCAGTGGAGGAGCGGTCCTATTTCCCAGGGGAGGGGGGAGCGATTCCTCAGGGCGTGGCGTGACAGTTCGGTCAGGGACGTGGTGGTCCACGCCTCCTATCTCATCAATCTCGCCGCCACCGACGCTACGGGGGAGAAAAGCACCGCCGCCCTCGAGGACGAAATCGAGCGGTGCGACATCCTCGGAGTCGAGGACCTGGTGCTGCATCCCGGATCCTCCAGGGGAAACCCTGCGGAGGAATCCCTCGACCTCGTGGCCAGGCGCCTGGGAGCAGTGCTTGGAAGGACATCCCACAAGAGGGTGAACATCCTGCTGGAAACCATGTCAGGCCAGGGAAACCATCTCGGGTCCGATTTCCGGGAGTTCCGCCGCATATTCGAAACCCTGGACTGGGATCCCAGGCTTGGCATATGCCTCGACACGTGCCACATGTTCGCCGCGGGCCACGATTTCCGGACAGAGCCCGCCTACCGAAGGCTGGTCGGTCAGATCGATTCGGCGGTGGGAGTGGAGAGAGTCCGCTGCTGGCATTTCAACGACAGCGCCCATCCCCTCGGCAGGAGGCTCGACCGTCATGCCCACATCGGCGAAGGAGAGCTTGGGTATGCTCCTTTTTCTCTTATCCTCGGGGACACTCTGTGGGAACAGGTGCCCTGCATTCTCGAAACTCCGCAGACCGGGGCGGGGTACGGTGGAGATATTGCCCTTCTTCGAAAACTGAGAGGAGGATAACATGACGGCACATTGGCCCCGTCTCGTCGTGAACGCGAAAGCGATTGAAGAAAACGCCCGCAGGGTCGTGCAGAAATGTGCCGCGGCGGGAATTTCCGTTTCCGGTGTCACCAAGGGGATGTGCGCCCAGGAAGATGTCGTCGGGGCCATGGTGGCGGGCGGCTGTTCCGAACTTGCCGACAGCAGGGTAGGCAACCTGGAAACGCTGAAGGCCATGAACACCGGCCTGCCCCTTCTCCTCCTCCGCATCCCCATGCTCAGCGAATTGTCCCTGGTCGTCTCACGGGCTGACTGCTCCCTCGTCAGCACCCCGGAAACGGTGGACGGGCTCGAGGAAGCCTGTGCCGCTTCAGGGCTGAGCCACGAAGTGATCGTCATGGTGGACCTCGGAGACCTCCGGGAAGGTGTGTGGATGGACGACACGGGCAGAATCGCCGAAGCATTGAGGCGATCCCCGAGAGTCCGCTGCAGGGGAGTGGGCGTCAATTTCGGATGCTACGGAGGCACCCTTCCGACCAGGGAGAAGCTCCGGCAGCTGATACGCATCGGAAAGGAACTGGAACGGGAGATCGGCTGCCCTCTTTCCGTCTTCTCCGGAGGCTCCACGTCCTCCCTCCTGCTCCTGGAACGGGGGGAGATGCCCCCGGGCATCAACAGCCTGAGGATCGGAGAGGGCATTCTCCTCGGCGAGGACGTTACGTCCATGAGGTCCATCCCATGGCTCCGGCAGAGAACCATGTGGCTCGAAGCGGAACTTGTGGAGGTGCGGAAGAAGCCATCGGTTCCCGTGGGCCCCTTCGGCGCTGACGCCTTCGGCCAAAGGCAGGTATTCGAGGACCGGGGAAACCGCATGCGCGCCATCGCCGCAGTGGGGAGACAGGATGTCAGGATCGAAGGGCTAGTTCCCGAGCTCGAGGGAATATCCATCCTCGGCGCTTCCAGTGATCATTTGATCCTGGACGTGGAGGACGCCCCCGTTCCCCTCGCCCAGGGAGACAAGCTGAAGTTTTTTCCCGACTACGGCGCCATGCTGGCCCTGGCGACTTCCCCCTATGTTCCTTTCGAAGTGGTATAGTATTGTACGGAATGGTTCCATATCATAACCCGGAGCGAACCCATGCTTGATATTTTCCGTTGGCAGGACGCCATCGACATAATAATCATCTCCATAATCGTCCACCGGCTGCTTCTGCTGCTCGTCGGCACCAGGGCGATGCAGCTCGTGAAAGGGCTTCTCATCATGGGGGCCCTTGCCGCCGCTGCCCGGATTTTCGACCTGAGAACCCTCTCGTGGTTCCTCGGGAAGGTTCTGGGAGTGCTGGTCATTGCCATTCCCATCGTCTTCCAGCCCGAGCTGCGGAAGATGCTCGAGGAGCTGGGCCGGGGCGGAAGCCTGTGGCAGAGGAAGAAAACGGGAAAGAAAGCCGAACTCCTGAGCCACGAAGTCGCCCGGGCCATCAGCTATCTCAAGGGACAGAAAATCGGCGCCCTCATCGTTCTTGAAAGAAACACCGGCCTGAAGGATTTCTGGAGAACTGCCATCAAGCTGAACGCCGACATTACCCAGGAGCTTCTGATCACCATATTCTGGGAGGGGACACCCCTTCACGACGGAGCCGTCATCATAGACAGGGACAATATTGTCGCCGCAAGCTGCTACCTGCCTCTTACCGAAAATTCCGACCTTTCTCGGTGGATAGGCACCCGCCACAGGGCCGCCCTTGGAGTCACCGAAGTTTCCGATGCCATAGCCCTGGTGGTGTCCGAGGAAAGAGGGGAAGTCTCCCTGGCCATCAACGGCCATCTTTCCAAGAACCTCAAGGAGGCCCAGGTGCAGAAGCTGCTGCTCCATTATTTCGGCGGCGAAGACGAGGAGAACAAGTCGCTGCTCGACAGATTGCAGGAAGATATCCGGACCCTCTGGACCTGAGTTTTTCTTTTCACTGAGGAGGCTGCGGTTCAACATGGCCGAAACACCAAAAACAGATGATATAATATCCTCTCCCATGTTCCTTCGGGTAATGGCCGTGGTCATTGCCTTCGCTTTCTGGTTTTACGCTTCCGGAAGCAGAACGATGGAGACGACGAGAAGCCTTACCGTCGTTCTGGAATACCTCAATGTCCCTCCGCAGACGACCCTGAAGGGGCCGGTGAAGGAGGTGGAGGTGGTTCTTTCCGGCACTCCGGGCGTCCTCTCCTCTCTTTCCCCGGAGGCGGTGGTCTGCGAAGTGGACGCCAGGGGGCTCGGCGTGGGAAAATACAGGCTCGCAGTGAGGGCCATCGCCCCCAAGGACGTGAAACTGGTGGATGTGGTTCCGACCCATGTCGATATCGAGCTTCTCCGCTACATCGACAGGCTCATACCCGTGGAGGTGGCCGTTGAGAAAGGCCTGCCCCCGGGGTTGTATCTCGACATGGTGGAGATCGTTCCCAAGGACATAAGCGTGAAAGGAAGCGAGAAGGACCTCGCGAAGATAGGCACCGCAAGGATCGCTCCCACTCTTGAAGACCTCAAGGCGGGAGGGGAGCTTTCTTTGCCCGTGGAAATCGTCAAATCCGAGGAATTCGAGGACGAAGTTTCCTTTGAGCCGAAGCGGGTAAAATTCAGGGCCGTTCTCGCGGAAGGAGTGCCGAAGAAGAACGTTCCGGTGAATGCCCGGATCATCGGCAAGCCCGTGGATGATTTCCGTCTCAAGGCTGTTGTCGTGGAGCCGGCGGTGGTCACGGTGGAAGGTCCCCTGGCGAAACTCGACCGGGTGACGAAGATCGATACCGAAACCATCGACATCACCGACATCGCCAAAGAGCAGAACATGGTCATCCCTCTCAGGGAGCCGGACGACCCCCTGGTGAAGATCGTCGGTGCCCAGTCCGTGAGGGTAAACGTCCTGCTGACACCTTTCACGGTGACCCGGCTCCTGTCGCGGGTGGCTGTCGAAGTGGAAGGGAAGAGCGTCTATCCCAAGTGGAAGGTGGAACCTCCATCGGTGAACATTACCGTGGAAGGGGTTCCCTCGGAAGTGAATTCCCTGGATGAAAAGGAGCTTCTCAT
>Ga0123330_1005016_pt1 | contig 9971 bp, 7 predicted proteins | sample BioC13SIPDNA_2_FD_89704 | JGI IMG/M metagenome (GOLD analysis project Ga0123330, IMG submission 89704) | Anaerobic biogas reactor microbial communites from Washington, USA - Biogas_R2_A C13 SIP DNA | ecosystem: Engineered > Bioreactor > Anaerobic > Unclassified | place: Washington, USA | collected... | reverse complement strand
TCGCTCAAGCCGCTGACGTTGCCCCACGTCAACGTGACCAATCCATGTTCCACCAGCGCGAGATTCGCCTGGCAGACGGCAGTTTTCAGTCTCCTCAGCATCGCTTCGCAGCTCGTACGTGGTTGGGTCCGTGCACGGTTCGCGCCGGCCACCCGGCCTGAGGGCCGGGACCGGGTGTCAGCCTTGCCGCGCCTTCTGCCGGATGGCGATCAGCTCTTTCATGACCTGGTTCAACCGACCCGGGCACTCATCAGTTCCAAACGCGTCGTGCAGTGTGCGGTAGCAGGCGTACAACTGTCTGTAGACGGCGGCCGCAGCTTTCCGCGGCCGGTAGTAGTCTGGTCTGGTGCCCGTCATCTTGCGCTGCGCCCGCTCGACCGATTTGTATGCCCCTCCGACCACCGCACCGAAAACCGCAGCCCCCAAGGCGCACGTCTGCGCGGAACGGCTCACCTTCATCGGGCGTCCCGTCACGTCGGCATAGAGCTGCATCACGAACGGGTTCTTCTCCGCAATGCCGCCACAGTTGACAACCTCTTTCACCTGCACGCCGTACTCTTCCAGCCGGTTGATGATCGTCAGGGCGCCGAAGGCGGTGGCTTCCACCAGCGCGCGATACACCTCGGGGGCCGTGGTGTGCAGCGTCTGGCCGACGAGCAGTCCGGACAGGCGTGCGTCGACCAGGATCGTGCGGTTGCCGTTGTTCCAGTCCAGTGCCAGCAGGCCGCTCTCGCCGGGGCGCAACCGCTCCGCCACCTTGGTCAGCTCGCCGTGCGGATCGCCGTGCGCGGTGAATTCACCCGGGGTCAGGTGCTTGACGAACCAGTTGAAGATATCCCCCACGGCCGACTGGCCGGCTTCCAGCCCATACATCCCTGGGATGATAGAGCCGGGGACGATACCGCACAGTCCGGGAATGTCGGGCAGCGCGTGGTCCAGAGGTGCCACCATCATGTCACAGGTGCTGGTGCCGATGATCTTGACGAGCGTGCCCGGCTTGATGCCTGCCCCCACAGCGCCCATGTGCGCGTCGAACGCACCAGCGGCGACGGCAATGCCGGGCGGCAGGCCCACACGCGCGGCGATCTCGGCCGCCAACGCCCCCGCCCGCTGATCGGCACAGATCGCCGGGGTCGCGTAGTGGTCCCGCACGGCCGGCAGGGCCGGGTGGAGGCTCTTGAGAAACGCGCGGCTGGGGAGCCCGCCCCATTGCTCGTGGTACATAGCCTTATGGCCGGCAGCACAGATGCAGCGCGGGATCGTGTCGGGGTCCAGGTTGCCGGTGATGAAGCCCGGGATGAAGTCGGCCAGTTCCACCCACGCGTAGGCCGCAGCAGACACACGTGGTGCGGTCCGCTGGCAGTGTAGAATCTTGGACCAGTACCATTCGCTGCTGTACGCACCGCCGCACTTCGTCAGGTAGCCGTCCTTGTGCCGCGCCGCGCGCGCCGTGATCTCCTCCGCCTCGACATGCGCCGTATGGTCCTTCCAGAGCCAGGCGTGGGCGGCCAGGTTCCGGCGGAAGGCGGGCTGGAGCGCCAAGGGGAGCCCCTGCCGATCCACAGGGATCGGAGTGGAACCGGTCGTGTCGACACCGATGCCCACCACCTTGTCGGCTGCGAAGCCGTGCAACCGGCTGGCCGCTCGGATGGCGCCCCCCACCGATTCATAGAAACCCTGAATGTAATCGGCCGGATCCTGACGCGCCAGATGCGGATCGCCGGCGTCGAGCAGAATGCCCGCGTCGCCGCTGGGATAGTCGTACACGTGAGTGGCCACCTCGCTGCCGTCGGCCACGTCCACGACCAGCGCCCGCACGCTGTTGGTTCCGTAATCGACCCCCACTGCGAATCGTCTGTCGGCGCTCTTGGCCATGGCTGGTCACCTGTCAAGTTTCGAAACCGTCCCGTCCAGCCAACATCATGTCCGCAAATCGGGCCCAACGCCACTACCCCGCGGCTGAAACTGCCGGTACACGGCAAACCCTTCCGCCATCAGCTCACGGAACCGCTCGGGCTCCACGCGTTTCGCTGCGCGGTAGAAGACCAGACGATGCCCTCGCCCCTCGATGCAGTCGTAAGATCTGCCTTCCGGTTAAGTGGCCGGTGGATCCTGCCCGGCCGCGGCCCCCCTCCTGGCCGTGATCATACGCTCCAGCTCCGCAATCTGCCGCTTCAGAAACCGGACGTCGGCCTGCTTCTCGCGCAGCTCTCCGCGCAGGCGCCGCAGTTGCTTGTCAGGCGCCGTGCGGAACAGGCGGTTGAGCAGTTTGAGCAGCAGCATCGCGCGGAGTGCGCGCGTGACCAGTCCCCGCAGACGATACACGCGGCTCAGACGGACAATCCGTTCGACACGCGCCAGGCGGGCCATCCGTGTGGCCCGCACGATCCGCAGCGACCGCAGGAAGGAGATCAACGGCAACAGGATGATGGCGATGTCAATCCAGTGTTCCTTGCAGTATTTCAGTTTCCTGTCGGCCACCGAAAACATCACGATGAACTCGGCCGCGAAGGCGAACCAGATCAGCCCCAGCCCCACGTGCAACGTGTACCGCAGCCACTCGTGAGTCAGTACCTGCTGTTGCATACCGAACTCGATCAGCAGCACCGGGAGAATGGCCAGAGCAATGAGAATCATGGGAATGCTGAACAAGCGTTCCAGCTTCGCGCGCAGCGTCGCATTGGGTTTCCGCCAGCCCAGCCCCGGCAGCCAGATCCGGCCTCTCATGTCCGGGTTCCGCGCGCACATGCGCATGGGCGGACAGAAGCAGACGAGCAGCCGGCCGTAGTAGGTGCGCCAGAACGGCACGCTGCGGTCGCGCACGAACCACTGGATCAGAAACTCCAGCACAAACACGGCCCACAGGACTTTCAGGCAGCGCACACAGTGGTAGCCCGCGACAAGCGCCGGGGCGGGTCCGGTCGCCAAACGCGTGCCGTCCTCGGCTGGCGGCGCGACTGCCGCCGCGTCCCCCCCCGCCACCGGAACCTGTTTGTACATCATCGGCACATCGATCCACAGGACGACCACGGCCGCCAGCACGGCGAGGAACAGGACGGACAGGCAGAACATCGGCGCGGCCAGCAGTCTGGCGACACGCTGCCGGGCCGGCAGCTGCGATGGGATCCGTGAACGCGATGTCATGCCAGAAGACCCGACTTACTGGCTGTCAACACCATGCACGCGCATCTGCAACGCGAACAGCTGTTTCTGCGCAGTGATGAACAGCGTGTGCCGGTCCTTGCCGCCGAAACATACATTCGCGGTCCAACCGGTGTCGATGGGGATGGTCCTGATCCTGGTCCCCCGCGGGTCGAAAACCGTCACGCCGCGCCCCGTCAAATACACGTTCCCTTCGTTGTCGATCGTCATGCCGTCGGACCCCAGCTCACAGAACAGGCGTTTGTTGGTGAGGGTCCCCTCGGCCTGGATGTCGTAGGCGTAGGTCTTCCCCGCCCGGATGTCCGCCACATAGAGGGTCTTGCCGTCGGGCGTGCCGATGATGCCGTTGGGCTGCTGCAGATCGTCGATCACACGTGTCAGCTTCTGGCGGTCGGGGGTCAAATAATAGACCCCTTGCACAGGCTGCTCCGCCGGACCGCGCTGCCAGTAATCGCGCTGGTAAAACGGATCGGTGAAGTAGATTCCCCGATCGGGCCTGACCCACAGGTCATTGGGGCCATTGAGCAGCTTACCTTCATAGTCCTTGACCACCACCTGCACAGTGCCGTCCGGACGGATGCACCACAACTCGTTCTTCTCGTCGGCGCATGCCCAAAGGTTGCCGTCCTGGTCGAAGCACAGGCCATTGGCGCGCCCACACGGCTGCTTGTACGTGGAGAGCTTCCCGTCCACGGACCACTTGAGAATGCGGTCGTTCGGCTGGTCGGTAAACAGCACGTGCCCCTCCGCGTCGCACGCCGGCCCTTCGGTGAACTCGAAGCCCTCGGCCAATTGGACAAGGGTTGCGCCGGCTGCCACGATATCGTCTGCCGCGCAGACCGTGCCGGGACCAATGCCCGTAAGGACGAGTCCCAGACTCAGGCTCAGGCTCAGGATGGCTGGCACACAATGCCACCGGTCGGAAAGTACTTGCTGGATCATGGCTGCTGCGCTCCGCTTGTCAGGTGAGAGAGTGACTCTGGGGCATGGTCCTCCAGCCGCACGGGCGAACCGCTCCAATTTTCGCAATTCTCGCATAGTTGTCTGCGCCTGAGTAGGTCCTTGGCCGCGGGAGTGGTCGAAACGCTGGCTGGCTGCCGGGCTGGTGGCTGCAGGCAGACCGGGCGGGCGGTGTGGTACAGGTGTGGTACAATTGAGGCGAGTGAGCATCCCGGGTGTCGGGCGGAAAACCCATGTCGATCAAAGTCGTCTGCGGCTGTGGTTTCTGTACTCTTTTGCCGGCCGAGTGGGCGGGCAAACGGGTCGTGTGCAAGTGTGGCCGCACGTTCATCGTGGGCGATGCGACCGACATCCCGCAGCCACCCGAACCCCCGCCGACCCGGCCATCGCTGCTGCCGCCGCCAGTGTCGCTGGAAGCGGAGCGTGTGCCGCCTCCGGAGACGGCACACGAAGAGGCGGAACCTGCTGCAGCGCCGCCGACCGTTCCGGCACCTCCGGTGGCGGTCGATGCGCCGCCTCGGACGGGTGGCGTCCGGCCGCATGAACGGCGTGGTCCGCGCGCCCCGCACCCGGCGCTGATTGCCTGCCTCGCCCTGCTGCTCGCCGCCGTCAGCGTCGCGTCGATGCTCGTCGTCCTGCGCGACTACGAGTGGTCCATCCGGGCGCTGCTCGGCTGGGCACCGCTGCCATCAGCCGGCGCAGACAGTACCGGCGCGCCGCCGCCTTCCGCTGTGGCTGCCGATACAGAATTGCCGGCGTCAGATGCCGACCCGGCGGGAGCGGCCAGCGGTGTGGCGGGTCCCGAGGGCGGCGCGGCGACGCGCCTGGCCAACCTGCCGGAGCTGGTCGCAGAAGATGGCCTGTTCCTCACCGGGATGTTCGGCGACGGTGTGCAACGGCTGGAGCTGATCGAAGCGCAGCATGAGACAATCGCCGACGTGGTACAGCGTCTGAAGCAGAACGAGCAGGCGTTGAAAACCAAGGCCCTGACGTTGGAACAATGGTATGCCGCCTGCCACAAGCTGGGGGGTGAACTGCTGGCCGTGCTGACCGACGCCCAGCGGCAGCGATTCCAGGTGTTGCTCAAGCGGAAGGAAGTGCCGCGTGTCCACCTGGTGGACTATGCCGCGTTGATCGTTCCCGAACTGGCCGTGGCAAACATGCCCTGGTCGGTGCCGACAGCCGGCCGGCCCTTTCGCGGGATCTCCGATTCCTCTTTCTCGGCGGCGGCCCGGGATCGGTGCTGCCGGGCCAGCGAACCGACGGGGATGCTGGCCACGCTCTCCACCGCGGATGCCCCCGAGGCGCTGCCCAGGCTGACAGTGTGGGATCTGGTCAAGGACCAGGCCAGCGGCAGTTTCGAAGTGGCATCGCCGGTGGCGGACAGCACATGTCTGTTGTCGCGCGACGGGCGACACTGGGTCCGCGTCCACCAGGACGAGGCGGGGGCGGAGGTGGTCGAAGTCTGGTCGACGGAAGCGGGAAAGCTGATCGGCAGCCAGACGCTGCCAACCGGCGGCAGTGGCCCGTACGCAGTCCGCGACTGCGTGGCCCACCGCGTCGTGGCACTCGACGGACAGAGCTACTGGGTGTGGGATTTCGAAGCGGACACGACGCGCGACTTCGTGTTTCCCGAGTCCCGGCCGGCCGCTGCGCCGTGCCTGGCGGTCAGCGTCGACGGCAGCTACCTGGTGGTGGCACATCCGCACCTCATGTCGAATCCGCCGGACGAGCAGTGCGTGGTGGAACTCTGCATCTACCGGCTGGATACCGGCGAGCTGCTGGGCAATCAGGTGTTCCACAAGGAATACCGGCGTTCGACCGTCGGAGCGCTGGCGCTGAGCCACGACGGGCGCGAGTTGGCACTGCTGTGGGACGTCGGGCCGGACGATCCCGCACGCATGCTCGTGTACATCAATGCCGCCAATGGCAACATCATCAAGACCATCGAAGGACTTCCCCCCGCCGACCAGAGTTACGCGCGCCGGCACCAGCTTCCAGACCGCGATCTCATCTGGTTGCCGGAGAATGCCGGCTGGGTGGTCGGTCTGCAGAACGTCGTCGACGCCGAGACCGGCGCCGTGCTCCCGCTGGAACTGCCCGCGCAACTGGGGGTCGGAGTCGACGACCGTCCGGCATCGCGTGAAGTGGTCGAAGCAGTGCCGGCCGGAGACGGCAGACTGCTGCTGATTATCGCCGATCGTCCGGCGGAGCCGGATCAGCAGCGGGCGGCTGCACCAGGAACGATGAGCGTGGAGTTCGTCGACCTGCCGAAACTCGGGCCGTTCCAGTAGCCCGCCAGCGTGGCCGCCTCGCCGCATACGCGGCGCAACACGCGGCGCCGGCCGGTGTCACCGGTCACAGCGACAGCACGAATTCGACGAGATCCTGGATATCCTGTTCGCGGAGCGCGTCGAGCTGGCCCCGTCCCAGTCCGTGTCTGGCGTCGATCAGCACTTCGCGAATGGTGCGATACCGGCCATTGTGCAGGTAGGGGGCCGTCCGCCAGACTTCGATCAGTGACGGCGTGTCGAACTGGTTGTCGAAGCGGCTGGACTCCGGCTTCCCGACGCTGTGCATCTTCAGGTCGGTGTAGAGCGGCGGCGGATGGCAGCGCCGGCAGTTCACCTCTGCGCTCTCGAACAGTTGCCTGCCGCGCTCCGCCGCCGCGCTCAGTTGCCCGTCGACCAGGTAGGGACTGGGGACCGGGGTGAGCGTTTTCAGGTATGCGTCGATAGCCACCGCCTCCTCCTCCGGCCGGTGCGAGAACAGGATATGGGTGATCCCCGCGCGCACCGCGATCTCGGCTGTCGCCCGCACACCTTTAGCCATGGACGGCGGGGTCACGTGGGAGAACAGCATGCTCTTGGAGTTCTTCGGATTGCCGACGCCATCGTTCATCAGATCCCAGTTCAGCGCGTCCGCGCGCGCGTCCGGATGACAGCTCGCACAACTCTGCCAGTGCTGGTAACAGATGGTGGCGTCGTCGAACAGCAGTTGCCCGCGGCGCTGCTGTGTCAGCACCGGTGGCGGCCCGAGGGGTATTTCGCGCGGGACGCTGCCGGCCGACCCGCTCAGGTCCACGGCGGCCAGGCTGTCACTGTAATACTGAGAGACGTAGGCCGTCCGACCGATGACGACCATGCCGCGGGGCCCCTTGCCGGGCAGCGCCACGCGCCGCCACAGACTCGCCCCCAGGCTGGGATAGATCGGCCACGCACCGAGCAGCGGCGACATGGTGCGCCGCGCCCGGTGGTTGTTCAAGTGCCGAATGTCAATCACGCACAGCTCATGACTGCCCGATGCCGTGACGCAGATCTGCGTTCCGTCAGCGGTCACCGCCACATCCCACGGATTGGCCGCACCTTGGGTCAACTCGTCCAGGCCCAGCATGCCGATCACAGCCCGCTGCCGCAGATCGATCATGCTCACTACATTGACATTGATCCAACCCATGTCCACGCGAAACGGAACGTTCATGAAGTTCGACAGCAGGTGCGTGACCAGCGCATACTCGCCGTCGGGCGTAACGCACAGTCCGCGCACGCTGCTGGCGCCGTGCGGCAACGGGATCGCCTGCGACTCGTGCGTGCGGAGATCGATGGCGGTCACCACGGACGACACCGTCCCGGAATAGTCCAAGTCGACACGCGAGTCGGGCAGGTGATTGGCCACCAACAGCGTACGGCCGCTGGGCGTGATGGCGGCCGCCACCGGCTCGCGCACCGCCGCGATGCGCGCCAGCTCGGCGCCGGTCGCCAGATCGAGCAGCGACACATCGTTGTGGAACCGGTTGCACACGAACAACTGCCCGCGGCGTTCGTCCAGCGCCAGACCGCCGGCCGTGTGGCCGGCGGCAGCCGAGCGGACGAGCGCACCGGTCGCCGTGTCCAGCCAGACCACGGAACTCTTGGCCGAAGCGCAGGCGACCGCGAGCATCGAGCCATCGGGCATGCACACCAGTCCGGTCGGCCGATCCGGCACACGGACACGTCGCACAACGTCCCCCTGCGGCAGCGATACCCACAGGACTTCCTGGGCATCTTCACAGGCGACGAATAAAGTTGAACCGTCGGGGGAAACGGCCAGCGTGCCCGGGCCGAGGTAGCGGGCTGTTTCGCCTTCCGCGGCCGAGGCAGCCGCCAGCGCGCACGCCACAACACCAGCCGCAATCAAGGCGATGCCGTGCCGCTTCATGTAAGTTGGACGCGGTTCCATGTGCCGCCTGTCTCCTGACCGGACCACGCGTTTCGACAGATACTACGCCCCATGATAGGTGATCGCATCGTTGGCGGCCATCGTTTTTCGACCGCGCAGCGAGGGGCGGCCGGGGCCGCCCTGGAGGCGTGCCCCTGGTTGCCCCACGACGCATTTCAGCCGACACTGATAGGGTGGTCGGAGCGAACGCAGGCATACTCCAGCATGAAGGACATCTCCCATGACCGATACTCTGTGGCTCTGTCGGGTCGCTGGCCTCTGGGCCGTGGTTCTGAATTGTTGCATGTGGGGGGCACAGCCGCTGTGCGGCGGCGAGCCACCGGCGGTGCGGGTGACCAACATACGGCAGGTGTTTCACAACGGCGAACACAACGCGTTCACCGATCTCGTACGGTTTGGCGATCGGTTCTACCTGACGTTTCGCAGTTGCCCGGACGGGCACATGGTGCACCCCACCGCGTCGATCATTATCCTGTCGAGCGAGGACGCGCGGAGTTGGGAACCAGTGCATCAGTTCCGTGTGGCGAAGCGCGACACGCGCGACCCGCACTTCCTGGTGTTCCGGAACCGGTTGTTCGTCTACACCGGCACGTGGTACAGCGGCGAGACGACGATTGCCATTAAGGATTACGACCTCAACCAGCACCTGGGATACGCCGCCTGGTCTGATGATGGACGGACGTGGCACAGCCCGGTGCTGCTCGAAGGCACGTTTGGGCACTACATCTGGCGAGCCGCAGTGCACGGTGACACGGCTTATCTCTGCGGGCGTCGCAAGATCGAGTTCGAGATGGCGGCGCGCGGCGAGGGTCCGGCCGTGGAGTCACTCATGCTCGAGAGCACGGACGGACTGATCTGGCGCAAGCGGGCCGTTTTCCAGGAGCTGGAAGGGGACGAAACCGCCTTCCTGTTCGAACCGGATGGCACGGTGCTGGGCATCGGCCGGCGGGGCCGAGACACGGCGCAGCTCCTGCGTTCCGCGCCCCCGTACGCGCACTGGGACCGCCTGGATCTGGGCCAGCAGGTCGGCGGCCCGCTCCTCACACGTTGGGGCGACTTCTACGTTGTCGGAGGGCGGAAAACGACGGCCGATCGCGGTCCGAAGACCGTCTTGCACTGGCTGATCGACCAGCAGCTTCACGAGTTTGCGGAGTTGCCCAGCGGGGGCGACAATTCATATCCGGGGTTTGTGGCGCTGAGCCCGACCCGGGCGCTGCTGTCGTGGTATTCGTCACACGAACAGGATGACGCCGGCCAGCCAATCACCGCCATTTACCTCGCCGATCTGGAAATGATCCCGTAGCTCCTCTTCATCTGCTACTGGACAGACTGCCGCATCGAAGGTGAGACCCCCTGGCGGTACGTCCGAGTTCGAATTTGAACCGCGGTTGGCCGACGTGTGGCTCGGCGTCTGCCTGGGACGGTGAAAGGCTCGGTCATTCTGAGCCGGCTGTAGTGGACAAATCCATGCCATGGATGGGCCCATTCGCATGGACTGCCTACCTCCTCACCGTGCAGCGGTTCCATTCCGCAATTGGCCGAAGGCCACTATCAACGTAGCCTGGGGCAACGCCCTTGTCTTTACCCAATTCTGTTGAGCTTGGAAGCGAGAGTCGCCCCTTGCACAAGTG
>Ga0123330_1005009_pt1 | contig 9975 bp, 8 predicted proteins | sample BioC13SIPDNA_2_FD_89704 | JGI IMG/M metagenome (GOLD analysis project Ga0123330, IMG submission 89704) | Anaerobic biogas reactor microbial communites from Washington, USA - Biogas_R2_A C13 SIP DNA | ecosystem: Engineered > Bioreactor > Anaerobic > Unclassified | place: Washington, USA | collected... | reverse complement strand
TCTACAATCTGGCGAGGTGGCTATGCGGGTACTAATCTTTATTGTGGCCCTGCTTTTGGGTCTAGCGCTGGTATGCGACGGTATATCCGTTGACCCCTACGAGCCGGTACCCGGCGCATACGATGGATTGACTGCTGAGGAGATCCAGCAGCTTGAAACCGAGCGGGAAGCATCCCGGCTTATAGACGAGGAAGTCAGTCGGGGCGGGGGGCGAATCCTGACCATGGAGGCTACGGCCTACACATGGACGGGTTGTAGGACTGCATCAGGTACCTGGCCCGCTATCGGAACTGTAGCCACCGACCCGGAAGTGATCCCATTGGGCACCAAGATCTGGGTCGAGGGGTACGGGGAAGCAGTGGCGGAAGATACCGGTGGGGCAGTCAAAGGGAATGTAATCGACGTCTATCTGCCCACCGAGGCCGAGTGCTGGCAGTGGGGACGGCAGCAAGTGGAAGTGAGGGTGATCGAACCATGAAGCCAGGCGATAAAGTCATGGTTCCCCGCACGGGCGGCGGGTACTCCCTGGGGGAGATCTTAGAGGTTTGTGTGGATCGGGCCCGAGTAACGTTCCCGATCGGGAACACCTTCCGAGGGAAGCCACGGCCGTTAGTGGGGATGGGGTATAAAACCGTGAAATTGAGTAAATTACGACCAGTAAAGGAGGCCGACTAGTGGAAAACGCTTTAATAACAATCGAGAGTGATACTTTTACCGTGCTTAGAAATGACATCAATATGATCATAAAAAAGACCCTGGAAAACATGATCAGCAAGTCTGGTGATAAAGCCGAAGTGAAAGTATCCCTGAAAATCAACTTGGATAGGAATACCGTTCCTGATGAGAATGAAGTCCTGCGAGATGTCTTAGTTCCTATGTTTGAGCACAAAGTGACTTCGACGCTGCAGTATAAGGCAGAGCTAAACGGTTTTGTGGACGGGTCGTCGTACGAGCTGATCTGGGATCCAGATGTCATGGAATATGTTATGAGACCGATACAGGACAGTTTATTCGACGAGTGAGTAAGGAGGATTTATATGGATATCACCATCAAAATTGAAGCTCCGGCCCTAGAGGATGCGATCCATGCCCTGGCCGTAGCTATCGCGGGAAATATAGAACTGCTGCTGGAAGGTACCGGATCACGGGCCGCTACTGTGTCAGTCGAAATGCCGGTTTCTGATAAGCCTGAAATAAAAGAGGAAACCGCTGATTCTACAGCTGACGATACAGCAGCAAGCGAAGAAAAGTCGGCTACGACAATCACTATCGATCAAGTCAGAGCTTTGTTTGTGGAAAAAAACTCAGCCGGAAACCGAGACAAGCTGAAACAGATCCTGTCAGATTTCAAGGTAAAAAAGGTAACCGACCTGCAGGAAAAAGATTTTGCTGCAGTCATAGCCAGATTGGAGGACCTATAGTGACGCACGCACTACTTAGCGCATCATCTGCGCACAGATGGATGAACTGTCCTCCATCAGCCAGGTTGACAGAAGCAATTGCTGATACAACCAGTCCTTATGCAGCTGAGGGTACTTTAGCCCACGAAATCGGCGAACTCATATTAACAAAATACCTGCACTGTGCTGATTCCCCCGATAAATGGGAGCGGATAAAGGCTCATGAACTGTTCTATGAAGGCATGATTGATGAAGTATCTATTTACACCGATTATGTCATTGAACAATTTAATGCGGCTGTGCAAGCTACCAGGGACCCGTTGATCTTCCTGGAAACCAAGCTGGATTTCTCCGCTTACGTTCCTTATGGGTATGGTACCGGCGACTGCATTATTATCGCTGACGGCCAGATGGAGATCATTGACCTCAAATTTGGTAAAGGCGTTGAAGTGAGCGCTGTTGATAATCCCCAGCTGATGCTATATGCCTTGGGCGCCTATGAACAGTTTGGATTTATCTATGACATCCAGCGCATCAAAGCGACTATTGCCCATGTACGTTTGAATCAGAGCTCTTCCTCTCTCATAGCCGCAGATATGCTGCTCGCTTGGGCGGGGAACAAAGTAAAGCCGATTGCCGCTCTTGCCTTTGAAGGAAAAGGTGAACAAACTCCCGGAGAGTGGTGCAAGTTTTGTAAGATCAAAGCCGATTGTCAGGCGCGTGCCGATCAGAATCTGACATTTATCGAAGCTAATAAAGGTAAGCGGATTACCATCAAGCGCCTGGCTGATATTTTAACCCAGGCAGATGAGATAGCAAGCTGGATCTCTGATATTAAGGAACTGGCCTTAACAAAGGCCCTGGATGGTGCTGAAATACCCGGATTTAAGTTGGTTGAAGGCCGCAGCAACCGTCAAATTACAGACGAAAAGGCCCTCTCTGAAATACTGGCTCAAAACACTTCTGAGCCGGAAAAAATCTGGAAACCCAGAACCCTTGAGACTATAACAGCGTTAGAAAAGATGTTCGGAAAGAACCGGTTCGCTGAACTGGCGAAACCCTACTTAGTGAAACCCCCAGGCAAGCCTACCCTGGTACCAAACAGTGACAAAAGACCCGCTCTTAATTCACCCGAAGACGATTTTGAAATGTAAAGGAGATTGATAAAAATGGCTAACAAAATACAGGCAGTATTAAAGAATGATACCAAAGTGGTGACTGGATTAGTAAGACTCAGCTATGCTCATATCTTTGAGCCGAAAAGCATCAACGGCAGCGACCCTAAATACTCCGTATCACTCATCATCCCGAAATCAGATAAGCAGATGGTCAAGGTAATCGAAGAAGCGATCAGCAACGCCAAGGAACTGGGTAAGTCTAAATGGGGCGGCAAGATACCGAACGGTCTTAAACTGCCCTTACGTGACGGCGACGAAGATCGTCCGGAGGATGAGGCATACGCAGACAGCTATTTCATCAATGCAAACAATGACAAAGCTCCAAAGGTCGTTAGCACCGAGAAAGACAAAAAGACTGGCAAAGCTATCGAACTGGGATCTTATGATGTCTATTCCGGCTGTTACGCCCGGGTATCCGTCAATTTCTATCCGTTCAATGCTAACGGTAACAGGGGTGTAGCCTGCAGCCTGCTCAGTATCCAAAAGATTGAAGACGGTGAGCCGTTAGCAGGTGTTACCAGCGCCCCCGAGGATGATTTTGACTTCGATGAAATAGACGCTGACGATGACTTCTTGAGTTAGTGCTATGACAACTTTGAACGTGGACATTGAAACGTACAGCGATATCAGCCTGACTGAATGTGGTGTGCATAAGTATGCCGAATCAGCGGCATTCAAAATCTTATTATTTGCCTATGCTTTTGATCAGGACCCGGTCAAAGTAATCGACTTGGCTAACGGTGAGCAGCTGCCTGAAAAGGTAGCTGCCGCCCTAACTGATCGACGCATTGTAAAAACTGCGTTTAACGCTCAGTTTGAAAGAGTTTGTATAAATAAATACTTCAGTATCAACTCGGTCAACTGGGACTGTACTCAGGTCCTGGCGGCCCGGCTGGGTTTCACCGGTAATCTGGCCAGCGTCGGTATTGCAGTCGGTATCGATCAAGATAAACAAAAGCTGTTCACCGGGAAAAACCTGATCAGGCTGTTCTGTATGCCCAGGGCCGCGACCAGCGAACAAGGCCCTTTATTCAAACCGGCAAAAAAGAAAAAAGTATATACCCGGGAAGATCGGCCTGCAGAGTGGGAACAGTTCAAATTATATTGCGCTCAGGATGTGGAAGCGGAACGCAGCATACGAAACAAACTGGAGAAGTTTATCGTGATACCGGATGAAGAAATAGCGCTTTACCAGCTTGATCAAAAAATTAATGATACCGGAATCCTCATAGACACTGACATGGTACATAGCGCTATTGCAATCGATCAAGAACAAGCCGACAAGCTAACTGCAGAATTCCAGGCTATCACCGGTTTAGACAACCCTAACAGCCTGGTGGATATTAAAGCACTCATAAAATCAAGAACCGGCAAGACTGTGACCAGCATTACGAAGAAGAACCATAAAGAACTATTAGAAGAATTCAAGGACTGTCCCGATATCGTTTTTGCCCTGGAGATCCGGCAGCGGCTATCCAAGACAAGCATAGCCAAGTATCAAAAGATGCTTGATGTAGTTTGTAGCGACGGCCGGGCCCGCGGGATCCTGCAGTTTTATGGAGCGGCTAGAACTGGCCGCTGGGCCGGCCGAAAAATACAGCCTCAGAACCTTCCCCAGAATCACATAGCCGATTTAGACACAGCGAGGAAAACCATTAAAACGGGTGATTTGGAACTCATGGAAATGTGCTACGAGAACCCGTCAGAAATTCTTAGTCAGTGCATCCGGACGGCGATCATACCATCACCCGGCAATAAGTTTGTTGTAGCCGACTTCTCCGCGATCGAAGCGAGAGTGATCGCCTGGCTGTCTGGTGAGCAGTGGCGGATCGATGTCTTCAATTCACACGGCAAAATATATGAAGCTTCAGCTGCCGCTATGTTTAAGGTCCCGATCGAATCTATTCACAAGGGTGACCCGCTCAGGCAAAAAGGAAAAGTGGCGGAGCTGGCCTGCGGTTATGGCGGCGGGGTCGGCGCGCTGATCCGGATGGGTGCCGGTGATCTGACCGACGATGAACTAAAAACGATCATTACCCAGTGGCGGCTGGCGAACCCAAAGATAACACAGTTCTGGCGCGATACTGAAGCTGCAGTGATCGAAGCAATAACAGACCGCAGCACTGTCCAAATCAACAAATATTTAAGAGCGATTTATCAAAGCGGGATCCTGTTCATAGAGCTGCCCAGCGGCCGACGACTAGCCTATGTGAAACCGAAAGTAGTCGAGGATGAAAGGTATCCGGGAAAAGAAAAAATCACTTTCCAGGCTGTAGACGAAAAAACCTGGCAATGGGTAGAAGAGGACACCTACGGCGGGAAGCTGGTGGAAAACATCGTACAAGCAGTGGCCCGTGACTGCCTGGCACACTCGATGCTCAAACTCGATTATCATTGGTTTGATATTGTGATGCACGTACATGATGAATGTGTAATCGAAGTGTCTAAAGAAGATCATGACAGCCTGGAAAATATCTGCAGTTTAATGGGTGAACCTATTCCCTGGGCGCCGGGGCTGTCTCTAAAGGCAGATGGTTATGAATGTTTTTATTACCAGAAGGATTGAGGTGATTGTAGATAAATGAAGGCAGAAACCTCTAAAGATAAAAAACCGGAATCAAGAAAAGTAATGATCGCCACAGGCAACAGCCGGCAATCCCTCAAGTGGAAGAATGTCGAAATGGACTACCTTGACCTGGTGGAAAAGCTGAAGGTTACGACCAGGACCCGGGAAACCTTCCAGGAGTATAAGAAGCTGCCGAAGTCGAACCGGGACGAGATCAAAGACGTAGGCGGGTTTGTCGGGGGAGCCCTGAAACAGGGCCGCCGGAAAGCTGAGAATCTGGCTAACCGGAGCCTGATCACACTAGATTTGGATAGCGTAAACATATCAACTGAGGAACTGTGGGACAACATTGTTATGCTCAACGATTTTGAGATCGTGATGTATTCGACACATTCCCACAGCCCCAACAGTCCCCGGTTAAGGCTGATCATTCCTCTGGATAGAAACGTGCTGCCGGATGAATACCAGGCGATCAGCCGCAAAATAGCAGACGATATCGGTATAGATATGTTTGACGATACTACCTATGAGCCTATCAGGCTTATGTACTGGCCTTCTACCTCGGCTGACGGTGAGTTCATATTCAAACGTCAAGAAGGCCCCTGGTTGGATCCGGATAGCATCCTGGACAGTTATCTTGACTGGCGGGACTCCTCGTTTTGGCCGGTCAGCTCCAGACAAGGGATCCGTATACAATCAGAGATCAAAAAACAGGAAGACCCTTTGACCAAGAAGGGAATCATAGGCGCCTTCTGCCGCTCCTATACGATCCATGAAGCGATCGAAACTTTTTTATCTGATGTTTACATATCATCCAAGGCGGCAGACCGGTACACCTACGCCGAGGGCTCCACAGAAGGCGGTCTGGTAGTATATGAAGATAAATTCGCGTACAGCCATCACGGTACCGACCCGATCAGCGGCATGCTGTGTAATGCCTTTGACCTGGTCAGGATCCATAAATACAGGCACCTGGACGAAAACGCTGGCCAGGATACCCCGCCCAACAAAATGCCCAGCTATTTAAAAATGCTTGATACTGCCAGTGAAAACGACCGGGTAAAAGAAGAGCTGGGCAGAGAGAAAATGCAGGAAGTATTAGACGACTTCGAATTCGATGAAGTTGATACCGCCTGGCTGAAGAAGCTGGATTATGACCGCAAAGGGATCTTAAAAAACACGATTGATAATGCCGTGATCATCCTGGAGAACGACCCCAGAGTCGCCGGAAAAATGATCTACAATGAATTCTCAAACCGGGCGATCATCACGGGCAAGCTGCCCTGGACTGATCACGTTAACCGAGACTGGGTAGACGATGATGACGCCGGTATCCGGTACTTCCTGGAACACAAATATGGCCTCTCCGGCGCGGGAAAAATCGCTGACGCTGTCTCCGTGATCTTCCAGCGGCACCGTACCCACCCGGTAAGGGATTACTTAAACAACTTGACCTGGGATGGCACGGAAAGACTTGAAGCGCTGCTGATCGATTACCTGGGTGCAGAAGACAGTCATTACACTAAAGCGGTCACCAGGACGCACCTAGTGGCTGGAGTAGCTAGGATCATGCGGCCAGGGATAAAGTATGATACTATGCTCGTTTTGACCGGGCCCCAGGGCATAGGTAAAAGCACATTGATCCGGTACCTGGGGCGGGATTGGTTCAGTGACAGTTTAAGTACAGTATCCGGCAAAGAAGCCTATGAGCAGCTGCAGGGTGTCTGGCTGATTGAAATGGGTGAGCTGACTGCCACGAAAAAGGCTGAAATCGAAGCTACAAAACTGTTTTTAAGTAAATCGGAAGATGTTTATCGGGCCGCTTACGGTCGCCGGACCAACCGCTATAAAAGGCAGTGTATTTTCTTCGGGACCTCCAACGATCGGGAATTCCTACGGGATAAAACCGGGGACAGGAGATCCTGGCCAGTTGACTGCTGGGTGCAGCTGCCGATGAAAGACATCTTTACTGATCTTCCGGATGAAGTTGACCAGATATGGGCTGAAGCCGTGACGCTTTATAAGAAAGGGCACATGCTGATATTAGATGATGAAGCCGCTAAAGAGGCCTTGGAAAAGCAAAAAGAGCACTCGGAGGAGAGCCCTAAGACCGGCATGATCATTGAATACCTGGATAGGTTGTATCCGAATAACTGGGAAGATATGGACCTTAATGAACGGCGGGCTTATTTATCCGGCAATGACGATTTTGACACGATTGCGGAAGAAGCAGAGCTGAGGAAGGACAGGACCTGTGTCATGGAGATTTGGTGCGAGCTATTTCGCGGGGATCCTAAGCAGCTGACTCCAATTTTATCACGGGAAATCAATGACATTTTACGCGGATTGGATGGCTGGGAAAAAGTAAACACCCATTTACGATTTGGAAAAATTTATGGAAAACAGAGAGGTTTTAGGCGTCTACAGAATTTTTAATCTGTAGACACCTAATACAAAATCGGCGAACACTAGCGTCTACAATGTCTACAGATGTCTACAGAATTTTTGACTTTTGTAGACACCTGAAACGCCGAACCCATAAAGGTTAAAAGCCTGGTGTCTACAATGTCTACAGAATATCTATATAATATTACATTTTATCAATTAGGTACGTATATACACGTAATACACGCCTAATACGTATATATATAAAGACAAGCTATTTTTTGTAGACATGTAGACACCTAAAAAATGGAAGGGAGTAAATGAGAGTTGGGAAAAGAGTGGACAAGATGTTAGAAAGGGATATCGAAAGACGTTTAAGGTTAGGGATAAAAGCATTAGGCGGCAAAGCTTATAAATTCAGCTCACCAGGTAATAACGGAGTACCAGACCGGATCGTGCTGATCCAGGGGAAAAGTTTTTTTGTTGAACTGAAGAGACCGGGCAAGAATTTAAGCCCAGGGCAGCGGGCTGTAAAAAGAGATTTTAAAAAACTGGGATTTGAAGTTTATAAAATAGACTCCATTGAAGATGTGGACAGGTTCTTAAAGGAGGCGGCAAAGTGAATTATGTACCGCACGATTACCAGAATGTCGCAAAACAATGGGTGCTTGATCATCCAGAAGCAGGCTTGTTTTTAGATATGGGTTTAGGTAAGACTGTTACCACTTTGACAGCGATCGAAGAGCTTAAAAATGACTACATGGATATCAAAAAAGTGTTGGTCATCGCCCCGAAAAGAGTAGCCGAGGATACCTGGCCGACAGAGTATCAGAAGTGGTCGCACCTGAGCAGCTTAGAAGTTGTTGAGATCAAAGGCACACCGAAAGAAAGACTGCAAGCTTTAAAGCAGCCGGCGGATATTTATATCATCACCCGGGACAATGTAGCCTGGCTGGTGGACACACTTAAACGTGAATGGGATTTTGACACAGTAGTCATCGATGAGCTGTCCAGCTTTAAAAGCAACAAAAGCATCAGGTTCAAAAAGTTGAAACTGGTAAGACCCTTTGTAAAAAGGATCGTGGGATTGACAGGTACGCCGGCACCTAATGGATATGAGGATTTATGGTCGCAAATTTATCTCCTGGACAGGGGACAGCGGTTAGGTAAAACCATCACCGAATACCGGCGAAAATATTTTCACACGATCACCAGGCCAGGTTACAACGAATACAAACTTAGGCCCGGGGCAAAGGAAGAAATCGACCAGCTGATCAGCGACATTTGTATCAGCATGAAGTTCCAGGACTATCTGCAGACAGAAGAACCGTTATATATCGACAGGCCGGTCAAGCTGTCTGAGCAGGAGTATAAGACTTATAAAACTATGGAACGGGATACGGTGCTTGAATTCGGGGAAGACGACTACATATCAGCTTTGAATGCTGCAGAGGTAACAAATAAACTGTTGCAGCTGGCCAATGGGGCGATCTATGACCAGGACAAAAACTACCGAGTCATCCATAACAAAAAACTGGAGGCTTTAGAGGAGCTGGTCGAAGAAGCAGGAGGAGAATCAGTCCTGGTTTATTATTCATACATCAGTGACAAAGAACGGATCCTGCAGCGGTTTAAAAACGCAAGGGTATTGGACACTGAAAAAGACATCAAAGACTGGAATGCAGGAAAAATTAAACTGATGATCGCCCATCCTGCCAGTGCCGGACACGGTTTGAATTTGCAGGACGGCGGCAGCATCATAATCTGGTTTGGGCTGCCGTGGTCACTGGAACTGTACTTACAGGCTAACGCCAGGCTGTGGCGACAAGGTCAAAAGCAGACAGTAAGGATCTACCATCTGCTGACCGAAGGGACGATGGACAATCGAGTGTTGCAAGTGCTGAAGGGGAAAAACATACGGCAAGAGGAATTGCTGGCCAATCTTAAGGCCGAGATACGAGGAGGTACGCCATGAAGCCTGACTCTTACATCAACTGCCTGGAACCCGGGGCAGACAATCCGAAAAAGCACGCGCCGGTACCGGCACCCGAGCCGCCGGAGGGGTTTATCGATTCAACGGTCTACCGGTACAAGTTGGATGAGGATGGCAACAAGGTGCTGATCGGCACCATGGACGCCTTCCCGGAAGGGTGGGACGACCCGGCCAGATTCAGATTAACGCCTGGATCCGGACGAAGAGATAAAGAGGAGGATGAGGAAATGCCTAAAAAGGACATTGATTTTGAGGCCATTGTGGCAAGAGCCCAAGAGGTAGCGGCAGAACGAGGAATATCGTTGTACAAGGCCAGCGGGATCGTCGCCCAGGAAACCGGCCTACATCGCACCACTGTCTATAACCGTGCTAAAGCTATGGAGCAGATTCCGGAACCCGAACCGACACAGGCCGCGAACCAGGAGCCGGAACGGGAGAGCCAGGAGCCTGCCG
>Ga0123330_1004989_pt1 | contig 10003 bp, 9 predicted proteins | sample BioC13SIPDNA_2_FD_89704 | JGI IMG/M metagenome (GOLD analysis project Ga0123330, IMG submission 89704) | Anaerobic biogas reactor microbial communites from Washington, USA - Biogas_R2_A C13 SIP DNA | ecosystem: Engineered > Bioreactor > Anaerobic > Unclassified | place: Washington, USA... | reverse complement strand
GCCCTGAGTGAAATCAAGGGGAGATAATTCGGATAGTTGTTCGATAGAAGAAAAATGTGTCCCTTTGGCCCTTAAACCGAAAATATCATTGTACCCGATTATTTCTGCTCCGTAAGCCTCTGCCTCAGCGACATAGTCAGAAGGCAACATGACCAAAGAACTGTTCATGCTTTTGGCTAATTCAATATACAGTTCAGCCATAAGGTCTGCCTGGGTATAAGCTGCCGGAAACAACTCCTCATGCTGCCGATAAAAGTCCTCAGTCAAAACATTTTTATGAATACGGCACTTAAAAGGTTCACGGATGTGTGACATTACTAAACTCCATTCATTAAACAGAAACTAATTGTTTAGCCCTCTTGGCTGCTTCTACGGCATTGGTAGTATAGGCATCAGCGCCGATCAGGTCAGCAAATGATTGAGAAATAGGTGCACCGCCTATCATGGTTTTGATCTTGCCATATAAGCCTTCTGTTTTGAGCAATTCAATCACTCTTTTCATATTGTCCATGGTCGTAGTCATCAAAGTTGACATGCAGATTATCTGGGCATCAACCTCTTTGGCCTTGTTTACAAATTCTTCCACAGGCACGTCCCGTCCCAGATCATGAACAGCAAATCCTGCCGTTTCCAGCATGATCTTTACCAGGTTTTTACCTATATCATGGGTGTCTCCTTCGACAACACCGATAACTATATTGATATTTTCCTCCAAATCTTCTGATACCAGCTGCGGTCTAAGAATACTTAGGCCCACATTCATCGCATCAGAGCAGATCAAGAGTTCTGGAACAAAGTATTCTCCCTGTTCAAATAATTCGCCGGCTTTTTCCATTCCCACAACCAGGCCCTGCATGATACCTTCATGAGCATTAAATCCTTCCTGCAGGTAAGTGTTGGCCACCTCAGCAACCATCTCATCTTCCATATCAGCGACACATCTTGCCAGTTCGTTTAAAAGGAAAATTTTTCTGTCCATATTACTCCTCTATTCGAAAAACATAATTATGCATTAAAGAGCAAATCGTCTTTACAGACTAAACTTCAGAACTAACGATACATTCAGGCCAGCCAATAGAATATGAAAAGGTGGTTCAAAAGAGCAAATTAAAAACTTAATTCACTCTTTTGAACAGATTGCAGGCAATTAACTATTTCCAACCTTCATATTCATGAACATTATCAGCAGTGATCAAACCGATGGGAGTCCAGAATATATCTGTGTCGATTTCGTGGCCCTGGGTTGCTTTCAAGGCCAAAATCAGCCCGGCTTTACCGAAGAGATAAGGGCTCATAGCAACCGAGCCGTCAAGCTCACCGGCAATGATCGATTGACGGGCATTGTCGATGAAATCGATCCCGCATACTACTACCTGGTCTTTTTTGTTGGCAGCTTTCATGGCTTCAACCACACCCAAGGCCATATCATCATTGGCACACATAATACCTCTTAAATCAGGATTGGCCTTGAGAATGTTGGTGGCAATATCATAAGCCTTCTGGGCATCCCAGTCCGCTGCTTCTACGGCAACTATTTCACCGCCATTCGCTTCAAAGCCTTCAATAGCCCCTTGTTTTCGCTGCTCGCTGTTATCGGCGCCAGCCTGCCCTTCGATGACCGCAACTTTGGCCGATCCCCCGATTTTTTTCATGATAAACTCAGCACCCATTTTGCCCTGCTCTTTAAAGTCAGAAGTAACAAAGGCTTCCACGACCGCATTAGCATCTTTGGCTGCCTGCGCATCGATGTTGGTTCCTACTGCCACTACTTTAATGCCTTTCTCAGTAGCCTTGGCTACACTGGGAACCAGGTTAAAGGGAGTCATGGCAGAAATGGCAAAAGCATTATAATCTTTGGCCAGCAAGGTATTAAAGGCTTCTGCCTGGCCGGCTTCGTCTGCTTCGTTGGGGGCAGCCACCACATCTACAGTCACGCCATATTCTTTGGCAGCATCTTTGTAACCATCTTCGACTGTAACCCAGAAGGGGTTAGTCATACTAAAAGCAATCGCACCGATTTTTTCTCCATTGCCCATGGTCGGCAACGGTGCCAATGCTTCCAGCATTTTTGCTTCGGCATCTCTTAACAATTCATTTTCGATAGTCGATACCGGAGATTGGTCAGCCGGTTCCGGCGTTTTGTCAGCTTCTTCCGGGGCTTGGCTGCAACCGGTGGCTAACACGGTAATAAGCAGCAAGGACATCAACAGCACTAGAATTTTTTTCACATTCATTCCCTCCAAATATTAAATTTCTTAACATACTGCTTTGAGTATGCTAACATCGATTTGCTTAGGCTCTGCTCTTCATAAACTCACGGATCATTTCAGCGTCGGCATTAATTCTTGGGCCGGGTTGGGTACACTTGATTGCGGCTGTCGCTGAGGCAAAATTCATGGCTTGCTGTTTGGTTTCTCCATTGACAAATCGACTATAGATCAAGCCTCCCAGGAAACAATCTCCCGCTCCAGTTGTATCTACAGGTACGATTGCATATGGCTCTGCCACGATGATTCCTTCCTTGTCAATCCATGTAGCCCCATTTTCACCTGCCGTACAAACCATTCCCCATAGCGTCCGATATCTTTCGTACAACTCATTCATGGCTTGGGCATGATCAGCTATGCCGGTTAGATCATAATACCCATATTTGCCTGACACAAATAAATCTGACAGAGTGATCATTTCTAAAATCTCATCAATCGTCACACCAATTTTGTTCATGATGGAAACCGGACATTGCAGACAGAAAACCACTGGGATATTCTTTTCCTTGCATAACCTGGCCATGGCAATCGCAGGTTTGGATGGGAACATATCAGTATAAAAGAGGTCAACGCCTTCTAACATGGCGGGGTTGATCTCTTCAGCCTTTAAGTTCATGATACAATCCCCCATATTGGAGAAAATCGTATGTTCGCCATTTCCAGCAGCAATAATATAGGTGTGCATGGTTTGTCCCCCGGGAACCGTCATGAGCAGGCTCACATTAACACCATTCTGGATCAGATCTTCGCGAAAGGTTCTGCCAAAACTGTCATCGCCAATTTTGGCTATTTGCCTGGCATTGGCTCCCAGTTTCGCCAATGTCACCAGCATATTAGCACAACTGCCGCCTGGTAGTACCTGCTCATTGCGGATGATTTCAAATTCGTCTGCTTTGGGCAGGCTGTCGCACTGCAGCACTACATCCATCGTGGCGGTACCTAAACCTAATACTGTCTTGATCAATTTCTCACCCCCTTAACTTTTTGGCCTGCCCCATAACCGCGCTGCATTTACCATAGCTTCCACGTTCTCGATAGGAGTATTTACCGGCAGAGTACAACCACTGCTTAAGGTATACCCCCTGGGGTTATCAATGCATTTTTCAATACATTCCCGGGAAGCCTGCAATACCTCTTCTGCAGTACCATAAAGCATGGTTTCAACCGGTTTAACGTTACCTTTAAGGGCCACTTTATTACCCATAACCATTTTCGCTTCTGCTAAATCCATAGCATTATCCAAGCTGACTGAAGAAAAGCCAAGTTCTGCCATATCATCCCACAGTGGATGGCTATCACCACAAATATGCAGATTGCCGGCAGCGCCGATATGTTCGATTTGCCAATCGGCGATCCGCTTCAAATAAGGTTTAACAAAAGTTCTGAAATCTCTGGGACTGATCATCGTACAGGAAGCGAAAGAATCCCCTACACTGCAGCCAACGCCATACTCCCAGCAAGCTGCCATATAATTGATGAGGTTTTGGGTATTGACTTCCATTATCTTATGAACTGCCTCGGGATTTTTTCTCATATCTCTCAATAGATGATCGGGTCCGCGCATAAATGAGGCACATGTCATCGGGCCCCCCATCCCGCTACCCACCTTGACCTTGTCCCCCACCAGATCCTGCAAGCGTGCCACAGCCTCCAGGCACAGCTTTAGCCGGCCAGTTTTCTTGGGATCGACCGGTTCCAGCTTTTCAATATCCTGCAGGTTTTTTATGCAATATTCCTTGATTTGCGGCCTTTCGTAGGCGGTATATACAAATTTGCATCCCATCGCTTCAGCAAAGCCATGATGATCCGGGCTAACGCTTACGCTGTCATAGCCGAAATAGTCAAAGGCTTTGGCCTGAGCTTCTGCTGCCATTTTGGGGTTGAATAAATAATCTTTTACGGTGATACTGGTTGTCCAAATAACTTGTTCGGCGACCATCGGGCTGCATGGTATCCTGTCATAGGATCTGCCCGTTTTGATTGCCTGCGAACGCTCGATCGGTGTCATATCATCTTTTGGAATAACCATAGTTTTCATTTTATGTCCCTCTTTCATGATCAGCCTTTGCCCAATATCTCCAGGGCTAGAAGCAGATTGTTTAACAAAGCACCGAACTGTACCTTGTTGCTGTGCCCCCGGGAAAAATCTGCCAGTGCTTTATTTACCGCCGGATGAAATTCTCCACCCGCGTTTTCTGCAGATTTTCCAATCTCTATACTGTCCCGGAGCCAGCTATTATTTTTCAAACGCAAATCATTTTTTATGGGGTTAAACAACAGAAAAACGTTTTCTTCCGTTAATTGGCTAAGCATTTCTCCTTTATATTGACGGTCTAAAGCAGATTTTTCCCTGGAAAACAAAAAACCGTCATAATATGGTTCGACCATGCCCATCACGCTGATATGGTTTTGGCACAGATAAGCCAGGCTCTCTCTTGTCTCGATCATGTCTTTGAATCCTGCAGAAATGAGGATTGCTTGTCTGCGGCTAATTTCCGGAAGATCATTGGAGATCCTTCCGGCATAGATCCCCCCCATTCCTGCAGTTACCACCATCTTGGCCTGAAATTCATGCGCTGATGCTAATGCTCCTCCGGCGGTGCAAAAACCATTTAGCATGATTTCATTCCTCATACTGATTTTTCGACCATCGATTCTTTGAAAATCTTTATGACTGCGGTATTGCAGCAAGAATTCCAGGTTGCCGGCTGTGATCTGGCTGTTGCGCAACCACACAAACCCCACATTATTTAGAGGCTGGGGAAACAAAGCATGCCAGGTTTCCAATATTTCTTCATCGCTTATATCTGTAATTCCCTGACCAATCAGCGCAGTTTCAATTAAAATATCAAATGACATCATGCACACTCATTTCTGGTTTATGCTTCCCGGCTGCGTAATTCCGAGATAATGATGGCAGCCAGAATAATAGAGCCGGTAATTACCAGCTGGTAATACGTGGGGACTGCCAGCATGGTCAGTCCGTTCCTTATGACCCCCAGGGTCAGACAAGCAATAAACGTCCCTATGATAGAGGCCTTGCCTCCCTTCATACTGGTACCACCTAATACCACTGCTGCAATAGCGTCCAGTTCATAAGTTGCCCCGGCTAAAGGCGCAGCAGAGTTAAGCCGGGCGGTCATGATCAATCCCGCGGTTGCAGCACATATAGCGGAAAAACAATAAATACTGATCCGGTATAAACCCACATTGACTCCCGTGTAACGTAAAGCTTCTCCATTGCCACCTAAAGCCAAGCTGTATTTACCCCACAGCGTTTTTGCAAGAAGGAAAATACCCAAAATAGAAAAAATCAGTGATAGCAGGATAGGCGGGTTAATAGGGCCGATGGATCCTGTTCCCCAGAATTTGAAGGTAGTAGAAAAACCGTAAATGGAGACTCCTCCAGTTAATATAAGGGCAAAGCCACGAGCGATAGACATAGAGGCCAGTGTGGTAATAAAAGGACTTATTTTGATATAAGACACGATAAGACCATTGATCAACCCAAATAGAAGCGCTACGAAATAGCCCAGCAATACTGCTGGGAAAACTCCTATATCCTGCTTCATTGCAACTGCCATGACCACGCCGCTTAAAGCTGCCAAATTGCCAACTGATAAATCAATTCCTCCGCTGGCGATTACAAAGGTCATGCCTATCGCTAATAAAATATGAACAGAACTCTGATCCAAAATATTTCTAAAGTTCTCCCAGGACAGAAAATATTCCGAAGTTATACTTAGAATGACTATTAAAAGAAGCAACACTCCGGTGAGCAGTAACTGGGGAAACATTTTCTGCATCTTGATACGAATACTCATTATTTACTACCCCTGTCATCACTGGTCTCTCTCAGGACTGCTGCTCCTGTGATCATAGCTACCACATCCTGAGGATCGACCTCGTCAGTCTTTACCTGACCGACGATCTCCCCCTGACGCATAACGCAGATACGATCAGATATGTCAAAGACCTGATCCATATTATGACTGATAACAACGACACCAAAACCATTTTCAGCCAGACTTTTGATCAATCTTAAAACTGCCCGGGTTTCATTGATTCCCATTGCCGCGGTTGGCTCGTCAAATATCAGTAGTTTGCCACCTTGATGTACTACCCGCGCAACTGCTACCCCCTGCCGCTGACCCCCGCTCAGATAACTGACTTCGGTCTGGATTATGGGAATCTTGATCCCCAGTTGCCGCAACAGTTCTGTTGATTCACGGTGCATTCTTTTTCTATCCAAGGTAAAACCATGCTTCAGATGTTCCCTGCCCAAAAAAATATTGTCGGCAATATCAAGGGTATTCACTAAAGCCAAATCCTGATAAACAGTAGAAATCCCTGCAGCAATAGCTTCCCGTGGTTGTAGTCTTTGATAGTGTTTGCCGGCAATTATGATTTCTCCGCTGTCAGGAGATATGGCACCGGACAAAATCTTAATAATGGTGCTTTTCCCCGCGCCATTGTCCCCAACAATAGCTAGAACTTCACCAGTATAAACACTCAGGCTTATACCCCTCAGCGCTTCAACACTGCCATATTTCTTTTTGACTCCTTTAACCTGTAAAAACGGCTGGACTAAATCAGCGGACATTATTTCGACCTCATTTATAATATCAATTTAACTTGGACTCTTAGTACGTCAATTCGTCTGGTTGAGCCAAGCATTGGGAAATATATCCAAGCATGTCCTCGTTGATGCTTATTTATCTTATTATAGTAGAATATCAAACATATTTGTAAAAAATTTCGCATAATTTTTAATGCTATGTATAACTATTTGTTATAAAAAGTGCTTAAAGATATTAGTTGCCCTGTGGTTAAGGAAGCTTATAAGTTATAATAAACCCAACAAAAACTATTTAGGTCATCTCATAATAATGAATAGAGGATACGAATTTGAGCAATGTGAAAAAACGTTTGATAAATGCTTTGAAGAGCGGTCAGGTCGACAGGCCCCCCTTTATTTCCCCGGGCGGCATGATGAACATGGTTACCACAGATATTCTTCAATCCCTCGATCTTACATGGTCTCAGGTTTACGGTGAGCCTGAACAAATGGCCGGACTGGCCTTGAGAGTAAGTGACCTTATCGGCATTGAGAATTTAGGACTTCCTTTCTGTATGACGGTTGAAGCAGAAGCACTGGGGGCTGAAGTCGAAATGGACTCCATATACAACGAGCCTCGCGTGGTCAAATACCCTTTGTCCAGGTTGAAGGACTGGCATCTGTTGAGAGATTTTGATTTAACCAATGGAAGAGCAGGCGTTTTGCTGCAGGCGGTGCAGGAACTTCATAAGCTAAACCATGAGAAGCCGCTAATCGTTACCTTGACCGGCCCCATTAGCCTGGCCACTTCATTACTAGAGCCGATGATCCTTTATAGGAGCATGAAAAGTGATACTGCGGAAGTACATGCTTTTCTCAAATTTTTAAGTAAAAATCTGATAAATTTTGCTGAATCTCTTGCGGCTGCGGGGGCGGATGTTTTGGTTATTGCTGACCCCAGTGCCAGCGGAGAGATTTTGGGGCCAAAGTTCTTTGCTGAGTTTGCCTTGCCATATTTGAACCAAATCACGGAAGAGTCCGGAGATTATTATCAGGGAACTATGCTCCATATCTGCGGACAGCTTAATAGCATCTTCGCGCAGATCAATCAGTTATCTTCACCTGCTTTCAGTATCGACTCGGCTACCAGCATCACCACTATTCGATCAGCAGTACCCGGGAAAGCCATCGTTGGCAATGTAAGTACTCATCTACTGCAAAATGCCGACCCGGAAAAAGTTAAAAAAGCAGCCCTTGTATGCCTGTCTCGCGGTGTCACGGCACTAGCCCCGGCCTGCGGAATAAGTATGAGTACCCCGATCACCAATCTCCAGGCTATGGCTACAGCAGCCAGGGAATGGCCCGATACAAGAAATGCCGACAGGAGTTAACTACACATGGATTACGATTCTTTCGACACTAACAATGAACTGACAACGGAGCAATACGATTGGGTGCGTGTGTTTGATCTGCCGGACGTTGCGGAGCAAATAACTAACAGCCCCTGTGGCGGTGAAGGTACCTGCGGAAAATGTCGGGTGCTTATTTTGATGGGGGAATGCCAGCCGCCCACTCCAGAAGAATATGCCTGGCTGAATGAAGCGGAGCTGGAACAAGGGATAAGACTGGCTTGCTTCTGTCAGATCAGAGGAAATATCAAGCTACGTTTTCCTAAAAAAGCAGCGCCGCAGATACTTGTAAATGCTTCCGAAGAAACCTGCAGTAACAATGCAGAGGTTATGGAATGTCTTGACACAACGAAAGCTGCTAGGCGTTACGGTGTCGCGATCGATCTGGGTACAACTACGATTGTCAGCAGCCTGTTAGATCTTGCCACAGGAAGAGAAATGCATATCAGCGCAAGGCTCAATCCCCAGAGTTCTTACGGCCTTGATGTAATGTCGCGTGTGAATTATGCATCCCGTGATGGGGGAACCAAAAAATTACAACGTTTGCTTATAGAATGTCTGGACGAAATTATCTGGGAATGCTGTGCTAATGCCAGCATTGAAGCCGGGGACATCCAGAAAATAGCAGTAGTCGGCAATACGATCATGCTGCATATATTGGCGGGGGTTAACCCTTCTCCCCTGGGACGCTTCCCATATACACCAGTATTTACTTCTACAATAAACATGCATGCTCACCAACTGGATATGCGTAGCCTTACAGACACGGAAGTATATATAATGCCCTCGGTATCAGCTTTTATCGGTGCCGATACAGTAGCTGGAATACTAGCAACTGGTTTAGAGCAGGAAGCAGGCGACAAACTGTTGCTTGATCTGGGCACCAATGGCGAGATGGTTCTTTTCAGCAATCACCAGTTGTGGGCATGTTCGGTGGCAATGGGGCCAGCTCTGGAGGGGATGAATATTGAGTGCGGTATGCGGGCCCAAGAGGGTGCTGTAGATAAGGTATGGATCGAAAATAATGAACTCTGTCTGCATGTCATTGGTGAAGGTGAAGCGATAGGCCTGTGCGGAACCGGGCTGCTTGATACGGTCGGAGCATTGGTCAAAACAGGCATAGTAGGCAAAAATGGAAGAATATTAATGAGAAACCAGCGAGATCCATTTGCTGATCGGTCAGAATCGATCACCGAATCAAAGGAGGGCAGAAGGTTTTGGCTAAGGCATCCCGTGGGTAGGGAAAATGGCCTGTATATTAGTCAAAATGATATCAGGAGTCTTCAACTAGCCAAAGGAGCAGTATGCGCAGGCATCAAACTGTTACTCAATGCAGCAGAAATCAAAACAGATCAGCTTCATAAGGTCAGCCTGTCAGGCGCTCTCGGAAATTATGTAAACTCGGAGGTGCTGATCGAATTGGGATTTTTCCCACCCGAATGGCGAGATAAAGTTAAACCGGTCGGCAACTCAGCACTTAAGGGAGCCATTTTGGCGTTAATGTCTTCTGCTGCCTGTGGCCGGGCCTCACATGTATCACAACAGATCAAATGCCTTGATTTAACTTCCAGCCAGGAGTTTCAATATTTATTTCCCCGTTCCATGTCATTAAGCCCAGAGGACTGGATTTAAGACCTAATCAGATCCCTTTGTTTATGATAATGACAGTGTTGTTGTCTGCCAGTATGAGTTATTAATTAAGGATGAAAACACTACGCATATGAGGGGCTATGCCCTCCTGCGTTTATAACCGGCTACAGGCAGGACAG
>Ga0123330_1004953_pt1 | contig 10050 bp, 6 predicted proteins | sample BioC13SIPDNA_2_FD_89704 | JGI IMG/M metagenome (GOLD analysis project Ga0123330, IMG submission 89704) | Anaerobic biogas reactor microbial communites from Washington, USA - Biogas_R2_A C13 SIP DNA | ecosystem: Engineered > Bioreactor > Anaerobic > Unclassified | place: Washington, USA... | reverse complement strand
TGCCTGGCTCCCTCAAGCGCCTGTTGAACGCCGCACAGGCTCATGAGGCAGACATCGTCATCGCCCACTTCAACATCCTCATCAACAACAAAACCCTGGACAGGGGCTATGTCATGGAGGATGGCAGCGTCAACCAGGAGGATTTCTTGCACAGGCTGGCCCACAGGCCGGGCAGCTATTACTACAGCGCCTTGTGGAACAAGCTGTACAGGCGCCAGATTCTGGCAGACCACAACCTGTCATTCGACCATTCCTACACCTGGGGGGAGGACTTTGACTTCAACATGCGCTTCTACCGCCATGTGAAAAAGGTGGGCTTCGTCAAGGAGCCGGTCTACACCTATGAGCGCACCCTGAAGGGGCAAACCTGGCGCACCATGTTTAAGCTGGGCGACAGCTTCAAGATCAAGGCCAGGCTGTACCGGCAATTGAAGGCGCTGTACCAGCACACCGGCTTGTGGAACCGCTACCGCCTCTATATCTACCGCTACATTTTCAACGTCACCGTCAGCACCTGAAATCAGCCGTCCCGCTTTACAATTTTCCCTGATGGGGTATAATGGTCGTGCGATGAACGGGACGGGTGCCGCAAGTTTTCTCAAAGCGAGCCGGGGATGGTGGAAGCCTGGCAGAAAAAGCGGCGCCGGATCACCCGGGAGCATGAGCTAATCCCTCACGGCAGCCGCCGTTATCCGGCATCAAGTGGGCGCTTGCGCCAAATTGGGTGGTACCGCGGATTTTCCGTCCCATGGGGGCGGTTTTTTTATTGGAGGAGAAGGATGTACAAGAAGGTTGTCAGCGATCTGAATTTTGCAGCCCGGGAAAAAGAAGTCGCCAGGTTTTGGAAAGAGCATGACATCGTCAAGAAGAGCCTGACCCAGAACCAGGGCAAGGAGCGCTTCACCTTTTACGAAGGGCCGCCCACAGCCAACGGCCGCCCCCACATCGGGCATGTGATCACCCGGGCCATGAAGGACCTGTTTCCCCGCTATCACACCATGAAAGGCAAGGATGTCTTCCGCATTGGCGGCTGGGACACCCATGGCCTGCCGGTGGAGCTTGAGGTGGAAAAGAAGCTGGGCATCGATGGCAAGGACCAGATTGAATCCTATGGTATCGAGCCCTTCATCCAGGAGTGCAAGAAGTCCGTTTGGAAGTATCTCAAGGACTGGGAAGAGATGAGCGAGCAGGTGGCCTACTGGGTGGACATGGAAAAAGCCTATGTCACCTACTATGACTCCTACATCGAGTCCGTCTGGTGGAGCCTGAAGCAGATGGCCGACAAAGGCCTGATTTACCATGGTCACAAGGTGGTGCCCTATTGCCCGCGTTGCGGCACGGCCCTGTCCAGCCACGAGGTGGCCCAGGGCTACAAGGAAGTATCCGAGTTTTCAGCCTTTGTGCGCTTTCCCGTGGTGGACCAGCCGGACACCTACCTGCTGGCCTGGACCACCACCCCCTGGACCCTGCCCTCCAACGTGGCCTTATGCGTCAATGAGAAGGAAGAATACTGCAGGTTCACCCTGAACGGCGACACCCTCATCATGGCCAAAGCCCTGATTCCCAGCCTGTTTTCCAAGGAAGAACAGGACAGCATGGTGATGCAGGACAGTTTCAAGGGCAAGGAATTGCTGGGCCTTGCCTACCAGCCGCTGTGGCCCCTGGTGAGCCCCAAAGAAAAAGCCTTCTATGTGGTGGCAGACCCCTATGTAAGCCTCAGTGACGGAACCGGCATTGTCCACATTGCCCCTGCCTTTGGTGAGGACGATGCCCGCATCGGCAGGGAAAACCATCTGCCCTTTGTGCAGCTGGTGGATGCAGCGGGCAAATTTGTGCCGGAAACCCCCTGGGCCGGCCAGTTCATCAAGGATGCAGACCCGTATATCCTGGAAGACCTCCAGGCCAGGGGATTGCTGCAAAAACGGGCATTATACGAGCACAACTACCCCCACTGCTGGCGATGTGACACCCCCCTGATGTACTATGCCAGGGCCACCTGGTTTATCCGGATGACGGAGGTGCGCGACCAGCTGGTGGCGAACAACCGGGCCATTAACTGGATTCCAGACAACATCAAAGAAGGCCGCATGGGCAATTTTGTCGAGAATGTCATCGACTGGGCCTTGGGACGGGAACGGTACTGGGGCACCCCCCTGCCGGTCTGGCTCTGCCCGGAGGGCCATATGCATGTCATTGGCTCCCGCCAGGAGCTGGAGGAGATGAGTGTCGGTCCCCTGGACGACCTGAAGGAGCTGCACAGGCCCTACATCGACCGGGTGGTGTTGCGCTGCCCCGAATGCGGCCAGGACATGCACCGCACCAAAGAGGTCATTGACGGCTGGTATGACTCCGGCTCCATGCCTTTTGCCCAGTTCCACTACCCCTTCGAAAACCAGCAGCTGTTCCAGGACAATTTCCCGGCGGATTTCATCTCAGAAGCGGTGGACCAGACCCGGGGCTGGTTCTACTCCCTGCTGGCCATCTCCACGGTGATTTTCGGCCAGTCCAGCTACAAGAACTGCCTGGTGCTGGGCCATGTCCAGGATGCCGAGGGCCGCAAGATGTCCAAGCACCTGGGCAATGTGCTCGATCCCTTTGATGTCATCGCCCAGTACGGCGCAGACGCCGTGCGCTGGCATTTCTATACTGCCGGGGCACCCTGGCTGCCCAGCCGCTTCTACAACGAGGCGGTGGCAGAGGTTCAGCGCAAGTACCTGAGCACCTTGTGGAACACCTATGCCTTCTATATCCTCTACGCCCAGATTGACGGATTTGTCCCCAAGGAGCATCCGCTCCAGGTGGATCAGCTGACCTTGATGGACCGCTGGATCTTAAGCCGCCTGCACTCCACCATCAAGGCGGTGGATGATCACCTGAGCCACTACCGGGTGCCGGAGGCGGCCAATGCCTTAAACGACCTGGTGGATGACCTGTCCAACTGGTATGTCCGGCGGGGCCGCTCCCGCTACTGGGGCAAAGGCATGGCGGGGGACAAGGAAACGGCCTTCATCACCCTGTACACGGTGCTGGAGAGCATCGCCCGCATGACGGCGCCCTTCACCCCCTTCATGGCGGAGGACATCTACCAGAACCTGGTGCGCTCCGTGGATCCGAATGCCCCGGAGTCCGTGCACCTGTGTAGTTTCCCGGTGGCGGATGAAAGCCTGATTGACCCGGAGATGGAGACCCAGATGGCCCAATTGCTCCAGGTGATCCAGTTGGGCCGCGCCTGCCGCAACCTGGCCGGCCTCAAGGTGCGCCAGCCCCTTTCCCGCCAGCTGGTGATGGGGGCGGACCTGGGCCCTGCCTACCGGGAACTGGCAGAGGATGAACTGAATGTGAAGGAGATTATCTTCACGCAGGATCCGGATGCCTTCACAGGCTACCTGCTCAAACCCCAGCTGCGCACTTTGGGCCCGCGCTTTGGCAAGCGCCTGGGCCAGGTTAGCAAGCTCCTGGCCGAGGCGGATGGTTCCGCCGCTGTCGCCGGCTTCCGCAGGGGAGAAGCCTTAGTGCTGGATTTAGATGGGGAGCAGGTGGCATTGAGCCAGGATGATGTGCTGGTTGAAACCACCCAGAAGGAAGGCCTCGTCGCCCAGGAAAGCTATGGGGTCACCGTGGGCCTTTTCACCAGCCTGACCCCGGAACTGATTGACGAAGGCTATGCCCGGGAGGTCATCAGCAAACTGCAGACCATGCGCAAGGATGCCGGTCTGGACGTGGTGGACCGCATCCAGGTGGCCTATGAAGCAGGGGAGGCGCTGAGCCAGGCCCTGTCCACTCATGCCCGGCTCATCTCTGACGTGGTGCTGGCCACCTCCTTTGAAGCGGGGAGCGCACCGGACGGCGCCTACTCCCAGACCTGGGACATCAACGGCCAGGAAGCCACCCTACATATCAAGAAGCAAAAATAATACCTGCTTGCCAGGCACACAAAAAAACCGCTGCGGACCTGACATCCCAGCGGTTCTTTCTTTCTGTACGCTTCAGCTTTGTGCTGCCAGCGCCTTCCTGGCCAGCAACCCGGCACCGATCAAGCCGCTGTCCGGCCAGAGGGCGGGGGATTTGATGTAATCCTCCATGTGGGGCAGCTGCTCCAGGTCCACATAGCCGTTGACAAACTTCAGCATCTGCTGCCGCACCATGGGCAGAAGGCTGCTCTGGTGCATGACGCCGCCGCCCAGCAGAATCACCTCAGGGGACACCGCCATCAGGGCGTTGGCGCAGAGCTGGCCCAGATAATAGGCCTCCATTTCCCAGCCGCGGTGGTCCGGCGGCAATTCCTTGGCAGGCACGCCCCAGCGGGTCTGCATGGAGGGGCCGGAGGCAAAGCCTTCCGCACAGTTGGGGTGATAAGGGCACACGCCGTGAAGCATCGGGTCGTCCTCATGGCGGGACAGCAGCATGTGGCCCCATTCCGGATGCATGAGCCCGTGAATGAGCTTGCCTTCCAGGTACAGCCCGCCGCCGATGCCGGTGCCCACGGTGAAATACAGGCAGTTTTTGAGGCCCTTGGCTGCACCCAGCTCGCATTCGGCCAGGGCTGCAGCATTGACGTCCGTGTCAATCTCACAGGGCACCTGCAATGCATCCTGAAAGGTTTTCAGGATGGGAAAGCGCTGCCAGGCCAGTTTTGGTGTATTGAGGATGACCCCGTAGGTGGGGGAGGAGGCGCGCAGGTTGATGGGGCCGAAGGTGGCGATGCCCAGGGCATCCACCCGGTGTTCCTGAAAAAAGGACACCATCGCCGGGATGGTTTCATCCGGCACCGTGGTGGGCATGGTGATTTGATGGAGAAGGTTCAGCTCCTCATCATACACGCCCAGCACCATCTTGGTGCCGCCGCCTTCGATTGCCCCCAGACGCATTTAGGACAGCTCCGAATCCAGGATGTCGATCTGGTCCTTCAGCATGGTCTGGAAACGGGTCTTGAACTTCTGGGCGTCCTCTTCCAGGCCCTGGATTTCCTTTTTCAGGGCTTCTTTCTTCGCTTCCAGGTCTTCCAACTCGGGATCAGGAACGCTGTCCTCTGCTTCCTGGATGATGGCGTCAGCGCGCTCGCGGGCTTTTTCAAGCACTTCATCACAAGCTTTCTGGGTTTTTTCCAGCAGCTGCTGGGCCGTCTTCAGGTCGCTTGGCATCACGGGCTCAGCGCTGGTTGCGGCGATGGGGGCCAGGGGCGCAGGGGCCGCAACGGCAGGCATATAGGGGGCCGGCGCCGCCTGTTGCTGCTTGAGCTGGTCCCGCAGCTGCGCGATGGTGTGGTTCATGTTCTCCATCTCATCGCAGATGGCATCCAGAAACTCGTCCACCTCCAGGGGGTCATAGCCACGTACGGCCCTTTTGAATTCCTTCTCTTCGATCATCGTGACGGTGATGGCCATAATGAATCTCCCTTCCGAAAGCTGATTTATTGCGCGTAACGCTGAGCGTTATGAGGTTCCTGATGATAGGCTGGCGCCGCCTCCTGCTGCTGCATGGGCGGGGCATAGGGGTTTTGCTGCTGCGGCTGCTGGGCATAGGCCTGGGGCGCAGGCTGCTGCTGGTATGGCTGGGGCTGGTATTGTGGCTGCTGGTAGGCAGGCTGCTGCTGATAGGCGGGTTGCTGCATCCCCTGCTGCATCTGGGGCTGAGGACGGGCCGGGGCATTGGCGCTGGCAGTGATGGGGTCGGTATACACCATCATCCCGCTGGGAGCCAGAATATAAAAGCCCACCTTCACGGACAGCCGGGTCATGGTGCCGCCCAGGGCGAAACAGGCGCCGTTGAGCATGTCCACATAGCGGCGCACCTCCGCCTTGTCCACCAGCTGGTCCATCACCACCAGGGTGCACTGGCCCTTTCGCAGGCAGGACATGGCCTGGCGGCAGCCGTTGATGTTGGTGACGTTCACCACATAGGCATCCATGGACTTGATCTCCTGCTCCGGCGCGCCGCCGGGGAAGGGGACAATGTTGTCAGGCTGCTGCTGGGGGCTTTGGACATGCTGTGCCGCCCGGCGGTTGCGGCCGCCGGCATCCATTTGCTGATTTAACTGCGTTTGCTGAGGGGAAGCATAGGCCTGCGTCTGCTGCTGCTGAAAACCCGGATCCACATAGGGCTGTGCCTGCCAGGCCTGCTGCTGCTGCTGCTGGTACGGCTGCTGCTGTGCATACGGGGCTTGCTGCTGTGCATAGGGGGCCTGCTGGCCCATCGGCTGCTGCGGGTAGGCAAACTGCTGCTGGTATCCGGGATGGGGCTGCTGCTGATAGGGGCCCTGAAAGGAAGGCTGTGGATGCTGGCCCTGGGCGAAGGTGTTGGGGTAGGTGCCCTGGACAGGCGCCCTGCCGGGATCCTGCTGGTAGTCCTCCTCCTGGTGCTCAGGGGTGCCGTAGAAAAACCGGTTGTCCTTGCTGAACACGGATTTGATGCGGTCCGCAGCTTTGTTTGTCAGGTTTCGTAAATCCATCTATTTCCTCCTCAGTCCGCCTGGAACTGACTACAAACTATCCATCGTAGTATAGCGAAAACTGGCCATGCATGCAAGCAAAGCCCTAAAACAGCTGCACAACCAGCCCTTCGTACAGGTGGCCTGCGTGCACCGGCACCACATGGGCCTGGGTGGCGTCCTGGCTCACCACTTCAACGGGAACCAGGTAGGGCCCTTCCTTGTACTGCACCACCACGCCGATGATGCCCTCCTGGTTGATGATGGCGGAGGCGGGCACCGCATAGGTGATGACGGATTTGGACAGCTGCACCCGGGCTGAGCGGGTGTAGAGGATGGGTTCGATGGCAGAATCAGCCTTGAGGCGCACCATCAGTTCCCCGCCGGAGCGGGTGACGGATTCCACGGTCACCATCACTGTTGTGTTTTCGAAGCTTTCAATCAACATCCGGTACTGGTCGCCCACCACCGGGTTCCAGCTTAAGTCGTCCGCCAGCATCAATGCGCCCCAGTCGTACTGGCGCACCAGGCGGAAGATATCGATGGCATTTTTGGGCCGTATTGCGGATTCAGGAACCTGCCCGGACAGCATGCTGCGCACGTCCTGGGGGCTGTAGGCCAGAGAGGTGCTGGTGTTGAGGGCAGCTTCAAAGCCGTCGGTATAAAAGCTGATGATGCCGTTGTCCATGGCGGTAAACTGCTTCGTCCAGGTTTCAATGCGCTGCAGCTGGCTGTTTTCGTTGTCATACAGCCGGGTTAATTTGGTGTCTTCTATGTATTTCTGCTTCAGGTAGGTGTGCCGGTTGCCGATGGCTTCCTTCAGCAGCAGCTCCTGGTTTAGCAGGTTGCCGCTGGCGCCCCGGACAAGGGCCTGGGTTTCCTGGGCACGCTGCATCACCATGGTTTCCAACCGGGCCAGCTGGGCATCCGGGGTGGTGGAGGCATCCAACAGCACCTTGTGATAGTCCTTGATGGCCGAGCGGTAGGACTGGAGGCGCTCCAGCTCCCGGGGAGAGAAGCCAGTAGAATAGACCGTGCAAACGGGGTCCCCCCGGCTGACAGCCGACGCCTCCTCCGCCAGATAGCGCACATCGGACACGTTCTCCTGCTGGAACACCGATTCGTTGCGCACGATGATGGTGCGGCCGGAGAAGGTGCTGCCGTGCTCCGAAATGGTGACAACAGCCGTCTTCACATCCTGCTTGCCGATAAACTGGCTGGCCGCCACGGAAATCAGCACAATAATCAGGATGGCCAGGCTGGCATACAGCCAGACGATGACGCTGCGCTGCCGGGGCGGTGCCCGGTAGATCATCCGGTCGTCCGGCGGCTCCTCATCCAAGGGCTCCACTTCATTCAGGGGCGGGGGATAGGGATGGATGCCCTCGGTATAAGGCGGCGGCACGTTGAAACCAGGCGGCGTCTGCTGCCGCACCCGGTTTGGGTAGGCAGGGGTAAAAAAACCGTCCGGGTCCGGCGGCGCGCCTGCGCCACCATAAACCCCTGGCTGCTGGTTGTCAGCGGGAGGGGTTTGCTGCGGCGGTGCCGGTTGTTGTTGCCAGGGATCCTGGGTCATCGCTTGCTCCTGTTCATCGCCCTGTCAGAATACAGCCATTTTCAGGGATTGTAAAGCCGCACAGCCAGGACTGCTCCTGATCCATGCCGGATGAAACAACCAGGACCCTGCCGGTTGGCAGGGTCCTGCTGTGGTCGAGGTGCAGGGATTTGAACCCTGGGCCTTTTGGTCCCGAACCAAACGCGCTACCAAGCTGCGCTACACCTCGCTGGAGCCAATAAAGGGACTCGAACCCTTGACCTGCGGTTTACGAAACCGCTGCTCTACCAACTGAGCTATATTGGCAAGCCGGTAAACCAGCAAGCGCCATTGTAGCATGAAGACTGGGAGGCGTCAAATGGTTTGAAGATGAAAAAAACGCTTGAAACAACAAAAAAAGCGGGAGCCCGGGCGGTTTGATTCCCTGGCTCCCGCTGTCCTTTGATTTGTGCTTATTTCACGATTTCCGGCAGGCTGGCTGCAGCCACAGACTGGCCGACCCGGCGGGCTTTTTCATCCGGCAGGCTCAGGGTCATCTGTTGTGCCAATTCGGGGAATTCCAGGGCGAGAACTTCCCTGGCGTGTTCAATGATGAGGTCGCCGCCCAGGCCGCTGGAGACCCGGCCCATGATGAGGACCTGGCTGATCTCATAGAACTGGGCATACCAGGCGATGGCGTAGCCAAAGTACACGCCGATGGACCTGAAGATGTCCAAGGCCCTGGGGTTGTTGTTTTCCATTTCCTTCTGGACAATTTTCAGCTTTTCAGCCGGCGTGTCTGCGGCGGAAAGGTCAATCCCGGCAGCAGGAGCCAGCTTGATGACGGCGTCCTGGGAGAAGTACTTCACCCCGCAGCCAATATCGCCGGACCATTCGTCCACCAGGGCGCCCGGGTTCATGTCCACCGGCACGAAGGCCAGTTCATTCAACCAGCCGGTGATGCGCATCTGCTCGTCCACATAGCCGCCGGCTTCGCTGGTGCCCATGGCGATGCCCAGCACCTGCCCGGATTCCAGGCTCATGGCGCCGGCCAGGGCGGTGACATCCCCGTCGTTGGCCACCACCAGCGGAACATCCCCGATTTCCTTGGCAGCGTTGATGTAGATGTTTTTGACTTTGCTTGCAAACAGCTCCCGGGGCACCTTCAAAAAGAGGGACGCCACCATGGCCTTGTTGTCGATGTAGACCCCGGCGCTGGACACGCCGATGGCATCCACCCGGGGCAGGTGAGACGCAGCGGTTTTAAAGGCGCTCAGGATGCCGTTGTAGTGGTAGTCCGGGTCTTCCGTGACTTTGGGATGCCATACCACCTCTTCAGAATACAGGGTTTTCCCGTCCATCACGGCGCTGACCTTCCGGTCGCTGCCGCCGGCATCAAAGCCGATGCGGCAGCCGTCCAGGTGCTTGCCGATGGAGCTGGCGCTTTCATTGGAGGCCGCAATGCTGTCCGGGTCCTCGGCATAATGCACCTCAAAGGGGCGCTCATACACGGTGTGCATGAAGTCCGCATCAAAGGCCCTTGCGCCGCCTTCCTGGTAGGCAGCCTTCAGATGCTCGTGAACAGCCCTGGAACCGGCCGTGGTGATGCGGAAACCGCCGCGCACCCACAGCAGGCTTTTGACCAGGCGGTCCATCAGCCGGATGGTCCTGGCATCATCCACGCCGTCTGGCAGAATGTCCAGGCTGAAGGATGAATACAGGCCATGGTCCCGTTCAATCCTCACCACAAAGCGCTGGGCACGCTCTGCATTTTTCACTGCTGCCACATAATCCCTGTACTCAAGGGAGATGGGGGCAAAGCCCGGATCCAGCGGCGCGTTCACTTTTTTCATCATGCTAAGCTCCTTGTTGATATTTTAACTGTCCTTTGATGTAGACAGCCTTAGTCGTCATGTCCTGGTCAAACAACACGATGTCCGCGTCCTTGCCGGCATCCAGGCTGCCTATCCTGTCTGCCACACCAATGGCGGTGGCGGGCACCAGGGATGCGGCTTTGACAGCCACAGCGGTAGAGAGCCCGGCCCTGTCCCGCAGGTTGCGGACGGCCTCGTTCAGCTTCAGCACGCTG
>Ga0123330_1004939_pt1 | contig 10066 bp, 9 predicted proteins | sample BioC13SIPDNA_2_FD_89704 | JGI IMG/M metagenome (GOLD analysis project Ga0123330, IMG submission 89704) | Anaerobic biogas reactor microbial communites from Washington, USA - Biogas_R2_A C13 SIP DNA | ecosystem: Engineered > Bioreactor > Anaerobic > Unclassified | place: Washington, USA... | reverse complement strand
CAGCCCGGTCGAAATCGCCCAGCAGCTCGACAAGCACCGGGGCGAGATCGAACTCATCCTGTCGCTGCGCCGCTCAAATCGAGCCCGCCGCATCGACTACCGCATCGACGACTGACGCCGATCTTGCCTGACAATTCCCCTGCCTCAAGCTATACTTACTCCGAACCTTTGGAAATCGATTAACTGAAACGTCACGGTTCTGCAGATGTCTACCACTGAATCTCTCGCTTTGGGAATTGACGCCGGAGGCACGTACACCGACGCCGTGGTCTATGACCTTGGCGGACGGCGGCTGGCGGCCAAGGCCAAGGCCCTGACCACGCGGCCCGATCCGACCGACGGGATCGCCGAGGCCCTCGAACGGCTGGCGTTCGACCGCTGGCCCGCCCTGCGCTACGTCGCCCTGTCCACCACCTTTGCCACCAACGCCATCGTCGAGGGCCGCTGCGCCAAGGCGGGATTGCTCCTGATCGGGTATCCGCGGTTCCTCTTCGACGAGATCCGCTTTGAGCCGAAGGCGGCGATCGACGGGCGGATCGACGTTGAAGGCAACCAGCACGACCCGCTCGACGCCGGCGGGCTCATCGCGCAGGCTGCGGCCATGGTCCGGCGCGGGGTCTGCGCCCTGGCCGTCTCGGGCATGTACGCGGTGGTCAATCCCGCCCACGAGCTTCAAGCCGCCCGCCTGCTGACCGAGCAGTTCAAGCTGCCGATCGTCCAGGGCCACCAGCTCAGCATGGCCCTCGACGCCCGCTCCCGCGCGGTCACCGCCCGGTTGAACGCGGGCCTGCTGCCGCTGATCGACGGCCTGATCGCCAGCGTGCAAAAGGTATTAGCCGCCAACCACATCAGCGCCCCGCTGTGCCTTGTCAAGGGCGACGGGTCGATCGTCTCAGCCGAATACGGCCGGACCCGGCCGGTCGAGCTGATCATGTCCGGACCCGCCGGATCGGTCGCCGGAGGCCGCCACCTGCTGGCTGACCGAGAGCCTCAGACCGCCGACGACGCCATCGTGGCCGACATCGGCGGCACCACCACCGACATCGGAATGATCCGCAACGGCCACGTCCGCATCCTCGACCAGGGCGCCAAGGTCAGCGACTTCCAGACCCACGTGAAGGCCATCGACATCCGAACGGTCGGCCTCGGCGGCGACAGCCGGGTGCGGATCGACCACGAGGGCCGTATTCACGTCGGGCCGCAGCGAGTCCTGCCCCTAAGCTGCCTGACCGCTCGCGAGACGAAAATCATGGAGCGGCTCGAACAGATCCTGGCCGAGCCGGTTCCCAGCCTGCTCTACGACCCAGCCGATTTTTTCCTCCTGCTGCGGTCGCCGACCGGCGAGTTGCCGGACCACGACCGGCGCATTGTCGAGGCCCTGGCCGACGGTCCAATGGATCGGGGCCGGCTGGCCGACCGTCTGGGCCTTAGACACCCGTCGCTGCTGAACCTCGGTGAGTTGGAAGAGCACGGCCACGTGCTGCAAAGCTGCCTGACCCCGACCGACACCTTGATCGCCCTTGGCCGGCTGGACCTCTGGGACCGCCGGGCAGCCCGCGTCGGCCTGGAGCTCTCGGCCCGGCGACTCGGCCTCGGACCGGACGCGCTGGCCGAAAGGATCCTGCAGGAAGTCCACCTTCGCCTGGGAAGCGAGGTGCTTCTGGCCGGCTGCCTGGCCGAAACGGACGGGCGCGACGGGGCCTTCCACGCCTTCGAACAGGGACCGCGTCTGGGCCGGTTCATCGAGTCGGTTCTGCGCCGCAAGCTCCTCGACCAGGACGGAGCGGTGGTGGCCGTCGATCTGGCTCTCCGCCGACCCGTGGTCCTGGTCGGCGCTCCAGCCGAAAGCTGCCTCCAGCCCCTCCGCCAACTCCTGGGCGAGCAGGTCCGCACCGTCGAGCACGGCGAGGTCGCCAACGCGGTCGGTGCGGTGGTCGGACGCGTGGTCATCCGCCTGACCGGCGAGATCACCGTCGACGAAGATGAGCGCTACCACGTCCACGTGGCCGAAGGACGCTTCGAGTTCGAGGACCTGGCCGCCGCCAAGGACTTCGCCCGAGAGCACCTTCGCCGACAGGCGCTGGCGGAACTGGCCCGCGCGGGCGGACGCAACGGACAGGTCGAAGTCGATCTGGACGACCATTTCGGCGAGGTCGCTGGCACCGCGAGCCTGCAGCGGATATACTTGCGGACGGCCCTGGCGGCCCAGGCCACCGGTCGGCCCGCGGCGACCGTGGAGCAAAGATAGCAGCAAACCTACTCGTGTAGAAAGACGGCAATGGCGATCGTATACGTTCTGATCGGTTATCTGGCCTTCAATACGATGATCTGGCTGGTTCGGCATCTGGCCATCACCAAGGCCAAGCGCCAGGCGATGGCCCTCTCCAGCGCCTATCCCCTGGATCGGCAGGCCTCGACGCCCAAGGTCTCCATGCTCGTGGCGGCCCGAAACGAATCGGCCAACATCGAGCGCTGCCTCCGCTCGCTGCTGGCCCAGAACTACCCGAACCTGGAGATCATCGCGATCAACGACCGCAGCGACGACGACACCGGGCAGATCATCGATCGGGTCGCCGCCGAGTCGCAGGGCCGCCTCACGGCGGTCCACGTCCAGGAGGTTTTAGCCGGCTGGCTCGGTAAACCCAACGCCATGCGCACCGGCATGAAACACGCCACCGGCGAGCTGCTGTGCTTCACCGACGCCGACTGCAATTTCATCTGCCCCGATACCATCGGCATCGCCGTCCAGTACGCCCGCGAACACAACGTCGATCTGTTCTCCGTCCTGCCCGTGCTCGAGACCTCCAGCTTCTGGGAGCACGTGCTTCAGCCGGTCTGCAGCGCGGTCATGATGGTCTGGTTCCGGCCCGAGCGGGTCAATAACCCGCGAGACCCGCGTGCCTACGCCAACGGGGCGTTCATGCTCTTTACTCGCGAATGCTACGATGCGATCGGCGGCCACGAATCGGCCCGCGGCAACGTCAACGAGGATATGGTCTTCGCCCGCCTGGTCAAGGCCAAGGGCCTGCGGCTCAACGTCGTCCAGAACGCCGACCTGTACCGGACGCGGATGTACGAGAATTTCCGCGCCACCTATCGCGGATGGAGCCGCATCTTCTACGGCTGCTTCGCCAAGCTCGGACTGGTCATCGCCGCCGCCGCGATGGTCCTCTTGATGAGCATACTGCCCTACCTGATCTTCGTCGGCGCAGCGGCCGCCGCCGCCGTGCAAGGGTCGGAGTTCTCCACGCTCGGCTGGTGGGTGCTCGGGCTTTCCGCCGCCGCGATCGTGGCCCAGATGTCGGTTCTCACGCGATTCTATCGTCTGACCGGACTGTCCTGGACGCGGGCCCTCTCCTACCCGATTGGAGCGGTCGTGGTCGTCTTCATGCTCATCAGCGCCGCCCGCAAATTCTTCGGCAGCAGCATCGACTGGCGCGGCCGCCAAATCGCCACCGGCCGCTCCGCCGCGTAAACGGCCAACGAAGCGGAGCGATCGTCAACTGACCGGAATGCCCGCTGCGTAGGTCGCGATCGCCTTGTCGATCTGCGCCAGTTCGCTCTGGGTCAACACCACGCCGCCCGCCTCCGCGTTCTCCCGCGCCTGTTCGTGGTTTCGCGCTCCGACCAGCACGTGCGTGAGGCCCGGCTGGGCCAGCGTCCAGGCCAGCACCGCCTGCGAGACGGTCAGCTTCCGATCCGCCGCGATCGGCTTGATCGCCTTGAGCATCTCATCGACCTTGCCGCGGCTCTCCCGGCTGAACATCGCCAGCGACTGGCGGTGGTCGTCGCCCCTGAACTCGTGATCCGGACCCATCTTTCCCGTCAGAAGGCCCTTGGCCAGCGGCGAGTAGGCCAGCATGGCGATCGCATGTTCGTGACAGTACGGCAGCAGCGCCTCTTCGATATGCCGGTCGAGCATGTTGTACTGCTCCTGGTCGCAGTCGACCGCGCCGAGCCGGCGGTACTCCTCGATCTGATCCACCGTCGCGTTGCTGACCCCGATCGCCGCGATCTTGCCCTCGCACTTTAAGTCCAGCAGCGCCGCCATCGTCTCTTCGATCGGCGTACTCGCGTCCTGCCAGTGCGTCTGGTACAGATCGATGTAGTCCGTCTTCAGCCGCCGCAGGCTCTGCTCGATTTCATAACGGATCGACTCGGGCCCCAGGTACTTGTGCACCTTCTTGTCGTACTCGTCGAAGAAGTACTCGCCCTGATCGACGTGCCAGACCAGGCCGCACTTGGTCGCGATGATGACCCGATCGCGCCGGCCCGCCACCGCCTTGCCGACCAGTTCCTCAGCCCGGCCCAATCCATAGGCCGGAGCCGTGTCGATCAGGTTCACGCCTTCATCCAATGCGGTCTCGATCGCCTCCAGGGCGTCCTGTTCCTCCGTTCCACCCCACATCCATCCGCCGATGGCCCACGTGCCGAGGGCCACCACCGACGCCTCGATCCCCGATTGTCCCAACGGCCGGTACTGCATGATGAACCCTCCCATTCAGGTCGGTTGACGCCGCCCATGATACCGCCGCCGGTTCGTCCGGTCAACGCATCAGAGCGGTTCGGCTTCGCCGCTTGACAGAGGGTGCGCGGGGCCATTATCATCCAGTCGTCTGGACCGTTGCGGGAAATCGTCTCGGGAGGACACGATCATGGTCACCGCCGTTTTCGCGTGGATGCTTCTGATGGGTGTCGCGCAGACCGAGTTGACCACCGCGCCGGCGGTCGAATCCGAGCCGGGCGTTGGCGAAATCGAGATGACGGTGGGACCCGATGAGGAACTGGTGTTCTTTCCCACCTACGGCTATCGCGACGACGACGGCTGGACGATCAACCTCCACGGCTGGGTCTACGAGATGGAGGCCGACTCGACGGTTCGCCGGCTGCTGCTCGCCGCCCTGCGCGAGGCGCTCGACGTCGAGGACTACGCACCGGGCCTGCGGACGTTCAACGAGCGGGCGGCCCTGTTCCTGGTCGACAGCGAGCGCGACGAAGTGGTCTCGATCCGTGTGGGCGAGAAGGTCTACACGCTGCTGGAGTCCGGCACCGACGGCCACATCCGCGACCGCGTTCATATCTCGGACAGGCGGGCCAAACGTCTGTTCAAACGGCAGGAGTCGCCAGACCGCTGGCTCCGCTACCAAGCGGCCGGCCTGCCTCAGGATGCACCGACCGTCGAAGGCCACGTGCTGCTGATCGAACCCGAGGGAATCTCGGTGATCTCCGACATCGACGACACCATCCGCCGCAGCAACGTCGGCGACATCAAGAAGCTGCTGATCGGCACCTTCATGATGCCGTTCGAACCGGTTGCCGGCATGGCCGAGCTCTACCAGCGGTGGGCCGAGCAGGGCGCCGTCTTCCACTACGTCTCCGAGAGCCCGTGGCAGCTCCACCGGCTCTTGCGCGACTTCCTAGCCGACCACGGATTCCCCAAAGGCACGATGCACCTGCGGGTCGTGCGACTGAGTCCGTTCGATCTCGAGGACCTGCTCGCCGACGATGATGAAGAGAAGGCCAAAACATCCCGCATCGAGCGAATTCTGCGGGACTTTCCGAAACGGCGCTTCATCCTCGTGGGCGACGACACGCAGCACGATCCCGAGATCTACGGTCGGTTCGCCCGCCAATACGGCGACCGGATCGCCAAAATCTACATCCGCCAGGTCATCGAGGACGATGCCGGGTCATCCCGCATGAAGGCCGCGTTCGAGGACGTGCCGTCCGGCAAGATCGAGTTCTTCACGGCGCCGGACCAGATCAAACCTCTGGAGTGGCGTTCGCCCACTGGGCCAGAAGGGTCCTGACCACCGTGCCCGCGGCGTCAGGCTTTGCCAGCCGGCGCACGTTCTCACGCATCGCCGCCAGCCTCGCCCCATCATCCAGCAGACGATCGATCTTCCAGCCCAGCACCGGCAGGTTGTTGCACCGGATCGCGCAGCCCTGCTCCAGCAGGTGATCGGCGTTCCGCTCCTCCTGGCCGGGGATCGGATTGACGATCACCATCACCAGACCCCGGGCGAGCGCCTCCGAGGTCGTCAGACCTCCCGGTTTGCCCACCAGCAGATCCGATGCCGCCATGTACCGGTCCATCTCGCGGGTGTAGCCGATGGGCTTGAGTTGCACCGGTCCATTGCCCGCGTCACGCGCCCGCTGCTCCAGCCGCGCCCGCAGCTCATCGTTGCGCCCGCAGATCGCCACCACCTGCGCCTCGTGCCGCAGTTCCCCAAGCGAACTGATCAGATTCTCCATCGGCCCAACCCCAAAGCCTCCGGCTGACAGCAGGATCGTCGTCCGCCCGCGGTCCAGGCCCAACTCCTCCCGCGTCGTCTCCTTGTCCACGGTCTCGGCGAAAACCGGATCAACGGGGATTCCCGACACCGTCACCGTTCCGGGGTCGATCCCGAGGCGCTCCAGGTGAACCTTCGTTTCCTCCAGGGCGACAAAATACCGCTGACAACCGCGGCACAGCCACATCGCGTGAATATCGAAGTCCGTCACCACCAACGCCAGCGGGCAGTGCAGACGCTGGCGATCCTTGAGGTACGTGATGATCTCGGCGGGCAGAAAGTGGGTGCACACCGCTATGTCCGGCCTGTACTCCTCGATCATCTTCACGAACGGCCGCGTGTTGAGCTTGTTCATCGCCCGCAGCGCCGGTTCGTCCTTCCACGGCTTGTCCAGATAATCGTACAGCCATCCCAGCAGCTCGGGTGAACGGTTGACCAGGTCGATGTACGCTTTGGAGTATATGTCCCGGAACACCTTGGTCGTATACTCCAGCGTGTCCACGTGACGCACCCGACGCGCCGCGCCCCGCCTGATGAACGCCTTCTCCAGCGCCTCCGCCGCCCGGATGTGGCCCGCTCCCGCCGACGCGGAGAGAATAAGCACGTTCTCGAACATACGCCGCTCCTCCAGGAAATTCGCCGCCACTCCATTCTAGCCGCAGGTCCGACCGGCACAAGCCTGTGCGCCAGGGCGTTTTGCCTTGCCTCGACCCAACTGCGACCATAGAATCTTGATGAAGCAGGAAACTTCCTCGATTGACAGATGAACGGGAGGAGGGCCCCGATGCCCAACGTTGCCGTCGTGCTTTCCGGATGCGGCCGGCTGGACGGTTCCGAAATCACCGAATCGATCTGCACCATTCTGGCCCTCGCCCAGAACGGGGCCGAGCCGGTGTTCTTCGCGCCCAACATCCCGCAGGCCGAAGTCGTCAACCATCTCGAACAGGCCCCGCTGGCCGGCGAAGTCCGCAACGTCCTGCTCGAATCCGCCCGGATCGCCCGCGGCCACATCGCCGACCTGGCGGTCGCGCGGGCCGACCGTCTCGACGCCGTCATCTTTCCCGGCGGCCAGGGCGCAGCGAGCAACCTGTGCACCTTCATGACCGACGGACCCGCCTGCCGCGTCAATGACCACGTGGCCCGCATCATCACCGAGATGCACGAACTGGGCAAACCGATCGGCGCGATCTGCATCGCGCCCGTGCTGGTCGCCCGTGTCCTGGGGGGCAACGGCATTCCGGTCCGCGTCACCATCGGCAACGAAAAAGCCGTCGCCCAGGCCATCGACGCCATGGGCGCCGTTCACGTCGAATGCCCCGTCGACGACTGCCTGGTCGACGTCGACCACAAGGTCGTCACCACGCCCGCCTACATGCTCGCCAAGTCGGCCAGCCAGGTCCATACCGGCATTGCCAAGCTCGTCGTCGAGGTGCTGAGGTTCCTATGATCGCCGCCGTCCTCTTCGACCTGGGCGACACGTTGATCCACTTCGAAGCAGTGGACCTTAACGCCGCCTTCGCCCTCGCCGCCCAACAGACCCATCAGCTCCTCCAGGAGAAACTCGCCGGACCCATGCCGTCGCCGCAGCAGTACCGCCGCCGGCAGTTTCGCGCCCTGCGATGGGCCTACTTCAAGAGCCAGATCACCGGCCGCGAATTCGACTCCACCGATATCCTTCGCGAGACCACCCGAAAACTCGGCATCGACGTCCCCGACGACTTCTACGATGAACTGGCCTGGCAGTGGTACAAAGCCCTCGCCGACGCCTCGCAAACCGCCCCCGACGCCCACGCCACCCTCGAGGAACTCCAGCGCCGACGCCTGCGACTCGGCATCGTCTCCAACACCTTCGTCTCCGCGATCTCGCTCGACCGCCACCTCCAGGCCGAAGGGCTGCTGCGATTCTTTCCCGTCCGCGTCTACTCCTGCGACATGGGCATCCGCAAGCCGCGGCGGGAAATCTTCCACGAGGCCCTCGACCGCCTCGGCGTCGCCGCCGAACAGACCCTCTTCGTCGGCGATAACTTCAAGATCGATATTCTCGGCGCCTTGCGGGCCGGCATGTACGCGGCGCACAAAGCGTCAATGCCGACCAGGAAGCTCGCCGACCGCCGCGCCTTTCACATCCGCCGACTCGACGAACTGCCCGGCCTGATCGACCGCATCAACGCCGAAACTTAGCGTCGGTCGATGGCTTGCCGCGACGCGGGATTGAAAGTATAATGGTCTTGTTGCCGGGGGGCGCCTGATGCACTGGTCCGAATACGTCAAGATCTTCGTCGCCGTGCTGGTGATCGTCGATCCGTTCGGCGCCCTGTTCCTGTTCGTGATGCTCACCGGCGACCAGACCGTGAGCCAGCGACGCCGCACCGCCCGGACCGCCGCTCTCGCCGTCGCCTTGACCCTCAGCGGATCGGCCCTCTTCGGCGAGTGGCTCATGCTGTTTCTCGGCATCCGAATCCCCTCGTTCCAGGTCGGCGGAGGCATTCTGATCCTTCTGATGGCCATCGCCATGCTCTACGCCCGCCTGAGCCCCAGTTCCCACGTGCCCGAAGAGGCGGCCGAGGCGGCCGAAAAGGAGAGCATCGCCATCGTGCCCATCGCCATCCCGCTGCTGGCTGGGCCCGGCGCGATCAGCATGATGATTATCTACGCCAGCCAGGGCGTCGGACCGTTCCACTACGGCTTCCTTGTCCTGACCAGCCTGCTGATCGCCGTGATCGTCTGGATCACGCTGCGAACCGCCGATGCGCTGGGCCGGATGCTCGGCCGCACCGGAGTCAACATCGTCACCCGCGTGATGGGACTGTTCCTCGCCGCCATTGCCGTCGAGTTCATCGCCGAAGGCATGGTCCAGCTCTTTCCCGGCCTGCTGAGACAGTGAACGTTTCGGAGCGTTCAGAGAACGACGATCGCCGGGGAATGGAATCTTTGGAGTGATTGAATAAGGGAGCACCAAACAGTGGGACCGCAGCAGCGGGCAAAGGCGTTGCGGCAGGAAGCCGACCAGGTCATGGCGGCCATCCGCCTGCGCGAACATTGTGCACCCATCGGCGAACCTGTGCCCACCGGCAGCTACCGGATGGACTTGATGATGCACCCGGATATCGATCTCTACCTGCCCGAGACGACGGTCGAGGCCATGCTGAACCTCGCGACCGCACTGGGAAAAGAGCCGCGGGTCCACAAGCTGGTCTTCGAAAAAGGCATTCCCGACGAGCTGGAACGCGGCCTGTACCTCAAACCCGTCGTCGAATACGGCCACTGGGAGCGGCTGTGGAAAATCGATCTCTGGGCCCTGCCCGCCGAGATCATCGAAGCCAAGCAGCGGGAGCTCCAGCGGCTCAAAACCCAGATGACGCCGGACCAGCGGCAACGAATCCTGGAATACAAATACGCCGTCCTCGATCAGACCGGCCGGACCCCCGTGTTCAGCGGCCTCTACATCTACCGCGCCGTGATCGACGAGAAACTCACCGACTTCGACAAAATCACAGCCTACCTGAAGGCCAACGGCATCCGCATGCCGTAGAACTCAATCGGGACCAGACGCTACCGCGGCAATGCCTCGCGCATCGTCGCCAGCGGAAATTCCCTCAGGCCTTTGCAGTAGAAAATCTCGCCGTACCCTGCCACAAAGTTCTGGATCGCCCGCTCGTCCTCGCCAAGCCGGTGCACCGACTCGAAACAGCGGTACAAAATGTCCAAAACGTACTTCGACGGTGGATGGTCCGAGACGAACAGACAGTTCTGCCCCTCCCGTCCCTGCGGCT
>Ga0123330_1004922_pt1 | contig 10088 bp, 12 predicted proteins | sample BioC13SIPDNA_2_FD_89704 | JGI IMG/M metagenome (GOLD analysis project Ga0123330, IMG submission 89704) | Anaerobic biogas reactor microbial communites from Washington, USA - Biogas_R2_A C13 SIP DNA | ecosystem: Engineered > Bioreactor > Anaerobic > Unclassified | place: Washington, USA... | reverse complement strand
TCCTCGAGGGCCAGATAGCATACTGGCCCTTGCTCTACCCGCCGGCCAAGGGCCATGCCGCCGGCGGCTATGGCGTGTGCTACCTGTAGGGCGAGCCAGCTTTTGCCGCGCTTGGCCTTGCCTCCCAGGATACTAAGGCCAGCGGGAAGCAGCTCCGGAATGGCCCAAACGGGTTCGGGCCAGGCGGTGTTCAGGATCATGTCAGCAGACAGCAGGTCAAGGGGGGGAGCGTTGGGGTCCAGCTCGAAGTCAGCTTTCAGTATCGCGTCAAAAGCTCGGCGTTTCGTGGGGTCCAGCATTCGGCGCACGCGGTCGATTGCTGCGGGGTCCCACCGCTCCGAAATGCCAGGCGTGGGATCACTCATGGCCGCCCCCCGCCGTCAGGTCGACAGGCCGCCCGGCCAGGCTTTCGCGGAGGAGCATTCGGAGAAGCGAGCTGGCCGGCAAACCGCGGGCCTCGGCTTCCTTGCGGAGCCGTTCGGCGTCGGCCTCGGAGAGCCGCAGGGAGAAGGGTACAGGCGCCAGGCGCTCGGAAGGGTCACGTTTTGGTCGCATTGCTAGCCCCCTGTAGATTGTGGAGCGGGGCCAACAAAAACGGCCCGCGCAAGGGTTGGTTGCCTCGCGGGGCCTCTTCTGCCGTCTCTATGCGTGTAATGTGTATCAGGGTGTCAAAACTGTTATTGACAGCAGACAATGCCGTGTGATACACTAGCGCATGTACTCGCAGGAGGGAGGCGCGCAGGAGCCCCGCTAAGGCCGCACGTCTCGCATTTTGGGAAAGCCGCCGCTGTCAACGGCGGCTTTCTGCTGTGTACGTCACGTCACTCGCAGCATACTACAGAGCTAGGCAACAGTCAAGGCTCTTCGCACAGATGAGCTTATGCAAAAAAAGGTGGTATGAGTGCGCTGGGTTCTATGGAGCGCGCTGGGCTACACAACTCCTCTCCGTTGTCCGCAAATGAGTGCATTCTAGTGCGTCCTATTCTACACAGTTCGCGAACACTGCTTACTCGATTGCACATGGCTTAAAAAAGATACTTGATTTCAGGTATTTGCCCCTGCCGGCTTGCCGTGCTTCGGCGCCGTAGTGTCCCGCCCCGATGTGTCCCACCTCGGCCGTGTTCACTCGCGTTGTGTTCATGTTTTGGCCCAACATCCAACATTTTCCTACCTCGGCCAGCGCCGGTAAGGTATGCAATGCATAGCATAGCAAGGCCATGCATTGCTATGCATGGCTATCAAGCCACTCTCGAATGATGCCCACAAGGAGCGCGTTCCGCTTGACGCCGCGCTCCGCTGCCAGCGCGTCAAGGCTTTCGATCTCAGAGAGCCGCAGGCCGATGCCTACAGAGACGGTCCGATCCTTGCGCACCTCGGCTGCCTGGCCTGTGGTCGCCGGCGCGAAATCGTCCGCGCCTCCTACCTTCTCCCACCTTTTGCCTTCTGCCGGCGGCTCGGTCTTGGCAAAGATGCTACTCAGGTCAGGCTTCTTTCCAGCCATGCGGCGATCTCCTCTCCGAGCTGGCGATAGGCTGCGCTCTGTGGGTTGCGGGGGTCGTAGGCTGTCACTGCCTGGCCGGTGGCCATGGCCTCGGCGATGCGTACACTGCGCCCAATGCGAGCTGCAAACAGGGGTAAGCCGGCCGCTGCAATGCTTTGCAATGCATTGCAATGCAATGCAAGCCGGCGGTCAAAGAAGGTCAGCAGCACCCCCACAAGCTCGAGGCGCGGGTTAAGCGCCTGGCGTATCTCGCCGATGCTTTCCAGGAAGAGCTTCACGGCGCGGAGGTCCGCCGGCGCCGGCTGCGCAGGTACGATCACGCCGTCGGCCGCGGTCAGGGCATTGACGGTCAGCAGGCCGAGGCTCGGAGGGCAATCTATCAGCACGACGTCGAAGGACTCGGCCACGGTGGCAAGCGCCTTCCGCAGCACGGCCTCACGGCCGAGGCGCGACGTCAAGGCGAGCTCGGTTGCCGCCATGCTGATATCGGCCGGCGCCAGGGTCAGGCCGTCGGCGAGGGGCCGCAGGATCGCGGCCAGCTCGAGGCGCCCCGGCTGAGCACCTCCCAGCACGTCGGCCAGGCTGCCGGCGTCGCCGGCGTCGGCCACGCCACAGGCCTGGGTCAAGCTCGCCTGGGGGTCCAGGTCAAGCATCAGTACCCGCCGGCCACCTTCGGCCAGGATCGCCCCCAGGGCATGGGTGGTGGCCGTCTTGCCCACGCCACCTTTGTGATTCGCCAGTGCAATGCATTGCATAGCTATGCTCTCTATTCTTCGGCAGGCAGGAGCTCGGCTTGTGTGGCCATTGTGCGCTTGGCCTTCGGAGCTTTCTTGAAGGTGACGTTCACCCCCTGCACTTGGGGGTAATCTACCTTGCGGCCCGCTAGCAGCTCGGCAATGGTGAGTATCTGTAAGCGTGGGTGTTTGCCCCAGGGGGAGAGGGTGAAGCCAGCGCTGGCGGCTTCGGATACCATCGGCCCCGTTGGCTCTTGCATCGTAATCAGCACGCCAATCTGTGCTTTCTCACGGTCAATCACCCCTCGCAAGTCTCGCACATGGGATACCTGCGGCTTGCCTGCCTTTACAGACAGGATGATTTGCTTCTCAGGTTCGCCGGGGTTGTCGCGGTAGAATAGCCGGCCGTCGATGCCCTTGTCGGCGCCCTTCTTCTGCTCGGTCGGGCGAGCACCCACCAGGCCAAGGGCCCACCACTGGAATTGATAGGGGTCCTGCTCGGCGAGAGCCGCCGCATCGGGTACGGTGGTCGGCTCGCCGATGACCTGGTACTGTGCTTCGGCGCCGAAGGCATCGGCCAGGCGCGCCTTGATGGTCACTATGGCGGCCTGGGTGATGTCGATGCCCAGCCAGCGCCGGCCAAAGCGTTGGGCGGCGATAATCGCGGTGCCGCACCCGCAGAAGGGGTCGAGGACGATATCGCCTTCATTCGAGCTGGCCTTGATGATACGCTCCAATAGGGCCTCGGGCTTTTGTGTGGGGTAGCCTAGGCGCTCGGCTGCCTGCGCCTGAATGGGCTTAATGTCATGCCAAATGCAGCTCGCAGGCACGCCAGGCATCTCATCAAGATACCGCTTCAGTCGGATTCGACCTTCGGAAGACTTTGGAAAGATAAGTAGGCCCCGTCTGTCGTACTCCTCCATTTTGTTCAGCGAAATCGACCAGCCATTGGGGTGTGGCTTGTAACCCTTATAGTCATACGTCAGGTTTGGCCTTGGATGCGGGCTACGTAGGTCGCGCGTGGTATACCGCCGTCCATTTTCATCGGTGGCTTGGTAGAATTTGTTCACATAATCGTCAGAATAGGCTGCGAACTGTGTATGGAAGGTGCGGAGGTTGCTCTTCCCGTAAAACAGAATTGTGTCTGCTACGTCAGGAAATTTCCTGCGAGCGTCATTATGAACGTTTGTCCGCTCCCAAACGATCTCATTCACGAAACTCGCCGGCCCGAAGATGGCGTCCATCAGCACTTTCAAGTAGTGGCTGGCCGTGGGGTCACAGTGAAGGTATATGCTACCTGTGCGCTTGAGTACGCGGTGTAACTCGGCCAGGCGCGGCCCCATCATCACCAGATAGGCGAGCAAACCGCCTGTCGGTAGGAGCTGGCCGAAAGCACGCATAGCATCTCCAAGCGGCCCTTGTAGCAGCTTCAACTCCTCGAATGTCGCTGCTGCCTCCGGCCATGACCAGGTATCCTTGAAGGCCTGCAGTTGGGCGGCTGCACGTGCGCCGTTCTTCTCGGAGAATAGCACGTTGTACGTGGCGCGTTGCTGTTGAAGGGTGGGTCCAGGTAGATTAGGTCTATAGACTCGTCCTTGAAGTGCTGCCGTAATATGTCCAGGTTGTCGCCATAGTAGAGGGTATTAAGCTGCTGCTGTGGATTGTTCAAAATGCCCCCCCTTGGGTAAGCTTGGGCCGGCGCCTAGCGTCTAGGAGCGCTAGATCATACGGCGACCATTGTAAGGCACATGCAGCTTTGCGGCTGCCTTCGCCTTCGCTTCTTCGCCTCTGCGGTCGTAGCGGGCCGTTGTGGCCGGATCCGCGTGGCCAGCCATGCGCTGTACTGTGACGATATCGGCGCCGGCGTCTAGCAGGTCGGACACAAAGCTTCTGCGCAGGTCATGGGGGGAGAAGGGCGCAACGCCGGCCTCAGCTCCCCGCTTGGTCAGCAGCTCGTAAATCGCTTGTGCGGAGAGCCGGCCCTTCAGGAGCCGGCCGCCCTTGTTGACGGCCACGAACAACGGGCCGGCGTGGTCGCCTCGGAGAGCTATCCAATCGGCCACAGCTCGGCCGGCGCCGTTGACGATATGGCAAAGCCGCTCCTTGTGGCCCTTGCCCAGCACCCGGATTGTGCCAGCGGCCGGGTCGTAATCGGCCAGGTCAAGTGAGACAACCTCGCTTCTGCGCAGGCCACAGGCATACAGGAGCGCGATCACGGCCGCGTCCCTGGCGCCGGCCGGCGTGGGGTCATTCACGCAGGCCGTCATCAGCGCGGCGATTTCCCCACTGGATAGGGAGCGCCCCGCCGGCAGGGTTTCGCCCCGCACCGTCTTGACGGCCGCGGCGCGGTGGTAATCCTCCGCGGTCATCAGGCCGAGTTGCCAAGCGGCGCGGAGGGCGCCGCGCAAGGCTGCAAGGTAGGTGTTGACGGTCGCCGGCGCGTGGCGCTCGGCCAGGGCCGCCCGCACGGCCGCCACATGCTGGTAGCGGAGCTGATGCCAGGGGAAGCTCCCCACGTCGGCGCGCCCGTCTGTCAGCAGGCCGGCGATAGCTTCGAGGGCGTGGCGCATGGTCCGCCGGCCGGTCGGGGCCAGCGCGGCCAGGTAGACAAGGGCCGGGTTGCGGTCAGCAGGGAGCGGCGCGCTTGGAATTAGGTCAGTTGTCTCGCGGGTGGTCAGTTCGTCCGTCATGTTCCCTGCTCCCCTATAGGTGTTTATAATCTGTATTAACATACCCTATTATACACCTATAGAAGGGCCGTGTCAAGCTTTTCGTCATGGGAGTTTACACCCCGTTGGCACTACTGCCGGCTTCCCGTCGCTCGGATCGGCGCCGCGCTCCCCTCCCCCGCTGCCAGTGGAAGCCTCGAAAGAGGCTGCGCGCAGCCCGCACACACACGCACACAGGCTTTCACTCCCCTGGCGGTAGCAAGCCGCTCGGGCCTGTGCGGGTCAGCGCGGCCAGCACCTCGGCCGCCGGCGCCGTGAGTTGCCAGCCGTCCTTCGGCGAGTCGGAGCGCCACTGCGCAAAGCCGCCGGCAATAAGTCGATCACGAAAGGCCTGGTACTTTCCCCGCCCCAACTGACGCTCCCAACGCCGCGCCGTTGTGTCACCATCCGCCTCGATAAGCCGCACGAAATCGGCGAATTCCCCCATGGCCCGTGCCGCGAGCTCGGCCCGCTGCGCAGCTTGCCCCTGGTAAGGATTCAGCACCACGGGAGCGCTCAGTGCCGGATCCGCGCTGCGCATGGCGCCTCTGTGGCGCTCGGTGGTCCACCTGGCCATGTCATGCACACGCACTCGCCACAGGAGCGCCAGGCCGGCCGTTGACGCCATGGCCAGGAGCATCAGCCACCACTCCCCGCCATAGGTAATTAGCAGCGCGCCTGGCGCCGCTCCGAGGAGCACCCCCAGGGCCAGGCTTACCAGTATGGGCGTGTAGCCGTCGCCGGGCAATGTCGCCGGCGCCGGCGTCTCGCGATAGGTCTCTTCGGCGTCCCACTGTGGAGCCATGCGCTACCCCTTTCGTGCTAGCCCACGACGGGCAATCAAAAACGCCGCCCCTGTCAGACAGGGCCGGCGCCTTTGTGTGTGGCATGCTGCGCATGGTAGAATGCGGCAGCCTGTCAGTCGGCTAGCCCCGTCTGATGGGTCAGGTCCGGTCAGGTGTTCGCGCACCTGGCCGGGCCGCTTTCTATAGGTCTCGATACACGTCCTTACGATGCTGAATCGCCTTGACGACGATCACCCGCGCCGCGTCGTCAACCTCGTACACAATGCGATAGACACTCACCCGCACGCGGTAAGCGTTCGGCCAGCCTTTCAGCTTGACGCTCCCCGCCGGCCGCGGCTCTTCTCGTAAAGCCTCCAACGCGCCTCGCACCCGTGTATACAGGGGGGCCGGGAGGGCTTGAAACTCTTTGGCGGCGCGCCGGTTGAACTCAATTTGATACGCCACTACCCGCCCGCTCCCGTTCTGCGATAAGGTCGTCAAGTGAGATGTTCGGGCCGGGGTCGCTCTCTCCCTCGAGCATTGCCAGACTGTCTTCCAGGTCCTCGAGCTCCGCAATCAGCGCATTCCACGCTTCCAGGCTTACCAGCACCGCCGCGGCGTTCCCGTGCCGGGCCAGGATCACCGGCCCTTGATTCACCTCGGCGAGCACGTCTTCCAGGCGCACCCGCATATCAGATACCGGCCGCACCTTCGGTAATGCCCCCATGTTACTCTCCCCTAGCGAAATTATCATAATCCTGCTAGCATTGTACTACAGGCTGCCGGCCGTGTCAATGGGCAGTGCAAACCCCCCGCGCAAACTCACGGTTTGCCGAACAGGCCTCTAGAACCGGCTGTACCGGCCGCTAGCACATGGCCCGGTAGGTTTGGGCCTGCATGGGATAAAAATACGTTCTGGGGCCGTTCTGGGGCCTCTGGCGGGGCCTGTAGTGCAAGGCCGTAGGGGGGAGGGCCAAAGTCTGGGCCTACAGGCGGTAACGCCGGCCATGCTGCAGCTCGCTCACCCGCGAAATAGGGGAGGGGGGGTCAGACGGCGCCGGCGTGAGCCGGTGCGCAGTGAAACGCGTCGGAGTGGAACACTTCCCCCGTTTCATAGGGGGTAAAACTGCAAAACTCACCACCAACAGCGGCGCGTTACTCGCCAGGGAGGGCGATAGCACAATTAGCACCATATCGCCGGCCGGCGCTACTCCTCTTCAGTCTCGGCCGGCTGTCTTCCCAACAGCCACGCTTCGAAGTCCGATAGCACCATTAGCACCAGGTCGCCGTCATGGCGCCGGCCGAGCTCGTGCAAGATCACCACGGGCAGCTCGCCGACCTTCGCCGCGGCCTTTGCCTGCTCACCGGCCTCGCGGATCCACTGGGGGAGCTGCCGGCGCTCTTTCACTTCGACGGCCAGCCCCTCGGCCGCCACGTCTGGCGCGTCCCCTCGGCCTCGGCCCGTGATCGGCACGCGCTGGCCTCCGAGGCGCTTCGCGACGGCCCGCTCGCAGGCCTTCCACGGCTTATCAGCCATGCTGTTTCTACCGCCTTGATCCACCACCTGGCCGGCGCCTACTCCGCCGACGCTTCCTTCGGCTTGATCGCCGCGAGCTGGCATTGTGCTTGGTATCGCTTACCCCCTATGGCAAGCTTCCCCTGGCCGAAGTAGCCGACGTTGCCGGTCTTGAAGGTCTTTTCGTCCAAGACAAGCAGCCCCACGGTCTCGCCCTTTTCGTCCTTGATCGTCGCCGTCAACGTTGCCATGTCCCGATCCTCCTCAGTGCGTTTCTGTGGGCCGGCGCCCGTGATTCACCTTGGGCTTTCTGGCCTTGACGATGGGCCGGCAGTCGCACGGCCCGCCACGCCAGATAGCGCAGTCGTCGTCATGGTAGACATCTACAATGGTCACGTCCCCCGTCTTGCCGTGGGTCCGCCCCTCGGCTATGACATCGGCCAGATACTTAGGTGGTCGCCTCATGTCACACTCCTTGCTACCTCATGGATGCGTTGATACCCCATGGAAGGTGCTCTATGTCCGCTCTGTGTATCCCTCGGCCACGCCGGCAAGGTCGGGGTGGCACGTCGCACATACCAGGCCGCCGCCCATGTAGGCCGGCCGGCGCCAGAAGGTCCGGTGCTTGTCACAAGGCAACTCCTCAGATCGAGGGGCCAGTGCCGGCGGTTGCTCGGCTTCCATCGGCGGCGCGGGTTCCTCGGCCGGCACTTCAGCCGCCCGCGACGCCGGCGCCTCGGCCTCGATATACGAAAGCGCCCAAGCCCGCAGGTCATAGCCTCCCCGCCATGCGTCGGTAATGTCCGTGTCCCTGCCGGCTGGCGGCGCCGCTCGCCGCGCCCGCTTCGTCCTGGCCAGCCAGGCAGCGGTCGCCTCTTCGCCGGCCTTATCGTTGTCGAAGGCGAGCCATACCCTATGTGCTGGCAAGAGCCAGGGGAGCCATGTGCAAAGCTCGCGGTCGCTCGCGCTCCCAAACGTCACGACGTCCGCCACGTCGCCGGCGTAGTAGTGCAAGAGCATGGCGTCAAGCTCGCCTTCGCACAAAAAGAGGTCGCGCCGCCCCTGCATCTTGTCAGCGCCAAAGAGCGCCGGCGAGCCGCCCCCCACGTGCTGATATTTCGTACCCTGTGGCGCTCGAATCTTCAGATACCACGGCACGTCGCCGATCACGCACGGAATGACGATGCCATAGGCCAGAAAGACGGCCTTACCGGGCCTATCCCATGCGCTTGCCGCCTCGAAGCGCCCCCAGCACTGATGATCCTTGCTCCAATCTTCGGCCTTCGCCTGTAGGCCGATCCCCCAGGCCTTCGCCACGTCCTGAGTGATTCCCCGCTCGGCCAGCCATGCGCGGGCCCTGTCGCCGGCCGGTGAGAAAAGCGCCGCCTGGCATTCGTCAATCACGGCCGCCGCCCGCGCTTGCCACGTCGGGGCCGGCGCGCTCTTCAGCTCCACAACGGGCCGAGGTCTCGCCGGCGCCGGCCGGCTGCCTCGGGGTCGCTGCAGCTCGCCGGCCCCGAGGCGCTCGCAGGCCTCGCGAAAGCCCAGCCCCTCGCGCTTTTCCAGCCATGTGATAGCGTCGCCGTCCGCTCCGCAGCCGAAGCAGTGATAGCGGCCGTCGGGGTACACCGTGAGGCTCGGAGAGTCGCCATCAGGGTGATACGGGCAAGGCCATTGCCAGGCCTGGCCCGCCCGCTTCGCCGGCGCGCCGAGGTCCGCTTCCACTATGGCCAGTAGGTCAGCCCGCTCTTTCAGCTCCGCAGTGTCAATCATCGCACGCCCCCGCCACATAGCTACAACAAGCACAACAACTACAACAAGGGCCAATTTCAAAGCTATTTGGGGCCTCGGCTTGTTGTAGTAGGCGCACCGGCGGAAGTACAACGAACCACAACAACGGGGCCTCGGCTTGTTGTGGTTCGTTGTAGTTGTTGTAGTTGTTGTAGTTCGTTGTTGTTGTTGTACCCATCTGAGGCCCCCTACTCTTCATCGTCGTCAATGGAAGCGAGAGAATCAAGAGAGAGGGGGGCATACTTGGTATCCCGCCCCTTGCCAAGCCGCTGAATCTTGCTGGCGTTCACGAGGTCCTGAAGCTCTTTGTAGACGTTGCCGCGGTCGCGCCCCACGAACTTTGCGACCTGGCCGGCCGTAGGTTCCCCCAGCTCCTCAATCGCCGCGAGCAGCTCTTGGCGCCGGCCTGTAAGCTCGAGCTCGTTCGCGTCGCCTTCGCATTGCCAGCACCCTGTCAGGCCGTCGAATGTCAGTGCCAGGGTTTGCTCTATCACCTCTCGGCCGGCAATACGCAACTTGGCGCCGGCCTTGCCTGATTCGCGATACAGCCCCCAGATGGAATCAGCCATGGCACCCTTGGCCGTGCTTCCAAGTATGTCTGTGATTGCATCAGGCTCGAAGCCGCCGCCCTTGCCGTGGTGGTCAACCAAAAGGATGCAACAGTTTCGGGTATGGGAGATTTCCTGTAAGGGAGTTAAGGCTGCAGTCATAGCCTGGACGTCATTTTGATCGCCTACGCATGCCCTCGAAAGTGTGTCAATCACTACCAAACGATACCCGCGGTGTTCAATCTGGCGGCTCAGGCGTTCGCCGCCGCCGTTGCGCAGGTCGCCGATCTGGGTTTCAAAGTGTCCGAGGGCCATGAAGTCAGCGGGTAATCCAGGGCGCCAGTGTTGCTTTAGCATGCGCTCTTTTAGTCGGCGAGGGGGATCCTCGAGGGCCAGATAGCATACTGGCCCTTGCTCTACCCGCCGGCCAAGGGCCATGCCGCCGGCGGCTATGGCGTGTGCTACCTGTAGGGCGAGCCAGCTTTTGCCGCGCTTGGCCTTGCCT
>Ga0123330_1004919_pt1 | contig 10091 bp, 8 predicted proteins | sample BioC13SIPDNA_2_FD_89704 | JGI IMG/M metagenome (GOLD analysis project Ga0123330, IMG submission 89704) | Anaerobic biogas reactor microbial communites from Washington, USA - Biogas_R2_A C13 SIP DNA | ecosystem: Engineered > Bioreactor > Anaerobic > Unclassified | place: Washington, USA... | reverse complement strand
CGGGCTATGCTGGCTGCCGGCCGAGATGGCCTTACCAGGCAGCCATTTTACAGTGCGCGTGCGGGGCAAGCTGTTGACCGGGCGCGTGGTAGAAACGCCGTTCTATGATCCAGAGGAAGCGCGGCTGCGGGCCTAGGAGAAGACCATGAAGGGGATGCCAGTCCTGCAATCACCTCTTTTGGCTGTTGCCTGCGGCAACGAAAACAGCGCCCGGCTCGAAGATGTGACCGGGCAATTTGGGCTCATCCACATACAGGGAGAGGGCGCGCTGGATCTGCTGGCCCAGGCTTCTGGTGATGGACCTCACAAACCCGGCGATGTTTTCGCCAATAGCTCCGGGCTTTTCGTCGCCCTGCGCCCTGATGTGGGGGTCGTGCTGGCGTCGCCGGCCGCTGCCGAGGCCCTCAGCTCACGGCTTTCCACGACGGCCGGCGAGCAGCTTATTATCGTGGACATGACGCACGGGTTCGGCCTCCTGGCTTTGGCCGGGCCCTCTGCCGCTTCCGTACTGTCCCGGTTATGTGGCCTGAATTTTAATGCCCGCGCCTTTCCAAACTGGCACGCGGCGCAGACCAGCCTGGCCAAAGTGCGCGCGCTGATCGTTCGCGCTGATACGGGTGGCGTGTGCCGCTATCTCCTCGCCGTAGATCGCTCCCATGCTGTCTACGTCTGGGAGACGCTCGTTGATGCGGTGCAGGAAATTCTGGCTGACAGGTAGAGCCGGGTAATTGGACCTGATAAGGAGAACAGAAGATGTCTTTACTTCCGCAGCATCGAGATTACGTCATCGTCGGCGCGGGCGTTCATGGTCTGAGCACGGCCTGGCAACTGGCCAAAGAGCTCAGGGCCCGCGGCAAGGGCTCAGGTGCAGATATCATCGTGCTCGACAAGGATGGACCCGGATCTGGCGCCTCGGGTATTGCCTGCGGCGTCGTCCGCAACTTCTACTTCCAGCCGGCGATGGGCGAGGTGATGCGCGTCAGCGTGCAGGTCTGGGAGGAGAACGCGGAGATCCTGCACTATCACGGGGTCGGCTATCTGGCCGTCGTCGGACCCGTCCAGCAGGGCGATCTGGAGGCCATCTATGAGCGCCAGCAGAACAGCGGCTACCGCTCCGACCTCATTCTCGGGGAAGCGAACGTCTACCGGTATATGAAGCGCCTGTTTCCTGACTGGAAGGCCCGCGGCCTGACGACCATTCTGCACGAGAAGCAAGGCGGTTTCGCGTTCAACACGCCGTCTGTGATGGGTCTGGTCAGGCTGTGCCAGCAGGAAGGGGTCGAGATTCTCTCCAGCACCGAAGTAACGGGCTTCACGTTTGACGGCGAGGCGGTGGAAGAGGTGGTCACCAACCGGGGCAAGATCAGCTGCGATCATGTTGTGCTCGGCGTTGGTCCCTGGATCAAGCAGTTCTGGTCGATGCTCGACCTGCCCGAGAAGATTGATATCCACACGCCGGACGGCGAGGTCGTCAGGGACCGTCCGATGTGGACGTTCTGGCGTCTGCAGGAGGGTGAAATCCGGGTGAATCCACAGGAGTATGTCACCGCCGAGGGCAAGATCCCGCCAGTGATCCACATCGACTCTACAGAGCCGCTGATTTCGGATAAAACCGGCGAGTGCATCACCGACGAACTATGGGGTATTTACTTCAAACGGGACAAGCGCGGCCTGCAGGGCGGCGCCGTGCCCGAGCATCTCGGACCCGACGCCGAGGTTGATCCCTATGGCGTCTCCAGCTCCAGGTACGTCGTCCGCGAGGACTTCGTCGATTACTGGACTTCGGGGCTGGCCCACTGCCTGGAGCGCTTCGAGGGCTGCCACCTGGCCTATCACTGGGCGCCGTCCGGCGGCATCGGCGCTTTCAGTGCAGACAGCTTCCCGGTCTTCGACTACATGCGGCCCAACGTGTATGTAATCGCCGACAGCAACCACGGCTATAAGATGATCGGCGTCGGCAAGGAAGTCGCGCGCACGCTCATGGGCGAGCACAGCAGCGTGCTCCACCCGTTCCGCTTCGCTCGCTTTGCCACCGGCGACCTGCACCCGGTGTCAAGCAGCCCATTCCCATGGAGCTGAAGCGCATCTATAGGCGTCGCGGCCCACCCAGGTGGGGAAAGCCGTTTTGCAACGGGTTTCCTCCCTGGCGCCTGCCCTTCCGCACCTATAGACAGCCAGAGCGCCTTGCTGCGCCTGGGCCGGCCGGTTGCACAGCGTGGGTTTCAAGGTGCTGACCTCCACGGTTCGAGCACCAGTGGCGTAGTTCGGAATGAGAACACGGATGCGCGGCACAAACACCTCGCACTTTTTCCGGTTGGCTGGGCGCGGCTTATTCTACGCCCAAACGCGCACGATTGTTCATGCTGTTGTTAACGTTTTGGCCTGCCCTGGTCGCTCAAAGATCGAGTGGTGATTCTCCCAACCCCCAATCTCCATCCCCCTCTCCCACCAGCTGAAAACTCTCCACATCATCCTCACTGATATGCAAATCGGCCGATTTCGCGATCCACAGCAGGTGATGCGCCATCGCCTGCCGCGCTTTTGCCGGCTCCTGCTGCTCAATCGCCGCGAAAATCGCGCGGTGATCTTCAATCAACCCCTCCAGCTCCGGCGGCGTCCGTTTCGTAAAGCGGCGGCTCACCATCAACAGCTCATTGATCATCGCCACCAGCGACGAAACGATCAGATTCCGCGCCGCCTGCTGCACCCGCGCATGAAACCGGAAATCTGCCTGCACGAACGCTTCCGGATCGTCCATCGCCGCCGCCATCGTCTCAATCTCTTGCTGCATCAACGCCAGGTCTTCTTCATCCCGCTTGATTGCCGCCGTCGCCGCCGCATAACACTCGATCAGCAGGCGCGCCGCAAACAGATCGTGCAACAACTCCTTGCGGCGGTCGTTGTGGCGCAAAAAGGCCGCCAGCACACGCGGGTCCAGCAGATTCCACTCCTCCCGTGGCGTCGTAAACGAACGCTGTCCCTGCCGCTTGGCGATCATCCCCAGCGCCACCAGCTCGCGAATCCCCTCGCGCACCACCGTGCGGCTCACGCCATATTGCAGCGCCAGGTCTCCCTCGCTTGGCAGTTGTGTACCTGCCTGCCGCTCCCCTTTGACGATTTCTCGCAACAGGGCGCTGACGAACTTATCAGACAGATTTTCGCCGGGAACTAATTTAGCCATAGCATTTAATCCAGTCCAGAGCGGGGCGCCGTCCCTGCGCTGCTGGCTTTCCAGAGGACATTCGACGGTTCTTCTCCATCGGCAATTCGGTTCAGCTGCTGCGCCACGTCCGTGATCTGCGCCCTTGTGCGCTCATCGGTGTCGCCGGCGCGATGCGGACTCATCACCACATTGTGCAGGGTGTGGAAAGGCAGCTCGGAAGGAAGCTGCAGTGCTTCGTCGTCCGCCGGATAGTGGTACCAGGCGTCGATGCCAGCGCCGGCAATCTCGCCCGTCTCCAGCGCCCGGAACAGGGCGCCTTCCTCCAGCACCTCGCCGCGCGACACATTCACCACCAGCGCCGATCGTTTCATCAACCGCCAGTGTCTCTCGCCCAGCAGGCCCCGCGTCTCATCCGTCAGCGGCACACAAACCATCAGGCAATCCGTTTCCGGCAAGATCTGCTCCAGATCGTCCACCGTCCCCACAAACGCCGCATCTCGCGGCTCACCCGCACTCACATTTCTGCGTATTACGATAAGGCGCATGCCAAAGCCGCGCGCCAGCGTGACAATGCGGCTGCCGATGGCGCCATACCCCAGCACCGTCATCGTCTTGCCCGCCAGCGTCATAGAAGCAGCCGCCCCGCGTTCCGCGCGCCAGCGCCCCTGGCGCAGGGCGCGATCATACGGCAGCAGCCGTTTGGCCGCCGCCAGCAGTAAGGCAATGGCATGTTCCGCAACAAACGGCGCATTGTAATGGCTATTGCACACCGTCCATTGTCCATACTGCCGCAGCAGCGCCAGCTCCGCGTCCGCCGGACCCGCAAAAGGCACGACCACGACCCTTGCTCGCGCTGCAGCCGATAGAATCTCGGCCGTAAAGCGCGAGCCGACGATGACGTCCGCGTCGCGCACGCACGCCAGCACCTCTTCCGTCGCGGGCAGGGAAGCGGCGCCGGGCCTTCTGGCCTCCACCGAGAGCGGCAAGGGCGGTGCAGACTGCACCGTGATCTTCGCAGACAACATTTCTAGAAGGAAGTCGCGTTCCTCGCCCGTGAGAGCCGGGCGCAGCCAGGCCACCTTCATTGTATCGCGGTCCGACAAAACTGTATAGGCATTACCCGCCAGCCCTGCCGGCGCCACCAGCGGTCTTAAACGTGGCGCGTGCCATAAACCGAGAAGCTGCTGGCGACCTGCGGGTCGATTTCGTACGGATAGCGCTCAAACACCCGTTCATTCACTTCGATGCCCAGTCCCGGACCGCTGGGCACGGCAATGCTGCCGTTCTCAATCCGCTCGTTCGAAAACAGCGGCTCCGTCGCCAGCTCGTCCCGCAGCGGCTGCACCGCCCGCGCGTCATACTCAAAATGGCCTACGTTGGGAATCGCCGCCGCGGCATGGAAATTAGCCGCCATGCCAATCGCCGTCAGCCCGCCACAATGCGGCACAACCTTAAGCTGGAACGCCTGCGCCAGCGCCGCAATCTTCATCATCTCCGTGATGCCGCCGCAAATCGCAGCGTCGGGCGTCAGCACGCGCGCCCCACCGCGCTGGATCAGGTCACGAAAATCGTTAACCGTATACGCATGTTCGCCATATGCCAGCGGCACTGGCGAATGCACCGCCACCCGCGCCATTTCGTCCAGGCTCGTATCGTCGATCGGCTCCTCAAAATAGACCGCGCCGATTTCGCCCAAGACCTGCGCCACCTGGATCGCCGAATCGGGATAATAGTTATACTTGCCGTCTACCAGGATCTCCACCTCGTCCGGCAGCATCGCCCGCATCTCACGCAAATACGTCGTGTCCCACGCCAGGTCTCGCCCCGTACGCAGCTTTGCCGCCCTTACCCCACGCGACGTCAGCCGTTCGATGCGCTCCATGTGCCGCTCATAAGGCTCATAAAAGGCCGGCTTCGTCGCCGCATACAGCGGCAGGCGCTCGTGGTGCTGCCCCAGCAGCGCGGCGATCGGCTTGTTCAACACCTTGCCGCGAATATCCCACAGCGCAATATCGATTGCCGACAGGCACTGGATCACCAGCTCGCGCGCACCCAGGGGATGGTAAACATGAGTGCGCAGCCGCTGCATCAGCGCCTCCAGCGGTAAAGGGTCCTGCCCGATCAGCAGCCAGCGCAGCTTTTCGTCAAACAACGCCTTGACCGTCATGGGATGGCTGTGCCCATAACAATCGCTGGCCTCGCCCCACCCGATTACCCCCTCGTCCGTCGTCAACTTCAACACGGCGAAGAAACGCCGCCGCGGTGGTTTGTCCGAGATGCCATAGGAGAGCGGGATGATTTCAACGTCGGTGATTTTCACGATCTTCTTTCCTTTATCGATGCCATTGAATTCAAGGAGACCAGACAGAATTCAGAAACCTATCTGCTCTGTCGTTTGTTACTTTCACGGCGCAGCAATCGCCGGGCACAATTCCAGAACTTGAGGTCCATAACTGCGCAGCGCCAGCCGACGCCCGGCTTGCTGCGCGCGCAAGATCAGCTCCCGCTCATTCAGGGCCGTAACCTGCCCGTCCTGCAGTACAACGCGGCCCCCCACCAGCACCGTGTCTACCACCTGCGGGCTCGACGAAAAGGCCAGCGTGCTCACGGGATTGTAATAAGGCGCCGAAATCGGCTGGTAGAAATCGGCGATCAGCACGTCCGCCCGCTTCCCCACCTCCAACGAGCCAATTTCATGTGCCATGCCGATCGCCCGCGCGCCGTCAATCGTCGCCATGCGCAGCGCGTCTCGGCTGGACATCACCCCTGGATTCTGCGTAGCCGCCCGCTGCAGCAGCACACCCATCTTCAGCGCCTCGAGCATGTTCTGGCTGTTATTGCTGGATGCCCCGTCCACGCCCAGGCTCACGATCACCCCTTCCTCCAGCAGCCGCGCCACCGGCGCCACGCCGTTGCCCAGATACATATTGCTCACCGGGTTGTACGACACGCGCACGTCGTTGCGTGCAAAGCGCCGGATGCCGTCTTCGATCAGGTGCACACAATGCACCGCCAGGAAATTCGACGCCAGGAACCCGAGGCCCTCCAGCCACTCGATGGCCCGCAGCCCGTGCCGCGCGCCGATAATCTCGTCGTCGCGCGCCGTCTCACAGGTGTGCATGGTGATGATGCAATTGTGCGCCCGCGCAAATTCCTGGAAAACGGCAAACGTCTCCGGCTCCACGCAGCGCATATTCGGCGGCGCCAGGCAGAACGTCACCCGGCCCTCCCCCCGGTCGCGGCACGCCCGCACCAGCCGCGCGCAATCCTGCAGCGCCTCGTCCAGCGGTTCCAGCAGGTCCGCATAATATGCCGTCACCGGATACCCATCATTATCCCCAATATCGGCCACACTGCGCCCCAGCAGCGCCCGCACCCCGCTGTCCACCAGCGCCTCCAGCACCGCATCACCCATCTCGTGGCGCGGGTTGGGATACATATACTCCACCAGCGTTGTCGTGCCGCTGCGGATCGCTTCCATGCAGCCCACCATCGCCGACAGGTAGAAATCATCCGGCTACATCTGCAAAATGCCCGGGGTAGTCACCACCTTCAGCCATTCATGAACGTGGATGCCTTCGCCGAGCCCCTTCATAAACGTCTGGAACAGATGCGTGTGCGTGTTCACCAGGCCCTGAAAGATGCACTTTCCGCTGGCGTTGATGACGTTCGACGCTTCGTAACGGTGAGCTATCTCTGCCGTGGGCCCCACCGCCACCAGCCTGCCATCGCGGATCGCCAGCGCCCCGTCCGGATATTCCCGATCCGCCTCGTCCACTGTAACCAGGTAGCCGCCCAGAATCAGCGTATCGACGGTTTCCATCTTCTCTTGTGCTTGCAAGGTTTGCTCCGGCAAAATCTAACTCCTATGAATTTTGGGGCGGCACGCACGTGCCGCCCCAAAAACCAAACTGCTGCGGATTCTGCCCCGTAAAATCAGGCGCCGGCAAAGCGGTCCGTTTCAGATTCGGCCCAAAAGACCACCTTGCGCCGCACCCAGGAGATTGTTGCATTCAGGATGATGCCGATCGCGCCCAGGACGATGAGCAGGGCAAATACCGCCGCCGTGTCCAGTCGCGCGTTGGCAAAGGTCAGCATGTAACCCAGCCCGCCCGTCGCCCCCACAAACTCGCCTACGATGGCGCCGATCACGCTCAACACAATGCCGATCTCCAGCCCGGCGAAAATGTAGGGCAGCGCGTTGGGAAAGCGCACGAATCGGAATATCTGCCAGCGTGAAGCTACCAGCGAGCGCATCAGCTCGATCTGATCCTGGTCCACGCTGCGCAGCCCGGCAATCGTATTCACGAGAATGGGGAAAAAGGCGATGACCACCGTCATCGCAATCTTCGACTCGATGCCAAAGCCAAACCAGATCACCATCAGTGGCGCCACCGCCACTTTCGGCACGCTCTGGAAAGCCACGATATACGGATACACCAGCCGGTGCAGCGTCGGCGAGACGGCAATCATCGTGCCCACGCTGATGCCGACGACGGCGGCGATCACAAAGCCCAGCAGCACCTCATACACCGTCACGCCCAGGTGCCGGTATATCGTGCCCGTCTCAAACATCTGCACCATGCTGGCGACAATCGCCGAAGGCCGCGGCAAGATCAAATGCGAAACGTTCAGCGCCCGCACCAGCCCTTCCCATAGGCCAAGGACGAGAAGAAGGGAAATGATCACCTGCAGGACGCTCTGCAGCCGCTGCCGCCTGCTCTGGCTGAATATCTCCGGCTTTGTCACCTCGTCCAACCCGCGACTCTGCTTGTCACCGAGAATATCCACCTTAGCCATCACATTGCCCTTCTATTCTCATCCAACCCCGACACCCAGCCCGTCACACCGAACGGACTCGCCGCACCCCGTCACGCCGAGCGGGCCTCATGTCTGTATGGGCGACTTCGGAGCGAAGCATCTCTCAGGCCTTACTGCTCAAACCCCTCAGCCGCCAGCGCCTCCACCTCCGCCGCGTCAAAATCATTCGCCTCGTCAATGAACTCATTCGTATATACTTCCTGCGCGCTCATCGCCTCCTCAAGCACGCCCGCGTCAAGCATGAAGTCAAGCTGAATCTGCCATCCGGCGGGGTCGTTCCAGCCCCAGCGCGTATCCTCGCGCCCTTCCACCGTCATATCCATTAGCTGCGTATTCAGCCGGTGTACCTCTGCCTGCAGCGCTGCTTCCTCGTCGCCGGACGGCCTGCTTTCCGGGAACGCAGCCCAATAAGCGCGCACCGCCGCTTCCGGATTGGCAAACGCATAGACCGCGGCCCTGGCCATCGAGCGGGCCACCCTGGCGACAACTTCCGGATTCTGCTCGATATATTCGCGCGTGGCGACCACGACGTGCCCCGGAGCCTGCAGGAGCGGCTCCCACACAAAATAGCGGAACTCGAACCCTTCCACTTCAAGGCTGGCGAAGAACCCACTCCAATAAGCCAGCGCGTCCACATTATTGCTGCGCAGCGCCTGTCCGGCCTCGGCCGGGTTGAAGCCCGTGGGTACCATCGTCATTTCGGTGTCCGCATCAATCCCCGCCTGCCCGGCCAGCGCGCGCACATGGTCTACGTGCGAGCTGGCGGCGGCAGGCACGCCAATCGTCGCGCCCACAAGGTCGGTGATATCTTCATATTCGGAATCGGCAGGCACGCCAATGCGCGCGTTCGAGCGCGTCACCGGTACGTAGAAGCTCACCAGGTCCACGCCCTCCTGCCGTCCCAACGGCAGAACGTCCGTGGCAATCTGAATGATATCCGCCTCGCCCGCAATCAACAGCTGCAGCGCCTGGTTGGAACCACCGGCCGGAATCAGTGTGACGTCGAGACCTTCTTCCTCATACCAGCCCAGCGCCAACGGAATGTACTGCCCCGGATGATCCACGCCGATGACGCTGCCGCCATGCGCAATCGTCACCTGCACCGGCTCTTCAGCTGCCGGTTCCTCGTCCGCCGGCTCTTCAGTCGCCGGCTCTTCGTCCGAGGGCTCCTCAGTTGCCGGCACTTCCGCTGGTTCCTCAACGGCCGGCTCCTCTGGCGCCCCTGTCGGTTCCGCCTGCTGACAGCCTGCCATCAGCAGAGCAACGACGATAAGAACCAACCACACTCGTTTTACTGCGCGCACAACTTTCCTCCCTTCCTATCTTAACGGAGCCTACTGAACAATTAACCGCCTAGACGCGCGCCCTGTTGGGCGCCCACCCTGATGCGCCATACCCTGGCTGGCGTCATCTGAGATACCAATCTGGTTGTTCTGTTCTCATTCAGAGGAGCATATTGACGTCAGGCTTCCGTAACGGAGTCGTCGCTTCTGTACAGAGCGGACAGCCTTCCGAATATCTGTCTGCTCTCCAAAAATGGACTGGATAATTTGACGCGACTATCATATTATATTATAAGTTGAGTGCCCACGCAAGCTTCGACCACTGCTTTGAGGAGCAATTGATGATCTCGCTAAAGGAAATCGACAAGATTTACAGGAGCAGTCGGGGGGACGAGACGGTCGCCTTAAAAGGCATTTCTTTCGACGTAGAAGAAGGGGAATTTATCACCATCGTCGGTCCCTCCGGCTGCGGCAAGACCACCTTGCTCAAGATAATCGGCGGATTGATTCCCAAGACCGCTGGCAAAATTTACCTGGACGGCAGCGAGATCGCCGGCCCCAATCCCAAAATCGGCCTCATCTTTCAATCGCCTGTGCTGCTTCCCTGGCGCACTATCTACGAAAATATCATGCTGCCCGTCGACGTGCGCAAGGCGCCGCGCAAAGAGCACGACCGCTGGGCCAGAGAGCTGCTGGAGCTTGTGGGGCTGACAGGCTTTGAGAACTATTATCCCTCTGAGCTGTCGGGCGGGATGCAGCAGCGCGCCGCCCTCTGCCGCGCCATGATCAACAATCCCAGCATCTTGCTCATGGACGAGCCGTTT
>Ga0123330_1004909_pt1 | contig 10108 bp, 10 predicted proteins | sample BioC13SIPDNA_2_FD_89704 | JGI IMG/M metagenome (GOLD analysis project Ga0123330, IMG submission 89704) | Anaerobic biogas reactor microbial communites from Washington, USA - Biogas_R2_A C13 SIP DNA | ecosystem: Engineered > Bioreactor > Anaerobic > Unclassified | place: Washington, USA... | reverse complement strand
TTCTGGGAGATTACGGCTTTCTGCTCGTACGCGCTGATTTCCTTCTATAACGACGACCCGAAGGCGGTCAGCGCCGGCGTCAAGGCGCTGATCATGACGCAGTTTGGCGGCGTCGGGCTGATGGTCCTGGCGCTGGTGGCCTACGGCTACCTGGGCAGCTACGACATCAACACCTTCATCGCGCAGGCCCACACGCTGCCCGCCGGGCTGCTGGGCGCGGTCGCCTTTGCCTCGCTGGCGGCGGCGGCGGCCAAGTCGGCCCAGGTCCCCTTCCAGACGTGGCTGCCCGACGCGATGGAAGCGCCGACGCCCATCTCCGCGCTCATTCACGCGGCGACGATGGTCAACGCCGGCGTCTATCTGCTGGCCCGCCTCTACCCCGCCTTTGCAGACGTGCCGGGCTGGACGGCGGCGGTCGTAACCGTCGGCCTGCTTTCGGCGCTGCTGGCGGCGATCATGGCCCTGGTGGCGACCGACCTGAAGCGCGTGCTCGCCTATTCGACGGTCAGCCAGCTCGGCTACATGGTCTACGCGGTGGGCGTCGGCGGCGTCTTCGCCAGCCAGTTCCACCTGCTCAGCCACTCCGTCTTTAAGGCGCTGCTCTTCCTCAGCGCCGGCGCGATCATCCACGCCGTAGGCACGCGCGACATGCGCCAGATGGGCGGGCTGGGCCGCAAGATGCCCATCGTCCGCGCCGTCTTTGTGATTGGCGCGCTGGCCCTCGTCGGGCTGCCGCCGGCCAACGGCTTTTTCAGCAAGGAGCTGGTGCTGGAAGAGGGTCTGGCCCACGGGCCCGCCTGGGCCTACGCCGGCATGTTGCTCGGCGCCGGCCTGACCGCGCTCTACACCATCCGCATGGTCGCTATGGTCTTCCACGGCGAGAGCCGCGTGACGAAGCACGTCCACGACGCGCTGCCGCTGATGTCGGCGCCGCTGGGGCTGCTGGCGCTGGGCACGCTGACGACCTGGCTGCTTGCCGGGCCGTTCTCGGGGCTGCTCGCCCGCACGCTGCCCTTCCACACGCTGGAAGAGACGACGACCTGGCACCTCGTCGAAGAGATTTTCACCGCCCCGGCGACGTGGCTGGCGCTGCTGGTCATCGCCGTAGGGCTGGCGCTCTGGTTCCTGCGCGCCCGGCTGGACGGGCTGCGGCAGGCGCTGCAGCCACTGTCCGGCCTCGCCGCGAACAGCTTCGGCTTTGAGGCGCTCAACCGGCAGATAAGCCACGGCGTGCGCGGCGCAGCCGGGGCGCTCAGCCGCACCCAAACGGGCCAGCTCAACTGGAACGTCGCCGCCATTGTCGGGGCGCTGGCGCTCGTGCTGGCTATCCTGGTCTGGAGAGCTGGATAATGGAGCTTACCCCTTTATTCTGGTTAATTGCTCTGCCGCTGGCGGCGACGCCGCTGGTCTACTTGGGCGGCCACCTCGCGCGGCTCGTGGCAAGCGGCGCTGACCGCCGGGGCGAGTACGCCCGTATCGTGGCTCTCGCCGTTCTCCTGGCCTGCTGGCTGCCCTTTGCCCTGGCGGCGCAGGCCCTGACGCGCGGCGAGACGTTCACGCTGGCCTGGGGCCAGCTCTCGCTGCGCCTCGACGGCGTGGGGCTGCTGCTGGCGGCGGTTTCCCTGGCGCTGGGCACGCTGGTCGTGCTCTATTCCGGCCCCTATCTGACTGGCGAGCGCGGGCAGGAGAAGTTCTACGCCATGGTCGTGGCGATGGTCGGGGTGATGATTGGCCTCGGCTGCGCCACCGACCTGTTCAACCTGTGGCTCTGGTTCGAGGCGATGGCCGTCACCTCCTACCTGCTGGTCGCCTTCTACCGCGAGCAGGCAGCGTCGCTGGAGGCGGGCGTCAAGTACCTCGTGCAGAGCGCGGTCGGCTCGATCCTCGTCCTGCTGGGCATCGGCCTGGTGCTGGCGAACACCGGCAGCGTCGAGCTGCAGCAGGTGCGTGAGGCGGTCGTCGCGGGCGGCGCGCTGGCGCCCTGGACGCTGGCTGCGGGCGCGCTCTTCCTGATTGGCTTCGGCGTCAAAGTCGCGCTCGTCCCGCTGCATACCTGGCTGCCCGACGCCCACTCGCAGGCGCCGAGCGGCATCAGCGCCATGCTTTCCGGCGTGGTCATCGAGGCCGGCCTCGTGGCGCTGCTGCGCGCGCTGGGGCCGCTGGTCGCCGTCGCCGGCTCCGCCGAAACGTGGGGCATCCTGCTTGCCGCCTTTGGCGCCGCGAACATGCTCATCGGCAACCTGATGGCCCTGCGCCAGAAGCAGGTGAAGCGGATGCTGGCCTATTCCAGCCTCGTGCACATGGGCTACATGCTCACCGGCGTCGCCGTGGCGCTGCTGGCGGGCGAGGCAGCCGGGGCGGCGGGCGGCCTGTTCCACCTGCTCGTCCACGGGCTGATGAAGGGGCTGGCCTTCCTGGCGGCAGGCGCGCTGCTCTACGTGCTGCACATTTCGCTGGGCGACCACCACCCGCTGACCATCGACGATCTGGCCGGGGCAGCGCGGCGCTACCCGCTGCCGGCGCTGGCTCTGAGCATCGCCCTGCTCAGTCTGGGCGGGCTGCCGCCGCTGGCCGGCTTCATGTCCAAGCTGCAGATCTTCGTCGCCGGCATCCAGGCGCACAACGGCTGGATCGCCGGGCTGGTCATCTTCGCCGGCCTGAACAGCGTGCTCTCGCTTGCCTACTACGCGCCCGTCATCAATGCCATGTACCGGCAGCAGCCGGCCGACATCGTCGCGGCGGGCCGGCCGGTGCCCCTGGCTATGAACCTATCGCTCGCGGTGCTGGCCCTGCCGGTGGTCGCCATCGGCTTCTGGCCCGCGCTGACGAGCTGGCTGACCGAACCTGCCGGAGCGGCGCTGCTCGCCGTATTTGGAGGCTGAGGACGTGGAACTTTTGCTGACACCCCCTGTTGCCTTTCTGATTTTCATGGCGCTCGTCGGGCTGCTCTACGGCGCCGGGCGCCTGCTCGCCGGGCCGACGACCGAATCGGCCCTGAAGCGCAGCACCTATTCCAGCGGCGAAGCGCCCCCGGAGGAGATGGCGGTGCCGGGCTACCGGCCCTTCTTCGTCGTCGCCCTCTTCTTTGCCATTCTGCACCTCGGCGTGCTGGTGCTCGCCACGGGCGGCCTCACCGCGGTGACGAGCGGCGGAACTGTCGTCTTTCTGGTGGGCCTGATGCTGGCCCTGCTGGCTCTGGTGTTGGGGTAGGGTGGCTATGTAGCGGCGCGTCTATCGGTACGGGCGGGTTTCAACCCCGCCCCTACAAGCCGCCGCAAGGAATGGGACTGGAATGACAACATTACAAGAACGCTGGCAGTCGGTTATGGACGAGGTCCGTACCTGGGCGCGCACGAACTCGCCCTGGGTCATCCACTTTAACAGCGGCTCGTGCAACGGCTGCGACATCGAGATTCTGGCGACGATCACGCCGCGCTACGACCTGGAGCGCTTCGGCGTCAAGCTGCAGGGCAGCCCGCGCCACGCCGACGTGCTGCTGTGCACCGGCCCGGTGACGCGGCAGGCGCGCGAGCGGCTGATCCGCATCTACGAGCAGATGCCAGAGCCGCGCTTCGTCGTCGCCGTGGGCTCGTGCGCGCTCTCCGGCGGCGCTTTCCAGGGCGGCTACAACATCATGGGCGGCGTCGATCAGGTGATTCCGGTCGATGCCTATATCCCCGGCTGCCCGCCCCGGCCGGAAGCCATTATCGACGGCGTGGTCAAGCTCCTGCAGAGCTTGCAGCCGGCCCTAGAGGACTAACCTATGGATACGACGGAAGCTCTGGCCCTGGCGAAAGAAGTCGCCGGCGCCTGGACATGGGAAACTGAGCTTGTCGAGCCGGAAGAGAACCGGCTGGACATCCACCTGAAGAACGCGGGCGACCTCGCGGCGGCGGCGACGGAGATACAGGCCAACCGCCTCGGCTATCTCGCCGCAATCACCGGCATCGACCTCGGCGCGGAGGCGGGCGAGCTGGAGGCGCTCTACCACTTCTGCCAGGCCGGCGCGGTGATCACGCTGCGCATTCGCCTGCCGAGGGAGAACCCGGTTGTGGCGACGCTGACCGGCATCATCCCCGGCGCGGAGCCGTTCGAGCGGGAGCTGAGCGAGATGTTCGGCGTTACGGTCGAGGGGCTGCGCGCGCCCAACCACCTCTACCTGCCCGAAGATTGGCCGGACGAGGTTTTCCCGCAGCGCAAGGATTTTGACCCGGCTGTGCTCGACGGCGAAGCGGAGAGGAGTGTGTAACCATGACGACGAATACGACGAGCGAACGCTTTACTGTGCCCATCGGGCCGCAGCACCCGGCGCTGAAAGAGCCGGGCGCCTTCCGCTTCAACGTGGACGGCGAGATCGTCACCAGTGCGACGGTGCGCCTGGGCTATGCCCATCGCGGCATCGAGAAGCTGGCCGAGAACCAGAACTGGGTGCAGAACATCTACCTCTTCGAGCGCACCTGCGGCATCTGCTCGCATACCCACGCCACGACCTACTGCCTGGGCGTGGAAAAACTCGCCGGGGTCGAGGTCTCGCCGCGCGTGAGCGCCATCCGCACCCTGGTCGCCGAGCTGGAGCGCATCCACAGCCACCTGCTCTGGCTGGGCGTCTCGGCCCACGAAGCGGGCTTCGACACCCTGTTCATGTTCGGCTGGCGCGACCGCGAGACGGTGATGGACCTGTTGGAGATGATTTCGGGCAACCGGGTGAACTACTCGGTCAACATCCTCGGCGGCGTGAAGGTTGACGTGACGCCGGAGATAGTCGAGCAGATTCTCGCCGGCGTGGATCTGCTGGAGGAGCGCACGAAACATTATCTGGACGTCGTCTCTACCGACGCGGGCTTCCTGCAGCGGACGCGCGGCGTGGGCGTGATGACGCGGGAGCAGGCCGAGGCGCTTGGCGCGGTCGGACCGACCGCCCGCGCGTCCGGCGTGGCCCGTGACCTGCGCGTGGACGCGCCCTACCTCTCCTACAGCGACTTCCCGGTGCAGATGATCCTCGACGACCGCGGCGACCTGGAAGCCCGCTTCGTCGTCCGCCTGCGCGAGCTGTTCGAGAGCTACCGGCTGCTCCGCGAGCTGGTCACCCACATGCCGGAGGGCGAGCTGGCGACGCGCATGCCGCGCCGGATCAAGGCCGGCGAGACGGTCAGCCGGCTGGAAGCGCCGCGCGGCGACGTCTTCTACTTCATCCAGAGCAACGGCAGCGACAAGCCGGCGCGGGTCCACGTGCGCACGCCTACCGTCTGCAACATGACCTCGGTGGTCAAGCTGGCGCTCGGCCACCAGCTTGCCGACGTGCCGCTGATTCTGGCGGGCATCGACCCCTGCTTCTCGTGCAACGACCGGTAAGGTTTCCGGCGAGAAGAGATAGAGAGAGCTTATGAACACTGTAACGACAATCGCGGCCCTGTTGCTCTTCCCCAGCGGGCTGATTCTGCTGCTCTCCGGGCTGGCCTTCGAGTGGGCCGACCGCAAGCTGCTGGCCCAATACCAGAACCGGCTCGGCCCGCGCTGGTTCCAGCCGCTGGCCGACGTGGTCAAGCTGCTGGCCAAGGAAGAGGTGGTGCCGGAGGGGGTCAACCGGACCCTTTTCATCGCCCTGCCCATTGCCGGGCTGGCGGGCGCGCTGACGGCGGCGCTCTACACGCCGCTCTTCGGCCTGCAGCCGGCCTACAGCTTCCGCGGCGACCTGATCGTCACGCTCTACCTGCTCAGCCTGCTGACGCTGTGCATGGGGCTGGCGGGCTCGAACACGCTGGACCGCTTTTCGCTGGTCGGGGCGACGCGCACGCTGACCCAACTCTTCTCCTACGAAGCGCCCTTCATGCTGGCGCTGCTCGGGCCGGCGGTCGCCGCCGGGAGCTGGCAGATCAGCGAGATCGCTGACTACAGCAGCGCGGGCCGCTACCTGCTGCTGACCCAGCCACTGGGTTTCCTCGTGGCTATCGTCGGCCTGATGGGCAAGCTGGAGCTGCCCCCGTTCGACGCGCCGGAAGCGGAGACGGAAATCGTCGCCGGCGCGCTGACCGAGTATAGCGGGCGCGGGCTGGCCCTCTTCCGCCTGGGCAAGGGCGTGGAGCTGGTCGTGGGCCTGACGCTGGTCGCCGCGTTCTACATGGGCGGCGTCGCCAACCCGCTGCTCTGGCTGGTGAAGACGCTCATCCTGCTGCTCGTCATGGTCGCCCTGCAGGCGCTGTTCACCCGCCTGCGCATCGACCAGACGGTGGGCCTCTGGTGGCGCTACGGGGCGCTGCTGGTGCTCGTGCAGTGGCTGATTATGGTTCTCGTCGGATTGCTGTAGGGAAAGACGGGTAGGGGCAGGTTTCAAACCTACCCCTACAGATACCCACCCAACGAATAAGGAAGTGAGAATGAAGCCAGGCACCATGCTCAAAGACATCGCCAGATCGCTGGTTCGCAAGCCGGTCACCGAGCGCTATCCTTTTGAACGCCGGCCGGCGCCCGACCGGCTGCGGGGCCAGCTTATCTGGAACCCGGACCCCTGTACCGGCTGCGGCCTCTGCGCGCTCGACTGCCCTGCCGACGCCATCGAGGTGCTGGTCATCGACAAGAAGGCGAAAATCTTTGAGATCACCTATCACCTGGACCGCTGCACCTTCTGCGGGCAGTGTGTCGAGAGCTGCCGGCAGGGCTGCCTGGAGATGCAGGACGACCAGTGGGAACTGGCCGCCCTGGACCGCGGCGGCTTTCTGATTATGCGCCGGAAGGATGGCGCCGCGCCGGCAAAGCAGGACAGCCCGCCGGCCAACGGCGACGAACAGGCCGCCTGACCATCCCCTGATAGTCAACCGGCAGGTCTTCGGGCCTGCCGGCCTTCCCCTATGCCAGACGTGACAGGTCTCCGCGACCTGTCACTTCTCGTTTCGGCTGCAGGCTCAGCGCAGGTCGAGTTTCAGCGCGGGGCGCACGCCGTAGCTGGTGCGGTTGACGCGGCAGTAGCTGCGGATGCTGGCGCGGGTGCCGATGAACGCCGCACGGTCAGGACTGCCGGGCTGGGTCCGCAGCCACCACCACGAACAGCCCTGCCGCTCGCCGTCTTCGACCAGATAGTTCTCTTCCACGCTCTTGTCGTACACGTAGAGATGGCAGCCATCGGCCTTTCTGACTCTGGCGTATTCGGTGCCGACGGCGCGGCGAAAATCCTTGCCGAGCGTCCCGGTCGCGTTCTCGATTTCGGCGATGCTGGGCAGGAAGACCCTGTCCTCGGTGTCCGGGCTGCCCTCGCCGTTGTCGGCGCAGCGGGTCGTCCCGATGATTTCCTTCTCGGCGGCGTTGAACGCGGCGTCATAAAACGTCTCGTTCAGCCACCGGCGCAAATCGCAGTCTCGCCAGGTGATCGCCACAAACGCCGCGTGGTAGCGCCTGCAGTCCAGAATGTGCTCGCTCAGGATGAATAGCTCGTCGCCGCTGTTCTGCAGCACACGCCACCTGACCGGCGTCTGTTCTGCGCCGCCCGCCGTCTGCGGATAGCGGCCGAAGGTGATGATTTCGCCGGGCTGGGCGTGGCGGAAATGCGCGAGATGAGGATGATCGTCGCCCATCAGCCCGCTTCCTGATCCAGCGTTTGGGCTAGGGCCTGCCGGAGCGCCGCCCGGCTCTGTTCCACCGTTTGCCCCGCCGTATCGATGACGATCTGCGCGCTGTCCCAGGGCTCGTACTCGCGATTGGTTACCTGCTCCCAGCTCGGCAGGGTGTGGCCGGGGATGTCGGCCGCCCGCGTCTCCACCCGCCGGCGGTGCTCTGCCTCGTCGGAACAGATGACCTCGATTTCCACGTAGGGCACGCCGGCCTGCAGCGCCACGTCGCGCCAGGCGGCGCGCGTCACCGCCAGCGGATTGACCGAATCGGCGACCACGTCCAGCCCCAGCCGCAGGTTGTCCCCGGCGATGCGATAGGCGACCACGTAACCTTCCGGGCCGTTCACGGGGATGCCCGAAGCGCGCAGGGCCTGCTCAATGGTGTCGATGCGCAGGTGGACGGCGCCGCGCTCCCGCGCGAGATGCTGCGAGAGGGCCGTTTTGCCCGTCCCCGGAAGGCCGCCAAAGATGTAGAGCATGACCCTCCCTACTAGAATGTGCGGCTCCACTCCTTCGGCCAGCGCTCGACCACCACCTTCGTCTGCGTGAAGAACTCGACGGCGTGTTTGCCCTGCCCGTGTAGCGTGCCGAAAAAGCTCTCCTTCCAGCCGCTGAACGGGAAAAAGGCCATCGGCGCGGCGACGCCCAGGTTGATGCCCACGTTGCCGACCTCGGCCTCGTAGCGGAACTGGCGGGCCGCCGCGCCGCTGGTGGTGAAAAGGCAGGCCATGTTGCCGTATTGCCCGCTGTTGATGAGCCGGATGGCCTCGTCCACGCTATCCACATGCAGCAGGCCGAGCACGGGGCCGAAGATTTCGGTCGTCGCCACGGCGCTCTCCGGGTGCACGTTCTGCAGGATGGTCGGGCGGACGAAGTTGCCCTGCTCGTAGCCGGGGATGCGGGCGTTGCGGCCGTCCACAAGCAGCTCGGCGCCCTCGCCCGCGCCGCGCGCGATCATCTCCTCGACGTAACCCTTGCTTCGCGGCGTGATGAGCGGGCCCATCTGCACCCCCTCGTCCAGCCCGTAGCCGGTGACGCGCTGGGCCGCCGCGTCGGCGATGGCCTCGGCGAAGGTGTGGCGCGCCTCGCCGACGGTGATGGCGAGGGAGGCGGCGAGACAGCGCTGACCGGCGCAGCCGAACGCGGAGTCGGCGATAATTCGTGTAGCCATTTCCATGTCGGCATCGGGCAGGACGAGGACGGGATTCTTCGCGCCGCCCTGGGCCTGCACGCGCTTGCCATAGGCCGCTCCTTGCGCATAGACATAGCGGGCGACCCTGCTGGAACCCACAAAGCTGATCGCCCGGATGTCGGGGTGGGCCAGCAGCGCGTCCACCGTCTCGCGGGCGCCGTTGACCAGGTTGACGACGCCGGGCGGGAAGCCGGCCTCGTCCAGCAGGGCGAAGACCTTCTGCATGGTCAGCGGCACGCGCTCGCTGGGCTTGACCAGCACGGTGTTGCCGCAGGCCACGGCGTAGGGCATGAACCAGAACGGGATCATGCCGGGGAAGTTGAACGGGGCAATGATGGCGCAGACGCCGAGCGGCTGGCGGATCATCAGCTCGTCGATACCGCGGGCGATGTCTTCCACAAAGTCGCCCATGATCAGCGTGGGGATGCCGGCGGCGGTCTCCACGTTTTCGATGGCCCGCTGCATCTCGCCGCGCGACTCGGCCAGCGTCTTGCCGCACTCCTCGGTAATCGTGCGCGCCAACTCGTCCAGGTTCTCTTCGAGCAGGCGCTTGAGGCGGAAGAGCGGCTGGATGCGCTCTGTGGGCGGCACGCGACGCCAGCCGGGGAAGGCCGCCGCTGCCGCCTGCGCCGCCTCGTCCACCTCCTCGGCCGGGGTGAGCGGCACCTGGGCCAGTCGCTCCTGCGTCGCCGGGTTCACCACGTCGAGATGCTCCGCTGCGCGCGAGGGCCGCCACTGGCCGTTCACGTAATTGAGCAGAGTGCCGTTGTTGTTCATGTTTTCCTCCCAGGGGGATGGGGTTCACACAGAGGTAACTATAGCAGATGGTAGGGGCGGGTTTCAAACCCGCCCGTAGAGGCTATCAGGCGGCGTTGAGCGCTTCGAGGTTCTCGCGAACGACGCGCGTGTTCGGATGATCGGGGCCTGCGCTCTTCTCCATGATGGCGAGGGCGCGCTCGTAGAGGGGGCGGGCGGCGGCGTAGTCGCCCTGGTCGTCGAGCAGGGCGGCGAGCTGATTGCAGAGCCAGGCGCTGTGCGGGTCTTCTGTGCGCTGGAGGGCGGCAGCGGCGGCATGGCGGAGGTGAGGAAGCACTGCGGCGAAAGCAGCGGGCGGCGCGTTATGACCGATACGCTGCACAGCATGACCGATGGCACCTTCTACCGCAATTTGGATAGCATCGTCTATACCAAGCAACTCAACAAAGGCAGCGAGGAGGCGGTGAAGGCGGACCGAGTCTTCGCCAGCCGGTTCCAGGAGGCCGACTTCAGGGAGCCGCTGGAGTGCGTCTTCAGCGTCGAGACTGGGGTCTGCATC
>Ga0123330_1004902_pt1 | contig 10116 bp, 6 predicted proteins | sample BioC13SIPDNA_2_FD_89704 | JGI IMG/M metagenome (GOLD analysis project Ga0123330, IMG submission 89704) | Anaerobic biogas reactor microbial communites from Washington, USA - Biogas_R2_A C13 SIP DNA | ecosystem: Engineered > Bioreactor > Anaerobic > Unclassified | place: Washington, USA... | reverse complement strand
CGTGGCGTATTCGGACACTCCTCCGAAGCCCAGGTACTCGCCCGCCTGCAAATCTCGATCAAGATGCTGGTGCTGCTCGGTCAGGTAGGCGATCGTCTTGTTCACAAAGTTGCCCACCTCGGCAGCGTTGTCGGCGGGGCAGCGGCCGATGTAGACCTCGGCCACCAGATCGGGGTTGGAAGGCGTCCACCCGCCGTCGAAGCAGCCGAAGTAGAAATCACTCGGCATGTTGGCGGAATAGAATTCGGCGGTCACCGGCAGCAGCGGGGCCGGCAGGTCATTGTGATCCCCGCCGATCAGCGCGAAGCGGATGCCGTCGCTCAGGTAGCACTCCCTGATATGGTTGCGGATCGCTTCCGCGGTGGTTCCGGCGGGCAGCGTATGTATCTGCGTGATCGTGCCGTCCAGATTGTGCGCCTCTTGCAGCGGCACAAATGCGCTTTCCAGGGCCGGGGTCGTAACGATTAGCAGATCATAATTTTGCGAGCCGCGCGTGGCCGCATAGCTTGTTACCGCGGCGGGGTTGTCCACTTTCTTGGCCACCTCGCGGGCATCTTCGGTCAACCCGCGGAAAAGCGAATTAGTCCGGCCGGCGGGCGTTGTTCGCACCCTCACCTGCAGTTGCGGGTAATAGTACAGTTCGCCCGTTGCCGGGATGTACTCCGTCGGCTCCAATCGCAGATACAGGATTTCGTATCCGCGGAAGCCGTAAGTCCCGGCCCGTTGAAACCGCTGCGCAGGGAACGGCGTGGCCGCGGCGTAGACCTGCTCGTTGGGTCGCGGAATGTTATCTTCGGTCGGACCAGCCGACAGCGGGAACGGTTTTCCGACCGGCTCGATGCGATAGCCTTTGCCGACCAATACTCTTTCCCCGGAAACTTCAACGCCGGTTACCTCTTCCCCGTAGGGAATAAGTATTCTGGCGCTGCCGACGGGCAGAGCCGGCTGGCCTGGCTGTCCGCCGTTCGGCGCATCCGGCAGGCTGATACGGTCGTACACCACACCGGCGATGTTGACCTGCGACACGGTGGGTGGTGCAAACGTGTAATCGAGAACCAAATCAGCCGCCCCGGCCAGGGGGACCAGGCAGCCCACAACTACCGCCAATCCGATCAAATGTCGGTTTAGCATGCCACTCTCCTTATGCTGTGCCTCATTCAGGAAGAAAAAAGAAATCGGTCAGTGCCTCACACAGTAGGACGTCTGGTTAGCCGCTGTCCTCCTCCCCCAACCCGGCGAGCCTTTTGGTGTGCCGCAGAGCTCGGCGCAATCTCTCCCTCGCTCGCCGACGACTATCCGGCCCGCGGCGCTCCACGAGCGCCGCTTTGAGCGACGCCAACCCAAAAGGCCGGCGGAACAAGAGGCATTATACACTTGAACCCCCCCAACTACGCAATAGTAACTTAAGTGCAGTCGCCACAAACACTTACGCGACCTATCCGCCACGCGCCGGCGTCTTCCGGCGCGGTGTGCGGTCCTTCCGGCATATCGGGCGTTCCACTGCCTGGTCTCGACCTGCTCACGTGTTCCGCGTAGAAATTCGCATGTGTCCGAGGCCGTTACGTGCGGGGTCGTTGTTGGAGAACGAACATGCCGTCTGCTTACGAACAACTGCTCGAGCGCTATAAAGAAGTTCACGCCGTGCGATCCGTAGTACAACTGCTCGAATGCGACCTGCAAACCTTCATGCCGCCACAAGGCGCCGGCTATCGGTCCACCCAGATCGGCGTTGTGGCTGCCGTAGCTCACCAGAAATTGGTCAGCCCTGAACTGGCCGAGCTGCTCCAGCAGGCAGAAGTCCAGAGCGATCGTTCCGATCCGGCAGTCGCGACCAACCTGCGGGAAATTCGCCGCGATCGCGACCGTGCCGCCAAAGTGCCGACGGCGCTGGTTCAGCAGATCGCCAGCGCTACGGCCCTGGCGGTGGAAGCATGGAAAGTCGCACGGGCGCAATCTGATTTCGCGCATCTCGCCCCGCATCTGGAGCATCTGCTGGACCTGGAGCGTCAGGTCGCCGAGCACCTGGGCTGGCAAACCGAACCGTACGACGCCCTGATAGATCAATATGAACCCGATGCCCGGGCCGCCGATATCCAGCAGCTCTTCGAAAGCCTAAAGCGCGAACTCGTGCCGTTGGTATCCGCCATTACCAGCGCCCGCCGCCAACCCAACACGGCGCTTTTGCAAATGCCGGCCCCCATCGAGAAACAAACCGCCTTTAACCACACCGTCGCCGCCGCCATGGGGTTCGATTTCAATGCCGGCCGCATGGACGTCTCCATGCACCCCTTCTGCGCCGGCCTCTGCCCCGGCGATGTGCGTATGACTACACGCTACGAGGAACGTGCCCCGGCGGTCTCGCTTTTTAGTGTAATGCACGAAACCGGCCACGGCCTGTACGAACAGGGCCTGGACCCGGCACATACCGGCACGCCGTTGGGCGATGTTGTTTCCCTCGGCATTCACGAATCCCAGTCGCGGCTCTGGGAAAACATGGTCGGGCGCAGCCGCCCCTTCTGGCAGTACTTCTATCCCAAATTCCAGGCCGAATTCTCCGCCTGGCGCGACGTGTCCCTGGAGGATTGGCTGTTCGCAATCAACGCGGTGCAGCCCTCGTTCATACGTGTGGACGCGGACGAGGTCACCTACGGCTTGCACGTCATGTTGCGCTTCGACCTCGAACGGCAAATGCTATCGGGCAGTCTGGCGGTCAAAGATCTTCCCGAGGCCTGGAATGAGGGGTTGCGGCAACTGCTGGGCATCACGCCGCCCAGCGACGCTGAGGGTTGCCTCCAGGATGTGCACTGGAGCGCCGGTCTTTGGGGATATTTCCCGACGTACACGCTGGGCAACCTTTACGCCGCCCAGTTTTTCGCCGCGGCGAACCAGGCCATTCCCGACCTTGACGAGCGCATCGCCCGCGGCGACTTGCGCACCTTGCTGGATTGGCTACGCGCGAATATTCACCGCCACGGGAAACGCTACCGCGCCCCCGAGCTGGTCGAACTGGTCACCGGCCAGCCCCTCTCTCCCCAGCCCTACATCGAGTATCTCAAGCGCAAGTACCGGTCGCTGTACGGACTATGAACGGCGCTACTCATCGCGCCGGCGCGGGCGTTTGCGATTCTCCACGATCGCCGCCACCCGCCGGATGTGCTCCGGCCCCGTTCCGCAGCAGCCCCCGATAATGTTCGCCCCGGCCTCAATCAGTGTCGGCACTACGGCCGCAAACTCGTCCGGCGGCTGCCGGTACACCGGGCGCCCGTCCTCCAGATCCGGCAGACCCGCGTTCGGCTTGACCCACAGCGGCAGCTTGGTCGCCCCGCGCAGGGCCACGACAGCCGGCAAGACATTCGCCGCGCCCCCGCCGCAGTTGCACCCGACCACCGCCGCGCCGGCTTCTTCCAGCGCTACCGCGCAGTCCTCCGCCGCCGCCCCCATGATCGTCCGCGTACGTTGTGGGCCGGAATCAAAGGACAGGCTGGCAATTACCGGCAGACCGGTGGCTTGGGCCGCCCGCAATGCGACAAGAATTTCGGCCAGCTCCGAGAACGTCTCGAGCACTATCACGTCCACGCCGCCTTCGGCCAGGGCTCGCGCCTGCTCGTCAAAGACGATCGTCAGCTCGGCTTCAGTCGCCTCGTGTACCACCAGAATTTTCCCGCTCGGACCAATTGAGCCGGCTACGAGCGCTTCGCTGCCCTCAACTGCCTGGCGGGCCAGCCGGGCGCCGGCCTGGTTCAGCTCCGCCACCGTCGTTTTGACTCCACGCCGGGCAATGGCGTACCGGTTCGCAGCAAAAGTGTTCGTGGTGATGAATCGCGCCCCGGCCTCCACGTACTCTCGTCCCAGCCTGACTACCACTTCTGGATGTGTCAGGTTGGCCATTTCCGGCAATTCGCCCATCGGTACCCCGCGTTCCCAAAGCTGAGTGGACCACCCGCCATCCGCGACAGTCACTGTATCTTTGAGCACCGACAGGTCCGTCGTCACGTCTTCTCCTCGGCCAAATCGCAGTTGTCTGCCAGAATCCTGCTCAACCGGGCCGCAATGTCCGCCAACTCGCCGGGACCTTCGTACGTTAGCGGGCCGGCATAGGCGACCTTGCGCAGCGCCGCAATAACCGCCGGCCACTCGACACTGCCTTCGCCAAGCGGGCAAAAACCCGCCGCGCCGGGCCGTCGCAAATCATAGTCTTTCACGTGTACGCGCGCCAGTCGCCTTCCCAGCAGCTCGATCCAGTCCTCCGGATACCCGTACGCCAGTACGTTGCCGACGTCCAGATAGGCCGCAACACATGGCGAGTTGACGCGATCAATCAACTCGACCATCTCCAGCGGAGACACCAAAAAACGATTCCAGACATTCTCAATCGCGATCACCACGCCCCGATCTTCGGCCTCAAACCGCAGCGTCAGCAATGCTTCGTATGTCCGGTTCAGCGCGTCCGCGTACGCCACCCGGCGCCGCGGCTCATCAGCCCGCCCGACCACCGCTGGCACGACCAGTATCGCCCCCGCCCGCGCCGCGGCCGCACGATCCAGCATCCGCACGGTCATATCCATGGCTCGCGCCCGCTCGGCCTGCTCCGCGGCCCCGTAATTGACCCGCCAGAAGAAATCAGTAGCCAGGCTGGTGATGCTCACGCCGAGCGACGCGGCTTGATCCGCCAGACTTTGAAACTCGGCCAGAGCCGTATCAAACGAAAGCGGCCCATTTTCGCCGAGCACCAACTCGATTCCGCCAAACCCCGCGCGGGCCACCGCCGCCACCTGCTCCGCCGGCGGCAGATCTTGCGGCAAGCTCCAGGCATTGACGGCAGCAAACAAACTGGTCCCCGGTTCCCTGCTTTTCAGTTTTCTGGTCTCGACCGAGCCTCGTCATGAATCGCCCGGCGCGCTGCGGCGTTCAGAAAGACCTCCAAGGACGACATCGTCGCCTGCGACGCCAGCTTGTTCATGTAATCCATCGCCAGCCTCTGAAACTTCTCCTCCGTCAAAATCTCGCGGATCTCGTCTTGAACGTCCGTGAACGCCGGGTTTCGCGCCGGCGTAATCTTGTTGCAGCGCACCACGTACCAGCCCTGCTGCGTCTCGATCGGCTCGCTGACCTGCCCCTCCTCAAAATCGAATATGAGTTTACTCAGCCCGTCGTAAGGCGGCTGCAACGGCCGCGTGATCTCGCCCCACACCCCGCCGTGGGTCGCATGCACCCCGCGCGAGTATTCGCGCGCCACGTCCTCGAACGGCCGCCCCGCCAGCGCCTCGGCCGCGCTGCGAATGTGCCGCGCGGCTTTCAAGCGGGCCTGCGCCCGGACCGTCTCGAGGGCCCGGTCCCAACTCGCGTCCGGCGGCAGGAATGCGTCGAAGGGGGCCTCGATCATCGCCAGTTCGCGACTCTCTTCAGTGGCGTAGCGGGCGCGATTGAGGCGGTAGTAATTCAGAATCTCGTTTCGCGAGATGCTTACCATCGGCATTAACTGCTCGCGCACGTATTCGTGCGCCACCAGATCCCGTTCCAGGAGCGTGCGGTACTGCTGGGCGGTCAGACCGCCGTCCGCGAGGCGCCGTTCGAAACGTGCCGCGCTACCCCCGAATTCGTGGTCTATCGTCTCGCGATAGCGGCGCTCTACGCCCTCCTCGACAATCTTCTTCTGGTGCTCCTCCAAACCGGCCAGGGCCTTTTTGTGGATGAGCAGCGCTCCGACCGCCTGCTGCGTGCGTGTACGCAGCAGGCTATTGAGGCTGTCCACGAAACCCTCGGGCGTCTGCACCGCGCGCAGCTCGGCGATCCGTTCCCGGAGCGGGTACAGCACCTCCGCCACGGTAATCACGTCATCATTGACCAGCAGCACCTCGGCCTCGATAGCGCCCGGCGCCGGCCGGATCAGCGGGGCCGGCGCCCGCCGCGTCGGGGCAGGCTTGGCCTCAGCCAGCAGTGGAGCGGGAGACGTGGTCGGCGCCACTTCCCCCGCGTCTATTTGCGCGGCCCGTTCGGTGGCCAGTTCCTCCTGCGTCTTGATAACCGGCCGCCCGGCATCCGGCGGCGGACAATTCTGGCGATCGCGGTCGTCATGGCGGCAAGCGAATTGGAGAAAGGCTGCACCTACCGCGCCGATTGTCAAAATGCGCAATTTCCAGGCCATGAGCCGTAATATAGCGGCTCAGGCCGTGAGCCGTAATACGGCGGCTCAGGCCATGGTCCGTAACACAGCACTGCAGAGCAGAGCCGGGGCGTGCCGCCCCGGATTGCCGCCAAAAGCCTCCACATCCGCGCAGTACCCCGCCCCGTCTCTGGCGTCTCCCGATCCGAGCGCGCCTGATCCGAGCCCGAAGCGCAAGCGAGGGCAGCCCGATCCACTGAGCCGAGCGCGCAGCGCCCGCTCGCCCTTCTCACCCTTCACGCCCTTCAAACCCTACAACCCTGCCGCGCCCGCAGCCGCACGCGACGACCAAACTATAAGGTCCTTATGTCAATTATCTGAAAGGGTCTGGCGACGGTTATGGGGCGCACACGCCTGGGATTTTGGCAAAAACGTTATCGGAACCTCAGTGCGTCGCGAAAAATGCAAATGGCGGCCACAGTCCAGCAGTGCTGCATACTGGCGTGTATCGAGCACTCCCCGCAACTGAGCTTGGCGAAGCGCCCAAGTGCTCCCGTCAGATTTCCCGCGCGCGATCAACCGGCGTCGCGGCAAGCAATGCAGAACCCTGCGCAGCCCATCGCCGCCGAATCGCGCCCGCCTTGCCGCGCGACGACCTATGTCCGGTAAAAACCGCGCCTGACGAAAACAACGTGGGAAGCACTGGCTAGCAATGCATTTCCAGGGGGGTCTACTGGGCGGCAAGGGACTCGAACCCCTGACCTTCTCGGTGTAAACGAGACGCTCTAGCCGACTGAGCTAGCCGCCCAGGCCCGGCCGCACCGACGCGCTGCTGGGTCCGTTCATCATAGCCGTTTTGGGACCAGATCGGAACCGCTCATTTTTGTTTTGCAAAGAAACGGAATTCGCGTCGCGGCCGCCGCTTGACTGGAAATCGTCGCTCCTTCGCGCCTAAAACCCCAATGAAGACCGACGCTGTCGTTGACCCTGCTCCATGTGGCAGCCGTAGCGACCGACGCGGCAAGGGGCGAAACGACACGTGGCGGTGCGCTCACCGCGAGTCTAACATGCGCGTTCTCGCGCTGCGAGGATGAAGGAGCCGACCATGCGGTTGATTTGCATATCTGCGTTGCTGTGCTGTGTTGCAGCGGCCAGTGCGGATGCGATCCTGCTGCAGGACAACTATCTCTCCAAGCCCGGCGACGGTTCGTGGATGATGCCGTACGACGGCGTCTCCGCAAATACGTCTGAGCGCAACACGATGGTTACCGCATCGTGGACCGGCGACGATCTGTTCGTGCCTGCCGGGTCCGAGTACCAGGTCAGCCGCATCGACTGGATCGGCCTGGTTCTCAACGGTCCGGGCGGGCAATGGCTCGGGGCGGACGTGGTCATCTACCCCGCCAATCCCGACCACGAGGGCGCCCCGATCGCTCCCGGCACCCTCCCGGTCGCTCAGTTCAGCACTCTACCCATGGACAGCTTCGCCCAGCGAAGCACCGACGGGACGCCCGAGACTCTGCTCGGCATGCCGGTTTATGAAGGCCAGGTGAGCTTCGAGCCGGTGACGCTGCCGGCCGGCCGGTACTTCTACGCCGTTCGCGTCGTCGGCAACGGGCGCGGCCGGCACTACATCGCGACGGCCGGCAACGGGGTGGATTTCGGCGCCGGGCACATGGGCATTACTCAAAGCTCCATGTTCTTCACGCCGGAGTGGACCGATATCTCGACGGTGCTCGACATGCCGAGTAAGCCGAACTACGCGACGGACTTCGCCTACCGGGTGTGGGGCAACGTGATACCCGAGCCGGCCTCGCTGGCGCTTGTCCTGCTTGGCTTGCCGCTGATGCTCCGCCTCCGCCGCTAGGCCAAGACAGCCGCCAAGACGCTTCACAAGCCAACCGCCAAGACGCCAAGAGCGCCAAGATCGGGAAAGAAGGAGGGAGTGGCAGCGGGGGGCTTTTGCGCGCCGCGAAAAGAAAGTTGCGACAAGCAGCAAAGATCAACGTCCGTCGGCCGGTGCAGCTCGTGCTGAAAGCTGAGAGCCGACAGCTGATAGCTGACAGCTCCCCTTCCGCTGGTGCGTGAATCCTTTTGACGCCGGCGGCTCTGTCCTCGCCCGGAGGGCGCACGAGCGATAGCCAGGGGCTTCAGCCCCTGGAAAACCGAGGCCCCACCCCTTCCTCCCGCCCGGCAGGGCGGGCGGACCCTTTCATACCCGCCAGCTTTTCTCCCTACACCCATAGCCGACGGCTGATAGCTGACAGCTTTCCCGCGATTCCGGTTAAAATCCCGGAATGCGACTGCTGCTTACGAATGACGACGGCATACTCGCCCCCGGACTCGCCGCCCTGTATCACGCCCTGGCCGACCTGGGCTCCGTGGACGTCGTCGCCCCCGAAGGCTGCCAATCCGCCTGCGGCCACGGCGTAACCGTGCGCGCCCCGCTCACCGTCAAGCGCGTCCACGTCGACGGCGGCTTCCACGGCTGGAGCGTCGACGGCCGGCCGGCCGATTGCGTGAAACTGGCCCTGCTCGAGCTGCTGGAGCAGCGGCCCGACTTCGTGCTCAGCGGCATCAACGCCGGGGCCAACACCGGCATCAACGTGCTCTACAGCGGCACGGTCGCGGCCGCGATTGAGGCGGCCTTCTTCGGTGTGCCGGCCATGGCCGTCTCGCTACAACTTTCGACGGAGTTGGATTTTCACAAGGCGGCCCGGATCGCCCGCGCGCTGTTCATGCATCTGGCCGAGTCGCCGCCGCCGCCCGGGACGTGCCTGAACGTCAACATACCGGCCCTGGACGCCGGCTGGCCGCAGGGCGTCCGCGTCTGCCCGCAGGGCGTGGTGCTGATGGACGAAGTCTACACCCGCCGGCCCGGGCCGGATGGCCAGTTGGTCTACACATTGGACGGCCGCATGCCGGCCGAGCACGGCTCGGACCACTGCGACCAGGCCGGCATCGCCGAACGCTACGTCACTGTCACGCCGTTGCGGTTCGATCTCACGGATCACGCAGCATTGCAGCGGCTATCAACCTGCCGCTGGCCCGCACTGCCCACAGGCGACGCGTAGCGCGTCGACGGGCGACCATCCCGCGAGCCAGACAATCGCCAGCGGCGTCACAAGCATCCATTGCGCGGTAAAGGATTGCGTGCCCCGTACGCTGTAAAGCATAGCGTGCCCGTAAGCTGTAAAGGATAGCGTGCCCGCCAGACGCCATCGATTTGCGTCGAATGAATCGCCTGTGTCGAATAGTTCGTCTGCAGTGAGTAGCAGAGCCGGCTCGTGCCGAGCCGGAGGGGTGACCAAAGCGCTGCCAATTCCTCAGGTCGCACACCCAGGACGCCTCGGCACACAGGACCGATCGGGCGCGTAGGGCAAGGCAACCGCCAGACGCCATCGACTTGCGTCGAATGATCGCCTGTGTTGAATAGCTCGTCTGCAGTGAGTAGCAGAGCGGCTCGTGTCGAGCCGGAGGGGTGACCAAAGCGCTGCCAATTCCTCAGGTCGCACACCCAAAACGGCTCGGCACATACGACCGATAGGCCGCGTAGGGCAAGGCAACCGCCAGACGCCCTTACAAGGCAACCGCCAAGACGCCAAGAGCGCCAAGATCGCGAAGAAGAGTGGCACCGGATTGGGGTCGGCCGACTCATGCTGAGAGCCGACAACTGAGAGCTGACGCTCTGCTCAATGGGGCCGCGGCCTTTCGGCCGCGGAGACCGCTCGCGTATCTGATCCCGTTCGTCCGCACGCCGTGGCTTCAATGGGGCCGCGGCCTTTCGGCCGCGGAGACGGCGCCGTGGCAGGCGTCGTGACTACGGGAATGCGCTTCAATGGGGCCGCGGCCTTTCGGCCGCGGAGACGGCCGCTTTGGATTCAAGACGACACTTCGACTAGGCTTCAATGGGGCCGCGGCCTTTCGGCCGCGGAGACACATACTGCGTGCTTCATCCACCACAACAGCCTGACGCTTCAATGGGGCCGCGGCCTTTCGGCCGCGGAGACATG
>Ga0123330_1004880_pt1 | contig 10153 bp, 7 predicted proteins | sample BioC13SIPDNA_2_FD_89704 | JGI IMG/M metagenome (GOLD analysis project Ga0123330, IMG submission 89704) | Anaerobic biogas reactor microbial communites from Washington, USA - Biogas_R2_A C13 SIP DNA | ecosystem: Engineered > Bioreactor > Anaerobic > Unclassified | place: Washington, USA... | reverse complement strand
GCGGCAGCGGTCGCCGGGCATGTGTCTGAACCGCACCAAAACCCCGCCTCGCGCGCGCAACAGGGCCGACAAGACTGTAAAATTTGCGCGAAATGGACAGTATGTCAAAAAATAGCATGCCATACCATGCAAATTGCTGCTGCGGTTAACGGTTTTCTTGCAAGGAATGCGCTTTTCTTTGCGCAACCTCCGCGCTCGTTATGGTATAATAGAGACAAGTGTTTTGGACCGCACACCACGGCACGGCTCCGAAAAACGAGGAAGGGGAGTACGGCAACGCATGTCGACATCCATTTCTGAATTTATTACGATGCTGGGCCAGTATCCCGCGCTGATACTGACCGCCATACTCACCATCGCCGTGATCCTGGTCAACGGCTGGACGGACGCGCCGAACGCGATCGCAACCTGCGTCTCCACGCGCGCCATGCGCCCCGAGCCGGCGATCCTCATGGCGGCCGTATTCAACCTCCTGGGCGTCCTGATCATGACGCTCGTCAACAAAAAGGTCGCCGAGACGATCTACAACATGGTCGATTTCGCCGGGGACTCGCACAACGCGCTGATCGCCCTCTGCGCCGCGCTCGTCGCGATCGTGATCTGGGCGACCGCGGCGTGGAAGTTCGGCATCCCGACCAGCGAGAGCCACGCGCTGATCGCGGGGCTTTCCGGCGGGGCGATCGCGCTGCAGGGCGGGCTGGGCGGCATCAACGGCGCGGAGTGGCTGAAGGTGATCTACGGCCTCGGGCTCTCGACGGTGCTCGGCTTCGCGATGGGCTTCGGGGCCTCGCGGCTCGTGGGCTTGCTGTTCCGGCGCGCGGAGCGCAAAAAGGCCAGCGTCGCGTTCCGCAGGGCGCAAATCGGCGGCGCGGCGGCGATGGCGTTCATGCACGGCGCGCAGGACGGCCAGAAGTTCATCAGCGTTTTCTTGCTGGGCATGGCGCTCTCGCGCGGCGAGGTCGGCACGGGCGCGATCGTCATTCCGCTGTGGCTGATGGTGCTCTGCGCGGGAGTGATGGGGCTCGGGACCTCGATCGGCGGCTACCGGATCATCAAATCGGTCGGCATGGACATGGTCAAGCTCGACGTCGCGCAGGGCTTCTCCGCGGACGCGGCGGCGGCGGGCTGCCTTCTGCTCTCCTCCGTGACGGGCATCCCGGTCTCGACCACGCACACGAAGACGACGGCCATCATGGGCGTCGGCGCGGCGAAGCGCCTCAAGAGCGTCAACTGGAGCGTCGTGCGCGAGATGGTGCTGACCTGGGTGCTTACATTTCCGGGCTGCGGCCTGGTGGGTTTCCTGATGGCGAAGCTGTTCATCGCCATATTTTGACAAAGTAGAGGTGCGCTATGGCTAAGAAAAGCGGCTGCAATTACTTCGAGTTCTTTCGCGAGATGACCGACTGCGCGTGCCGCGCGGCGGAGGCGCTGCATACGCTGTTCAGCAACTACCAGGCGGAGCGGCTGCGCGAGGAGACCGAGACCATCCACAAGATCGAGCACGAGGCGGACATCAAGAAGCACAGCATGATGCAGCGGCTGCTGAAGGAGTTCCTGCCGCCGATCGACCGCGAGGACATCATACGCATCGCGCACGTGCTCGACGAGGTCGTCGACATGATCGACGAGGTCGTGATGAGCCTGTACATGAACGACATCCCCGCCTGCCGGCCGGACGTGCTGCCGATCTCCGGCGTGATTGTGAAGCAGTGCGAAGAACTCAAGAAGCTGATGCAGGAGTTTGAAAACTACAAGAAGTCGACGAAGATCATGGAGCACGTCGTCGTCGTCAACACGCTCGAGGAGGAGTGCGACAGGATGTTCCTCGAGGCGGTCCGCACGCTCAAGCGCACGTGCTCCGGCCCGATCGAGCTGATCGCGTGGAAGGAAATCTACAAGAGCCTCGAGGACTGCGCGGACGCCTGCGAGAAGGTCGCCGACGCGGTCGAAGAGGTCGTCATGAAGAACACCTGAGCGAATTCATCCGGCAAAAAGGAGAGGCCTCCGGAATGGGGCTTCCCCCTTTTTGCCGCTTCGGGAGGTTATGTATTGGTCGTGCGTATGCTCTGCACGTTCGTGTGCTCCGACAGGTGGTTGACGATGTCGGTGTAATACGTCTTTCCGGGCAGCTTCAGCGTGTAGATGTTCGTGTAGAGGTTGCCGTTGTCGCGGTTTTCGACGTGGAAGTCGACGTCGAGTATCTGTATGCCCAGCGATTCGAAGTAGGCGTTGATGAAGGTGATCGTCTCGACCCGGTGGATGAACTTGATCTCGAGCTTCTTCATCGTGTTCACGCGGACGATGCGCTGCATGACGACCAGCACGCCGAGCACGAACACGCCGCCGACCAGCGCGATCAGGTAATACCCGTAGCCGATCGCAAGCCCCAGACACGCCGCGTTCCACAATGACGCCGCGGTCGTCAGCCCCGCGATCTTCTTGCGCGCGGTGAAGATCGTGCCCGCGCCCAGAAAGCCCACGCCGGTGATGACCTGCGCGGTCACGCGGCCGAAGCTGTAGGACACGCGGCCGTCGGAGACCTTCGAGATCTCCGCCATGAACGAGGCCTCGATCAGCGCGACGATGCACGCGCCCAGGCACACGAGCACGTGCGTGCGCATGCCGGCGGGCCGGCCCTTGTACTCCCGCTCGACGCCGATGAGCGTGCTGACGGCGATCGCGATGCCGATCCGAAGAAGCGTCGTCTGCCAGTCCAATCCCAAGACCTCCCTTTTCCCTTTAAGGAAATTTTATACGAAAGTTTCGGGAATTGCAACCGGCAAAGCGCATTTTCGGGAAATTTCAGCTCTACGCGAGCCCAAGCAACCTCGCGAGCGCGGCCGTGAACGCGCAGACGGCCATCCCGCAGGCGGTCGGGACCGCGATCGAGAACAGCGTCCACTTCGCGCTGCGCGTCTCCCGGGCGATCGTCAAAACCGTCGTCGAGCACGGCCAGTGCATCAGCGAAAACAACATCGTGTTGAGCGCCGTCAGCCACGTCCAGCCGTTGTTGAGGAGCAGCGCGCGAAGCGACGAGAAGCTGCCCATCTCCGCGAGCGAGCCGGTCGAGAGATATGCCATGATCGCGAGCGGCAGCACGATCTCGTTCGCGGGGAAGCCGAGCACGAATGCCGTCAGGATCGCGCCGTCGAGCCCCAGCGCCTGCGCGAACGGGTCGAGGGCGCGCACGAGCTGGCCGAGCAGCGTGCCGCCCGGGGTCGAGACGTTCGCGAGCAGCCAGATCAGGGCGCCAGCCGGCGCCGCGACCGCCGCCGCGCGGCCGAGCACGTAGAGCGTCCGGTCGAACACCGAGCGCACGATCACCTGCCCGATCTGCGGCCTGCGAAACGGCGGCAATTCCAGCGTGAACGACGAAGGCACGCCGCGCAGAAGCGTTGCGGACAGAAGTCTCGAGACGGCGAACGTCATGAGTATGCCGAGCACGATCAGCAAGGACAGAAGCGCCGCGGAGAGCATCGCGCCGCCGGAGACGAGCCCGACCTCCGCGAGGAAGATCGCGATCAGCGCGATCAGCATCGGGAAGCGGCCGTTGCAGGGCACGAAGCAGTTCGTCAGAATCGCGATCAGCCGTTCGCGCGGGCTGTCGATGATGCGGCAGCCGACGACGCCCGCCGCGTTGCAGCCGAAGCCCAGGCACATCGTCAGGCACTGCTTTCCGCACGCGTGGCATCGCTTGAACTGCCGGTCGAGGTTGAACGCGACGCGCGGCAGATACCCGAGGTCCTCGAGCAGCGTAAACAGCGGGAAGAAGATCGCCATCGGCGGCAGCATCACCGAGATCACCCAGCCGAACACGCGGAATACGCCCTCGGAGAGGAGGCCGTTGAGCCACGCGGAGGCGCCGACGGCCGCGAGCGCGCCGGTCAGCCATTGTTCCGCGCGCCCGAACAGGTCGCCGAGCGCCGCGGAAGGCGCGTTCGCGCCGACGATGGTTACGTAAAAGACGATCGCGAGCAGTGCGAGCATCACGGGGACCCCGGTCAGGCGGCTCGTCAGCAATCTGTCCCAGCGCGTCTGCCTGGAGTCGTCCCCGGCCGCGCGGACGCATCTGCGGGCGATCTCCTCGGCCCGGCGGTAGATCGCGTTTACGATCTCCTCGCGCACGCGCTCGCCGTCCGTCGGCGGCAGAAGCTCGCGTATCGCCGGCAATTCGCCGACAGGGAAGCCGAGCACGCCCGCGAGCCGGGACGCCATCGAATGGTCGCCCTCGAGGAGCCTCAGCGCCGCGAAGCGCGCGTTGACCTCGATGCCCAGCGCCACGAGCGCCCTCTTAAGCGGCTCGGCGGCGCGCTCGATGTCGTCCGGATAGCGCGTCGGCACATGCGCCGTGCGGCCCTCGGCGGCCTCCTTCGCGCGCCGAAGCAGCTCCCGCGTGCCCTTGCCGCTGCGCGCCGTGCAGCCGACGACGGGCACGCCGAGCGCCTCCTCGAGCGCGGCCAGATCGACCTCGATGCGGTGCTTCCTCGCCTCGTCGAGCAGGTTCACGCAGACGACGACGCGATCGGTCACCTCGAGCACCTGAAGCACCAGATTCAGGTTCCGCTCGAGGCAGGTCGCGTCGCAGATCACGGCCACCGCGTCCGCGCCGCCGAACAGTATCGCGTCGCGCGCGGCCTCCTCCTCCGCCGAGTGCGCGATCAGCGAGTACGCGCCGGGCGTGTCGACCAGTAAGTAGCTCTGACCGTCGAACTCGCAGCGACCCCAGGCGCTCCCGACCGTTTTTCCGGGCCAGTTCCCGGTGTGCTGCCGAAGGTTCGTCAGGTTGTTGAACACCGTGCTCTTTCCGACGTTCGGGTTGCCCGCGAGGGCGACGACCAGCTCGTTCGCCCTCGGTTCCGCATCCCGGGATTCACCGCGCTGAAAAGGCCTCATAGCGATCCCTCCGATTCCGTATGCGTGCTGACCAGCGCCGCGTCCTCGATGCGAAGCGCGATGACCGCGCCCCGGATCATGTACGCGCGCGGTTCCCCGGAGGGGGCGGAAAACAGGTATTTCACCCGCGCGCCGCCGGTCAGCCCGATGTCCATCAGTCTCCTCGCGATATTCCGGCTGCCGTCCGGAGAAAGGCCGCGCACCGTGGCGGATTCGCCGGGGCGCAGCTCGTTCAAGGTACGATTCATGTCGATTCCTCCGTTTCGTCGCTGTAGTATCGTATGCCCCGCTGTTTGCCGGGTGCAAATCGTTCGCCGACAGGCATGTTTTGCGGCCGGAACGCACATGATGGGACAGCATGTTATGGAGGGATGTCTATGAAGCCGCGCATTCTGTTGTGCCTTCTCCTCGCCCTGCTCGCGGCGCTCCCGGGCATGGCGCAGACCGAAATCGACCTTTCGACGCCCGCGCCCGCCCCCGAGCAGCACGCCGCGCCCAGGGCGCCGGAGCTGAGCGCCGCGCCGCTTCTTGAGACAGCGCCGATGAAGCTCCCGTGCGCCGCGGCGATCCTCGTGGAGCCTCAGAGCGGGCAGGTCATCTTCGAGCACAACGCCGACGCTCCGCGGACCGTCGCGTCGGTCGTGAAGGTGATGACGATACTGCTCGCGCTCGAGGCCATCGAGGCCGGCCGCGTCGCGCTCGACGACGAAATCACGGTATCGCAGGACGCCGCCGGCATGGGCGGCTCGCAGGTGCTGCTGGATGTGGGCGAGGTGCAGCCGTTCGAGGAATTGCTCAAGAGCATGATCGTCGGAAGCGCGAACGACGCGGCGGTCGCCGTCGCGGAGGCGCTGTACGGCTCGCAGGCGCTGTGCGTCGCGCGCATGAACGAGCGCGCAAAGGAGCTCAACATGGCCGGCACGACGTTTGTCAACTGCACGGGTCTCCCCGCCGACGGGCAGGTGACGACCGCGCGCGACGTCGCGATCATGACGATGCAGATGATCACGCACCCGATGTACTTTGAGTACTCGGGCATCTGGATGGACGAGGTCGACCACGGCGACGGGCGGATCACGCAATTGACGAACACGAACAAGCTGATACGGCTCTACGACGGCTGCGACGGCGGCAAGACCGGCTCGACGAACGAAGCGGGTTACTGCGTAGCCGCAACCGCGAAGCGCGGAGACATGCGGCTCATCGCCGTCGTGCTCGGCGCGGAGAAGGGCTCCGTGCGCTTCGACACGGCGGCGGAGGTGTTCGACTACGGATTTGCGAACTACCGGCTCTACCCGGTCGCGACGCGCGGCACGAAGGTGCGCGGCGAGCTGCCGGTCGTCGGCGGCGACCGGGCGGGCGTGCCGCTCGCGCTCGACGGCGACCTGACGCTGCTCGTCAAGAAGGGCGACGAGCAGGGCATCTCGCTCGTGCCGAGCCTGCCGGAGAGCGTAGAGGCGCCGATACGCTACGGCGAGGTCGTCGGGAGCGTCGACGTCGTCGTCGAGAACCGCGTGATCGCGCGCATACCGGTCGTCGCCACGCACGAGGTCGCCTCGAAGGGCTTCGGAAACGCGCTGCGCAGGATTCTTGAGAACTGGGCGATCGTCGGCTGAGGCCGCGCTTGGCCCGATGGGAGGGTCGGGCAAGAAAATCCCTTTGAAACCGGCGCCGACCCCGCCGGTTTCGCGCGTTCCTCCCTTGCCGGACCGGGAATTCTGTGATACCATATTCTCAGAAACTGCGGGAGGGAAGTCATGCGCTTTACAGAAGAACAGACGCGGGCGCTGGAGGCGCGCGGCACGAATCTGCTTTTGAGCGCGGCGGCGGGCTCGGGAAAGACCGCGGTCCTGATCGAGCGCGTGCTGGGGCTCATACGCGAGGGGGCGGACGTCGACAAAATGCTCGTCGTGACCTTCACGCGCGCCGCCGCCGCCGAGATGCGGATGCGGCTTTCCGACGGGCTCTCCCGGCTCGCGGCCGGGGGCGACGAGCGGTTCCGCGAGCAGATGCTCAAGTTCGACCGCGCCGGCATCTCGACGCTGCACGGCTTCTGCGCCGAGTTCCTGCGCGCGAACTTCGAGGCGGCGGGGATCGACCCGGCGTTCCGCATACTCGACGACGCCGAGGACCGGCATCTGCTCGACGAGGCGGTGGCGGACGCGCTCGAGGAGGCCTACGCGCGCGGCGGGCCGTCGCTCGAGGCGCTCGACCGCGGCCGCGGCCCCGCGCGCGTGCGCGAGCTCTGCGAGGCGCTGTACGCGTTTCTGAACGAGCGGCCCGACCCGGAGGAATGGCTTCGGTGGGCGGGCGACCCCGCGCGGGCGCCGGTCGAGGGCTGGAAGGACGAGCTCTCGCGCGAGGCGCGGCGCGCGATCGACGCGGCGATTTTGAACACCCGGCTCGCGCTCTCAAACGCCGGCTGCCCGGACCACTACGCGCGCGCGCTCGGGATCGACCTCGAGCAACTCGAGGTTCTGCGCGGGCTCGATACCGCGGAGCAACTGCAGGCGGCGCTGACTTCGTTCAAGCAGGCGCGGCCCTCCGGCAGGCTCAAGGATACGGACCCCGCCGCGGTCGAGGAGGTCAAGGCGCTGCGCAAGGCCGCCTCGGACGCCTTGAAGCGCGCGAAGCTCGCGGCGATACCGCTTCGGCAGGGGATCGAGGACGCGCTGAAGCTCTACGACGCCTACCCCGCGCTGATCGAAATCGCACGCGCGATCGGGGAAAAGCACGCGCGCGGCAAGGAGGAGAGGCTGGGGCTCTCATATTCCGACCTCGAGCGGCTCGCGCTCCGGGCGCTCGGCGACCCGAACACCGCCGCGGGCGTGCGCGAGCAGTACGACTACGTGTTCGTCGACGAGTACCAGGACATCTCGGACGTGCAGGAGGCGCTGATCGAGCGCGTGTCGCGGGAGGACAACCTGTTCGTCGTCGGCGACGTCAAGCAGTCGATCTACCGCTTCCGGCTCGCGGAGCCGCGGCTATTTCTCGATAGGTTCCATCGATACCGGCGCAACGACGGCGGGGAGCTGCTGCCGCTGACGAGGAACTTCCGCTCGGCGCACCCGGTGATCGACCTCGTGAACGCGGTGTTCTCGCGCGCGATGCTCGGCGGCGACGCGGAGATCGTCTACGACGAATTGGCGCGGCTGAACCCCGGGCTTCCCGAAAGGGAAGACGCGCCCGCGCCGGAGATCATCCTGCTCGACGAGGGCGCGGGGCAAGAGGACGAACCGGACGAGGAGATCGAGGAGCTCGGCCGCGCGGGTCGCGAGGCGCTCCTGATCGCGAACCGCATCCGGGCGCTGATGGACGAGGATAAGAATCTGCGCTTCCGCGACATCGCGATCCTGACGCGCGCGAAGGCCTCGGCGTTCAACGCGATGGTGCCGGTGCTGCTCGCCGAGGGGATTCCCGCGTACGCGGAGGGGCTCTCCGGCTATTTCGACGCGATGGAGATCGCGTTCGTCGTGAGCGTCCTGAAGCTGATCGACAACTTCCGCAGCGACACCGAGCTGATCGGCGCGCTGCGCTCTCCGATGGCGGGGCTTTCGCTCGAGGAGCTCTCCCGGATACGGCTCCTTTCGCCGGAGGCCGCGTTCTGCGACGCCGCGCGCGCATACGCCGAATCGCAGGCGGACGAGACCGCGGAGAAGCTGCGGGCGTTTTTCCGGATGTACGACCACTGGCGGCTGCGCGCGGGCTCTCTGGCGCTGGGCGAGCTCGTGCGCGCGGTGATCGACGAGAGCGGCTTCTATGCCTACGCCGGGGCGCTCCCCGGCGGCGCGCAGCGGCAGGCGAACCTCGACCGGCTCGTGACGCGCGCGGAGCGGTTCGACCTCGAGGTGTCCGGGTCGCTCTCGCGGTTCCTCGCGCACGCGGAGCACATGCGCGCGCGCGGCGACGGCGACAGCGCGCAGTTGCTCGGCGAGAACGACGACGTCGTCAGGCTTTTGACGATCCACAAGAGCAAGGGGCTCGAGTTCCCGGTCGTGTTCGGCGCGCTGACCGCGCGGCGGTTCCGGGGGGCGCGGTCGGACGAAATGCTGCGCGCGCACCGCGACCTCGGGATCGGCTGCGCGTACGTCGACCCGGAACTCCGCACGCGCCGCGTGCCGCTCTCCTACGCGGCCATCGCCGAGCGCATCCGGCGCGAGGAGGCCGCCGAGGAGCTCAGGCTCCTGTACGTGCTGATGACCCGCGCGCGCGACCGGCTGATTTTGACCGGCAGCGTCAAGGGGGTCGAAAAGGCGTTCGCGCGCGCCAAAGCGTCCGCAAAGCTCCCGTCGACCGCGACGAGCCATTTGCAGATCGTGCTCGGCGCGGTGCTCGCAGAGGACGAAAAGGACCGGCCCGCGGTCGAGATAGCGGTGCGCGCGGCGGGCGAGCTGCGGCCTTCGGGGGGCGCGGACGCGTCCGAAAGCGCGCGCGCTCTGGTCGAGGCGGCGCTTAAGGGCGAATTCGGCGAGCCGGACGGGCGAACGCTCGGCGCGATGGCCTGGCAGTACCCGCACGCCTCGGACACCGAGCGGCCGCTGAAGCTGACCGCTTCCGGGCTGCTGCGCGAGATCGAGGGGCCGCGGGAGCTTCCGGAGCTTTCATTGCGCCCGGAATTCCTGCGCGAGGGCGGCGCTTTGACCGGCGCGGAGCGCGGGAACGCCTACCACCGCGCGCTGGAACTGCTCGCGCTGCAGCCGCTGAGGGGTCTCTCGGGCTCGGAACTCCGCGCGGCGATCAAGGGTCAACTCGACGAACTGCGGCTCTCGAACCGCATGAGCGCCTCCGAGCGACAGGCGGTGCTGCCCGGCGCGATCGCGCGGTTCTTCGAGGGGAGCACCGGGCAGAGAATCCTCGCGAGCGGCACCGTGATGCGCGAGTGGCCGTTCAACGTCGAGATGAAGGTCTCCGAGGCGATCGGCGACGAACGGCACGAGCGTTTCGGCGGCGAGGTCGTGCTCGTGCAGGGCACGGTCGACCTGTGCTTCGCCGAGGACGGGGCGTGGGTTCTGATCGACTACAAGACCGATTCCGCGCGCGACCGCGAGGCGCTCCGGGCGCACTACGAAAAGCAGCTCGGCGTGTACGCGCTGGCGCTGGAGAGGATCACCGGCATGCGCGTGAAGGAGAGAATCCTGTGCCTTCTCGCCGCGGGCGAGGAAATGCTGCTGTAATCGGGAGGATATATGAACATATTGATTGTGGACGGGCAGGGGGGCGGCATCGGGCGGCAGTTGATCGAGGCGCTCCGCGAGCGGCT
>Ga0123330_1004857_pt1 | contig 10189 bp, 11 predicted proteins | sample BioC13SIPDNA_2_FD_89704 | JGI IMG/M metagenome (GOLD analysis project Ga0123330, IMG submission 89704) | Anaerobic biogas reactor microbial communites from Washington, USA - Biogas_R2_A C13 SIP DNA | ecosystem: Engineered > Bioreactor > Anaerobic > Unclassified | place: Washington, USA... | reverse complement strand
CTTGAGGAGGTTCAGAACGTCCGATCTCCCCTCCACTACTATGATGGCGTCGCTGTCGGCGACGTTAGGTCCGGCGGGGAGGCGCTCCTTGCCATAGTTCACTATCTCCTCGGTCTGCACGCTCTGGCGAACGCTCTCGGTGAGGTCGATGCCGGTGGTCTTGGACTGCTTGATAAGCTCGGTGAGCAGTTCCCTCGCCCTCTCGATTATCTTTGACCTCTTGGTGATGCGGACATCCTCTATGCTGAGGATATTGATCTTGGCCTTGCACGGCCCCACCCGGTCGATGGTCTCCAGCGCCGAGGCCAGTATGACGGTCTCCACCTGATCGAGGCTGGAGGGTATGAGGACCTCGCCGTCGGACTTGCCTTGTTTGGAGCTAACCTCGACCTCGATGCGTCCGATGCGGCCGCTCTTCTGCAGGTCCCTGAGGTCCAGCTCGTCGCCCAGGAGCCCTTCGGTCTGGCCGAAGATCGCCCCTACCACGTCCGGCTTCTCCACTATGCCATCAGCCTGCAGTTTGGCCTTGATCATGTATTTGGTAGTGCTAGGATCTATGTTCATTATGGTTACACCTCGTATCACGTTAGAACGATCTTCCTACGACCAGAACACATGTTCTATCCGACACGTTCACCAGGACATTCGCCCGAGTTCCATCGGCGCAAATCTGGTGTTTTAGTTATATCCCTCAATAGGGAGGGAGACTTGATGATGATAGTGAGCATGAAATCAGTCTTGTGAGGAAGTCGTTTCGCCCCGATAGTGAGTATTGATATTAATAAACATTTCTGGTCCGGTTCGAAGATTCAGACCAATGGTATCGAACAAGATAGCAGAAGAACGCCTCACCCTCCCGAGGCCACCTTTATGAACCTGACGGAATCGCCCTCGGTCAGTACCTCGTCCAAGGGAATAGGGGTTCTCCCCCTCAGCACCAGGAAGGCATCAGGGCTCAGGGCGAGCTGTCCAATGATGTCCAGGGGACTGGAGCCCTCCGGGACGTCCATCGCCTGCACCTCTTGGCCTTGAACTATCTTGATCCGCATGCCTAGTCCATACCTCGGATGGATTTCTTCTTTTCGCAACATAAATCAGAGCACCTGCCGACAACCTGACGGCCTTCGGTGCGTCCCCTTCCAGATGCACTATAGTCGCCCCCATTGACAAAATGCTTATATCCATCGCTGGTTTCACCATGAGTGACGCCGAGGTAGTCTAGTCCGGTAAGGCGGTGGTCTCGAAAGAAAGAGATCTCCGAGCGAACCACTGGCGGTCTCCGCCTCGGGAGTTCAAATCTCTCCCTCGGCGCCATTTTTCCCAGTCCCCTCCGATTGGCGTTCCGTTCTCAATCAGGCACCCATTTTATCTTCGTGTCATCGTTACGTAATGACGAAGATCATGACCACTTGTCGCTGCACCGCCATCAAGAACCTCACCGCCGACCTGGTTGGATGGAGCTCCGGGGAGCTGTCAGAGATCGGACTCGGAGAGGAGATGGACATCGATGCGTTCAACCGCTTCGCTGACATATACCGGATAATATTCTATTTGAGACGCGGACTGCCTGTAGCTGGTTACAAGGACCTGGGGGAGGTGCATGACCGCCACCTCTCGGACCGCATGCCCCTCGAGACCTTCGAGGCATTGGGAACGACGGAGGCGGCCCTGATCCTCTTCCAAACCCTTAACGGACGATAGGGGCAGCATCCCGCACTCGGTGCACAGGCTTGTGGGTGCATCAGTCCTTAAAGGCGCTGAACTTGATCACACCCTTCCCCCAGACCGCATCCTGGAAGCGATTAGCGAACTCCTCCATGTCGCGAGGGTAGAACTCTCCGAAATTGTCCTTCACATAGGACTGGGACCTCTCGAAGGCGTCAAAGTCCTTATCCCCTGCCAGAAGGATCTCCAGCTTGGGGAACACCACGTCCTCCTCTTCTTTGATGTGGTCCCGCATGTGAGCGACCAGCTCCAGGCAGTTCTCCCTCAATGACTCGTTGTCACGGGCGTGCAGGGCGGCAGCGATGTTCTGGGCCAGCTCCGACGCCCTCCGATGCTCCCGGATGAGCTCGTCGATCGTTGCCGGAAGCTCGGAGGCCCCTTCTGAGGATATCGGGAACACGACGATCTCCTCCCGCCCATGATGGTATCGGTCCATGAAATCGAACAGGAACTCGCTTACCTCCTCCATTTCCGGTCGGAAGCGGTCGAAAGCGTTCTCCGTGGCCAGGTCGGACAGGACGTCCAGCACCTGTCTTAGGATGCCATGGTCGAAGGACAGCATGGTCAAGGTTAGGCTCATGATATGACAATGGGAGGAGGTAATATCAAAGGCCTTCTGTTCCCTATAGGATCGGTCTAGTTGTGAACAATATCTGAACGCTGTGATCGGCGAATATGGGGCAGCTAACATTCATGAAAGCCTCCGCCCTTCAGGTGTTCTAAGGCTTAACTCGTCCGTGCGGCAAGCTCAGCTTTGACGTCCCAACACTTCGCCCATGCTGCCAGCGCGGTAGCCTTGGAGGTCAAGGTCCACGTAGGTGAAACCCAGCTCACGGAGCCTGGATACGAGGATCTCGCGCGAGGAAAGCAGCTTGGGCATGTCAAGCGGAAGGACCTCGATGCGTGCCACGCTGCCGTGATGACGGACCCTTAGCACCTCTATGCCCAGATCGGCCACCGCCTTTTCGGCCTCCTCCACCTGCCGCAGCATCTCCTCGGTGATGGGAACGTTGAAGGGGATGCGGGTCGCCAGGCAGGGGTTGGCGGGCTTTCGGGCGGTGGACAGCCCCAAGTGCTCGGAGAAGCGCCGCACATCGTCCTTGCTGAACCCAGCTTCCGTCAGGGGGGACCTGATGCCTAGCTCCTTGAGCGCCCTCCTTCCTGGCCTGTCATCGTCACGGTCTCCCGAGTGGCTCCCGTCCATGACGATATCGAACCCCCGTGTTCTGGCCACGGATATTATGTTTTGAAGGATCGCCCTCTTGCATAGGTAACAGCGGTCCTTGCCGTTCTCTGTTAGACCTGGTATCGCTCGGATGTCCATTCGTGCTACCACGGTGTCCACGCCCATCTGACGGGCATTTTCGACGGCCTCCCCGACCATGCCCGTGGGCATGACCTGGCAGTCGACGATCACCGCCAGGACCTCACCTGGAAGCTCTTCCTGGGCGATCCTCAGTAAGAAGGTGCTGTCCGCTCCGCCGGAGTATGCGACCGCCGCTCTCCCCATCCTTCGCAATATGGCCCTGAGATCGTCGAGCTCGCCCACCTCGCTGTTCACGAAGCTCCAACGCCGACCGTTCCTAAATCGTTTCCCTCCTCCAGGGGAGGGAACAAATAATATTACGAGGCAACATATGTTGCGAGGATGACCGCCCGGGATGTTCTGGAACGATACAGGGACGGGGAGCTGACCATTGAAGAGGCTGAACGTCAGCTGCGATTGGACTACGTGGTTCGCATCCGCGAGCACACGTTGTTCGACACCCGGCGCTCCTGTCGTAAGGGCATCCCTGAGATAATCTATGGACAGAGCAAGAGCCCCGAGGAGGTGGCGGAGATTGTGAGCGAGGTCATCAGAGAAACGGACCGCGTCCTTGTATCCCGAGCGGACGAGCATCATTATGAGGCGGTGTGCAGGGCAGTGGGCGAGGGCATGGTATCCTACATTCGGCCGGCTGCCATGCTACGGGTGGAGCGAGAACAGGCGATGGCATCGAGAGGCAGGATAGGCATCCTGGCGGCCGGTACCTCGGACCTGCGGGCCGCTGAGGAGGCGAGGACGGTGGCGGAGGCCATGGGAGTAGAGGTCATGGTCGCCAGGGATGTGGGCATCGCGGCCTTCCATCGCTTCTTAGACCCCTTGGTGGCCATGCTGGAGGCGGGGGTGGACGCCCTGGTGGTGGTGGCCGGTATGGAAGGTGCATTGGCATCGGTCGTCTCCTCCCTTGCCGACGTTCCCGTGATAGGGGTGCCCACCTCCGTCGGCTATGGTGCGGGAGGGGAGGGCAAGGCAGCACTGGTCTCCATGCTGCAATCATGCTCTCCGGGACTCACCGTCGTGAACATAGACAACGGCATAGGGGCGGGGGCGACGGCTGCCCTTATCAGCCTGAGGTGCCGGCGGTGAACGCTCGCCCGGAAGGGGGCGATGCTCATGGTCAGTAGGGCGGAGAACCAGGAGGCCGCGGACAGGTTCTGGGAGCTGGCCTTGGCCATGGAGATCAAGGGGGACCGTTGGCGTTCAAGCTCCTACCTCAAGGCCTCCAGTAGCATCGAGGAACTGGCGGAACCTTTGCAAATCATCAGCGAACGGGGAGAGCTGCGCAGGATAGAGGGGGTCGGCGAGAGCATCGCCGCCAAGCTCAACGAGCTTCTGTCCACGGGCAGGATCGAAGCCCTGGAGGCGGTGCGCGACCTTCTGCCGGAAGATCTTCCCATCTTCCGCGACGCGCCTGTCCTTGGCCTGGGGGCCATTGCGGAACTGGTGAGCAACCTGGACGTGCGCTCGGTGGACGCTCTGCTCCGGGCCTTGGATGAAGGCGTCCTATCCACCAACATCCGGATCGGCGAGGACGCGGAGAGGCGGATCAAGGAATGGCTGGTATGGAGGAGGGAAGAGGCGGCGGAGGTCCCCACTCCGTACGCCCTACGCTCTGCCGAGCGTGTCTTAACATGCATGCAGGAGGGCGGCATTGTTAGCAGGATCGAGCTATCCGGTCCCGCCCGAAGGAAGGTGGCCGCAGTGGCCAACATAACGCTGCTGTTCGCATCCCCCACGCCCGAACTGGCCATAGCCAAGTTCGGGACCTGCCCGGAGATCACCGAGCTGACGGTGGTGGAAAGGGACCTGGCTGTGGGCAAGACCTCCTCCGGGGCGGGGTGCATGCTGCGCCAGGTCACCGAGCAGCGATTCGCCCTGGAGAACTTCCGCCGCACCGGCCCCCAGGCCCATGTCGATGAGGTCCTCTCCGCCCTTGAGGCCAGGTACGGTCCCCTTTCGGCCGAAGAAGGACCGTTCTCGACCGAGGCGGAGATCTATGGTGCGGCCGGACAGGAGCTCGTTCCCGAGGAGATGAGGGATAGAGGCCGGCCTTACGATGGAGTGGTGGCGAAGACCGATCTCCTTGGAGACCTGAGGGTGCGCTCCATCCTCACGGACGGCTCCATCAACGTGGAGATGATGGCAGAGGCCGCGGCGTCCATCGGCCACTCCTATATCTGCCTGTGCGATCGCCTCGGGCGGCGGGTCGACGGGGAGACGCTGGCACGGAGGAACGATATGGTGGATGAGGCGGATGCGCGCTCTCCGGTCACTCTGTTGAAGGGTATCGAGGTGAACATCGCTCCCGACGGCAAGCTCGAAGCACCCCCCTCGCTGCTTGAGGACATGGACCTGGTGATAGCCTCGGTGAACACCAAGCTCGACATGGGAGAGGACGGGATGAGGGCAAGGATCCTCCACGCCCTGGACGATCCCTGCATGGATGTGCTGGGGCATCCCTGCGGCCGGGTACTGGGCCTTCGGGAGAGGGTCATCCAGGACCTACGCCCCATCGCCGAGAGGGCGGCCGAGAGGAAGGTGGCGTTGGAGATAAATGCCCATCCCGACAGACAGGACCTCGATGATAACGACGCTTATGGTCTTTATGAGCTAGGAGCGTTCTACTCGCTCGGTACCGATTCCGCATGCCCCCTCAAGCCCCAAGACTGGGACTGGGCCGTCTCCATGGTCCGACGGGCAGGCCTGGAGCCGCAAAGGATGCTGAACGTGCTGCCCCCGCACGCACTCCAGCAAAGGGAATGGAGGAAGTGAGCAACGATGAGCATGTTCGCACGAAAGGGAAAGGACGTCACCATCAGGAGGATGACCGCAGAGGACGTCGAGGAGGTACGGGAGGCCGGTCAGCTGGCCTGGTCAGACCTGGCCACGCAGTCGGTCGGTCGGAAGTTCACGTATCCTAAGCGGTCCCAGAAGATCATCGCGGCATACCTTTGGAAGGACCCCCAGGGCTGCCTGGTGGCCGTGGAGAAGGGTAAGATCATCGGCTCCGCCTTCTGCCATGTTGTGGGCAGGGTGGGCTGGACCGGCCCCCTGGAGGTCCTGCCCTCGTACCAGGACCACGGTGTCGGACGCCGTCTCCTGGCCGGGTGCGAGGCGCACCTGCTAGAGAGAGGCTGCTCGGTCATCGGGCTGGAGACCCTGTCCAACATACCGAAGAACCTGCACTTCTACCTGACCGCCGGGTACCGGCCGGAGAAGACCGTGGTCATCCTGGAAAGGATCTTGCGCCGCAACGATGTGGTCACAGAGGGCGTGTCGGAGATCGCCCCGGACGCCGTGGGCGATATCTCGCAGTACATATCTCCGCTCAGCCAGAGGATAAATCCCTATCTGGATTACAGCATGGACGCCGAGGTGATCTTGCGCAAGGAGCTGGGAAAGGTCTATGTCCTGAAGGAGGGGGAATCCGTCCAGGGCTGTGCCCTCCTTCACACCTATCATCACGGGGAGGAGAGCGCCTACGCGTCCATCAAGACCGTGCTGGTGGACCCGTCCGTTCCCGATCACAATCAGGCGCTGGACCGCCTCCTGGCCGCGTGCGAAGCAGGGACGCTGGAGGCAGGGAAGGAGAAGGTCATGACCCGCTTCGCGGTGAGCGACACCTCCCTATACATGGCCATGCTCTCCCGGACCTACCTTCTGAAGGGGGCCAACGTGCGCATGATCAAGAAGGGAGAGTACAACGAGGTGGGGAACTGTAACATAACCTCCTGGGCCGGTTAGCGGGGTGTTCGGAGGTCCGGTCACAAAGGATATATAGAGACCCGCCTCTGCGAAAAGAGGCATGTTCGATCAGTCCTCCAGCACGTTCGATAACCACGTTCGCTCCCTCTCCACCGCCGGGGTCTTGGAGGTGCCCGCGGGCTCGCCCTGTGTCATATGCAAGGGCTCGAAGAACCTGTGCGGAAAGGACCGCTGCCCCCTGATGATCAAGTTCTATTCCCGCTCCCGCAGCAGGAACCTCATGGATTCCCTGGACCTTGCAGGCATGTCCCCGCCCGGGATCTTCGTAGGCCGGTTCGGCTACCCTAAGGTGGACATAGGTCCGCTGGTCCCTCCCATGATGGGGGACACCTCTCTCATGGACACCCCGGAGCTATGGGTGGGGAAGTCCATCGATGAGATCGTGGACTTCCGCTTCAGCCTGGTGCGGGGAAAGTACCGCATCGATGCCACCGACTTCCACAAGTACGGTCGGATCGTTGACCACACCAGGGACCTGGCCCTCTCCAACGACCCCACGGAGGTGGAGGCCAAGTTCCTGAAGAGGCCGTCAGGGAGATTGATCCTGGACGATGAGGTCCAGCCCTTCGGCCCTTCGGCACGGTTGCAGAACCTGGAGGTAGGGAACCCCCGGTACGACCACCGAGTGGAGAAGGCCTTCTATGACACCGACCTCAGGGCCACGGAGGCGGTCAAGGCGTTATACCGGGAGGGTGTCCTCATCTCCAAGATCCAGAAGGCCTTTTCGGTGGGTGCGTTCGGCGTCGACAAGAGGAGGAGGTTCGTGCCCACGAGATGGTCGATCACCGCCGTGGATGACATCCTGGGCAAGGACCTGCTGCGGACGACCAAGAGGAATCCCACCATAGAGGACTGGCGCGTGTACGACTGGGAGATGCTAGACAACCGCTGGAGCATCCTTCTAATGCCCACCACCTGGAGGTACGAGCTCATCGAGGCGTGGTATCCCAACACCACCTGGAACCCCCTGGGGCAGCAGATCGAGATCATCAGCTCGCATGAGTTCTATGAGGGCAGGAAGGACTATGCGGAGATCGGGGGGTGCTACTACGCCGCCCGGCTGGCGGTGAACGAACTGCTCATGGCCGAGGGTCGCCAGGCAGGGGCAGTGATATTCAGGGAAGCACACCCTGGATACGTGATGCCCGTGGGCGTGTGGAACGTGCGGGAGAACGTAAGGGCAGCTCTCAAGACCACCCCCCATGGCTTCGAGACCCTCAGCACCGCGCTCCAGCATATCGTCTCACGCATGGACATCTCCCTGGAGAGGTGGATCAGCTCGTCCGCCGTGCTAACAGACATGATGACCCAGAGAAGGATCGACGATTATGTCTGACCTCGATGCGTTCACGGATGGGGGACGGACCAGCTTCGTTCGGAAGATGTGCTCCACCGCCCTGTCCCCCTCGAGACTTCCTGGCCTCGACCATGCTCTGAACCCATACACCCGCTGCGGTCACGACTGCGCCTACTGCTACGCCCCCTATGTCATGCGGACATCGCCCTTGGAATGGGGCAAAGAGATCGTAGCCAAGGTCAACATACCCCAGGTCCTGGCCAAGGAGCTGCCCCGCCGCCAGGGGGTCATCGGTCTGGGCACCGTCACCGATCCCTATCAGCCCTTGGAGGCGGAGACCCTCCTCACGCGTCGATGCCTGGAGGAGATCGTAAAGGCTAGTGCCAGAGTGTCTGTGCTGACCAAGTCGGACCTCGTTCTGAGGGACCGTGACATCCTTAAGAGGATAAGGGGCGCGGAGGTGGGAATCACAGTCAACACCATCTCCGATGATAGGGCAGGAATATTCGAGGCCAACGCCCCACCCCCCTCCCGGAGGATGAGGGCAGCCCGGTGCCTCGTAGACGAGGGCATCGACACCTATGTGTTCTTGGGACCCATCATTCCCACCATCACCGATCACGACCTCGAAGGACTGGTACAAGGAATAGCCTCTTCAGGGGTGAGGTCGGCCATGATCGACCGCCTGAACCTGAGACCAGGGATGAAGACGCGCATGTGCCGGAGGTTGGCCGAAAGATCGCCCTCCTCTCTCATCGAGTTCGACGCTCGCGTAGAAAGCGATGCCTACTACTCGGAGATCATAGCTATGCTGGAGAGCATGCTGAGGGAGGCCGGGATCCGCACCGCGGCGGCGTTCTGAGATTCAGGCCACCGTCTCCTTGGAGGAGAGGACCGCCCCCGCGAAGGCCAGGACCACGTATATCACCAGGGCCGCGAAATCCAGCGTTATATCGCCAAAGCCACCGCCGCGCAGCATGATGGTCTTCAGCCCGTCGATGGCATAGGTCAGGGGGATGAACGCGGCTATGTACTGCAGCTCCACCGGCAGGGTCTGGATAGGCACCAGGAAGCCCGACAGGGCGATGGAGGGGATGGCTATCATGGGCGCCAGCTGCACAGCCTGGAACTCGTTCCTGGCAAGCCGCGAGAGGAGGATGGCAAGCATTATGGTGCCGATGGAGAACAGGATGACGAAGCCTATGACAAGCAAGATGTCTCCCCGGACCGTCGCCCCGAACACCACGATGGACACGGTGAGCACGACCAGGGAGATGAGGACACCGAAGAAGGTCATACCCAGAACATACCCGGACATCATCTGCCAGCGGTTGATGGGAGCGGCGTAGAACCTCACCTTGGTCCCCTCCAGGTCCTCCCTCACCAGCAGAAGGACTGAGAGCAGCAGCACCAGGAACATGATGATGAAGCCGATGACCCCGGGGAGGGAAACGTCCAGGCCGGAAAGCTCCCCCTCGCCCCACACCGGGCGGGTTTCCACCGACAGCTGCACGGGGAGGGCTGAATCCTGGACCGTCCTGCCCAAGGCCGCGCTCACCGCAGCCATGACGCTGGCCCTTACCGAAGGCTCGGCCTCGTCCGCGTATACCAAGAGGGTAATGTTGAACGGAGGGCTGGGAACATCGGTGCTGAGCTCGGAGGGCAGCACCACCAGGGCGCTCACCTCCCGGGCCCGTATCCTATCCCAGGAGGCGTTCATGTCGCCGGAGACATCCACCACGTCCACCTTATCATCGGCTCGCAGCTCCTCCACGAACTTGGACTTCAGTGGCGTTTCCGCCCCCTCGTTGACGACGATCACAGGATTGTGCTGGGTCTCCCCCTGTAGGGCGTAACCGAAGAGAAGGGTGATGACCAGCGGTACGATCAGTATCATCCCGATGGTGCGCCTGTCCCTGGTGAGCTGCCTTATGACCCTCAGGCCGATGGCCAAGGCCGGGCGCATCAGGCACCTCCCTCGAAGCGCAGGAAGAGGTCCTCCAGCGAGCTGACCCCCTCCTGCTCCATGAGGTCCCCAGGCCTCCCCAGGGCCAGGATCTTGCCGCGTATCATGAGCG
>Ga0123330_1004853_pt1 | contig 10196 bp, 9 predicted proteins | sample BioC13SIPDNA_2_FD_89704 | JGI IMG/M metagenome (GOLD analysis project Ga0123330, IMG submission 89704) | Anaerobic biogas reactor microbial communites from Washington, USA - Biogas_R2_A C13 SIP DNA | ecosystem: Engineered > Bioreactor > Anaerobic > Unclassified | place: Washington, USA... | reverse complement strand
TTGTTTGATCCGCCTCGAAAAGCTCCCGGCCCATACTAATCTTCGATAAACTACGCTCGAAAAACATTAACATTAAAGACTCCGAGCCCGATTACGGCAAAAATTCCGAATCCGTAAAGAAACACCCCCCATTTTGGCTTTTTGAAGAAGGGCGCTTTTCGAGCCCTGACCATTGAGAAAACGGTAAGAATTAAATACAAACTGACCAGAACAAACCTCGTGTAATACCCGCTCAACATTTCCCAAACCGCCGTGGAGAAGAGGAGTAGCAGGAAAAGTCCGGTCGGAATCACAGTGAGGAGACAAGCCGGTTTGTTCTTGAAAGGATAGATGGCAATCAACGCAAGCAGTAAAAGCGGAACGATGATGTACTGGACAAAGAGCGGAATCTAGATAAACAGATCGAATAACCAATTCAGTATGGGCATGATGATGTTCTCCTTCAAATGAGCTCAACCGGAGCGCTTAGCGCATCGTACATGTGCACCATCAACCGGATGCTCGTTCGCGCTCCGCGCGCCGGCTACTCCACCGGTATCGCAGGAAAAAACATTTTTGCCGTGCCCTGATGAACCGGTTTTTTTGTATCGTAACGTATGAGAAAGCCGGGTGTGCCGGCGGTAACGGCGTTATAGACTGACGAAGATACTCGGAAGTACCGATTCATTCCGTAAGGGACTTTTACGTATACACTCAGCGTTTTTCCGTATTGATGTCGGGAGACTTCCTTTTCGATCACGAACGAATCCATAATCAGATAATCTCCGTGAAGCAGTTTCATATCCCGACGCTTATTGCTGAAAATCATCAGAAGAAATACGACAAGCATCAGAGCGCCCGGAATAATGTTAAAGGGGAAAGCGCGCATACTGGCCAGAAGGAATACGATACCTACGAAACTGAGTTCAACAATAACGCCCTTTGTCACTTTGGTCGAATGGTTCAAGCGCTTATTAAGCGTCCAGGCGGCGATGATCTCCTTTTCGGAATCACTCGGAACTCGCCAATCAGAGTTTAAAGAATTTTCCAATTGCTGCGTTCTCCTTTTCGAAAAACATCAATCTCTGCCCCGGCCGGTTCCGCGGCGATCATCTCCGTCTCGGAAGTGTAATATATGGTCATATAATAAATGATTGTAGCATAGAGGGCGCGCACAGGAGTGCTTGAAATCTTTCCGGAATTCCCGGATTGACCTTTCGGCATTCCGAAGTATCATCGTCAAGAGATCTCGGGAATGAGCGAGTTTCAGTGAGCGATTAATGCCCAAAAACCAGCATTTTTGAGGTATAGTTGAAGAGACAGGATCAATTCGGCAGATCGTCCGCCGCCGAGCCGCATCCGGAAGCAAGCGGACGAAGCGTTCTTCCCGGGCGTACCGCCAAAGGAGCCTCCATGAAAAAACTACTTTTAATCGTTTCCCTGATCTTATTTGTCGCGACCGTGATCCTACTGGTCCTTTTCATCCAAATGAAACTCGACCCGAACATCGGGGGAAAGCTTCCGTACGGCACCTATACGATGGCGGGCACGGACAGCCAAATCGAGCTGCGGGACGACGATACACTGATCATTCGAAACTACGATCTGTCCGCGCTCGAGAAGGAAACCTATGAAGATGCCACGATCGCCCTTCGAAACGACAGACGCAAAGAGGACGACAAACTCACGGCGGAAGAGGAGCGGGAGATCCGGGACGCGATCGACCTCGACCGCCAGTTTCTCGACCGGGAGAGCATGTTTTTCCGGGTCTCGGAGGACGACTTGATCGGGCTTTACATCCCCGTCGACAACTGCGATCTGTTTTTGTATCTGGAGCTCGACGCGAAGGAAAAAACGATCGTTTTCGACGACAACACCTTTTCGCTCGAAAAACGCTGATTTTCGCTCGAAAAGCGCTGAGGCGCGGGAAAGTCGGCGAGCGGCACAGGGACGGGTCAATTCAATCGAGGGTTATCCGGACTCGAATAAGGCGGGGGGTACCGGGACGGATCGGAAGGAACTTTTTGAGGTTCCTTCATCAGAGCCAATATGCCCCCGATCAGGAACAGGATCATAGATACAACATTGAAATAAGCCAATATACTGAGCACCGCCGCGACGATCATCATCACGCCGGATGCCACATTCTTTTTTTTGACGATAATGCCGCCGATCAGACCCAGTGCGGCGGCAATGAAAGAAAGGACACCAAAAATGATGAATAATGTTGCTGAAAATGAGATCAGTCGCGAATCAGGCAGAAATTGTCTCCCCGCTTCTGTAGTCTTATAGATGTTTTGCCATATTTCCGGATTGATAAATATCACACCGGTAAATAAAAGAAACAGACCCAAAAGAATGCAAAGTACCCCGCCGATGATGCCCAATACCATGCTTGCGTTTCTCACAAAGAACCCCTCCGTACAATCGCTCCGGCCTGCTCCCCAAGTTCGCCCGCGAATCATGTTCGCATTCTGTTGTAATCATAAGTACACATTCACGCGGCGTCAAGTCGTTACGGGAGAAGGCCCTTCACCCATTTTCGTGAAAAGCAAACAGGAGACCGCCCCGCGATCGCTCCGTTGCCGTTTTCCTGCGGCCAACCGGGTCATGATCCGGAATTCTTCAAATCTTCGAAGAGCGTTTGCGAAGCGGAGTGCCCGACCGATGACTTTGCGGCTTGTATGCATTACCAGCACATTCTAATACATACAAAAAGAGCGCGATTGACGGATTTCTACCGATCGTAATCGGCTCAAAAGGGCAAAACTGCGGAACTCTTCTCTCGTCGGGGTATCGTCCGTGTGTGAAGCCGTCTCGAGCTCCCAAATGAGATGAAACTACGGACGAAACTACTCGAAAAGTCCAGTTTCGTCCGCACACGAAGCCATCTCGAGCTCGGGCGGCGCGCGGTCTCGTTTTTGATTAATGATTACCGACTAAACAAAGCATTTCGGCGATTTCGTCGGTATTCGAGCGGCGCGTTGGCGCATATCGACTACAATGTGCCGGGTCTGTGTGGTTATGAGCAGGCGGCCATGTATGGAAAGAGGATCGGGTTACCCGCGACGGATATCGAACAACTATTCAGAAGAATGGTTTTTAATGTCTTGGCGGTTAATCAAGACGAACATGTCAAGAACATGTCTTTCCTGATGGATCGGGCCGGAAAATGGAGACTGTCGCCGGCATACGATGTTACGTTTGCCTATGATGTTTCAAACCGATGGCTGTCGGCGCCCCGGATAACCGTTAACGGCAAAAGATCGTCCATCACCGGGGACGACTTGACGACGAGCGGGACACTTATGGATAGTTCCTCCTCGAAATGTAAAAATATCATCGGCGAAGTCGCGGAAACGGTCGATCAATGGAATGAGTTTGCGTAGGAGGCCGGTGTTCGTGAATCCACTTCGACGATGATCGGAGAAGTAATCAAAACGCGATCTGTTTGAACGGACGGTAATTCGTGAAAAGAAAGTGCGGAAGTTATTCTTTCCGGGGACACGTGCACGCTCTCTTTAACCTCACTCTATTCTTGTCAATCTTGCCGTCCCTGACGTAATATGATCGTATTCACCTTTAAAGAGGAGGAGCCGCTGTGAGCGCGAACGCAAAGGCCGGATTCGAATATATATTTCCGGCGATCGAATTCGCCGGCCCGGAGGACATCGACGAAATCCTTATGCTTCAGAAGCTCTGTTTTCAAGAAGAGGCGGACCGGGTCGGAAACCCGAATATCGCTCCGATGACCGAGACCAAAGAGGCGCTCCTCGGCGATCTTTGGAGCGCGGCGGATCCGCTTTTCCTCCTGAAGCTTGTCGAAAACCGGCGGATCGTCGGCTCCGTCCGCGCCCGGGAAAAGGAAGGGACCGTTTACATCGGCCGCCTGATCGTCCATCCGGAGTACCGGAACCGGGGCTGCGGGAAAAAGCTGATGACCGCGATTGAATCCTGCTTCCATCCCGTTCGATTTGAACTTTTTACCGGGGAACACAACACCGAAAATTTGCGCTTCTACCGAAACCTCGGCTACCGCTCCTATGATGTGTTCGAATCGGACGGCGTCCGACTCGTGCGCATGGAGAAAGGGAACGTTTCCTCATGAAAGTATTCCGAAAGAAGCCCACTGAGAACTCGCCCGAAAAGAAGCCCCCCAATGTTCGTCCGCCCGAAAAGAAAAATTCACATGACCGTCCACCCGGGAAGAAAAACTCCCGGTTACGCCGATGGATCGTTCTTTTAATCGCGTCCGTCCTTCTTCTGATCCTGCTCCTCTGCGCGACTGATAATCGGCTGACGGTTCGCCGATATACCGTTGTTACCGATAAGGTCGAAGGTACGATCCGCGTCGTAATGGTCAGTGATCTTCACTCCGCGACCTTCGGGGAAGATCAGGAAGATCTGATCCGGGCGATCAAAAGGGAGGAGCCGGACGTCGTCGTTTTTGTCGGAGATATGTGCGATAACTGGGAAAAGCATGAGCTCGCGGAGGATGTTTTTCGGGCGATCACGCCCCTTTACCCGTGTTATTACGTGACCGGGAATCATGAGTACTGGACCGGCCGGAGCGCCGAGATCGTGGCGCTTTTCGAGCGGTATGACCTGATTGTTCTTATGGGCGAATCGGATATTCTTACGGTAAACGGCCAAACGATCCGGTTGTGCGGAATCGCCGATGCCGCCGCGCCGGGCTATACCGAAACGGGGCGGACGACGGAGGAACAATTGGAGACATTAGCCGCGACCTTCGGCGACGACGGCATCTTCACGCTTCTTCTGGCGCACCGGCCGGAGTTTTTCGAGGCGTATACGAAATACGATTTCGACCTCGTGTTGTCCGGCCACGCACACGGCGGGCAGATCCGGATCCCGGGCCTGATCAACGGCGTATTCGCGCCGAATCAGGGCTGGTTTCCGAAGTATGCCGGAGGGAGGTATGAGGAAAACGGCACCGTCATGATCGTCGGAAGAGGCCTTGCCAATAACGGCGGGGCGGTCCCGAGGATATTCAATCCGCCGGAGCTCGTGGTGGTGGAAATCGAAGGAGCGGAATCGTAGACAAAGCCCAATAATTGCAAGAAAACATTATGCACGTTGCATAAGATTGCATTCAAAACTGAAAAAGTACTGGAAATGCGCCCATATCTGCAAGAAATGGTTTGACGCTCTCTTTTTCGACCCGTATAATTAACTCGGATCGTTATGGTTTATCAGCAAGGAGGCGCACATGGTCAAGGCAATTGTCGGCGCGAACTGGGGCGACGAAGGCAAGGGGAAGATCACCGACATGTTCGCGGCGGACGCCGACATCGTTATTCGGTTCCAGGGCGGCGCGAACGCGGGCCACACGATCATCAACGAGTACGGCAAATTTGCGCTCCATCAGCTTCCTTCGGGTGTTTTTCGAGAGAATGTCGTCAATATCGTCGGAAACGGAGTCGCGCTTCATGTCCCGAAGCTTCGCGAGGAGATCGGAACGCTTATCAGCGGCGGAGTTCCCGCGCCGAACCTCATGATTTCCGACCGCACCCAGGTCGTGATGCCGTATCATATTCTTTTTGATCAATGCGAGGAGGAGCGAAGAGGCGGGAAGGCCTTTGGCTCGACGAAGTCGGGCATCGCTCCTTTTTATTCGGATAAATACGCGAAAACCGGGATCCAGGTCAACCTGCTTTTCGAGCCGGAAGCGCTTCGGGCGCAATTGGAGTCGATCCTGCCGATCAAAAACGCGCTGATCGTCCATCTTTACAACAAGCCGCCTCTGGATCTCGAGGAGATCTACCAAGAGGCGCTTTCCTACGGCGAATGGCTCAAGCCCTATGTCGCGGACGTCTCGGCATTTCTTTCCGACGCGATCCGCGACGGTAAAAAGATCCTCCTGGAGGGCCAGCTCGGCTCGATGAAAGACCCGGATCACGGCATTTACCCGATGGTGACCTCGTCGTCGACACTCGCCGGTTACGGTACGGTCGGTGCGGGCATCCCCCCGTATGAGATCCGGGAGATCGTCGCGGTTGTGAAGGCCTATTCCTCCGCGGTCGGCGCCGGAGCATTCACCAGTGAGATTTTCGGGGACGAAGCCGACGAGTTGAGAAGAAGAGGCGGAGACGCCGGCGAATACGGTGCGACGACCGGAAGGCCGCGTCGGATGGGCTGGTTTGACTGCGTCGCATCGCGCTACGGCTGCCGCGTCCAGGGCGCGACCGAAATCGCCCTGACCGCGATCGACTGCCTCAGTTATCTTTCCGAGATCCCCGTCTGCGTCGGATACGAAATCGACGGGCAAATCACGCGCGACTTCCCGAACTCCTCCCGTTTGGAGCGGGCAAAGCCGGTCCTTAAGACGCTCCCCGGCTGGCAAACCGACATCCGCGGCGTGAAGTCCTTCGATGCGCTCCCGCAGGAAGCCAAAGATTACATTCTTTTCGTCGAAAAGGAACTCGGCGTTCCCATCACGATCGTTTCGACCGGCCCGAAGCGGGAAGAATTGATTATGCGGGAGACAAAATAAGAAAGTTCGACTCGAAAAGCGAGCCGCATCCGTAACACCTGATTTATAGCAAGAAGAGGGGAACAGATGGAGCACGAGATGGTCCTCGAGCAGGAACAAATCCTCGAACACGAGAAGGTCCTTGAGAATGAGAAAGTTCTCGAGCACGAGAAGGTCCTGGTCCTCGATTTCGGCGGACAGTACAATCAGCTCATTGCGCGGCGCGTCCGCGAGCAAAACGTCTACGCCGAGATCCTTCCGTATACGGTCGGCCTCGACCGGATCCTTGCCGAAAACTACAAGGGCATCATCCTGACCGGCGGCCCCAAAAGCGTCTACGGTGAGAACGCGGCGCTTTTCGAGCGGGCGCTCTTCGAAGCCGGCATCCCGATCCTCGGGATCTGCTACGGGGCGCAGGTGATGGCGCAAGTCCTGGGCGGCGCGGTTCGCCCGGCCGGCGTCCGCGAATACGGAAGCACGGTCATCCGCTATAACGGCGCGTCGAAGCTTTTCGCGCAGGTCCGACCCAAAAGTATTTGTTGGATGAGCCACACCGATTATATCGCCGAGCTCCCGGAGGGTTTTACCGTCACTGCGACGACCGAGAGTTGTCCGTGCGCCGCGATGGAATGCGAGGAAAGAGGACTCTACGCGGTCCAGTTTCATCCGGAGGTCAACCACACCCAACAGGGGACCGAGATCCTGCGCGCCTTCCTCTTTGACGTCTGCGGTTGCGCCGGCGACTGGATCATGAGCGATTTTGTCGAGCGGTCGATCGAAAAGCTCCGCGAGCAGATCGGCGACCGGCGCGTCCTCTGCGCGATGTCCGGCGGCGTCGACTCGTCGGTCGCGGCCGTCATGATTCACAAGGCGGTCGGCAAACAACTCACCTGCGTTTTCGTCGACCACGGTCTTCTTCGCAAAAACGAGGGCGACGACGTCGAGCGCATCTTTCGCGGACAATTCGATATGAACCTCGTCCGCGCGAATGTCGAGGAGCGCTTTTTGAGTAAACTTGCCGGCGTCACCGACCCGGAGACCAAGCGCAAGATCATCGGCGAGGAATTCATCCGCGTTTTCGAGGAAGAGGCCAAGAAAATCGGCGAGATCGATTACCTCGTCCAGGGCACGATCTACCCCGACGTCATCGAAAGCGGCACGGGCGACGCGGCGGTCATCAAAAGCCACCACAACGTCGGCGGCCTGCCGAAAGATATCTCCTTCAAAGGCATCATCGAGCCCCTCCGCGACCTCTTCAAGGACGAGGTTCGAAAAGCCGGCCTTACGCTCGGCATCCCCGAGGACCTCGTCTGGCGCCAGCCCTTCCCGGGGCCCGGCCTCGCCGTCCGCATCATGGGCGATATCACGCCCTCAAAGCTCTCCATCCTCCGCGACGCCGACGCGATCTTCCGCGAGGAGATCCGCTCCGCCGGCCTCGACCGTGACATCAATCAATACTTTGCCGTCCTCACCGACGTCCGCTCCGTCGGCGTCATGGGTGACGGCCGCACCTACGACTATCTCCTGGCCCTCCGCGGCGTGACGACCACCGACTTCATGACCGCCGACTATGCCAAGATCCCCTACGACGTCCTCGACAAAGTCTCCCGCCGCATCGTCAACGAAGTCGGCCACATCAACCGCATCGTGTATGATATTACGAGCAAGCCGCCGGCCACGATTGAGTGGGAATAGTCGCACCATCAATTCAACCCCAATTCCTACTTTTTATGCTCTTTAAACCAGAATTGATTCAATTGTAAGTGATTTCTTCGCAAGAGGTGTCTTCATCCGACCGGAACAGGTTGTCTTGATGAAATCGGATTACCCTGTCTTGGTTGTTTCGGATGGGGGTGTCTTGGAGAAATCGGATTACCCTGTCTTGATCACTCCGGAGTACGGAGAAAATATAAGAGAAAATGAAAGTGCGCAAAACTATTGACATTGCATAGATAATAATGATAATCTCACAAGTGTTGATTGGTAACTGTGGAAAGTGGGGTTAAACGTTATGCGTAAGAAGTTACTGGCTCTTATTTCAGTTCTAATTGTTATTGGAAGCTCAATATCTATGGTATCTGCAAATGCAGCAGATGGGAAATCTGACACAGTGAAGTTCTATGGCCAAACGATGTATCGTGGTTGGGATGGAGGTTTTGTAATTGAGTGTAGAAATCTATATTCGGATAGATTCATGAACCCGGTCAAATGGAATACTACAAAGAGATATTATGTCACATTAACATCGGTTAGTTATAGAATTCCCGGTGTGCCTTATACGTTTACAACCGCAGTCGGACAGAACGACTTGGTTTTCCGCCCATATACATCTGCAATGGTTAAGGCATCAGACTATACGATAAATTTTCGAGGTTGCATATTTGATACAAATCAAGAAATTCGAAAAACACAAATTTATGGCGGTGATAATTGCAGAGCGAATTACGGTCAATACTATAATCTGAAGTGCAGTTTGAATAGTACTTCTGTAACAGACACTCTTGTTCATAGCGGCAGGTTCACTCCTTGATACTTAATTTTATTACATTACTCAGAATCTATCGCACGGATCAAGGTTATCTTGACCCGTGTTGATTTTAGGAGAACATTTTGAGAATTATAAAAATTCCTATTATTGTGGGGTTAGCGTGTGTTTTCTCATTTACATTTTCCTCGTGCAAGAATACTGAGACGGAATCTACCTCCATACAAAACACACAGATTATTTCCGACACAACGAATCAAGAGACTACTTTGACTTCCGCTTCTGTTTCGGAGATACGTCTTGAGGATCTTGTGGTGAAAAATCTTCAAATCAACAAGGCAAGAACTCATGTGACCGGTCTGATCATCGATTTTTTGGAGATTGACGCAGAACTGATCGCAACGGTCGACCCTCTATCTCCGGGGATAGCTTCTTCTTATACGGCAACTCGCCGACCCTTCTCGACGCAGCAGCGCACGGTGTTTGTGCAACCGGGATGGACTTTGGTCGAGAGCGAAATTCTGGCTGCTCAGTATCCGTCGCAAGAAGAAGGATATCAGGATGTTTACGAGGACGATTCAGGCAACCGATATGTTTCGTTCGGTTATAACGATATAGCTGTTTTTTACACACCTCAGGGATCGCTGATTGATCGTGTTGAAATACCCATGGAGTATCGTTCTCAAGTTGATTTTGAATTTGCATCCGAACAGGAAGCTTACGAAACGGCAAAAACCTTTGCCGAGACAGTTGGATATAGGATCAGCAATTATTACTACGTTGATCGATTACCGTATGAGGAACTTGAGATATCAAGCAGAACGATCGATCGTTCAACAGTCGAAGAGGTGTTGCCTCAAGGATGGTCCTCGGATCAGGATTCTTATGTGTTTACGTTATTTGAAGATATTGATGGATTGCCCATGGTTAACTCAGGAGGTCATAAGCTCTCCGCTGAGTATGTCGCAAATTTAGAGTGTGTGATCGAAGTTCTTGTGACACCTAAAGGCGTTGAATACGGTGAGTTTTATTTTCAATATGAAAACACAAAGGTACAGTCGACCGGTGAAATGTGCGATATTGAGGAAGCCTTGAATCTGTTTGTAAAAGAAACACTGACCGGCAATACTCTCCTAATCCCACCACTCAAGATTTCCCATATTTCGCTGGTATACTTGGGACAGTGGGAACCATCCACCGATGCGGTACTGTTGCGTCCGTACTGGGTCTTCGAGGCCG
>Ga0123330_1004840_pt1 | contig 10215 bp, 7 predicted proteins | sample BioC13SIPDNA_2_FD_89704 | JGI IMG/M metagenome (GOLD analysis project Ga0123330, IMG submission 89704) | Anaerobic biogas reactor microbial communites from Washington, USA - Biogas_R2_A C13 SIP DNA | ecosystem: Engineered > Bioreactor > Anaerobic > Unclassified | place: Washington, USA... | reverse complement strand
GAGCTGGCGGCAGAGGGGGCGGGAATGCGCCTCCCCCCGCCTGCGGGGGGAGGCCGGGAGGGGGGCCACCGCCGCCACGCTCACGCCGCCTCCCTGCGCGGCGCGCTGTCGAAGGCGATCGGGCCGTCGGGCTCGCCGCGCAGGAACTGGCGCACCAGCGGGTCCTGCGTGGCCTGGAGCTGGTCCGGGGTGCCGTCGAACACGATCCCGCCGTTGGCCAGCACCACCGCGCGGTCGGCGATGGGCAGGGTCTCGTGCACGTGGTGGGTGACGATCAGGCTGGTCAGGCCGAGGCGGTCGTTGAGCTCGGAGACCAGGTTCATGATCACGCCCGAGGCGATCGGGTCGAGCCCGGTCAGCGGCTCGTCGTACACCATCAGCGGCGGGTCGAGCGCGATCGCGCGGGCCAGGGCCACGCGCCGGGCCATGCCGCCCGAGAGCTCGCGCGGATACAGGTCCGCGGCCGCGCGCAGGCCCACCGCGTGCAGCTTCATCTCGACCAGGCGGTCGATCACCGCGCGCGGCAGCCGCGTGTGGGTGCGCAGCGGCAGGGCCACGTTCTCGGCCGCGGTGAGGTCGGTGAGCAGGCCGTTGCCCTGCAGCAGCACGCCGATCGACTTGCGCATCTCCAGCAGTTCGCGCGTGCGCTGCGGCACCGCCCGCCCGAACACCTCGACCCGGCCGGCGGCCGGCGCCAGTTCGCCGGTGAGTGCGGACAGCAGGGTGGACTTGCCGCAGCCCGACGGCCCCAGGATCGCGGTCACGCTGCCGCGCGGCACGACCAGGTCGATGCCGGAGAGGATGGTGCGCCCGCCACGGTCGAGGCGGACGGCGTCGAAACGCACGGCGGGGTCGCGGGAGGCGTCGGTCATGGCGGCACGACGACGGGTCCGGACGGACCCGGAAGCGTTCAAGGATGGCTGAACGCGGCTGAACCTTGACGGAGTCGTCACGGGTATCGGGGTGGGCGGTGGTGGCGGAATGTAGGCTCGGGGCCGGTGGGGCAGGGGATGGCCGGAGGGTGGCCTGGTCAGCTTGTGGCGTGGGGTGGAGGATCGCGTGTTGGAGCAATCGCGCCGGTTGCCCCCACCCCAACCCTCCCCCGCAGGCGGGGGAGGGGGCGGGCAGGTCCCGGCGCGGGGGAGCGGGCAGGACAAGGCGTCGTGGCCCCTCCCCCCGCTCGCGGGGGGAGGCTGGGAGGGGGGCCGTCGGGGTCCGGCCCGATAGCTGCCCCGGCCCCGGTCAGCCGCCCCGGCCAAGGTGACCGGACGGCCCGCCCCGTCCCGCGACCGCCCCGTCAGCCAGTCCCCGCAACGGCCTCCCCGCCTCCCGGCCCATCGGCCGCCGGCGTGTCCGGCAGCACGCCGTTGTAGCGCGCGCGCGGGCGGATCAGCCGCCCGGCCGCCTGCTGCTCCTGGGCGTGCGCCAGCCACCCGGCGAGGCGTCCGGCGGCGAACATCACCAGCGCCGGGGCCGGCGGCAGCTGGTGCACGTAGCAGATCGCCGCGAGCATGCCGTCGATGTTCGGCAGCCGGCCGCTGGTGCGCGCCGCCGCCTCCACCACCGCCTCGACGTGGGCCATGCGCGGGTCGCCGGCGCGGTACCGGCGCAGCATCGCCAGTACCTCGGCGCCGCGCGGGTCGCCGTCGGGATAGAGCACGTGGTGGAAGCCGGGCAGCTCGTCGCCGCGGTGCCAGCGCTCGTCGACGTGGGCGGCGGGGGAACCGGCGGCCGCCGCGTCGGCGAGCAGGGCGTAGGCGCGTGCGGTGGCGCCGCCGTGGCGCGGGCCGGAGAGCGCGGCCAGTCCGGCGCAGACCGTGCCGTGCAGGTGCGCGCCGGTGGAGGCGACCACGCGCGCGGCGAAGGCCGAGACGTTGAGCTCGTGGTCTGCGCACAGCACCAGCGCCGCGCGCACCAGGTCCGCGAAGGCCTCGTCGCCCGGGCGCCAGGCGTCGGCCAGCAGCCGGTGCACGGGTCGCGCGTCGGGCGAGGCGCCGACCAGCAGCGCGGCGTTCTGGCGCAGCAGGGTGGCGGCGATGCGGCGGCGCGTGGCCGGGGCGGCGTTGAGCGAGTCGCGTTCGTCCACGGCCAGCAGCGGGATCGCCGCCATCGCCCGCTTGAGCGGCGGCAGGCTGGCGTCGCCGGCGATCGGCGCCACCCGCGCCGGCCAGCCGCGGGCCGGCGGCGGGTCGAAGGGATCGCTGTCGCCGCAGTCCCAGAGCAGGCGCGCGGCGTCCTCGAGCGTGGACCCCTCGCGCACCATCGCCACCGCCGCGCGGCCGCGGTAGTAGGGGCTGTCGGGCCGGATCAGGGAGATCGCCGTCTCCATCACCGGCAGGCCCCGGTCCAGGCTCTGCGCGGCGCCGCGGGCGGCCCCGCGGCCGGCCTGCTTGCGCTGGGCCAGGCGCTCGATGTCGCGGCGCAGGTAGAGCCGGCTGCGGTGGTCGGGCCCCGGCCGGGACTCGACCAGGCCGCGGCTGACGTAGGCGTACAGGGTGGCAGGGCTGATCCCGAGCAGGGCGCAGGCCTCGCGGGCCGGGATCAGGTCGCCGCCTCGGGCGGTGGATCGGGGCATGGAGTCAGCTTGATTCGTTCGATCAAGATTGATCAACCCCAGGAAGGGTGCCACATTGGCCGCCCCCGGGACATCCCCGTCCGAGGCCCGCAGCCATGACCCAGCCCTCCAGTGCCTCTCCCGGCGCCCGGTTCCGCGCCGCGCTCGCCGCCGAATCCCCGCTCCAGGTGGTCGGCGCGATCAACGCCAACCATGCGCTGCTCGCCAGGCGCGCCGGCTACCGCGCGATCTACCTGTCCGGCGGCGGCGTGGCCGCGGGGTCGCTGGGCCTGCCCGACCTCGGCATCAACACGCTCGAGGACGTGCTGATCGACGTGCGCCGCATCACCGACGTGTGCGAGCTGCCGCTGCTGGTCGACATCGACACCGGCTTCGGCCCGAGCGCGTTCAACATCGAGCGCACGGTCAAGTCGCTGATCAAGGCCGGCGCGGCCGCCTGCCACATCGAGGACCAGGTCGGCGCCAAGCGCTGCGGGCACCGGCCGGGCAAGGAGATCGTGCCGCAGGCGGAGATGGTGGACCGGGTCAAGGCCGCGGCCGACGCGAAGACCGACAGGGATTTCTTCCTGATCGCGCGCACCGACGCGATCCAGGTCGAGGGCGTGGACGCGGCGATCGAGCGCGCCATCGCCTGCGTCGAGGCCGGCGCCGACGGCATCTTCGCCGAGGCCGCCTACGACCTGGACACCTACCGCCGCTTCGTCGACGCGGTCAAGGTGCCGGTGCTGGCCAACATCACCGAGTTCGGCAAGACCCCGCTGTTCACCCGCGACGAGCTGGCCTCGGCCGGGGTCGCGATCCAGCTCTATCCGCTGTCGGCGTTCCGGGCCATGAACAAGGCCGCGGAGGCCGTGTACGAGGCGATCCGCCGCGACGGCCACCAGAAGAACGTGGTCGACATGATGCAGACCCGCGAGGAGCTCTACGAGCGGATCGGCTACCACGAGTTCGAGCGCAGGCTCGACGCGCTGTTCGCCGCCGGGCGGTGAACGCGCGGCGGCCGCCGTCGGGCTGGTCGGCCGGCGGGCCGGCGGGGGCATGCACCCCGACCGGCTGCCTCCGGCGCGTTCCGGCGCGGCGCGATCGCCGCTTCGATCCAGCCAACGCAGCCGCCGCCAGAAAGCGGACGCGCATCCCCGGGCAGGCGGCCGCCCATCCAGGAGGTTCCCCATGACCGAAGCCACCCCCGCCACGCCGTTCAAGCCGAAGAAGTCGGTCGCCCTGTCCGGGACCGCCGCCGGCAACACCGCCCTGTGCACCGTCGGCCGCACCGGCAACGACCTCGCCTATCGCGGCTACGACATCCTCGACCTCGCCACCACCTGCGAGTTCGAGGAGATCGCCCACCTGCTGGTGCACGGCAAGCTGCCCAACCGCGCCGAGCTGGCCGCCTACAAGGCCAGGCTCAAGTCGCTGCGCGGGTTGCCGGCCGCGGTCAAGGCCGCGCTCGAGCAGCTGCCGCCGTCGGCACACCCGATGGACGTCATGCGTACCGGCGTGTCGGTGCTCGGCTGCGTCCGGCCGGAGAAGGACGACCACAACCACCCGGGCGCGCGCGACATCGCCGACCGGCTGATGGCCTCGCTCGGTTCGATGCTGCTGTACTGGTACCACTACGCCTACAACGGCAGGCGGATCGAGGTGGAGACCGACGACGACTCGATCGGCGGCCACTTCCTGCACCTGCTGCACGGGCGCAAGCCGAAGGACAGCTGGGTGCGCGCCATGCACACCTCGCTGATCCTGTACGCCGAGCACGAGTTCAACGCCTCGACCTTCACCTGCCGCGTCATCGCCGGCACCGGCTCGGACATGTACTCGGCGATCTGCGGCGGCATCGGCGCCCTGCGCGGGCCCAAGCACGGCGGCGCCAACGAGGTCGCGTTCGAGGTCCAGAAGCGCTACGAGACCCCGGACGAGGCCGAGGCCGACATCCGCCGCCGGGTGGCGAACAAGGAGGTCATCATCGGCTTCGGCCACCCGGTCTACACCGTGTCCGACCCGCGCAACAAGGTGATCAAGCAGGTCGCGAAGGAGCTGTCGGAGGAAGCGGGCAACACGAAGATGTACGACATCGCCGAACGCCTGGAGTCGGTGATGTGGGACATCAAGAAGATGTTCCCGAACCTCGACTGGTTCAGCGCGGTCAGCTACCACATGATGGGCGTGCCGACCGACATGTTCACCCCGCTGTTCGTGATCTCGCGCACCTCCGGCTGGAGCGCGCACATCATCGAGCAGCGCATCGACGGCAAGATCATCCGCCCGAGCGCGAACTACACCGGTCCGGAGGACCAGACCTTCGTGCCGATCGACCAGCGGCCCTGACCCACCGCGTTGCTCCCTCCCCCGCGTGCGGGGGTGGGAGCATCCTGCTTGCACGGCATGCCGTGCAGGATGCCCGGACGACCGGCGCCCTGCGCCGGGCCGGACGGGCCGGGGTGGGGCCAGCGGCCGCATCGCTGCCCGGGACGCGCGCTGAGCGCGCGCCCCCATCCCGACCTTCCCCCGCTCGCGGGGGAAGGGGCCAACTCCCCAGCTTCGAGTCGCCCGCCATGAACAGCCTGCACCGCAAACCCCTTCCCGGCACCCAGCTCGACTGGTACGACGCGCGTGAAGCCGTCGAGGCGCTGCAGCCCGGCGCCTGGGCGGGCCTGCCCTACACCGCGCGCGTGCATGCCGAGAACATCGTGCGCAGGGCCGACCCCGCGCGCATCAACGACTACCTCGGCCAGCTGGTGCGCCGCGAGCGCACGCTCGACTTCCCCTGGTTCCCGGCGCGCGTGGTCTGCCACGACATCCTCGGCCAGACCGCGCTGGTGGACCTGGCCGGCCTGCGCGACGCGATCGCCGACCAGGGCGGCGACCCGGCCGCGGTCAACCCGGTGGTGCCGGTGCAGCTGATCGTCGACCACTCGCTGGCGGTCGAATGCGGCGGCTACGACCCGCAGGCGTTCGAGAAGAATCGCGCGATCGAGGACCGCCGCAACGCCGACCGCTTCCACTTCATCGAGTGGTGCCGGCATGCGTTCGACAACGTGGAGGTGATCCCGCCGGGCAACGGGATCATGCACCAGATCAACCTGGAGAAGATGTCGCCGGTGGTGTACGTGCACGATGGCGTCGCCTTCCCCGACACCTGCGTGGGCACCGACTCGCACACCCCGCACGTGGACGCGCTGGGCGTGATCGCGATCGGGGTCGGCGGCCTGGAGGCCGAGAACGTGATGCTCGGGCGCGCCTCGTGGATGCGCACGCCGGAGATCGTCGCGGTGGAACTGGCCGGCCGTCCCGGCCCCGGCATCACCGCCACCGACATCGTGCTGGCGCTGACCGAGTTCCTGCGCCAGCAGCGCGTGGTCGGCGCATACCTGGAGTTCCGCGGCCCGGGCGCGGCGGCGCTGACCGTGGGCGACCGCGCCACCATCTCCAACATGGCGCCCGAATACGGCGCCACCGCGGCGATGTTCTTCATCGACGGCAACACCCTCGACTACCTGCGCCTGACCGGCCGCAGCGAGGAGCAGGTGGCGCTGGTCGAGACCTACGCGAAGGCGGCCGGCCTGTGGGCCGACGACCTCGCCGACGCGCGCTACGAGCGGACCCTGCACTTCGACCTGTCGGCGGTCGAGCGCAACATGGCCGGCCCGTCGAACCCGCACCGGCGCCTGCCCACGCGCGCGCTGGCCGAGCGCGGCATCGCCGACCCGGCCAAGCTCGAGGCCGCGCGCGCGGCCGAGCGCGAGGGCCAGCTGCCCGACGGCGCGGTGATCATCGCCGCCATCACCTCCTGCACCAACACCAGCAACCCGCACAACGTCATCGCCGCCGCCCTGCTGGCGCGCAACGCGGTGCAGAAGGGCCTGGCGCGCAAGCCGTGGGTGAAGACCTCGCTGGCGCCGGGTTCGCGCGCGGTGCAGCTGTACCTGGAGGAGTCCGGCCTGCTGCCGCACCTGGAGCAGCTGGGCTTCGGCATCGTCGGCTTCGCCTGCACCACCTGCAACGGCATGAGCGGTGCGCTGGACCCGAAGATCCAGCAGGAGATCGTCGACCGCGACCTGTACGCGGTGGCCGTGCTCAGCGGCAACCGCAACTTCGACGGCCGGATCCATCCCTACGCCAAGCAGGCCTTCCTGGCCTCGCCGCCGCTGGTGGTGGCCTACGCCATCGCCGGCACGGTGCGCTTCGACATCGAGAAGGATCCCCTGGGCTTCGACGCCGACGGCAATCCGGTCACGCTCAAGGACCTCTGGCCCAGCGACGCCGAGATCGACGCGGTGGTGAAGGCCAGCGTCAAGCCCGAGCAGTACCGCGCGGTGTACGGGCCGATGTTCCGGCCCAAGGTCGAGGGCGGCGAACCGGCCAGCCCGCTCTACGACTGGCGCCCGCAGAGCACCTACATCCGCCGCCCGCCGTACTGGGAAGGCGCGCTGGCCGGCGAGCGCACCCTGCGCGGCATGCGCCCGCTGGCGGTGCTCGGCGACAACATCACCACCGACCACATCTCGCCGTCGAACGCGATCCTGCCGTCGAGCGCGGCGGGCGAGTACCTGGCCTCGATGGGCCTGCCCGAGGAGGACTTCAACTCCTACGCCACCCATCGCGGCGACCACCTCACCGCGCAGCGCGCGACCTTCGCCAACCCCAAGCTGCTCAACGAGATGGTGCGCGACGACGACGGCAACGTGGTCCAGGGCTCGCTGGCGCGGCTGGAGCCCGAAGGCCAGGTGATGCGCATGTGGGAGGTGATCGAGACCTACATGCAGCGCCGCCAGCCGCTGGTGATCATCGCCGGCGCCGACTACGGCCAGGGCAGCTCGCGCGACTGGGCCGCCAAGGGCGTGCGCCTGGCCGGGGTGGAGGCGATCGTGGCCGAGGGCTTCGAGCGCATCCACCGCACCAACCTGATCGGCATGGGCGTGCTGCCGCTGCAGTTCCAGCCGGGCACGACCCGCCTGACCCTGGGCATCGACGGCACCGAGACCTTCGATGTCGTCGGCACGCCCGCGCCGGGCGCGACGCTGGCCCTGGTGGTGCATCGCCGCGACGGCAGCCGCGTCGAGGTCCCGGTCACCTGCCGCCTCGACTCGGACGAGGAGCTGTCGATCTACGAGGCCGGCGGCGTGCTGCAGCGCTTCGCCCAGGATTTCCTGGCCCGGTCGCGGACGGCCTGAACGGGTGTTGCGGCCGGACTGTCGAATCCCGCCCGCGCCGTTCGTCGGATCCCTGCAGACCCACCCGGGAGACCGAGCATGTCCGACGCGAACAACAACACCGGCACCGTCACCCTGCACCGCGTGCTGCGCGCACCGCCCGAGCGCGTGTACCGCGCCTTCGTCGATCCGGCGGCGATGGCGAAGTGGTCGCCGCCGCACGGCTTCACCGGCGTGGTCCACGAGAGCGACGTGCGCGTGGGCGGCGGCTACCGGATGTCGTTCACCAACTTCTCCACCGGCACCAGCCACACTTTCGGCGGCCGCTACGTCGAGCTGGTCGAGGGCGAGCGCATCCGCTACACCGACGCGTTCGAGGACCCGGGCCTGCCCGGCGAGATGCAGGTGACCGTCACCTTCGAACCCAGCCCCGTGGGCACCGTGCTGCGCATCTGCCAGGAAGGCCTGCCCGAAGCGGTCCCGGTTGATTTCTGCTACGCCGGCTGGCAGGAATCGCTGGAGCTGCTGGCCCGGCTGGTCGAGCCTGAAATCCCGGACGGAGCGTGAGCCATGGATCCGGGCCAGCTGGCGCTGATGGCGCAGGGCGACCTGTTTGGCGCGCCGCTCCCGCGCCCACGAACTCCGTGACCACGCGTCGCAACCCAGGACAGTTCCCATGGCAGTGAAGAAGGGCATCAGGCAACTGGTCGACGAGGCCAACGCGCGCATCACCACGATCCCGGTGGAGGAGGCCAGGGCGCTGCTCGGGGACCCGGACGTGCAGTTCGTCGACATCCGCGACGTGCGCGAGCTCGAGCGCGAGGGCCTGGTGCCCGGCGCGTTCCATGCGCCGCGCGGGATGCTCGAGTTCTGGGCCGATCCGGGCAGCCCGTACTTCAAGCCGGTGTTCGGGCAGGACCGGCGCTTCGTGCTGTACTGCCAGTCGGGCTGGCGCTCGGCGCTGGCGACCGCCGCGCTGCAGGACATGGGCCTGGCGCGCGTGGCCCACGTCGCCGGCGGTTTCCATGCCTGGAAGGCGGCGGGCGGCGAGGTCGCGCGCAAGGAGACGCGCGCGCCGGCCGCCGCCACGCGGCTGGCGGGCGGCCAGGTCCGCATTCCGGCCACCTACATGCGCGGCGGCACCTCCAAGGGCGTGTTCTTCCGCCTCGAGGACCTGCCCGAGGCCGCGCGCGTGCCCGGCCCGGCGCGCGACGCGCTGCTGATGCGCGTGATCGGCTCGCCCGACCCCTACGGCAAGCACACCGACGGCATGGGCGGCGCGACCTCGAGCACCAGCAAGTGCGTGATCCTGTCGAAGGCGACGGTGCCCGGCCACGACGTCGACTACCTCTACGGCCAGGTCTCGATCGACAGCGCCTTCGTCGACTGGAGCGGCAACTGCGGCAACCTGTCGGCGGCGGTCGGGCCGTTCGCGATCGCCAACGGGCTCATCGATCCCGCGCGCGTGCCGAAGGACGGCACCTGCACCGTGCGCATCTGGCAGGCCAACATCGGCAAGACCATCGTCGCCCGCGTGCCGGTGGTCGACGGCCAGGTGCGCGAGACCGGCGACTTCGAGCTCGACGGCGTGACCTTCCCGGCGGCGGAGATCGTGCTCGAGTTCGTCGATCCCTCCGACGACGGCGATGGCGGCGCGATGTTCCGGACCGGGAACCTGGTCGACACCCTGGACGTGCCCGGCATCGGCCCGCTGCAGGCGACGCTGATCAGCGCCGGCATCCCGACCGTGTTCGTCAACGCGGCCGACATCGGCTACGACGGCACCGAGCTGCAGCCGGCGATCAACGACGACCGGGCGGCGCTCGGGATGCTCGAGGCGATCCGCGTCGCCGGGGCGCTGCGCATGGGCCTGATCCGCACGCCGGAGGAGGCGCAGACGCGCCAGCACACGCCCAAGGTCGCCTTCGTCGCACCGCCCAAGGACTACGTGGCCTCGAGCGGCAAGGCGATCGCCGCCGCCGACATCGACCTCAACGTGCGCGCGCTGTCGATGGGCAAGCTGCACCACGCGATGATGGGAACCGCGTCGGTCGCGATCGCCACCGCCGCGGCGGTGCCCGGCACCCTGGTGAACCTGGCCGCCGGCGGCGGCCGGCGCGACGTGGTGCGCTTCGGGCATCCCTCCGGCACCCTGCAGGTCGGCGCCTCGGTGGAACAGGTCGACGGACGCTGGAGCGTCACGAAGGCGGTGATGAGCCGCAGCGCCCGCGTGCTGATGGAAGGCTGGGTGCGCGTGCCGGCCGACGTGGTCGCCTGACTCCGGCGCCGCCGATTCCCGAATGCGCGCTGGTGCCCCCTCCCCCGTTCACGGGGGAGGGTTGGGGTGGGGGCAAGCGGGTGGCCCTGGCGCCTTCCGCGCCTGCGGCGCGTCCCCCCATCCCAACCTTCCCCCGCAAGCGGGGGAAGGGGCGGGTGCGAAGCGAAGGCTGGGTGCGCGTGCCGGCCGACGTGGTCGCCTGACTCCGG
>Ga0123330_1004817_pt1 | contig 10254 bp, 8 predicted proteins | sample BioC13SIPDNA_2_FD_89704 | JGI IMG/M metagenome (GOLD analysis project Ga0123330, IMG submission 89704) | Anaerobic biogas reactor microbial communites from Washington, USA - Biogas_R2_A C13 SIP DNA | ecosystem: Engineered > Bioreactor > Anaerobic > Unclassified | place: Washington, USA... | reverse complement strand
TCCCTTGCTCCCTTGCTCCCTTGCTCCCTAGTGCCTTCGAACCTTCGCCAATTTTCAGGTAGGGATCGTCCTTCCCTTGGATGTTCATATTCCACCAGCGGTTCAAGTCGTGCGATAAGGTCCTCGTGGAAACCAGACCTAATCTATATTGTTTTGAGAGATTTTCGATTTTAATGGCGACACTCATTCTTTCTATACGGTATCCATAAAAGAGCGCTGCACCTTATTAAATACGATAATGCCAATACCCAAAATGACAACCATAAATCCGAACGAGTAGGCCAGATGTTCCCAGGAGAAAGTTCCCACCCCCATCGTGCTGTATTTGAAAGCCTCAATAATAGAGGTGACAGGATTCAACGCCATGATCCACTGTTTGTCGGGCGATATAGTGCTCAGTGGATAAATTACCGGGGTGGCATACATCCACAATTGCACTATAAAGCTGAATAAAAAAGTGAGGTCGCGGTACTTGGTGGTCATCGAGGAGATCAGGATTCCGAAGCCAAGGGCCAGTCCGGCCAGCATCAGGATCAATGCCGGGATCAGCAGGATATAGCCATTGGGCGTCACATTAACTCCAACGATGATGTAATATAGGTACACCGCGATAAATAGCATAAACTGGATGCCCATCCTTACAAGATTGGAACTCACCGTGGCCAACGGCACCACCAGCCGGGGAAAATAGACCTTTCCGAAGATATGCTGGTTGGCAATAAAGGTGCTTGAGGTTTTATTCAGACAGTCGGCAAAATATTGCCAGCAGACGATTCCGGCCAGATAGAAAAGAGGCTGGGGGAGGCCATCGGTTGGGATTTTGGCTATCCTCCAAACACCACCATGTACATGATGGTGGTCAATGCCGGTTGGATAAAGTACCACAGTGGTCCCAGGATGGTCTGCTTGTACTGCGTAACAATGTCGCGTCGGACAAACATCGACCACAGGTCTCGATACTGCCAGATCTCCTTAAAATCTACATGCAGGAGTTTGTCTTTAGGTTTAATTACGGTGGTCCAGTTTTCTTCCACACTTATACTTAATTAGGATTCTCTTGAATGCTTCGCCCCGTCAGTCCCATTAATTGGGGCTTACAATGGGCAAAATTCCGGACTCGGTATCTGCAAATGTATAATTTTTGATGAGAAAATTTTCTCTCTTCACAGCCAAAAGCAGCACCTGCAACTTGCCTCTTCCTGTAACCAGCGTAGCCCTACCATGTTAAATAAAACAGGCCTGTTCGAAATTCCTGTGATTTCTTTTACATTTGTTTGGTGAAGCTGCATCAACTGAAAATAGCGCTGGTATTTCTGCTCCTTCTGCTCGTGTCCCAGTTATCCAGGGCGCAGGTGAAAGGAGAAAGTGGCTTGAAGTGGTACTCATGGCATGCCTCCGGTGGGTTTATGCTCCCTACCGATCCATTTAATGCAGAGGTGATCAGCCAGTTGGAACACAATTACCGCTTTTCAGGCATTCCGGGATGGACCTTTTCCCTGGCCAAACCCCTGACCATTAAACTAAACGTAGGGTGGGAGCTACAGGATATCATTGTTGATGGGAAACTGGCTGGTCCCCAAGTGGCTCCGGAGAATACCCCGGTTCCCGGAGCTGTGGTTTCAGCAATAAACTTAGCTTCCACCGTAAACGGCTCTTCCTCCATTTCATCACCCTATTACAACACCCGCATGCGTACTTATAACCTTTTCGCACAGTATTATTTCTTACCCAATACCAATATCAACCATTTTATCATGGGTAAGGTTGGCTACAGCCGGATCAACCAGGGACTGGAAGGAAAGTGGGATCCGACGCGTTCATTGCATAAGAAAGACCTATGGGACTGGGTCTTTACAGCAGCCTACGGGGTGACCTGGCATGCAGACCCCAACTTTTCCATCAACCTTTATGGGGAGTTTTCTCCTACACCAGACCGCTATCTGGGTGAAATATATGACTTACTGAAAGAACCCGATAAGTCCAACATGCCCATGGGAAGGGTAGTGCTCTCCCTAACCGGACATACCGACATCAGGGTGTTCTTCCCCTTTTCAAAAGCCCGGAAATATACAACTAGGTATAAACCTGATAAATATTTGCCTTTCTATAGGGTGAGAAAAAGGGACAAGGACAAATGATTTCCGCTTCCCAGCCCTTTTAACATGGCCGTCGCAGAGCTCTTGAGGTATTTGTACAAAAGGGAAGAAATCCCTGTTTATTTGATACGCCGCGCGGGCCTGATATAATCAGACTCTCTTTCCAGCGGAATCCTGAAGCCTACCTCAAATCTCGACCCGGAATTGAAAGAGTGACACAGTTTAAACGTAGCCCATTTGACAGGATAAAACCCGATGCCCAAATCCTTACGCGCGTGCTTTAATCCCCCCCGGGCAAAATAGCCCCGCGAGGTGAGGAAGTCAAATCCGGTATAAACATAGGAAAAATCGTTGATAGTGATTGTAGGCCCAATGACAATGGCAGGAACCACCGGATCGAGCTCCACCATCACGAATCCTCCCCACCGCTTCAGGTAGAGGTTGTTGAAGGTGGTGCTGATGGTAAACTTCTCGTATTTATGATCCCAGATATATCCCCCCGACATGTCCATGCAGGGGATCAGCCGCTGCCTGCCCCTGTAAACCAAACCGTTGTACCTTCGCTCCTGGGCAATCCCTTGTCCGGCAAGCAAGAACAACAGTATAAGGGTAAGTATCCTGCGTGACATGTTCCTTTTTATGTTTATACAAAAATAACGGTTTTCATTTGATATGGCCTGCGAACCGGAATTTCATTCCCTTTATTATCTTTGAACCATGGTTACCCTGAAAAAAATTCCCCGCTGGGGAATGTTCCTTTTGTTGTTTCTGGCATCGTCTTGCGGTTCGCCCTTGAAGCAACTGACATATATGCACGATGCCAAAACGGATTCCCTTTACCCCCGCGTTCCCTTGCCTGATCCCTATATCATCCGTCCCAACGACCAGCTCTACATCAGCGTGGTTTCCGATGATCCCGCCAAGACCGATTTCCTTAACATGGGATCCACCGGCGGAATAGGAGGGGGCTATGGCATGGACCTCCTGACTTACCTGGTCGATGAAAACGGGAACATCAGCTATCCCCAGCTCGGGGAGGTGCAGGTGGCCGGACTCACCCTACTGGAAATTCGCGATAAACTCCAGAAAGAGGTGGACAAATTTGTGCTCAACACTTCGGTAGTGGTCAAACTGGCTAACCGTACCTTCACCATCCTGGGCGATGTGAACGGGGGCGGACTGGTCACCATGCCCAAAAACCAGTATACCATCTTCGAAGCCTTGGGAGCTGCCGGAGGCGTCTCCGACGGGGGAAACCGCCAAAAGGTCAAACTTATTCGCGAAACGCCCGAAGGTACCAGAATCGTCAACATCGACCTGACCGACGATAAACTGCTTTCCTCGGAATACTACTACATCCTTCCTAACGATGTGCTTTACGTCGAACCCAACAATTACCGGGTTTACAGTGTACGCACCCTTCCCTGGCTTTCCCAGGCCACCTTTGCCGCTTCCTTGCTATCCACCGCATTCCTGATCCTGAACCTCTTCAAATGACTGAATACAACGACAACGACAGATTGCAGGACCAGGCGGCCCAGGACGAGCTTCCCATTTTTAACTACAAGCGTCTGGTCAGCGAACTGATTTCCCACTGGTACCTCTTCATCCTCTTCCTGGCCATCGGCTTGACCGGGGCCTGGCTCTACAACCGCTATACCTCCGTAATGTATGCCGCCCGGACCAGCATCATGATCCTCGAAGAGGGCTCTACCACCTTCTGGCGGCAGGGCGGGGGCTTCTCGGGAGAAGCCCTGCGGGGCTTCGGAACCTCCTACCAGGGGATCTCCAACCAGATGATCATCATGAAGTCTCAGCCGGTGGTGGCACGCGCCATCCGTGAGCTGGGATTCGAAGTGAGCTACCACAACGAAGGGAAACTCTCCACCGCCGAAAACTATACCGATGCGGCTTTCCGTGTAGAGTGGGACCGGAACCACCCCCAGCTTATCGGATTCGATTTCAAAATCGCCGTCCACCCCGACCGTTCAATCACCCTGTCTGGTACGGGAGAAGGGGTGTCGGCGTATAGTTATGCTGAAAACCGGTGGGTGGGAGGCTACTCTTCGATCACGATCGACCGGAAAGTCCAGTCGGGCGAAGAGGTGGTCATCCCAGGCCAGTGTAGCTTTATCATCCGCCTCAATGAAGGATTTATTCCCCCTGTAACAGACTATTTCTTCTTCAGGTTCCATACTCCCGAAGAACTGGTCGCCACCTACCGCTCACGCCTTACTGTCAGCCTGCGCGACTGGGAAACCTCCATCGTCGACATCGACCTGAAGGATTTCCACCCTCAAAAGGCGGTTGACTTTCTCAACAAACTGGTGGAGGTGTACCGCATCGATAATGTGGACAAGAAAAACCAGTATGCCGACCAGACCATCAACTTCATCGAATACCTCCTCGAAGGAGTGAGCGATTCCCTCTCCATCGCAGAAGGGGAGCTCCTTTCCTTCCAGTCAGACCACAAGATCATCGACATCGGTTCCCAGACCGGGCAACTCCTTGGACAGATGAACGAACTGGACAAGCGGAAACAGGAACTGGAAACGGAGATCAAGTATTACCGTTACCTGAAAAATTACATCCTCACCAACCGCGATATCGGGGCCATGCTGGCGCCCTCTTCGGTGGGGATCAGCGACCCCCTGCTGGGAGGCCTGATCAGCGAGTTCAATACCCTCACCGTCGAGAAATCAAAACTGGCCGACGTAAAGATCTCTCCCCGGCTGACGCAGCTCAACGCCCAGCTTGAAAATGTGAAGTCGGCCATGCTGGAGAACATCGACAACATCCTGACTCAGAACGACCAGACCATGGCCGACCTCAACCGCCGCCAGGCCATGGTGGAAGCCCGCGTGGGGCGGCTTCCCGTCACCGAACGCGACCTCCTCAACATCGAGCGGAAATACAACATGAGTAACGATACGTATACCTTCCTGCTCGAAAAACTCTCGGAAGCCCAGATTGCCAAGGCCGCCAACCAGCCCGAAAGCCAGGTGGTCGAGGAGGCCAGTTCCCTGGGGCAGGTCGGTCCGCAGACCAACAAGGCCTATTCCTACGGCCTCTTTGCCGGCATCGTCCCCCCCGCACTCTGGGTCCTCCTCCTGGTCCTCTTCAACAACAAGGTGATCAGCAAGGAGGATGTGGAGAATCTTACTCGCCTACCCATCCTTAACATGGTCTTCTTCAACAAGCAGAAGGTCGCCACCATGACCCCTGTCCTCGATAAACCCAACAGTCCCGACAGCGAAGCTTACCGGAGTCTGCGTGGGAAGCTTGACCTGATGACCAAGGGGAAGCCCAAACCGGTCATCGCGGTCTCCTCAACGGGGCCTGGCGAAGGGAAGACCTACACGGCCATCAACATCGCCTCCTCCTATGCCCTCGCCAAACGGAAAACCCTTCTCCTCGACTTTGACCTCCGCAACTCACGCATCAACAAAGATTTTCAGCTTGACGGCAGCAAAGGGGTGGTCTCCTTTATCCTGGGGAAGGACTCCCTCAGCCAGATCACCCATCCCACCAAACACCCCTTCCTCTCCATCATTCCCGCCGGGCCTATCCCCCCTAACCCAGGGGAGATGCTGATGGACGACAAGGTGCGCCGCATGCTCAACGAACTGAAGGAGACCTACGACGTGATCGTCATCGACTCGGCGCCTATCGGCTATGTCACCGACCTCTTCCAGATCACCGACCTCATCGACTCCACAGTCTTCGTGATCCGCGACAGCTATACCAACCGTAAGCTCCTCAAACAGGCCCTCGATGAAATAAAAATGTACAAGATCAAAGGGGTGGGGATCCTCATCAACGCCATCAAGACCACGGGCGGACTCTTCCCGGCCTATGTGCTCAGCTATGTCAACGGCTACCGCTATGGTTACGGCTACGGATACGGGGATTATGGCTATGGCGGGGGATATGGATATGGCTATTATGGCTACGGCAACAAAAACAAACGCAAACGCTTTAAGTTTCCCATGTCTGCCGAAGAGAAGGCAGAGGAATCCCTTGAGGAGGAAAACGGCACCCACAACGGCAGGCCACACGTTTAACCTTTCAGGGGATTACTATGGGCAGGGAAGACGCCCCGCCACCTGATATAACAAAAGGCCGCATTTGCAGCCTTTTGTTAAACCTAACCAAACCTTTTCTATGAAAAAATTACACTCTTGTCTGTACCCTGCAAAGATACACCATCTTTTAGTTAAGGGCTGATAACCAAAGTTAAAGAATGTTAAGCCGCCTGTAATGACCGGCGAACCGGCCAAACATATGCAGAATATTATATTTGTCTCAATTAACACGCTTCAGGGTCAACAGAATGGCCTTCCGGCCTTTGGATTTCAAAAAATTAGACTATTTTAGCGACCTTGTTCAAAGAATTTTCTAAAAACAACCAACAATTATTAAAACACGGTTTATGACAAAGTATGTGTATACGTTCGGCGCAGGAAAAGCCGAAGGAAAAGCCGGCATGAAAGAGCTGCTCGGCGGTAAGGGTGCCAACCTGGCGGAAATGAACCTCATCGGGGTTCCCGTGCCTCCCGGGTTCACCATCACCACCGAGGTGTGTACCATCTACAACGAAAAAGGCCAGCAGGTGGCTTTTGACCTGATTAAAAACGAAGTAGAGGCTGCCGTTCGTCAGATCGAAGAACTCACCGGCACCGTCTGGGGCGACCGCAACAACCCCTGCCTGGTTTCCGTCCGCTCAGGCGCCCGCGCTTCCATGCCGGGAATGATGGACACCGTCCTCAACCTGGGCCTCAACGACGACGCCGTCGCCGGCATCGCCCTCAAATCGGGCAACGAACGCTTCGCATGGGACTCCTACCGCCGCTTCGTCCAGATGTACGGAGACGTGGTCCTCGACATGAAACCCCATTCCAAGGAAGCCATCGACCCCTTCGAAGAGATCATCGAAGGCCTCAAGGCTGAAAAGGGCATCCACCTCGACACCGAATTCACCACCGACGACCTCAAAGAGCTGGTCACCCGCTTCAAAACCGCCGTCTTCAACGTCACCGGCCGTACCTTCCCCACCGACCCGTGGGAACAGCTCTGGGGCGCCGTGGCTGCCGTATTCAACAGCTGGAACAACGACCGGGCCATCTTCTACCGCCGCCTGAACCAGATCCCCGACGAGTGGGGAACCGCCGTCAACGTGCAGGCCATGGTCTTCGGAAATATGGGCCAGACCTCCGGAACAGGGGTGGCCTTCACACGTGACGCCGGAACCGGCGAAAACCTCTTCAACGGCGAATACCTCATCAACGCCCAGGGCGAAGATGTGGTGGCCGGCATCCGCACCCCCCAGCAGATCACCCTCGAAGGGTCGAAACGCTGGGCCGAACTGGCCGGCGTCTCCGAAGAAGAACGCAAAACCAAATTCCCCTCCCTCGAGGAATTCATGCCCGAAATCTACCGCCAGCTCTTCGAAACCCAGCAAAAACTCGAGAACCACAACCGCGATATGCAGGACCTGGAGTTCACCATCCAGGAAGGGAAACTCTGGCTCCTCCAGACCCGCAACGGAAAACGTACCGGCGCCGCCATGGTGAAGATCGCCATGGACATGCTCCGTGAAGGCAAGATCGACGAGAAAACAGCCCTGCTCCGCATCGAGCCCGCCAAACTCGACGAACTCCTCCACCCGGTCTTCGACCGCGACGAACTGAAGCGCACCAAATCGGTGGCCAAAGGGCTTCCGGCCTCCCCGGGTGCCGCCACCGGACAAATCGTTTTCTTTGCCGATGAGGCCGCCAAATACCCCGCCTCCATCCTCGTCCGCCAGGAGACCTCTCCCGAAGACCTCGAAGGGATGCACATCGCCCGGGGTATCCTCACCGCCCGCGGTGGGATGACCTCCCACGCCGCCGTGGTGGCCCGCGGAATGGGCAAATGCTGCGTCTCCGGCGCAGGAGCCCTTAAAATCAACTACAAAACCCGCACGATGACCGTGGGAACCAAAGTCTTCAACGAAGGCGACTGGATCTCCCTCAACGGCTCTACCGGGGAAGTATATGAAGGCAAGGTGAAAACCATGGATCCCGAACTGAGCGGCGACTTCGCCCTTATCATGGATCTGGCCGACAAGTTCACCCGCATGAAGGTCCGCACAAACGCCGACACCCCCCACGATGCACAGGTGGCCCGGAAATTCGGCGCCGAAGGGATCGGCCTCTGCCGCACCGAACACATGTTCTTCGAAGGGGAACGCATCAAGGCCATGCGCGAAATGATCCTCGCCAATGACGAAGCCGAACGCCGCAAGGCCCTGGCCAAGTTGCTGCCCTTCCAGCGTGCCGACTTCGAGGGCATCCTCGCCGCCATGGAAGGCTTCGGCGTCACCATCCGCCTGCTCGACCCGCCACTCCACGAATTCGTGCCCCACGAAGAGGCCAACCAGGCCGAAATGGCCAAAGAAATGGGCGTCTCCGTCGAGGAAATCAAACACAAGGTGGAATCGCTCCACGAGTTCAACCCGATGCTGGGCCACCGCGGATGCCGCCTGGGAATCACCTATCCCGAGATCACCGAGATGCAGGCCCGCGCCATCATCGAGGCCGCCGTTAACCTGAAGATGAAAGGCGTCAACGTCATGCCCGAAATCATGGTTCCCCTGATCGGTACCGTCAAGGAGCTCGAACTCCAGGTGAACATCATCAAGGAGACGGCCGAAAAGGTCTTCGCCGAGAAGGGCGCCCGCGTCGACTTCCTCACCGGAACGATGATCGAAGTGCCCCGTGCCGCCCTCACCGCTGACCTGGTGGCCGGCGTGGCCGAATTTTTCTCCTTCGGAACCAACGACCTTACCCAGATGACCTTCGGCTACTCACGCGACGATGCCGGCAAGTTCCTCGAAGTGTACCTCAAAAACGGTGTCCTTAAGAACGACCCGTTCCAGGTCCTCGACCGCGAAGGGGTCGGACAACTGGTCCGCATGGGTGTTGAGAAAGGCCGCGGCGTCAACCCCAACCTCAAGGTGGGGATCTGCGGAGAACACGGCGGAGAACCCTCTTCGGTCGAGTTCTGCGACATGGTCGGCATGAACTACGTGAGCTGCTCACCCTACAGGGTGCCCATAGCACGCGTCGCCGCCGCACAGGCCAACGTCAAGGCAAAGAAGTAATACTACTCCATGCAGAATATCCGTTCTGTATCAGTCACGACATATAAAGAGCCGGCTCATCGCCGGCTCTTTTACATTACTTTCTGTGCTTCGAAATATTCAATTGCTTGATGTATTTTTGAGTAGGGGAAATGTTCACCTTTGTCTCCTATTTCCTTTTCTCTTAAGATTTCTTTTGAATGATTGATAGCTATTTTCATCCTGTTTTCTGAACACAGCATCTTTACCCACCTGTTGCTCTCAAGGTATTCTTTCTTCTTGGAGTATGCTGGTATATGTTTTACTAATTCAGTGATTACTTCATCACAGTTACTGAACTCCCGGCTGGTTTTTAAATAATGGAGCAAAAACCAAAATTCAATTCCGGGCATAGACTCACAAATGACTACCTGATTGAGATTCTTATACTTCTTTTTTAGTTTGTCAAACTTTTCCTTTTTCTGTTGACTTACAATAGTGTCATAATCGGTCAGGTAAATTATCTGTGAGCAACCACCGGAAACATATTCATCAATCAAACTTTCAGCACTTTCAATTGTAATTCCGTCAAACAAGGACGGTCTCAAAACATATTTGTACCTGTAAAACTCCTTCAGATGTTGCAGATAATACTGCTCAGTAATTCCATCTCCTAGCACTACATAGTTTTTGCGGGTATTTCTCTTCCCAATTTTCCTAGCCATAATCAGTCCTCCAAATTGGGAATTGCGCCGAATTTCCCGTGTTTGTATGCATTATAGTAGGAAAGCTCCTTACGGAAATTGAAATCAGCCAGAGAAAAAACAGTGGTTACTCCATCGATTCCTTTCTCTGTAAACCACACTGCATCTTTGCGAATAATGTCCTTTTCATTTAATAAAGACAGGTTGTGAGTAGTGAAAAGTAACTGTGCTTCTCTTGACTTTCTTAAAAACTCTTTTATAAAATGCATAACCAACAAGGGGTGAAGGGCAGTACCAATTTCATCAATGGGTAAGAATGAATCATTGTTAATTGTTTCGTAAAAAGGCGCTG
>Ga0123330_1004809_pt1 | contig 10265 bp, 10 predicted proteins | sample BioC13SIPDNA_2_FD_89704 | JGI IMG/M metagenome (GOLD analysis project Ga0123330, IMG submission 89704) | Anaerobic biogas reactor microbial communites from Washington, USA - Biogas_R2_A C13 SIP DNA | ecosystem: Engineered > Bioreactor > Anaerobic > Unclassified | place: Washington, USA... | reverse complement strand
CTGGCATTTTTCCGCAATGGCGCGAATACTGGTCCCTTCCACGCCATACTCGGCAAACAATTCGCCGGCCGCGAGCAGCAAAGCTTCCTTGGTCGTTGTAGTTGCCTGTTCCATATGCAGTGTCCCCTTGCCTGAACCTTGGGTTTTGGGTTACATGCCCGAAGTATAGCACAAACATTTGCTTAATTCAAGTGTTTGTTTAAATTTATCGTTTGACCCGATTTTTTTCAGCAGTTATACTATTTTTTACGGATGAAAAGGGGATGTGTAGGTACATATTTGCTGTTGCACGCCTAATTCATACTCGGGGTGGGGAGCGCGGGACAAAGCAAAACCTGTCAGTGCCCGTCGAAAGGTCGTGCGCCGATGCCTGTTAAGCGTTGTCGCTTGTATCCGTATCTAACCTATGCACCGCCCAATAGTCAGTTGTTTTTCAGGGACAAGATTGTCCCGGCGATGTGGCGCGTGCCGTTCTCCCGGTTGAAATAATAGGCCGCCAGGTAGCGTCCGTCCGCCATGGGTGAAATCCAGGGATAGCCCAGATCGCCGCTGCCGCCGTCATCGCGAAGAACGATTTCCGTGCTCTCCGCAATATTCCCGGCCTCCGCGTCCAGAACCCTGGCGCGTATCCCGTAAGGCTCATGTCGATAGCCGTACACCAGGAGGATGCGCCCGTCCGGCAGCAGCGTGGCGCAATGAGGATGCCCTTGAAAGCCCGCGTCTTCCCAGGGTGCGAAGGACTTGCCGCCGTCCGTGGAACGGGCCACGGTGGTATGATCATCAAAATTCGCCGTGCGCATGAAGGCGATCAGCGTGCCACCCCGGGTTTCAATCAAGGCCGTTTCATTAAAGGTGACTTCGGGGTCCTTCGCTATAGGACAGCGGTATTCCCAAGTCAGCCCGCCGTCCTTCGACGCCATGAGATGCACCTCGGTAAGGCGCGGCTCCAGCCGGGACTGGGACGCCACAGCCCAGTAGAGCGACCCATCGCGCCCCTCCCACATGGGTCCGCGGTTGTACGCCGGGCAGGGTTCCTTGAACACCGTTTGCGCCAGGTTCCCCGGCACGGGCGGCGGTTGGATGGGACCCGACCAGGTGGCGCCGCCGTCCGTGGAACGCGTGAGATAGCCGCCCATGAACACGAAATTGCCATGCCGTAGTGTGGGCGGCACCTTTTCCGCGGCATCGCCGCGCAGCAACGCCCACCCATAACTGCTGCAGACGATGGTGCCATCGCGCAGCTGGGTCATGCAGGGGTCCTGGGAGCCCCCGAACGGATGGGCCAGGATCAGTTCCGGCTCCGTGGTCCAGCTTTCCCCGTTGTCCTTGGAGCGCACCAGTACAAGATAGCTGTTGGGATCCGTGTGATTCGAGGAGGCTTCGCCGAAGTAGCGCCGTTCCGGGGCGCGCCGAAAGGCCGCGAGCAATTCCCCGTCCGGTCGCAAGACCACGGAGGGAAACGCGCTGTAAAAGCGGTCGTCGCTGTAAATAACGATATCTTTTTCTTTGACCAGTTCCTGCGCGGCCAGGGGAATGCACAAAACGATGGCAAAAACTAACAAAAGGCTATAAATCTTCATCTTGGTTCTCCGTAATCAAACATTAAGGTTTAACGGGGCATTCCGTACAATGCCGTCCGACCGGCACCAGTATACAGGGCATGCTCCCGGAAGACAAAGCCAGTCAGTCACAAGGGTATCTCAACCACGGAACACACGGAATAACACGGAAATAAAAGGCAATTTAGCACGAGGCATTTCATTGTCCGATAATCGCTATCGCTATCGGCATCGGTATCGCTATCGGTATCGCTATCGAAACCCCAGTCCCGAACCCAAGGTCTTACTATTGCCTCCCGCGATCCTCAACCGCACAGACTCACCTTGTTTTCAGCCGACTCGAAGCGCCGTACGGTGATTATGTATCATAGCGGATATCGGGGGGCTAGATAAGGAGTCTGCCATGCCTGCTCCAGTACCACAATACACTCCGGCGGAAAACCGCTTCCGTTTGTGGATGTGGTTCAGTTTTTTCCTATACGCCTTCGGACTGCCCTTTTTTCTCCTCTTCGGCAGACAGATTGCGGCATTACTGAATGATTTTCCCGCCATGCTCGGGCAGGCGCCCCCCTGGCCCCCGGCGGGCTCCGGTATGGAGGTGGTGTTCTGGCAGGTGCTGGGCGTCTCACTCATGGCCATCCTGGCGGTGGTGTGCCTTTATGTCGCCTTGAACGTCCGGCGTTACGGCCCGCTGATCGTGGCGCTCCTGGCCGCGAAACTGGTCTCAACAGTATGTTACAGCGGCTTTTATATTGCTGACGGCAACCCCGCGTACCTGATCGGCGCATTGACGGACGGCATCATTTTCCTGGTCACGGCGATCCTGTGGTTTTTTGCCGCGCCGGCCGACCGGTATCTGGACGGCTATGAAACACGGGTACTGTCCGCCGTCGGTGAAACCGTGCTTCCCCGGGGCGGCGCGTTTCCCGAAGGCTATGACGATGCCCGGGAGCGTTGCCTGGAAGAAGCCCGGATGATGCTGTCCGTACAAACGGGAAAGGATGTTCTGCTGACCCGGATGATGCTGCGGCTGGTGGATGTGCTTCCCCTTTGCCTGGGTTTTTCCTGCCTGTTCCACCGGCTCGGGCCACAGGCGCGCACGGCCTTTTTCGAACGCCTGGAAGTGTGCCGACTGGGCATGCTGCGCATGATGGCCACGGGCCTTAAACTTTATGTCGTCACCCCATATTTCAATACGCCTGACGAAGAAAGCCGGGCGGTGACGGAAAGAACCTGACCATGCCGACGGAACGATACACGGCCAAGGTGGCCATCGTCGGAACAGGCGCGGGCGGCGCAACGGCAGCCGCGGTGCTGGCCCGCGCAGGCGTGGACACCATTCTAATCGAGCAGGGTCGATATTATAAGCCAGAGGACCACGGCGACATCTTGACCAGCATGCGGCGCATGTATGTCAACGGAGGCATGACGCTTGCCCTGGGTAACCCTCCTGTACCCATCCCGCTGGGTTGTGCCGTAGGCGGCACGACCATTATCAATTCCTCCACCTGTTTCCGGCCGCCGCGCGCGAAAGTCGATCACTGGGAAGGCCCCTCCTGGGAGGCGCTGGAGCCCTGCCTGCGGGAAGTGGAAACGCGCCTGCATGTGGGGCCTGCGGAAGAGTCCCTGCTGGGCAACAATTACCAGGTGCTTAAACGGGGATGCGACAAACTGGGGATCGCCATCCGGCCCCTCGCGCACAATTTGTACGGGTGCAAAAGCAGCGGGCGCTGCGCCTTCGGCTGCCCTACCGGCGCCAAGCAAAGTACCGACCGCACCTTCGTCCCTGACGCGATCGAGGCCGGCACGCGCCTGTACACCGAACATACGGTAACCGATGTCATACGCAAGGGCGGGCGGCTTGTCGGGCTCAAGGGGGAAACCCCTTCCGGCGCGTTTGAGGTGTATGCCGACGTCATTATTCTGGCCATGGGCGCGCTTACAACTCCCGCCTTCCTGCTGCGCCACCGCCTGGCCACCGGGTCAAGACGGGTGGGGCGGGGACTCCGTATTCATCCCGCCTGCCGGGTGGCCGCCGAATTCGACGAAATCATAGACGGTCATGTCGGGCTGCCCCAGGGCGCCTGCATTGATCACTGGGCGAACCGGGGCATCATGCTCGAAGGCATCTCGCTGCCGCCCGGTCCCCTGTTGAGCGCGTTGCCCGGGGCTGGAGCGCGCTTCAAGGAACTCGCCGCCCACTGGCGGCAAATCGCCACCTTTGGCATCATGATCAGCGATACCAGCGTCGGCAGGGTCATGCGCGGCATCGGGGATAGCCCCTTTACGGCCATCTACCAGTTGAATCAGGCGGACACCGAGTCTATGCGTTTCGCCATGGTGCGCCTGGGAGAACTGTATTTCGCCGCCGGGGCGAAGGTGTTGTATACCAATGCCCTGCCTTACCCTGTCATCCGTTCCATGGATGAACTGCGCAAGTTCGAAAGCTGCCGCATACGCCCCAGCGGCCTGGAACTCATGGCCTTCCACCCGACCGGCACCTGTGCCATGAGCGCCACCGGGAAAACCGGCGTCGTTACTGCCGGTCTTCAGGCCCATGACATGCCCAACCTCTACATCATGGACGGCTCGGTGATCCCCTGCGCGCTCGGTGTCAACCCCCAGATTACCATCATGGCCTTAGCCTGGCACGGCGCCGCGCAACTGGCGGCGGAAATCGGAAATTGAATACGCCCAGGGCACAATCCGAACGCTTCACAGCGTTGTAAAACCCACAGACCGCGCCAGCGGTCATATGTTGGCGTTCCAGGGGCGTGACGTGATACTGTGTAGGCTCAGGTGCGTTCATTTCCCGGAACGTTAAACCTTAAACCCTTACTTCACAAGGACCATTACCATGAAGCGATTTTCCTTTTCTCTTGCTGTTTTCCTGTTTCTTTCTCTGTCCGCCGCCTGGGCGGAAGATGACGACAAGATCATGGGCAACTACCACGGCGGGTTTACCGCGCAGGACTGGTCGGGCCGGTATATCCGGGCCCAGGTGGTGGCCATCAGCAAAGTCGCCCACCGCGCGGTACTGTTCCTGGGCGAAACCGAAACCGCCGCCGCGCGCCTGGAAGTTAAGGGACGGGTTAAAGACGGCGTCGCCGTGTTCAAGGATACCCTGGTCCTGGACAGCCTGGGCGGGAAATATGAATTCGAGGCGCGTATAGAACAGGAGACCATGACGGGCACCTTGAAGAAAGCGGATGACCGGGGCGCAACGGCCGTGCCCTTCTCGCTGAAGCGCGTGTTCCTGCAGCCGCCGACGCTGGGGATGGCCCCGCCGGAAGGGGCCGCGCTCCTCTTTGACGGCAGCAATACGGACCAATGGGAACGCTGGCCGAACGGCTGGTGCTTGAGCGATGAAGGCGCCATGGAAGTGTGTGGAAGCAATTTCAAGACCCGGGCTGAATTCGGCGGCGGCACCTACCACATCGAGTTTCGCACCCCCTTTATGCCCACGGAAGCGGGCCAGGGCCGGGGCAACAGCGGCGTCTACCTGCTCGGCCGCTACGAGGTGCAGGTGCTGGACAGCTTCGGCGTGGAACCCAAGGACAATCTCTGCGGCGGCATCTACCAGTTTGCCGTGCCCGCCGCGGACGCGGCGCTGCCCCCGCTGCAATGGCAGACCTACGACATCACCTTCACGGCGCCCGAATTCGACGCCACGGGCAATAAAACCCAAAACGCCCGCATTCACGTGCTGCACAACGGCATTGTCATTCACAACGATGTGGAACTCGCATCGGGCACGCCGGGCGGCATCAGCGACCAGGAAGCGGCGGCCGGGCCGTTGCTCCTGCAGGACCACGGCAACCCCGTGCGCTTCCGCAATATCTGGTTTAAGCCGGCAAACTGACCCTACAGTTGTCCCATGTATCTTTCCCTGGTCATACCCGCATACAACGAGGCGGACCGCATCGGCGACACCCTTGTCGCCGCGGACCGTTATTTCGTGCGCCAGGACTATGATGCGGAAATCATCGTGGTCGATGACGGCAGCCACGACGATACGGCCGAAGTCGTGCGCGGGCATCAACAAGAACGCCGGACACCCGTTCGCCTGAAGTCGCTGACGGAAAATCGGGGCAAGGGATATGCCGTAAAAGCAGGCATGCTGGAACAGGCGACAGGCCGCTTCCGCTTTTTTTGTGACGCCGACGGATCCACCCCCATTGAAGAACTGGACCGCTGCGGCGCCCTGTTCGAATCCCAGGCGGATATTGTCATCGGTTCCCGTGCCCTGCCGGATTCCATCATCCAACAGCGCCAGGCGTGGTACCGGGAAAACATGGGGCGCTGTTACAACCGTATTGAGCGGATACTGGGCATCACGCCCTATTCCGACACGCAATGCGGGTTCAAAGGATTTACCGATAAAGCCGCTGAAATCTGCTTCATCCGCCAGACGGTCAGCCGCTTCAGCTTCGATGCCGAACTGCTTTATATCGCCGCCAAACACGGCCTGAACATCCTGGAAATCCCGGTGCGCTGGATCAACAGCCCCAACTCCAAGGTAAACCCCGTCCGGGACGCCTCGCGTATGTTTCTTGACCTGGTTGCTATTCGCCTCAAGGATTTATCCGGCCGATACGACTGAACAGGTGGAGTTTGTGGCATGAATTCCGGGGACATGTCCGAATGGCAGGAATTCATGCCCGCAAAGAAGCACTGTCACTGGCGGGCAGCGCGTGCCTGCCCATGCAACCAAGCCGGGACTGTCCCCGCCTCCCTCTGTAATGAAAGAATGTAGAAGCGGCGCCCTCGCCGCTTTCAACCCGGCAGGGATGCCGCGTCTACATTTTATTGTTTATAGGGAGGCATGGCTCCATGGCGAACTGTCCGTCCTTTGCTTCATTGTATACTACGATTTACGACAGGTAACGGTCTTAAGTTAGTGCCATTCGAACATGTCCCCCAAATTCATTACACATGGCAAATATCCCGGAGGGATAAAAGCCATTAGCCGGTGGTTGAGCGAAGCGACACCACCGGTACACAAGCAACCACCATCCCCATCCCGGCAGGGATGGAGGAACACGCCAATAGCTGCAGACCCAGTCGCCCTATATCCCTCAGATAATTTGCGCTTCAACGCCTATCTCATGGTCCGCCCAGAATCACACAAAGGGCTAACGAAAACGGGGACTGGCAACGGCGCGTTCCAAAGACTGCACACCTTGGCGCTCCACCCGCTATAACGCGATGGTGCCTGTACCCGCTTTCGTGGGTTATTACGGGCATGCGGTTGACTTCAGGTTAAAAAAAGAAATAAACTAGTCTCAAACTAGATGAAAGGTCAGAATCATGCATACTGTCGGCGCCTTTGAAGCCAAAACACACCTGTCCAAACTTCTTGAGAGAGTGGCCAAAGGCGAACGGTTCACTATTGAAAAACATGGTGTTCCCGTGGCCGCTTTGGAGCCTGTACGCGCTTCGAAGCGGGAGCCTGCGGCCGACATCATTGCCGCACTCAAGCAATTCCGCGTCGGAAAGCGCATTGGAAATCTGTCCATACGTGAGATGATCGAGGAGGGGCGCCGATGACTCCGGAACGATTTGTTGTGGACAATTCTGTAGTAATGGCATGGTGTTTCGAAGATGAGACGAGCGCCTATACCGATACCGTCCTGGAATGTCTTGAACATGGTGAAGCGGTTGTTCCCGCGATCTGGCCCCTGGAAGTGGGTAATGTGCTCCTTGTTGCAGAACGGAAGGGCCGGCTTGGCAAAGCCGAGGTCGTTCGATTCCTTGAACTCATCAGCAGCCTTCCGCTCGCGGTTGAGCAGGAAAGTCCCGAACGTATGCTGACCACTATCCTTGCCCTTGCACGTGATCTCCGACTCTCAACGTATGATGCTTCCTACTTGGACCTGGCGATGCGGTCGGGACTGCCGCTTGCAACACAGGATAAATCCCTTATCAAAGCCGCCAAGAAATGCGACGTTATGCTCTTTGGCAAAAAGTGATGTCAGGGGTCGAATCGAAGAAAATAACACCGGCGTCCGCAGATGCGCACGCCGGTGTCGTTTGTATCCGGCCAAAGGTACTACACCTCCTTCCGGCCGCTATGTTCGTTCCTTTAACGTCTCCGGTTCCTTGACGACTCGGTGGTGTTTCTGCCCCGGTTTTGGGTCGTCGAGGAGGTGCTTCTCGGCGTGGTTGTGGTCTGGCGCGTTGTGGCTCTTGGCGCCGTCTGGGTCGTTGAGGGCGTGCTTCTCGGCGTGGTTGTGGTCTGGCGCGTTGTGGACCGTGGCGCCGTCTGGGTCGTTGAGGGCGTGCTTCTCGGCGTGGTTGTGGTCTGACGCGTTGTGGCTCTTGGCGCCGTCTGGGTCGTCGAGGAGGTGTTTCGCGGCGTGGTTGTGGTCTGACGCGTTGTGGCTCTTGGCGCCGTCTGGGTGGTTGAGGAGGTGCTTCGCGGCGTGGTTGTGGTCTGGCGCGTTGTGGCCCTTGGCGCCGTCTGGGTCGTCGAGGAGGTGCTTCTCGGCGTGGTTGTGGTCTGGCGCGTTGTGGCTCGAGGCGCCCGTTGTTCCTGTTCTTGCCATTCAGGCGGCGTGGTACTGCGCCGTTGCGTCGGCGGCGGTGTGATTGTGGTCGGTGCGGACCGCTCGCGCTGTACGGCGCCGCGCGACGAGGTCGTCGGCACCTTGACTTCGGGCGCTTCGGGCGCCGGGGGCGGTGTTCTCACACTGCGCCCGCCTTCACTGGCCCGCGCCGACACGGGAGACGCCGAAATCTCTCCGCGAACAGGCTTCGCCGTATCCAGTGCGCTCCGCCGGTTTCCGGACGATTCACGGACCGCCTCGGTCTTGGTGCGTTCGTCCTGCAGTTGGCGGATTCTACGCCCTTGCGTTTCCATGCGGCCCCGTTCTTCCGTGTTCACCGGGGTGAAACGGAGCGGCTGTGTCCGGCTTTGTATGGCTTCGGAAAGGCGTCGTCCGATGATGGCCCCTGAGGGCGCATCCGGCTTTCCGCCCAGGCGCGCCTGCAGCGCCATGGTGCGCGGCGGGCGCATGGGCGCATTCTCACGATAGTTGCGGAAACGATCTATCACAAAGGAATCCCAATTGGGGTTCTGTTGCAGCTGCCGCATACGGAAGTGGGCGTAGATGGGATCAGGTCCGTACTGGGGGAAACGGTTCGAGTGCCAGGGATAGAAGCCCCGTTCTTCGTAACGGTAGTCGTAATAGTCGCCGAAATAATAATGGCGCGTTCTCGGTTGGATGAAGATATGGGCGGTTACTATGCCCAGGTCGATGACAATGGCAGGCCGGTAAACATAGCCTACACGCCGGTACAGGGGCCGCCGGTAATAGACCGGCGCGAACATGACGCCCCGATAGCCGATATCATAGTCCCAATACCCCGGGAGATATACGCATCCACGGGGCGTCCAATTATAGTGCGCGGGAATCCAGACCCAGTCGGGCCGCTGCACGATCCAGTAGCCGGGCCGCCAGTAATACCGCCCGTCCCGCCATATCCAGCAGCCGGGCGACCAGATCCGGTCCGGTCCCGGAGGCGGGGAACTGGGCCCCAGCTCGAGCGGTTCCGGCGGCGGCGGCAGATAGGTCACCTGCACCTGGTTGATTTCCCGCCAGAAGCCCGAAATCCACTGCATGCCGTTGCTCGCCGGCGCCCAGTATCCGGGCACCCACTCGCGCCCCGGGGGGATCACGCGCCACACGCCGCTGATCCAGATAAAATCGTCCCGGTCCTCATCCCAGGCCCAGTACCCGGGAATCCACGCCACATCGGCGCCCTCCGGCCGGTGCTCCGGCGGGATCTCGTCGATGGGGGCGTAGGGGGACCTGCTGACAATGATTCCGGCGGACGGTCCGGACATGGCGACCTGGGCGAAGGCTTCGTGCATGGGGCCTTGGGTCAGCACCTGCAGGCCGTCCTCGTCCACATACTGTCCGAAAGCGGGTGCCGTTCCCAGCAGCATCAGCGACAGGACCGCCACGCTTCCGAAGGACAGATAGATCCGATGCCCTTGATATATGCAGCGTTTCATTTTCTTCTTCCTTTCTCTCAAGGTTGTTCAAACCAAAACCACCGGGGCCCTGTGTGTTACTGCTGCTGGACCTTTTCGGCGGTATTTTCAATCGCCTGACCGCCACGCTGAAGATCCTTGCCAACGCCCCGGAACGTGTTGCAGCCAAGAATACCCACACTAAGCAGAATTCCCACCAATATCGCCGCAGCCATTCTAACAAGTTTGTTCATGGTTAGCGCCCTTTCCCTATTTTTCAACGGAACGTGTCAAACCTGCACATGCATCCGAAATAAATTCATGGCCATAACCATACTTTAACCTATCGAAGCTGAAATACCCAACCAAGATCCTCTGTCCCCGTTGCCATTTCCACTTCTCTTCACACCTGTATTTTACCTTCTTGTTCCCGATCGTAGCGGTAAAAAATAAGGTGCTGGTCAAATAGGCGCTCACAGGGGCTAACAAATCCCACTGCCGTCCTATTCTGCCTTCTGGCTTCTCATGTATGACCTGGCATCTTTTATTCATCGCTTCGTTTCCTTAATCGGCGGCGTTGGAAACATCCAGTGGCGACCGCCGATAATTATTGACGAAACCGGCGTAGGAATATTCACCCTGAAAGTCATGGCGTGGCATAGCCACAACTAAACCACTCTTTGTATTACTCCCCGTCATCTTCTATGATTTTTTCGAAGAAGTTACTG
>Ga0123330_1004807_pt1 | contig 10267 bp, 9 predicted proteins | sample BioC13SIPDNA_2_FD_89704 | JGI IMG/M metagenome (GOLD analysis project Ga0123330, IMG submission 89704) | Anaerobic biogas reactor microbial communites from Washington, USA - Biogas_R2_A C13 SIP DNA | ecosystem: Engineered > Bioreactor > Anaerobic > Unclassified | place: Washington, USA... | reverse complement strand
CCAGACGTGATCACCGGATTTAACGACTTGGACTGCTTGGTCTGCGGTACGCAGCTTCTCTTTATATAGGTCGAGATAATTACCCAATTTCCGGCCTCCTTTTCATAAGAATATTGATTACAAAGCTGGCTGTGACATACTATCTTCCGTTAAAACCCTTTTCCGATCACCCCCTTATCTATATCTTATCTGGATTTATTTCCATACCACCTGTCTACGCAAACAACGTGCCACGCTCCCTCGAACATCCCGCCACCAGTTCCTATCAGGCCCAATTCGGCGCTACTCACGTCCATCTGCGAAATAAGCGAAGTCTCCCTACTATAAACCCTGTGCTTTCAACCCTACATATGTGTGAGTACTCGGACACTGTTATCTGAGCATGGGGATGATGGTGATGTAGAGACCGGTTAATACGGCACTGGTCATGACCCCGCAGACACAAGCCCCCATCGCATATTGGATGATCAGGGTGGATTTCTTGACTGCTGTTACTTCATGCTGGGCTATCTTGGCCGTGCTCGGCACACAGGATACCCCGGCGATGCCAATGGTGGGGTTGAAATTGCGGTGACTGATGAAGTATACCGCATAGCCGCCGATAATGCCCCCCACACCAGATATCGACAGGGCTATAACCCCGAGGATCAGCAGCGGCAGAATGGTGGGATTCAACAAGGTGTAGGCGTCACACAGTATACCCAGGGTGAAACCCAGGAAAAAAGTGGCTGCATAAAGGAACGTGGTCTCAATAAGACTAATGTAGTTCTTCTCCCCTGATTCCCTGATGGCGACCCCCAGGAAGAAAGACAGTAGCAGGGGCGCCGCCGCCGGCAGCAGGAAGCACAACACGGTGCAGGCTATTACCGAAAATATCAATTTTTCCTGGGAAGTAACCTGGGGCCGGGAAGCGGTCTTGATCTTTTGCCCTCTCAATTCTTTGGGGACCAGTAACCGTATCAGGTAGGGATAGCCCCCGTAACACAAACTCAGGTAGAGGTAGGCGATGACGGTTATAGGTACGAAGAGTTCCGGAGCTAGCATCAGTGATGAGAACAAGACCAGCGGACCATCTGCACTGCCGACGATGGCAATGGCAGCAGCAGCCTCGTTTTTAAGCCCAAATAGACTCACGGCGATAGGGAAAGTCAGTATGGTACCCAGTTCAGCGAACATAGCGATCAGCATGCTGGTAAAAGGAAACGCCAGCAAGTAGCCGATATCGCACAACACTCCGACGCCCATGAAGACCATACAGGCGATCAAGTTATTGCTGAAAGCGAAGGTATATATTGGTTGGAACGCATCGATCTGCAGAATAGTCAGCAAAGCTGAGGTTTCCGTGACTAAGGGATCGATAAGCATATTGCCAACTTTGCCTCCACTCAGGAACAGCATTCCGGCGTTGACCGCCGCCATGCCGAATCCCATTGGGATCATGACCAGGGGTTCTAAGTACCTCTTGGCCCCCATATAGACCAGCACCATACCGAGCAATACCAGTACGATACGGCCGATGGCTATCTTGGGTTCAGCCGTTACCAGGGTGCCGATTCCTTGAAACAGTGTCACTAGATCCATGTAGCTACCCTCTCCTTCTAACTTGCTTCTTCAATCTCAGGTTTACTACGGTTAAAAAATCTGATCGTAAACATCATTACCTTGATCATGACTGCGATGAGAAAGGTAATGATAAATCCCAGCGCATAGATCGTCAGGGCTACCGATAATGATTCCATGTCGTTCCTCCTCCATCAATTCACTTTACTGAAGCTCTTTACGGACCATTATGACGTATACCACCGCGATAGCCGCACATATCAATCCCATGGCGGCATATTGCATTGTAGTGAAATCCAGCATCCCATTTCCCCCCTTGCCCCCGGTTATTTTGACCTATAAACATTGCTGCCCCGCCAAGATACTTTATATCAAATACCTCAGGTATAAATATAATGTGCTCATCAACAAAGATACTATCATCAACGGGAATGCTATCTTCATGTACCACATGAAGGATATCAGTACTCCATGCTTTTCGCTGACCCCTGCCACCACGACATTAGCGGATGCCCCGATCAGTGTCCCATTGCCGCCCAGGCAGGTGCCCAGGGCCAGGGACCACCAGAGGGGGTCGATGGGCATCCCAGTCAGATGGGTTATTTCTTTGATCAAGGGGATCATGGCGGTCACAAACGGTATATTATCAACAAAAGCTGAGAATATGCCGGACATCCATAATATCAGTATTGCCGTTAGGGGGAAGTTGCCATGGGTGAGGGCCAATGATTGCTCGGCCAGGTAGCCAATGACTCCCACCTTGACTAGGGATTCGACCAGCACGAACAACCCGATAAAAAAGAAGATGGTGGGCCATTCCACCGACAGCAGTATGTCTTCTGGCTCCTCCCCAGAGATTATCATCAGCAGCGTGGCCCCAGCCAGAGCGATAGTGCCAGTGTGCAACCCCAGAACCTGCTGAAGAAAGAATCCGCTGATGGTCAGCGCCAATACCAGTAAGGACTTTTTTAGAATCGCCCAGTCTTTGATGGTCTCCAGTTCATTCAACTTCATCACCTTGGCCTTGTCCGCTTCCGACACCTTTATCCGACCTCTATAGAAGCCTGCTATCAGAACGATAGTTACAGCTAAGACTGCAAATACCAGAGGGGTGAGGTTAACGACAAAATCCATGAACTTGAGATTGGTGGCCGAATAGATGAGCATGTTGGGCGGATCACCTACCGGGGTGGACGTGCCTCCGATGTTGGATCCGATGATTTCACACAATAAAAATGGCAGCGGAGTGATATTGAGCCGATCGCAGATGGAGATGGTTACGGGTACCATAAGCAAGACAACCGTCACGCTGCCCAGGAAGCCTGACAAAACAGCGGTAATGGTGGTCATCAGCACCAGTATCCGCATTGGATCACCTTTGGCTACCTTGGCCGATTTTATGGCAATATATTCGAACACGCCACTGCGTCGGGTTATAATCACTATCATCATCATCCCCAACATCAGCGCCAAGGTGTTGAAGTCGATACCACGGATCGCCTCTTCCTGGGTTACTATGCCCAAGGAAATAATCAACACCGCTCCGGCCAGACTTATTACCACCCGGTGCAGCTTTTCGGATATTATCACTGCGTAGGTTACTAAGAAAATTACTACTGCAATAGTTGGTTCCCAGTTCTGCATCCTTTTCACTCCTGCTAGTCGCCAAGAATTCTGCACCTGCACTTGAGTAAATCCATCGTAAACTTGGGACTCGATTCACTGAATCCAGCAATCAAATATACACCACAACACTCCGACACCTGGTTATTCGCACCCCCTTTATGTGGTTCTGGACCAATAATATGCAAAACATATGCCACGTCAGCCTGCCTGCTTAGGGCTGGCCTCAACCGGGTCAGACTGATTAACCGGGGCAGACGTTTGTGCCCCTCACATAAGCCCAACCTTAGGCAACACCTTAGTCAGTGCAGCAATCAGGTTTGAGTATATACTCAACATGGTTCGGTGATTATCCACTACCAGCTATAAATGTTTGCCTGGGCATACAGTTGTGCGGGGAAATATACAATGCTCGTCCCTCCTAAAGGCTTCACTATCTCAGCAGCTAACTTGCGTCTGTTTGATTAATGCATATACCTTGTTATCAGTGGCCAAATGATCAATTTATTAAGGTTCTGCCGGCTTTATATTATTCGCTGTCGTTTCTAGTTTGATGAGACCGTATGAAACCAACTGTCAATACCACCCCAAATTTCCTCTCAACTGGCATGATATTTGCGACAAATGGTATTTGTATTGAAATTCCGAGCTATTCTATAAAAAAAAAGACACATACCCAATAGAAGGGAGGCAATAGCGGCAACTATTCGTGCACCAGGAATCATCATTATTAATCTAATCAACTGATAGGAGGAAACACACATGGCAAAATTAGAAAGCCCACTCGCAGGGAAAGTATTTCAGATTATGATCGAAGTCGGACAGGCAATAACCGATGAGGATGAACTGATGATCATCGAAGCCATGAAAATGGAAAATCCAGTGTTCAGTGACGACGCCGGAACCGTTAAAGAGATTCTGGTGAAGGTCGGTGACACAGTAGTAGAGGGCCAGGCACTGGCCATTATAGAATAGCATCCTTATATTAAGGAAGGAAATTCATTCTGCCCCAGGTGGGGTATCAAGCAATAGGAGGACTATCGGAATGGATTTTAGACTCACAGATGAGCAAAAAATGGTCCAGGATATGGCCCGTAATTTTGCGGAGAAAGAAATAGCACCCTATGTTGACCAAGATGAAGAGAATCATTACTACCGCCGGGAGATCCTAACCAAGATGGGCGAACTGGGTCTGCTCGGTTGGAGCATACCGGAAGAGTACGGCGGCAATGGCATGGGCTGGATGGAAGCTGTGTTGGCCCGTATGAGATCGCCAAGGTGCATACATCATGGCGGTTAAGTATCAGCGGCAACTGTTGGGGTCCGGCGATGACCATCAATGAGTGGGGAACGGCAGAACAGAAGCAAAAGTATATCCCCGGCCTGGTAAGCGGCGAATCAGTGGGAAGCTTCGCCATTACCGAAGCCAACTCTGGCTCGGACGTTGCCAGCATGAGGACTTTCGCCGCCGATATGGGTGACCACTGGCTGATAAACGGGTCCAAGATGTGGATTTCCGGAGGGCATACTTCCGATGTAGGCCTCCTCTATGCGGTGACCGAGAAGGGCAAGGGGCCCAGGGGACTATCTTGCTTCATCATCGATTACAATAATACCCCCGGCATCACCAGGATTCCGATCCATACCAAGGTCGGTATGTGGACTGCGCCCACCTCTGAATTGGTCTTCGAAAATGCAGTGGTCCCCAAGGAAAATCTCTTGGGTCCACTCAATCAAGGTTTCCCCATCTGTATGTGGCAGCTGAACAATACCCGCATGGGTTGTGCCACCGGCGCGGCTGCCTTGTCCGCGGCTTGCCTCGAAGGAGCTGTCCAGTACGCCAATGAACGGACCCAGTTTGGTAAGCCGATCGGCAAATACCAGATGATCCAGGCTCAACTGGCAGAAATGAAGCTGGAAGATGAAGCCGCCAAATATTTGGTTTATCATGCTGCCTGGCTGAAAGACAATAATCTGCCCAACCAACAGGCCACGTCCATGGCAAAGCTATTCGGTTGCAATGCAGCCGTTCATGCCGCCAACATGGCCATGAAGATCTACGGTTCCTACGGATATTCTACCGAGTATCCCTGCGGGCGGTGGCTGCGCGATGCCAAGCAGTTTGAAACCCTAGAGGGAACTTCTAACATCCATATGCAAATCATCGCCAACATCGAACTGGGATATCAGCCTAACCGCTAGTCCGCGATCGAGGGATGATTTTTAAGCAGGAATATACCAACTGAGAAACGGAGGATTACAACATGGGTGATTACGGCTTCTCATTGCACCCCTATTTCAAGGAGATGCCCAGCATCGGCAAACCGCTCACCAGGCAGGCCAAAGCCAATGTTGAAGAACTTAAAAAAATCGAAGAAGCGGTGGCGCAGGAGATTGCAAGAGTCAAAAATACCGGCAAAGCTACCGAAGATATGAACAAGAAGGGCGAGCTCACTGCCTGGCAGCGGCTCGAATACCTAGTCGATCCCGGGACCTGGTGCCCACTGCATTCCATCTACGATCCAGCCGACAACGAAGAAGGAACGACCGGGGTGATCGACGGCTTAGGCAAGATCGCCGGGAAATGGGCGGTTATCATCGCTTCAAACAACAAGATAATGGCCGGGGCATGGATAGCTGGGCAGGCCGACAACATCCTTAGAGTGACGGATATGGCCAAACGGCTGCACATCCCACTGGTTTGGGTACTGAACTGCAGTGGTGTGAAGCTGATGGAACAAGAACTCGTGTATCCTAATCGGCGCGGCAATGGTACCACCTTCTTCCGGCACGCCGAACTCGAACAACTGGGGATCCCAGTCATCGTCGGCATCTATGGGACCAACCCCGCAGGCGGTGGCTACCACGGAATTAGCCCTACCACCCTGATCGCCCACCAGAAGGCCAATATCGCGGTTGGTGGCGGTGGTATAGTTGGCGGCATGTCGCCCAAGGGATATTTCGATGAAGAGACGGCCGAGGCCCTTATAGATGCCACACGTAATTTAAGCTCTACTCCCCCGGGTCGAGTGGAGATCCATTACAACGGTACCGGTTTCTTCAGAGAAGTGTGCGAAACCGAGGAAGCAGTGCTGGACAAAATCAAGCAATATATGAAGGATATGCCTGCTTACCATGCGGACTTTTTCCGGGTGGCCGATCCGGTTGAACCCAAATTCCCCATCGAAGATCTCTATAGTATCGTACCGGCAAACCAGCGCCGGGTATATTCGATGCCGGATGTACTAGCCCGGTTGTTCGACAATAGTGAGCACATGGAATTCAAGCCCGACTATGGTCCAGAGATGTACTGTGGATTGGCAAAAATCGACGGTTATCTGTGTGGCGTAATTGCCAACAATCAAGGCGCCCTAGGTAACGATTACCCGGAATATACAGATCAGTATAACGGCATCGGCGGCAAACTTTACCGTCAGGGTTTGATCAAAATGAGTGAGTTTGTGACCTTCTGTGGCCGCGACCGTATCCCCCTGCTCTGGGTCCAGGATACTACCGGCATAGATGTGGGAGATATCGCCGAGAGAGCGGAGTTGCTGGGCTTGGGCATGTCCCTGATCTACTCCATCGAGAATACCGAGCTGCCCATGATGCTGGTAGTGCTCCGGAAGGGTACCGCTGCCGCCCACTACGTTTTGGGCGGTCCTAATGCCAACAACAATAACCTCTTTACCCTAGGGACTGCCGCCACCGAGATCTATGTTATGCATGGTGAAACAGCTGCCGCGGCCACGTACTCACGCCGGTTGGTCAAAGAGAAAGACGCCGGTCGGCCCTTGCAGCCCATCATTGAGAAGATGAACGAGATCGTGCAGGACTACCACGATAAATCCCGGCCTATATTCTGTGCCAAAAACGGTTTCGTTGATGAGATCGCCAACCTGAGTGATCTGCGCAAATACTGTATAGCCTTTGTGGGGGCCTCATACCAGAATCCGACTTCTATCTGCCCGCCCCACCAGATGATCACTCCCCGGGTTATCAAGGGCTAGTTATAGATCACGGTAGTCCGCCCCTGTCACAGGCAATAATGACTCAAGGGGTGAACACTGGTACAGGAAACCAGATAATTTCAGACACAACACTAAGGCCGTCTACTGATGTCACCATCGTAGGCGGCCTTGTTATCTGAGACAAACTAGGCAGGAATCCCCACCCACCGTTTCCAGGCTCTTAGAATATTTTAACTTATACCATATTTGTTGAGTTTGTCGTAAAAAGCCGACCGGCTCATGTTAAGACTCCTGGCGGCAGCGCTCTTGTTTCCATTTGCGTCCCTGAGCGCTCGGGATATGATCTCTTTATCCATACCGTGCAATGCCGAGCGGTAGTCGGACATATCATAACTGTTGCTGCTATTGGTATTGAACAGGTGCGCCGGCAGATGTTCTGGACCTATCTCACCTTCCCAGGCATAATTGGCGGCTCTTTCGATGGCATTCTCCAATTCCCGGATGTTGCCCGGCCAGTGGTAGGCTCCCAGGACCTTGCGAGCAGGGGCACTAATGCCGGTTATGTTTGAACCGAGTATTTCGTTATATTTTTCCACAAACTGAAACGCCAAAGGCAGTATGTCCTCAGTCCGTTCACGCAAAGAAGGCAGGGAAAACTCGATCACATTCAATCGATAGTACAGATCCTCACGGAAGGTCCCTGAGTTTATAGCATCTCTCAGGTTCTGATTGGTGGCAGCTATTATTCGGACATCTACACTTTGGGGACGGGTGCCGCCCACCCGCATGAACTGTTTCTCCTGTAATACCTGCAGGATCTTGACCTGGATAGAAAGGGGCATGTCCCCAATCTCATCCAGGAATATGGTGCCTTTGTCAGCCTGTTCGAAGTATCCTGGTTTGCCAGTTTTGGAAGCTCCCGTGAAAGAACCCGGAGCATAACCGAATAACTCTGATTCGAGGAGCGTTTCTGGTATGGCCGCGCAATTGACTTTGACAAAAGGCAGCTTGGCGCGGGGACTGGCGGCGTGGATAGCACGGGCGAACATGTCTTTACCTACACCACTCTCGCCAGTGATGAGAATGGTGGAAGTAGTCCGGGCGATACGTTGGGCATCATGTTTGACCTGCTTAAATCTCGCGTTCTTGGAGACTATGTCGTTAAAAAAGCCCTTCGGGTCCTTCTTCTCCAAGGCTTGCCGATAATACTGAACCTGATGGGTGAGGGACAGCAAGCGCGTGGCTATCTCCTCGCGGGTGGCCACGCTCTCACCCAGGTATATGGTTATGATCAGCCCTGTGATCTTGGGCTCTTCAACATTCTCTTCTTTTATTGGGATATAATACAATACACCCTTGGTTTTATTGAAATTGTGTTCCTTTACTTCGGGCAACCCAGTTTGCATAATCTGCTCGAGTTGCTCATTATTGAAGATCAGGTTGGCTGGCTTGCCCTTCAGGTCATCTGCGTCCATCTCAAACAGTTCGCTTGCTTTTTGGTTGATGTACCTTATTTCACCGGCCCGGTTGACGACGATCACCCCATCCGATACGGCTTTAATAATACCGTTTAGGGTTCGCTGGAGTCTCTTGACCAAATCCAATTCATGCGATATCTCTTCGTAATCAGACAGATCCAACATAGTTATCACAGTGCCGATCCATATTTCATTCGCGATAATGGGCAATTGGTTGACGATGACCGGCACCGCTCTAACCGTCTTCTTTATCCCCAACAGCCTCTTGTTCATGAGACTTATCCCCGGCAGCACATCCTCGAGGCTCTTGTTCCTGGCTTCATCATTACTTATTCCGAACATGCCTTCGAAAGCGGGATTGACCTTGATCACCTGGCTCTTGTTATCAACTATTATTACCGCTTCGTTATTGGCATTCATCAATGCGTCACCCAATACGGTTGAATGCCGGATAACATCCAAACCGCCGCGCAGATATTCGACTGTCCCGATTACCCCTACTACTTCATTGGAATAATTGACTACGATGACATGGTCTACTTTACTGCGGGTCACCCTGACCACCAGCGACACTTCGTCGTAGCTCAGATCCTCGTACACAAAGACTGGATCATAACGCATATAACTATTTATGGGCTCATCTATACTGGCCCCCTCCAGCAAGGCCCGGAATAGTCTCTTGCGGGGAAATACCGCCATTAGCTTATTGTCTTTATCCACTACCGGCAGCGTTCCTAGTTTATAGTCTTGCATGTAACCGATTGCTCTCCGGATTGGATCTTCGGGATGCAGAAGAGGCACGTCGGCATTCATCATTTCCTTCACGGTCAGCCATTTGGCTGGATCAAGAGGTTTCTTATCCATTTTTCTCCTTTTTTCTAAGACCGTGCCTTGATAAAGATCTGCTCCGGTCCATCAACGTCGTAGCCCGATAGGGGACTGCAGTCCTTGATATAATACTTATTATGAATCTTACGGATAGTGTTTATTACAAAATATTGTAGCTTAAATGTAAAACTATGTCGAGTTATGACGAAGTTGAGGGGCAGTTATATAAATCCAGTCAGGTGCCAGACGGGAACACAGGCAGCCAAGGCGACAATTGAAATAATCATATAGGCTAACGATAGCTTGACCATCCTGCTGTGGGAGACCATGCCTCCAGCTGCATAATAGCCAGCCAGATAGGTTGAATTCTGGTAGAACATGTGAAAGACATTTACTGAAGTGAAGATTATGAAGGCGGTCACAAAGGGATTAATACCCGCAGCCACGGCGAAAGGAGTCACAATCACCACAAAAATAGTGAAGGTGGCAGTCATCGAAACAATAAAGAAGCGGACCAGGTATATGGTCAGCGACCCCACCAGGATAAACATCCATACGTTAGACACCAGGGGGGTCAGATAGGGTCCCGCCACCATACCCAGCCACTTGTCTATCTTCAATGCCGGGAAAACGGAGGAGATATTGATGATACAACCGATGAATATAATAGCATCCCAGGCCATTCCACTGCGGAAGTCCTCCCGCTCGAATACTCCCAGCCCAATCAATATGCATACAGCAATGAGAGCTACGACTGCGGCCAGCACGCCGTGAAGCTTTTCTGTCATCCAAAGCAACAGACATGCT
>Ga0123330_1004786_pt1 | contig 10305 bp, 10 predicted proteins | sample BioC13SIPDNA_2_FD_89704 | JGI IMG/M metagenome (GOLD analysis project Ga0123330, IMG submission 89704) | Anaerobic biogas reactor microbial communites from Washington, USA - Biogas_R2_A C13 SIP DNA | ecosystem: Engineered > Bioreactor > Anaerobic > Unclassified | place: Washington, USA... | reverse complement strand
TTCGTCAGAGCTCGGTGGTGATGCCCATCTGACGAGCGGTGCCGGCGATGATCTTCATCGCGGCCTCGATGTCGTTGGCGTTCAGGTCGGGCATCTTCTGCTCGGCGATCTCACGGAGCTGGTCCTTGCTCAGTGAGGCGACCTTGGTCTTGTGGGGCTCACCGGAGCCCTTGGCGACGCCGGCGGCCTTCTTGATCAGCTCGGCAGCCGGGGGCGTCTTCGTGATGAAGGTGAACGAGCGGTCCTCGTAGACCGTGATCTCGACCGGGATGACATTGCCGCGCTGGCTCTCCGTCGCAGCGTTGTACGCCTTGACGAACTCCATGATGTTGACGCCGTGCTGACCGAGCGCCGGACCGACCGGAGGAGCCGGAGTGGCGGCGCCGGCCTGGATCTGCAGCTTGATGAAGCCGGAGACCTTCTTCTTGGGAGGCATTCCTTATTTCCTTAATGTGTGGTGGGCCCACGCCAGGGGCGATGACCCGGTTGCCTGCGACCGCAGCCGAAGGGCTGGGCCGTGGTGCTGACCTTCTCGGATCGCTGCCTAGAGCTTGGCGACCTGGTTGAAGGACAGCTCGACCGGGGTCTCCCGGCCGAAGATCGAGACGAGGACCTTGAGCTTCTGGGTGTCGGTGTTGATCTCGGAGATCGTTGCCGCCAGGGTCTCGAAGGGGCCCTCCATGACGGTGACGGACTCGCCGACCTCGAAGTCGACGATGGTCTCGTCGCCACCGCGCCGGGCTGCGGCCGCGGCACCGAAACCGTCGGTCGCCACCTCGGCGGCGGACTCGAGGTCCTTCGGCTTGAGCATGCTGTAGACCTCGTCGAAGGACAGCGGCACCGGCTGGTGCGCACTGCCGATGAAGCCGGTGACGCCGGGCGTGTGCCGGACGGCGCCCCAGGAGGTGTCGGTGAGCTCCATCCGGACCAGGACGTAGCCGGTGTAGCGGACCCGCTTCACGAGCTTCTTCTGGCCGTTCTTGATCTCGGTGACCTCTTCCATGGGCACCTGGATCTCGTAGATGTAGTCCTCCATGTTGAGGGAGATGATCCGGTTCTCAAGGTTCGCCTTGACCCGGTTCTCATAGCCCGCGTAGGTGTGGATGACGTACCAGTCACCAGGCTTGGACCTCAGCTCGTCCTTGAACGCCTGGACCGGGTCGACCGGCGGGGGGACGTCGCCGTCCTCGTCCGCGGCTTCGGGAGCAGCATCCTCTGCGGCCTCGTCCTCTGCCGTCTCGACCTCTGCGGCCTCGTCCTCTACCGTCTCGACCTCTGCCGTCTCGACCTCGCTCGGACTGGCGTCGGCAGCCACCGGGGTCACCTCTGTGCCCTCGGTCTCGGTGCTCTCAGTCCATTCGCTCGACATGCGTCGACGCCCTTCCTTCGTATGTTCAGTCAGTGCGGGACCCTGCGACTGCCCGTCCCGCACTCGGGTCAGCTCTGGCCGAAGAGGAACGCCACCAGGCGGCTGAACGCCTGGTCCAGCCCCATGATGAGGAACATCATGAACGTGACGAACCCGATGACCATCGCTGTGTAGTTCCGCAGCTCGGTGCGCGTGGGTCGGACGACCTTGCGCAGCTCGTCGATGATCTGGCTGATGAAGAGCATGAGCCGAGCGATCGGGCCCTGCTTCCTCTTGCCGGGATCCCGTTCGCGGGAGTCGCGCTCACGCGCACTCACGTCGGTCACAGTTCACATCGATTCGGTCGAGCGGATAAGGACTACGCAGGGCAGGAGGGACTCGAACCCCCAACCGCCGGTTTTGGAGACCGGTGCTCTACCAATTGAGCCACTGCCCTTCGGCGATCGGGTTGGGCGAACCGCCGAGTCGGCGACTTTCGGGCAGGCTGAAGAGTCTGGTGAAAGTCAACCGACGATCCAGCATACGTCACTCACGGCACCGGCGCGAACCATGTCTGCCGGCCCGCGCGGACACGCTCGGGTCGACACCGTGGACCCACGCTCATGGCCCTGCATCCGCTCCGGTGCGCCGGCCGCCTCCGATCCACCCCTCGCGTCCACGCCCTCGGGTGGGTATGCGGCGGGGCGCCTCGATCTGTAACGATGATCGGGTGAGCACGACGACCCCTGCCTCTGACGGTACTCCTCAGGCCGCCCCCGCCCCACTCGCCGAACGGTCACCCGAGGATCTGGCCGCCTTCCTGGACGAGCAGCGCACCGCATACGAACAGCTCAAGGCGGCCGGCCTGAAGCTCGACCTCACCCGGGGCAAGCCGAGCTCCGAGCAGCTCGACCTCGCGAGTGACCTGCTGCGACTCCCGAGCACCGCGATGAGCCCGAGCGGGGTCGACACGCGCAACTACGGCGGACTCGAGGGCCTGCCCGAGCTGCGGGCAGTCTTCGCCGAGCTCCTCGGCGTCGAGCAGAAGCAGATCATCGCCGGCGGCAACTCGAGCCTGACGATGATGCACGACGTGCTCGTCGACCTCCTCGTGCACGGCGGCGTGACGAGCGAGCGTCCATGGATCCGGGAGCAGGTCAAGTTCATCGCTCCCGTGCCGGGCTACGACCGGCACTTCACGATGCTCGCCCACCTTGGGATCGAGATGGTTCCCGTGCCGATGAATGCCGACGGCCCGGACGTCGCCGCCTGCCGGGAGCTCGTGAAGGACCCCACGGTCAGGGGTTTGTGGGTCGTCCCGACGTATGCGAACCCCACCGGTGCGGTCGTCACCCAGGAGGTGGCGGCTGAGCTGGCGTCGATGCCGACGGCAGCGCCCGACTTCACGATCTTCTGGGACAACGCGTACGCGCTGCACCACCTCACCGAGGAGGAGGTGAAGAGCGCGGACATGCTCTCCCTGTGCGCTGCGGCGGGCAACCCGCACCGCACCTTCATGTTCGCCTCGACCTCGAAGATCACCTTCGCCGGTGCCGGCGTCGCCTTCCTGGCCTCCTCGGTCGAGAACATCGCGTGGTACCTCTCCCACCTGCAGTTCGCCTCCATCGGCCCGGACAAGGTCAACCAGCTGCGGCACCTCGAGTTCTTCGGCGACGCCGATGGCGTGCGGGCGCACATGGCGCGGCACCGCGAGAGCCTGGCACCGAAGTTCGCCGCGGTCGAGGAGGCACTCGGGTCGACCCTGGGCGGCCTCGGGATCGCCACGTGGACCCATCCCCGGGGTGGCTACTTCGTCAGTCTCGACGTGGTGCCCGGGACTGCATCGCGCGTCGTCCAGCTCGCGAAGGAGGCCGGGATCGCGCTGACCCCGGCCGGCGCGTCCTTCCCGCACGGGCACGACCCGGAGGACAAGAACATCCGTCTCGCGCCGAGCTTCCCGCCCCTCGACGAGGTCCGCGCGGCGATCGCGGGGGTCGCGACCTGCGTCGCTCTCGCGGCTGCCGAAAGGCTCTCCCAGAGCGCATGACCACAGCCCGATCCCATGGGTTGAAGCCCCGAGCAGCAGCGTAGGGTTGAGTTATGTCGGACCACCGCGAGGACTTCACTGATGGGCTGAGCGCCTACAGCGTCGATGACGAGGACCAGCTCCAGCCCGAGGACACTCTCGTCGAGAACGGCGAGGTCGGCGTCGAGGACGTCCTCGACCGTGGCTTCTCGCCGCCCGACGGTGCCCGGAGCCCCCACCTGTGGGGCACGACGGCCTACGAGCAGCGGCACGAGGAGACCATCGAGCAGCGCATCACCCAGGAGATCGCGGACCCGCACACCGCCTACGGCGCCCCTGAGAACGAGAGCGGCCTTGACGTGGACCGCATCGGCGGCGACGACCCCGACGCGATCGATGCCGACCAGGACTGGGTCGGCGGACCTGAGGTAGGCCGGGTCCGCGCGGGACGCCTCGTGGCCCCCGACGAGGGCGTCGACGAGGACACCGAGGCCGAGGCGTGGGGTCGCGACGTGGGTATCGACGGAGCGGCCGCCTCGGCCGAGGAAGCCGCCATCCACATCATCGAGGACGACGAGGACGAGTGAGCCGGCCGCTCGCGGCCCTTCCCAAGGCGCATCTGCACCTCCACTTCACCGGCTCGGCACGGGTCGGGACGATCCGCGACCTGGCCGCCAAGCACAACCTGCGGCTGCCCGAGTCGCTCCGGGACGACTATCCGCCCAAGCTGAGCGCCGGGCGGGACGAGCGCGGCTGGTTCCGGTTCCAGCGCCTCTACGACTCGGCGCGCCACTGTGTCCAGGACGAGCAGGACCTGCGGCGGATCGTGCGGGAGGCCGCGCTGGACGACGGCGCCGAGGGTTCCCGCTGGCTCGAGCTGCAGGTGGACCCGACGTCCTACGCGCCGTTCGTCGGAGGCATCACGCCCGCGCTTGAGATCATCCTCGACGAGGCGCGCTCGGTGAGCGCGACCGCTGCGGAGACCGGCGCCACCCAGGTGGCGATCGTCGTCGCAGCATCGCGGATCCGCCACCCCCTCGACGCCCGCACGCTCGCCCGCCTCGCGGCGCAGTACGTCGGCGACGGACCCGGAGAGGTCGTCGGCTTCGGTCTCTCCAACGATGAGCGCCGAGGCGTGACCGAGGAGTTCGGGCACGCCTTCGCCATCGCCGAGCGTGCCGGACTCGCCCTCGTGCCGCATGCCGGCGAGCTCCTCGGACCCGAGTCGGTCGAGACGACCCTCTCGGCCATCGGCCCCGACCGGCTCGGCCACGGCGTGCGTGCCGTCGAGGACCCGCGCGTGCTCGACCTGGTGGCCGGCACCGGTGTGGCTCTCGAGGTCTGCCCCGGCAGCAACATCGCCATGGGCGTCTACGAGTCCGCTGAGGAGGTGCCCCTGCGCCAGATCGTCGACGCCGGGATCGATGTCGCGCTCGGTGCGGACGACCCGCTCCTCTTCGACTCGCGCCTCAATGACCAGTACGCGCTGGCCCGCAACGAGCTCGGCTTCACCGACGAGGAGCTCGCCGAGCTGGCCCGAGCCTCGTTCCGCGCAAGCCGGGCGCCGGAGGAGATCCGGGCCGCCGCATACAAGGGGATCGACGCGTGGCTGGCCGGCGAGCCGGACCCAGCTCCGGAGCCGGCCGAGGGCGCGGCTGGGCGCGATGGCGCCACGGTTGATACGTGAGCCCACGGTTGCCGTTCACTCCCTCGCTCGACACATCCTCCGTCGATTGACACATGCCACCTGATTCGCGCGCAATTGCGGTCGAACGAGGGAGCAAAGGTCAAACGAGGGAGCAAAGGTCGAAGGACGCCGGCGGACCAGTCCGCGCCGGCCGGGCGAGAGCGACTCCTAGAGCTCCACGCCCACGAGCACCGGCTCGTTGACGAGCCGGACACCGAAGACCTCCTCGACCCCGTCCCGCACCCGGCGGGCCAGCTCGAGGATGTCCCGGGCCGTCGCCGATCCCCGGTTGGTCACGGCGAGGGTGTGCTTGCTCGAGAGGGCGGCGGGCGGGTCCGCGGAGTCGCCCAGCGCATACCCCTTGCCGAAGCCGGCCCGCTCGATGAGCCAGGCGGCGGAGGTCTTGACGTTGCCGTGCGGGTCGGCGAAGCGCGGCGGGCTCACCTCGTCCCCGAGGAGGGTATGCGCCCGCCGCTCGAGCTCCTCGAACTCACCGACGGTGAGGATCGGGTTGGTGAAGAACGAGCCGCAGCTCCACGTGTCGTGGTCGTCCGCGTCGAGGACCATCCCCCGGAGCCGACGCTGGGCCAGGACCGCCTCCCGCGCATCGGCGAGCGGGACGCGCGCGCCTACCTCGACGTCGAGCTGGCGCGCGAGATCGGCATACCCGATCGGCCGCGAGAGGTCTGCGACCTCGAGCTGGAAGACCACCTCGAGCACGACGTACCGCCCCCCGCCGCGGTACTGGGTGCCCTTGAAGATCGAGTGCCGGTAGGTGAAGCCGCAGTCGAGGTTGCTGAAGGTGCGCACTTGCTGCTCGACCCGGTCCCAGACCCGCACCTGGGCGATCGTCTGGGCGACCTCCTGCCCGTAGGCGCCGACGTTCTGCACGGGGGTCGCCCCGGTGGATCCGGGGATACCCGAGAGTGCCTCGATACCGGCCCAGCCCTCCTCGACGCTGCGGGCGACGAGGTCGTCCCAGACGGTACCCGCCTCGACGCGCACGTTCGCCCCGCCGCAGAGGTCGGCGGACTCCACGCGCACCCCGTCGGTGACCACGTGGACGACGGTTCCGGCGAAGCCCTCATCCGCGATGACGAGGTTCGAGCCGCCGCCGACGACGAGGAGCGGCTCGTCGGCGTCGTCGACCTCACGCACCGCGTCGACGAGGTCATAGGTTGTCTCGACCGTCACGAGGCGAGCGGCCGGACCGCCGACGCGCATGGTCGTCAGCGGCGCCAGCGGCACGCCCTCCTCGACGCGTGGCCCCGTCGTCGTGGACTGCTCGTCCATCAGTCGAGGCGGACCACGGCGACGCACCGGCCGAGGACCTTCGTCCCCTCGGCGGTGGCCGTGACATGGAGCGTGGCCCGGCCGTCGTCGTCGAGGCCCTTGACGGCGGCGCTGATCTCGACCTCGGCGCCGTCCCGTGGGACGACGACCATGGACGTGAACCGGGTGCGGAACTGCTCGACGCGTCCGGCACCCCCGACCCAGTCGGCGACGACGGTCGACGCCGCGCCCATCGTCCACATGCCGTGGGCGATGACATCGGGCAGTCCGACGCTCCTGGCGAACTCCTCGTCCTGGTGGATGGGGTTCTGGTCACCAGACGCATTCGCGTAGGCGACGAGGGTGTCGCGGCCGACGGGCACGGTCACCGGGCCGATCTGCTCTCCGACGGAGACGTCATGACGGGAACGGGCCATCTCACTCCCCTCCCCGGACGACGATGGTCGAGACCGCCGTGCAGACCGGCGCCGACCCGGCGTCGGTGAGCTCGGTCGTGAGCGTGATCATCGAGTGCCCGCCCGCCTCACGGATGGAGGTCACCGTCGTGGTCCCGGTGAGCTCGTCCCCGGCGACGATGGGCCGGTGGTGGGTGTAGGACTGCTCGCCGTGCACGACCCGGCTGAAGTCGATCCTCGCGTCCGGGTCCTCGATGTATGCGGCCTGGGACTGCTGCTCGAACCGCACCGCCATCGTCGGGGGGGCGATGACATCGGGGTAGCCGGCGGCGCGAGCGGCCTCGGCGTCGGTGTGGACGGGGTCGGTGGCGCCCACCGCGGCCGCGAACTGCGCGATCAGCGCAGCGTCGACCGCGAAGGGTCCCGCCGGCGGCAGCGTGCGACCGGCGAACTCGGTGTTGACGGACATGCACGTCACTGTATGCGGTGCGCACCACCCCGGGCACGGAACGTTCCGGGGGCTGCCCGGCTCAGCGCGAGGACGCGACCCGCCTGACGTCGCCGTCGTAGATGTCCTCGCACGCAGCCGCGTCCTCCGGCAGAGGGACCGTCGCGCGCGCCGCCTCGGCACGGTCGCGTCCGAGGTTGAGCTCCAGCCAGTCGTCGGCGCGATCCGGGGCCGGCACCGCCGCGGGGTACATGTAGGGCGGCACGTGGATGATGCACGACGTGATGTCCTGGGGCAGGTCGGACTCGGCGATGGTCGGCACGGCGTCGTCCGACAGCGTCGCAAGGTAGGCCGCGTCCAACTCGCCGGTGCTCGCGAACCGGTCGATGTTGTGCCGCGCCACCCACGCGTCGGGGTTCATCCCCACGAGGACGAGCATGAGCGCGGCGGCGCTCACCAGAGCGGCGCGGCCGAGCCAGCGCGTCGAGAGTGGGACGAGGGACACGAGCACCCCGAGGACGATGAGCCCGAGCCACAGCTCGAAGCCGTCGACGAAGACGCGCAGCGTCGTGAAGCCGTAGGCCTGCTGGTAGAGGTGCATCCGCCAGAGGGCGGAGGCCACGACCGCGAGTGTGAGCAGGCTCAGTGTCCCCAGCATGATCCGCAGGGTGAGCCGGTCGGCAGCGGTCTCCTTGGCGGCCTTGCGCAGGGTGAGGCCCACGACGACGAGCATGAGCATCGTCGCGAAGGTGAGCTGACCGAATCCCTGGTGGACGTAGTCCGCGTACGACATCCCTGTCGTCTCCTGGACGTACTCGTGGCCACGCAGCGTGGCACTCGCCTGGGCCGCGAGGAACCCGGCGAAGAGCGCGATGACGAAGCCGACCGGGACACCCCACTCCCAGCGCCGGACAGCCTTGGTCGCCGGCGGGAGGATCGCGTCCACCTGGGGCGGGTTGAGGGCCAGGTAGCACCCGGCGAGGGTCACGCCGGCGACCATCACGAAGACGAACACCCGGGCGATGACACTGTCCCACCTCAGGTCGGGCACGACGGCATTGGCCCATGTGCCGAAGATCGCGTCGGCCGACGCGAACAGCCCACCGAACAGGACCAGGGCAACGAGGGAGAACGCCGCTGTCCGCAGCACCGGCCAGAGCATGCCGTGCTTGCTCGTCGCCGTGAGGGTCCGGCCCAGCAGCGGCAGGCCACGCAGACCGGACAGCGGCCAGGCGGCGACGGACGCGATGATCCCGGAGACCTTCGTGGCGCGGGTCAGCGCGGTGGCGGCGAGCACGCCCGCGACCATGACGGCGACGACCGAGAGCCACTCGGTCGCGCGCAGCATGGTGGTCAGGCCGAGAGCGACGGCGAGGACGGCACTGATCGTGGTGAACCGGGTCCGGCGGTATGCGCTGGCTCGCCAGACGAGCACGCCGCCGAGGAGCAGGACGACGAAGGCGATGAGGCCGACCCGCCGCTCCATCGCGAGCAGGGCTGCGAGCGCTCCGACGACGAGCGCGCCGACGAGGTAGAACGGCTGGGGGTCGGACGCACGCTCGGGCCAGAGGCCGGCTGCGAGTCCGGGGCCTCCGGGTGCCCCAGGCAGGGCTGCGCTCGGAGGCGCCACCGGACCGACGGGATAGGGAGCGGGAGTTGCCGGACCTCCCGGTGTGGAGGTCGCCGGGGTGGCTGCCGGTGGTGTCGCTCCCGTCGGCACACCGGACACGGGGGTGGTGGACGGGCTGGGGTGACTCATGGTGGGCTCCTGGCTCGATGCCTGGGTGAGTGGGCTGGTGGACGGACTGGCCGGCGAGGTGGTGGAGGCACCGGCGAGCGGGGTGGCCGACGGACCGGTCGAGGCATCGCTCGAGGGGCGGGCCGACGGACGGGCCGGGCCCGGGTCGAGGGGGAGGGTCGCCCGGATGCGCGCGCCGCGCTCGGACGGGACGACGGCGATCGCGCCCCCGTGCAGGTCGCAGATCCATCGGGCGATGGCCAGCCCGAGACCGGTGCCGCCGGAGTGCTCCTTGCCGGTGCTGAAGCGCTCGAAGATCCGGTCGGCGACCGCCGGGTCGATGCCCGCTCCCTCGTCGACGACGTCGAGATTCCACAGCTGCGGCCGTTGCGGGTCGCTCACCGCCGACACGGTGACCCGGCCCCCCTCCGGGGAGTGCCGGGCGGCGTTGTCGAGCAGGTTCGCCAGGACCTGGGTGAGCCGGGCGCGGTCGGCTCGCACGCGCATACCGTCAGCGGCCTGCGTGCTGATGGTGATGCCCGGGTAGGCGAGGGCGGCCTCGCGGACGGCGGAGTCGAGGAGCGCGGCGACCTCGATCTCTGCGAGGTCGAGTCGACTCGTTCCACTCTCCAGGCGCGAGAGGTCCAGGAGGTCCTCCACGAGGTCGCTGAGCCGCTCGGTCTGGGCGAGTGCGGTGCTGAGCGTCTCCTGGCTCGGCGGGGTGACCCCGTCGACGAGGTTCTCCAGGACGGCGCGTTGTGCGGCCAGCGGGGTGCGCAGCTCGTGCGAGACCGTCGAGATGAGCTCGCGCCGCTGCTGATCCGTAGCGGCCAGGTCGTGGGCCATCGTCGTGAATGCCCGGGCCAGCACCCCGACCTCGTCGTTGCCTGTCACCGTGACTGCGCGCGAGTAGTCACCCGCCGCCATCGCGGCTGCAGCGACCGTCATCTCCCGTAGCGGCGCGGTCATGCCGCGGGCCAGCCAGTACGTCACGGCGAGCGCCGCACCGAGCGTGACCGGCACGGTGATCCACACCGGCACCCCGGCCCGGTCGCCGATGAGGGCGAGGAGCGCGGTGACGACAACGCTCACGGCGACGAGCAGGGCGAGCTTGGTCTTGATGGAGGAGACCTGGTCAAGCGGTCGGTCGGGGTTCATGCGCCCCCCTCGAACGCATACCCGACTCCGTGGACGGTCCGGATCCGGTCCGCCCCCACCTTGGCCCGCACCGACTTGATGTGGCTGTCGAGGGTGCGGCTGCCGAGGTCGTCGTGCCAGCCCCACACCTCACGCAGCAGGTCCTCACGGCGCCGCACCACGCCGGGCTGGCTGATGAGCGCGTCGAGGAGGTCGAACTCGGTAGGCGTGAG
>Ga0123330_1004777_pt1 | contig 10316 bp, 8 predicted proteins | sample BioC13SIPDNA_2_FD_89704 | JGI IMG/M metagenome (GOLD analysis project Ga0123330, IMG submission 89704) | Anaerobic biogas reactor microbial communites from Washington, USA - Biogas_R2_A C13 SIP DNA | ecosystem: Engineered > Bioreactor > Anaerobic > Unclassified | place: Washington, USA... | reverse complement strand
GACGCCGCCTGTCACCCGCCTTTCGGGCAGTCCCTCGCTGGCGGCGGTCCCCGACGCTGCGCGGCCGGCCGTGCAGCAGATCCTGCGCGAGCCGGGCAACGTGGGCCTCGTGGCCTATGAGCTGGGTCGGGAGGAGCAGGGCCTCTACCTCAACCCGGAACAGCCGCTGCCGCTGGCCTCGGTCGTCAAGATCGTCTATCTCGTGGCCTATGCCGACGCCGTACGCGCCGGCGAGCTGGACCCTTCACAGCCCGTTTTGCTTGCCGACCTGGAGCGCTATTACCTGCCGAACTCCGACCTGGGCGCCCATCCGGACGCGGTCGCCGATTTGCGGGCCGAAGGGCGCGTTTTCGGCGACCCGCCGGCCGTTCTGCTGGAAGACGTGCCGCGGATGATGATGCAGTACAGCTCGAACGCCGCCACCGACTACCTGCACCTGCTTCTCGGCCAGGAACGGCTGGAGACGACCATTACGAACCTGGGTATGTCCAGCCACACCGCCCCCTGCCCCTTCCTCGGCCAGTTCCTACTGATGAGCCATGGAAGAGGAGCGGCAGCCGGTTATCTGGCCGAGCCCTTGCGCTATGGCGGGGACGCAACGGCGGCGACGCTGGCCTACCGGGATGCGGCGGAAAGCGCCCTGTCACGCGGCTGGCGCGCTCGCGACCGCCGGCCCGACATGGAAGTCCAGATGCTCTACAGCGAGCTGTTCAATGCCCACGCCAGCGCCGCCGATTACGCCCGCCTGATGGGCCTGATCGCAGAGAACCAGCTAGGAACGTGGGATCACAGCGTGCTCATCCGCCGCTACCTGGAATGGCCGACGGCTTTCCCCGCCAACCAGTCGCTCGCCTGGCTGGGCTACAAAGGCGGCTCCCTGCCTGGCGTGCTCACGGCGTCGTACTATGCGCAGCCGTGGGACCGGGCCCGGCCCGTCGTCGTGGCTCTCTTCTTCCACGACCTCCCCCTGCAGACCTACCGCGAATGGCGGCGCAGCCTACCCAACGACGAACTGGCCCGCTGGCTGCTTTATGACGCCGGCGCCATTGACACCCTGCGGTTGATTCTCTTCGGCGAGTAAGAACGACGCCCCTAACGCCGCTCCTGCCAGGCCGTTACCTCGTCCAGAGCCGCCTTTTCCTCAGCTGTGAGGCTGATTTCCGCCCCTTTCAGCGTGTCTTCCAGCTGCTCGACGCTGTTGGCCCCGATAATCGCCGAGTCTACGGCCGGATTCGCCAGCACCCAGGCGATAGCCGTCTGGGCGATGGTCGCCCCATGGGCGCTGCCAATTTCCTCAAGCTTGTCGACGGCCGCGAAACCCTGCTCATTCATGTAGCGGCGCTGGATGCCTGCCGCCCGGTCGCTGTGTGGCAGCGGCGCATCGCGGCGGTACTTGCCCGTCAGGAAGCCGCCACCCAGCGGGCTATAGGGGATGACGCCGATGCCATATTCCAGGCAGAGGGGCTGCAGCTCCCGTTCAAACTCCGCGCGGTGGACCAGATTATAGTGCGGCTGCAGACTTTCGTAGCGCACGAGGTTGCGCACGTCGCTGATCCACAACGCCTCGACCAGCCGCCACGCCGGATAGTTGGAGACGCCCACGTAGCGCACCTTGCCCTGGTGTACCAGGTCGTCGAGCGCGCGCAGCGTCTCTTCCTGTGGCGCCTCCGCCTCGAATGCGTGTGTCTGATAAAGGTCGATGTAATCGGTCTGCAGCCGCCGCAGGCTGTTCTCTACGGCGTTCATGATGTGGTGGCGCGACAGCCCTCTGTCGTTGACGTCATCGCTCATCGCCCCGCGCACCTTCGTGGCGATGATCAGATCTTCCCGCCGGGCGCTCGTCTTCTGCAGCCAGTTGCCGATAATCGTTTCGGAGACGCCGCCCGGATTGCCCTCGATCCAGCGTGAGTATACGTCGGCGGTATCAAAGAAGTTGCAACCCAGCTCAACAGCGCGGGACATGACCCGATGGGCCACGTCCTCTCCGCTACTCCACCCGAATTGCATCGTCCCCAGGCAGATTGTCGATACCTTCAGGCCGGTGCGGCCCAGGCGGCGATATTCCATCGTGATCCTCCTCTGGGATTTCAGTTCGGCACCGCTGCCGCTCAGCAGGCTGGCCTGCCTGCGGCAGCGGTCGTTCAGGGCGTCGTCGTCGGGACGGGCGTCACCATCGCGTCTGTGCCCTCGCCAGTCGTGCCGGCTACTGTCGTCGCGACGGGCTCCGGCGCCGATGCTTCGTCGGCCGGAGGCTCCGTCCCGGTGTCGTCTGCGGGCGGCGTCGCCTCCGTTTCCGCTTCTGGCGGCGTCTCTTCGATGGCGCCCCCCTCACCGGTGATGCCCGCTTCGTCGGCCAGCGGGTCGCCGACGTAGGGTTCGTCGAAGTTGAAGTAGTTATACACAGCGCGCGAGATCTCGCGCAGGATGGGGAAGCTGATGTCGGACTGCAGCCATTGCCCCGGCAGGTGCAGGTATTCGACGATGACGTAATCGCCGCCGGGGGTGAAGACGACGCCGGCGTCGCCGTGCGTGTCGGGAATCCAGCCATGCTTGTGGCTGACGGGTACGCCGTCGGGCACGCCAAAGCGGATCAGGTTGCCTTCCTCGTTAAGCACCATCAGGTCGAGAATAGCCTGGCACTCGGCTGGGGTGTAGTCCCCCGGATAGACGGCCATCAGCGCGCCGCCGCCGTGCTTGGCGCACTGGTAGATCATCGCCAGCAGGGCGCCCATCTCCTCGGCTGTCGTCTGCCGCGTCGGGTCGGGCGCAGTCGGCAAATCGGGCCGCGAGTTGGCGGGCGTATTGTAGGTCGTGCGGCGATAGGCGGGCGGGTTGGCGTCATAGGGAACCGCCATAAAGGTGTTTTCCAGCCCCAAACGCCACATCGATTCGGTCAGAATATCTACGCCGGTGTAGGTATTGTCCTCCCCGGCGACAATATGCAGCAGGAGATTCGCCGCATAGTTGCTGGAGCGCACAGCGGTATCGTAGAAAAGCTGCTGCTGAAAATCGGTGAGCGGCAGGTCGATGTGCCGGTACGTCTCGGCGAAGATAGCGATCTTCAGAATACTGAGGCCGGAGAGAGCGAGGTCGCTGTTGATGCGGATCTCCTCGCCCGTCTGCAGGTCCATAATGAAGATGCTGGCAATGCCCTCAAAAGGAGCCAGCTTGCTGCGGATGACGGTCTCCAGCAGCTCAAAGCTCAGCTCCGGCGCCTCCTGATCCTCGACTACCAGGTGAACGATCCGTTCGGTGGGATGGTATAACGCGGCTTCTACCAGCCGCAGGCTGGCCTCAATGTTCGTCACGTAGCCCGGATGGCCCTGCTCGAAGACACCGGACGAAGCCAGAATCTGCGGCCCCATCGCCGGCTCGTCCAGATAGCCGGCAATGGTAACCAGCATTTCTTCCAGGAGGAGCGGGTCAAATCCCGCCTGGAGGGGAATGTTGATCGGCTTCCAGCTAATCTTCGTCAGGTCTGTGACAAATCCCAGCCAGTAGTTGCGCGCTTTGTAAGCCTCCTGCGCCTGGCCCACCATCGTATCCACTTCGAGGTTAAAGCCGACGTCGGCCGGGTCCAGCTCGATCCGGCTGTCGCCGTGGAAGATGGCAACCGGCTCCAGGTAGTGGTCGCGCAGCAGATCGGCCGCTTCTTCGGGCGTCATGCCGCCGACGTTGAGGCTGGCAATCGTCGTATCGAACGGGAAGGTGGCGCGTGCCTGCTGGTAGCGGAAAAGGCGATAGAGCAGGAAGACGGTGACGCCGAGCAGCAACACCGTCATCAGCAGCCCGCGCAGGCGCTTTCCAAGGGATGGCTTTCGTGTCAATTGACCCTCGAGCTTCCCAGATAAGGGCTGTCAAAGTTGAAGTAATTATAGGCGGCGCGCGCAATGTCTGCCATGAGCGGTGAGCTACGCTCCCATGGCAACCAGTCCTGCTGGTATAAAATCTCCACGATGACGAAATCGCCGCCCGACGTATAAACGATGCCGGCGTCAGCATGGGTATCGCCCACACAGCCGTGGCGGTGCGCCACCGGCGTGTTCTCCGGCACACCCTGCTCGATCAGGCTGCCTATCTTGTTCTGCTGCATGACGGAGATGATCTGCTGGCATTCCTGCTGGGTGATTTCCTGCGGGTAAGCCGCGCGCAGCCCACCGCCGCCCGTCTCTGCACAGTAGTACAACATACCTAACAGGGTGCCTATGTCTTCCGCCGTCGTCTGAATCCCTGGATCGGGCGTTGTAAGCAGTGAGTCGCTGCTGTTCGCGGGCGTCTCAATGGTCGTCTCGCCGCGTGGGGGCTGCCCATAAGGCACGGCGATAAAGCTGTTTTTCAGACCCAGCCGCCGAAGCGACGCCGTCGTTAGCTCGGCACCCAGATAAGGATTCTCCTGCCCGGCGACCATGTTCAATAGAGCAATCGCCGGGGCCTCCTCTGTGGTCACCAGCGTGCCGCTGATCATCTCCATCTGCGCCGGCGTCGGGGGGCTCTCCAGCAGACGGTAGGCTTCGATGGCAAGGGGCAGCTTCAGCAGGTCAATGCCCGACATCGCCTGCCCCGCTTCCACGCGGACCTCCTGCCCGGTCTGCAGATCGAGGATGAAGATGCTGGCGACGCCGTCAAACCGCACGTTATCGAGATGGTTGATAATCAGGTTGCCCAGCATGGCGATCTCCGGCCGTTCCGCGTCGCTGGAGCGCAGTGTCAGGTGGGCTTCCCGGCGGGTGGGTCGGTAAAGGGCAGCCACTACATCCGGCAGGCTGGCGGCAATATCGGTACGCACGCCCGACTGGCCGTACTGGAAGCTGAGCGTAGCAGGTACAGGCTGCGGCGCCTGCGCCGGGCTGTCAAAGCTGGCGGCGATGGTCTCCAAGGTGCGCTGCAGCGTCGCCGGATTATGCGTGGCGCGCAGCTCGACCATTTCGACCTCAATAGGCCGGTCCAACAGGAACCCCCAGAAGCCGGCCCAGAAATCTTGCTGGTCGCGCTGGAAGTCTGCCTGGTTGAGCATTGTCTCCAGGTCCAGCTTAAACTCGGCATCGTCGCTGGGATTGATGGTGACAGTAGCGTCCCCATGGTACAGCACCACTTCGGCGTCCAGGTAGCGGCTGGTAAGCAGCTCAGCCGCCTCGTCGCGCGACAGCCCGCCCACGTCCACTCCGGCTACCGTCAGACCGGCCGGCATGTTGCGGCGGAATGTGCCGTACTGGTAGACCTTGTAGAGCAGGAAGACCACGCTGGTAACGATAATGGTCATCACCAGCCACTGGCCCATTCCTGGCGTTGACCGTGGTTTCATGTGTATTCCAACACGCCCTGGTCCCAGAAGCGGTAAGTATTCTCTATCGCTTCACTGGTAGAGTGGAGTAGCGGCTGTGGCAGGGCATCGCGGGTGAACCAGCCGGCCTCAATAATCTCGCCGCTCAGGCAGAGCGGACCCGGCGTCACATAGCCAGCATAGACCAGCACCAGATGCTGCGGGAAGGGCTTCGCTGCTGCCAGCACGAGCGGGCCCAGCCGCGCCTCCAGACCGGTTTCTTCCTCCAATTCACGTAGCACACAGGCCTCAGGCTCTTCGCCTCTCCCAAGCCATCCGCCGGGCAGACCCCAGGGAACGAACGGGTGAAAAACATGTTTGAGCAACAGAACGCGACCCTCGGCGTCCAGCGGCACCATGTTAACCCCAACACGATGGCGCGGCGTGAGCACCGTCAGGCCCGCCATCATGGCCATGCGCATGGGATAGAGGCGCATCAGACGCGCCAGCCGTTTTTTCCCGGCCAACCCTATTTGCGGCAAGAACTATCTCCGTCGCTCCTCTCGACTGATGACGACACATGGCCCGTGCGCCTTGCTTCCCGTGCGAACAAGAGCATGTCAAGCAGGGCAGTATAATATCATAGCTGTCCCCAGCCAACACGGGCGCTTCAGATCGTTCTTATATTATAGTGGCGGCTCTGCAACTACCGCTCCGCAGTTCCGTATAGGAGTACAGATTGAGCCCGATGAAGGAGAAATCATCATGGAACCACGACTGGTACGGAGTAAAGACGAACAGATCATCGCGGGCGTGTGCGGTGGTCTGGCAAACTACCTGGGGGTTGACCCCGTGCTGGTGCGCCTCGCCTTCTTGCTGTTGATTCCCGCTGGCGGCATTGGCGTACCCCTTTACTTCATTCTGATGATTATTATGCCCAGCGAAGAAGACATCGATCTCTCCCAGTCGGAAATCGTCGAAAAGAACATCGAGGGCCTGGGCGAGACGGTCACGTCCAGCGTGGAACGGGCGCGGCAGCATCCAAACGGCCGGGCTATCGCCGCGGTGCTGCTCATCGTCATGGGCGTCTACTTCTTGCTGGAGAATCTGGGCTTCGTCAGCGGCAGCCTCTTCTGGCCGCTGGCGCTGATTCTGCTGGGCATCTTCCTGCTGGTACGCCGGAACCGCTAATCCCGCTCTCGCCTTCGCTAGCGCCGACCCGGCGCCAGCGAAGGCTGGTTGTGCTGGGCCGGCGGCGCCTCGGGCGGCTCTGAAGATGGGGAACGGAGCGGGAGCCGCACAGTGAACGTCGTTCCCTCGCCTACCTTGCTGTCTACCGACAGCGTGCCCTTATGTACGTCCACGATCCAGCGCGCGATAGACAGGCCCAGGCCAGAGCCGCCATGGGCCCGCGCCCTGGCCTTATCCACGCGGTAGAAGCGGTCGAAGATGAAGGGTAAATCTTCCTCAGGAATGCCAATGCCTGTGTCGCGCACCGTCAGCTCGGCGTAACCCGCGTCCTTGTGCAGGCTCAGGAAGACCTGCCCGCCGGCCGGCGTATACTTAACGGCATTGTCTACGAGGTTCAGGATGAGCTGCTTCAGCCGGTCGCTGTCGCCGGTAACCTGCACCTGGTCAACTTCCTCCAGCGTCACCTCGACTTTGGGCCGCAAAGCCTTCACCTGCCGGTACACGTCCAGCAAAAGCGTATCCATCTCTACGGTCTCCGTCGTCACCGGCAGGCTGCCCACGTCGGCGCGGGCAAGCAGGAGCAGATCGTTGACCAGGCGGGTCATCCGCTCCAGCTCGGCCTCGATGTCGTCCAGCGAGACGTCGTCGGCGCCGCCCATGCGCCGCATGAGATCGACGTTGCCGCGGATAGTCGTCAGCGGCGTGCGCAGCTCGTGAGAGACGTCGGCGAGGAAGCGCTGCTGCGCCGTAAATAGCTCCTCCAGACGGGCCAGCGTCTGGTTCAGAGCCAGCGTAAGCTGCCCGATCTCGTCGTCGCGGCCCGTATCTGGCAGCCGCCGGCTCAGGTCATCGGCCCGGCTGATCTGCCCCGCCAGCCGCGCAATCTCCTCCAGCGGGCGGAACAGGCGCGGCGAGATCAGCGTGGCGACGAACGCGGAAGCCGTGGCGGCGGCCAGGCCGAGAAAAGCCGCCGCAATGACCAGCTGGTTGAACGTTTCAAACTCTTCCATAACCTGGGCAACCTGTAAATAGCCGACGAGCTGCGAGCGGTCTTCCTCCTCCACCTGTACGGCAGCCGTCAGCACGCGGATAACCTGCTCGCCATAGCTGATGGTCTGCAACCCCTCCAGCCCCTCCGTTACGGCTCCCGGATCGAGCGGCTGGGTGAAATCGCGCAGATTGTCGGAACGAGCCAGGATTTCGCCCTCCGGCGTGACAACCATAATGAAGGTGTTGGCGCGCCGGAACGTGTCCGCTTCCTGGGTGGGGATGATCAGCGAGTAAAGGTCTCTATTCTGGTAAACCTGGGTGCCCGCCAGCACCAGCTCGGCTGTGTCTTCCAGGCTGCTGTCAATCTCCCGCAGCAGGAGGGTGCGGGGAACCGCATAGACGACCGCCGTGTAGGCCACGAAGGCGAACAGGAAAATCGCTGTGTAGATGGCAGTCAGGCGGTCTCGGATCATCGCAAGGAAAGCGCGGCGCCGGGCTATTGGGCCACCACAGCCCGGACAATATCACCTGCCGACGATCCCTTCCAGCCCTCGTGGTCAGGTGAGTGAGGGGCGAACAGAATGGCGGTGCAGGCCGGCTACTCTTCGCGCAGCACATAGCCGACGCCACGAACGGTGTGAATCAGGCGCGGCCGGCCATCGGCTTCTGTCTTCTGCCTCAGATAGCGCACGTAGACCTCGATGATATTACTCTCGCCCCCAAAATCGTAGTTCCAGACACGGTCAAAAATGACTTCGCGTGTCAACACCTGCCGTGGGTGGCGCATAAAGAGCTCCAGCAGTTCGTACTCCTTGGCCGTCAGGTCGAAAACGTGGTCGCCGCGCCGCCCGCGCCGGGTGCCGGTGTCCAGCTCCAGGTCGGCGAAGCGGTAGACCTGCGGCTGGGTGGGCTGGGCGCGGCGTAAGAGGGCACGGACGCGCGCCAGCAGCTCGTCGAAGGCAAAAGGCTTGACCAGGTAATCGTCGGCGCCGGCATCAAGTCCGGCTACGCGATCTTCGATGGCCTCCTTAGCCGTCAGCATCAGAATAGGAACCTCGGTTACCATGCGCAGGCGCCGGCAGACTTCGATGCCGTCCATGCCGGGCAGCATGAGGTCCAGCAGTACGAGGTCTGGCGGATCGTCGCGCGCCTTGTCCAGCGCCTCCTGCGCGTCGGCAGCCGTTTCTACCCGGTATCCCTCAAAAGCCAGTCCTCGTTGCAGGAACTGGCGGATGCGCTCTTCGTCGTCAACGACGAGTATTTTGGCGGTCATAGCATTTCTCCTATGAGCAAGAACGGCCGGTGGGATGTCGGTCTCTCATCTGATCCTCATCGGTTGCTCATCTGACAAGTATAGTCGCCCCGTCAGGGGGCGCAACAGACCCCGGCCCCTGGAGAAAAAGGTTGACGCCGTTCTAATGCTCGCTACAATCGGCCTGATGTGGAGCGACTGCCAGTTCGCCCCGCTGGAGGGAGAGGGTCTCTCGGAGGGAGAGGCTCTCCACGAGGGAAAGGGCTCTCGAGAGGCAGGAAAACTGACGTGGACGTGCTGTACGACGCCAGCCTGGAGGCTATACGCTGGCTCCAGGCCAATTATCCGCAGTTGGAAGCTGCTCTAGCATTCATCAGCCAGTTGGGCCGTTTTGAGGTCTTCCTCGCCGTCATCCCGCTGATCTACTGGACCATCGACAAGCGCCTGGGCAAACATCTCGCCTACCTGCTGGCTCTGTCGAACGTCGTCAACGCCGTCGTCAAACACGCTCTACGGCTGCCCCGGCCCTTCTGGCTCGACGGCGACGTGGGCCTTGATGAAGAAGTCCAATATGGCCTGCCGAGCAACCACGTGCAGACCGCCGCAGCGCTCTATCCCTTCGTCGCCTACTGGGTTCGCAGGACCTGGGCCTGGGTGGTGGCGGTCGTCGGCATCCTGCTGATGGCGCTCAGCCGCCTCTTTCTGGGCGTGCATTTCCTGCAAGACGTCGCCGCCGGCGCGCTCATCGGCCTGCTGTTGCTCGCCGGTTACCTGATCTGGCTGCGCTACTTCCAGGAGCCTTTCCGCAACCGCATCCTGGGCCAGCGGCTGCTCTTCATCATCCTGCTGCCGCTGTTCTTCACTGTCGTCTATCTCTTTGTGCGCCTGCTGATTGGCGCGCCTGATGGCGACGTCGCCTGGGCCGGGCACCTCCCCGCAGCCGAACGCCAGAGCGTTGAAGACGTTACGACGGGGCTGGCTATTCTTTTCAGCCTGGGCATTGGCTTCATCATGGAGGCGTCGCGCATCCACTTCGTCGTCGATGGCTCGCTGCTCAGGCGGGTGGCGCGCTATCTCCTGGGCATCGCCGTGACGCTCCTGCTCTGGCGGGGATTGGCCCTGATATTCCCGGACGAGCCGCTCTGGTTGGCCGTGCCGCTGCGCTTCTTGCGCTACTTTCTTGCCGGCATCTGGGTCACCTATTACGCGCCCGCGGCCTTTATCCGCCTCCGTCTGGCCGACGCTTCGCCGGAACCGGAAGTCACGCTGACTATCTCTGACGGCAACATTATGCGTGGCTAGGCGGGCTTGCGCGCCAGCGCCAGCATCCGGCTGGCCGACTCGTCAAACGGCTCTTCAGTGTAATCCCCATACAGCGCTTCAAGCTGCAATCCACCCTCCTGGAATAGGAGGTCTATCTGGTGCGGATAGTAGTAGTGGTAGGCGACCTGGACCACGGTGCGCTCCACAGGCCCGCCAACGGCCGGGCTGGCGTCGAACAGCCAGTTGATGTTCAGTAGCTGCGCCGCCTGCTTTAGCTGGCTCGCCGCCAGAACGACAATCGTCGCTCCACTTTCCGGGTCCGTGAGAATGCGCTCCAGAGAAAGCAGCCGGTCGGCGGCG
>Ga0123330_1004768_pt1 | contig 10329 bp, 9 predicted proteins | sample BioC13SIPDNA_2_FD_89704 | JGI IMG/M metagenome (GOLD analysis project Ga0123330, IMG submission 89704) | Anaerobic biogas reactor microbial communites from Washington, USA - Biogas_R2_A C13 SIP DNA | ecosystem: Engineered > Bioreactor > Anaerobic > Unclassified | place: Washington, USA... | reverse complement strand
TACCCGGTAGAGTTAGACGTGAACTGTACGGGATCACCTACCAGAACTGCCGTCGTGTTGGCAGCAAACCCCGCGTTCGGGGTTTGGAGAGAGGCCCAGAGGTAGTTGGCTAATGCCTGATGACCGGCAACGTTGAGGTGTACTCCATCGGTGGCGAGGTATGCTGTGTCCGCCTCATCGATGATGCAGTTCCCGGGGACGGTATCCACAGCATCGTAGGCACGGACAAAGGGGATACTCTCGGCCCGCAACCCCTCCTGGATCAAGGTCAGGACCTCACGGACATAGGGATACTCCCTATAAGGTTTTTCAGGCACCGGCGTTGAAAGCGTCTGGATGAGTATGATGGGGATCGTGTTCTCAGTATTTGCGTAGTTATACATCCCGAGCAGGTTATTCAGGGTATCTTGAGCAGATATCCCCTTGTTTGGATTGAGATCATTCAACCCGAACATGATGCAGTAATAGGTCTCGTTATCGTAATGAGTGGCAATGTTTGCCAACCCCCACGCGGATGTCATCCCGCCCCCATCTTGATTGTGATCAGCGGAGGCATTAGGATCATAGAGGTCCCACATCTGGATGATGTAACAATCTGATCCGTCTGGATTGAGATCCGCATAACCTGTGGCTCGTGTGACAGAATCCCCGTATGCGTAGTAAGAAACATCCGTTGCCGTCACACTGGCCGGAATGACCAGCAGCCCCACCAGCAGCACGGCCAGCAGAGGGAAAAATGTATTTCGCATCGTCATTTTACATCACCCAGAACCCGTCCGGTGACGAGTTGGAACAGGAAATAACTGTAAATCATCCAGAGACACCCCGTGAGCGGGTAGATGATGATCCCCGGGATGCCGATCATCGACATCATCTGCGGGGCGAGGGTGAACGGCCCGAGGATGAGGTCGAGGAAGGTGTTGAGCATCATCACGATCGTGCCGGGGTCGAGAAACGAGATCTCGGTGGTCGTGGAACTGTTGATGGAGGCGTTGATCAGCTCGGTGCCGAGGGTGTAGTCGAGTTCGGTCTTGAACGGGTTGATGGCCTTCAAAATGGTGAACATGGCGTTCACCGCGAAGATCCAGACTGCGATGGTAAGTCCTCGTGCCATGTTTTCTCACTCTCCTGATGTCCTCCCGAGCAGCCCGAGGAACGCCCAGACGACGCAGAGCGCGACGACGGTCGGCGAGAGCGGGAGCCACCCCCAGAGGACGAGGGCACCGGCGAAGAGACTGACGACGACGGCTCCCTGCGGGCCGGAGATGTAGCTGAATAGGCCGGCGACGAAGAGGATCAGGAAGAAGCTGATCCCCATCTTTGCGTAGGTATCGAGGTCGGCAGGGAGCGAGGCGACGCCATCCGCCCCGACCCACTGACTCCAGGTGTTGGTGTATGACGGGGAGCCGGAGGCAGTGAGTTGGATGCGGTAGGAGGAGTTGGTCCAGCCGGCCGGGATCTGGTAGTAGTCGTCTACGGGGAGGGTGGCGTACTCCCGCACGAAGACCACGGTGTTGTCTGAAGATCGGGTGATCGTGTAGACGACGCGATGGGTTTTCTCCCGGGTGTCGTCGTAGTGGAGATAGATCCGCTGGGTGGCGGGGTCGTAGGCGCTCGAGTACTGGGCGCCGGTGCGGAGGGGGTCGGGGCCTTTGATGCGGAGGACGTAATCTGTCTGCGTGGAGGCGGGGAGGATGACGCGCTGGAGTTCGCCGTCCCCGACAGTGACGCGGACGTATTCACCCCACCGCACCGGGATGGAGGCTGTCCCGTAATCGTCGGTCTGGATGATGGTTGGTGCGTCCCAGGTCTGATCGGTGCCGCCGTGCTCGATGGTGAGCTGTGCCCCGACGTAGGGGAGGGCGTCCTTGTAGACCGTGAGCCGGATGGCGCCGGGGAACTCGTCTTCTTCCACGGCGGGCTGGAACGCAACGAGCCGGCCGTTGGACCGGCCAACGAGGACGATCTCTCCGCGCCAGGACATGGCGAGCGCGGTGACGGGAGATGCGCTGTCCGAGGCGTGGAGGAGGTACCAGGAAGAGGAGACGTCTTTGCTGAAGACATAGTACTTGCCGTCGTCGCTGCCGCCGGCGGCGTAGAGGCCGTTTGCCTGCGCAACGTCAACGTGGCGGACGGGGCCACCGGCGGTGTAGGTGCCGACCTGGGCGCCGTCGGTGCGGAAGATGTCGATGAGGTTGTTGCGGCCCTCGACGATGAACGCTCCTTCGTGGGCGAGGGTGAGGGCGTAGGGGGTGCCGGCCCGGGGTCCCAGGGTTACGGTGTCACCGAACGCTGACTCGGTGATCTGCTGGAGGTAGAGGTTGGATGCCGTGGAGACGGCAAACCGGTTGCCGATCTCTGTCCCGGAGATGTGAGTGATGGTGCCGGAGTAGGTTTTTGTGGCCGAGATGGGGATGGTAGGGATCGCAACCACTGCCTCGGAGAACGCCGTGGCCGCAGGTGGGGTGGCGCTGTAAGTGCGGACGAGGATCCAGTCGAGGTAATTCGCAGCGGTTCCACCATTGTTGAAGGTGATGGGATAATCTCCTGTCTGGGCCACCCGGGACTTGAGATCCCCGGCGGTGTTGTAGAGATTTGTGAAGGAGGGGGAGCGGACGATCCGGGAGATCGCGTACGCGTCGCGGGTCCCGCCGGTTGTAAACGCTCCGTCGTTCCCGCTCGCCCAAACATAGGATGAACTCCCGGAGTAGTAGATGCTGACCCCGGAATTATAACTCAGATATGGCGCAAATCCGATGAACAGGGCGACTTCGTCGGTGGAACCTGAGGGGACGTTGTGCCCGATCTCCGCGATGACCCCTGTCCCGAAGGACTGCTTTGAGGAAATACCGGTGGTGTCAAGGCCAGGCCCGATCGCGGTGCAGACCCCGCCAGCGACGGAGAGGTTACCTTTGGCGTCCCATTTCGCGGAATCAACAGATCCTCCATCAAAGTGATCGAAGACAAGGTATACTGCGTCCCCATCACTCGTGGTCGTTGCCGTCGGGTTCCCATACCAGACGAACAGCGACCCGGCCGCATCCACTCCCGTCAACCGGACACAGAACCGGGATTCGCTGCTCGTGTAATCCGGCCAGAGATAATATGCGAGCTCCGCCCCGTTGGAATCGGTGAACCGGATATCTCCGTAATCATCCCGGCACTGTGAACCAACATAGAGGTGCCAGGTCTCCAGCCCGTTAGCAGTCTCATTGTACGCGGTGCCCGTGGTGCGATGGATCACGATGTCCTGCTGGTAGATTCCTTCGATGTTGCTGGCAGAGTAGTCAATCTGTTGGTAAACAATCCATCCATCAGGACGGGGCGGTAATTCACTCAGTGGCGGTAACTCGCTCAAGGGCGGTAACTCGCTCAAGGGCGGTAACTCGCTCAAGGGCGGTAACTCGCTCAAGGGCGGTAACTCGCTCAAGGGCGGTAATTCACTCAGTGAGAGTAGATCCGCCTTGGTCGGGGCAGCCCCCTCTGCGCCCACTGCCCAGGTTCCGTCCCCGGCGACCGTGAACGTCTCCGGGAGGAGGTCGGCGGTCACGAACCAGGCGCCACGTTCGGGGGTGATGACGGCGAGGTAATCCTTTGTGGTGTCGGTCGATTCGTGGGCGAGGATGTACCAGACGCCGCCGCCGGGTTTTGCGGCGACGCCGAACTGATAGCTGCGGTCAGTGAGGGAGAACCAGACGTCCCGGGTCTCGGTGTCTATGAGGTAGACGGAGGAGGTTATCCCTGCCTCATAGTGCTGGATCGCCAGCTGTTTCCCGTCTCGGGAGAGGATGAGGTTCGGGATATGGGTCATTTCGTGCCGGATGATGTCTCCGATCTGGTCCCCGTTCGTGTCGAAGCAGCGCACGATACCTTCCCCGGTGGCGACGTAGATCCGCCCGCCCATTTCGTCGGTGGCGACGGCGGTGATCTCCGATCCGAGCTCTTTCTCCCAGACCTCGACGGCACCGGCTGCCGGGGCGAGGAGGACGAGAGCGAGCAGGAGCAGGGCGAGGCGCTTCATGCAGTCCTCCTCTGGGCCTGCACGAGGTACCAGAACGTCAGGGAGAGGAAAAATGCTGCCGGGAGCCACTCATGGATGCTGTAGAGGTAGCCGAGCGCGGTTGAGTCGCCACCGAGATTGACGGCCATCACCCAGAACCCGGCATACAGGTCCCAGGTGAGAGTGTAGAGGAAGAGGATGGCGAACAGGCTGACAAAATACACAACGGTTGCGTAGGAGACCATTAGCGATCCCTCCAGGTGGGTTGCCGCCGGAACGCCGGGGAGACGAACGCATGGATGAGGGCGGCGAAGATGATCAACAACGGTGCCCAGTACAGAACCCGGTCGAGCAGGGAGAGCAGCGAGGCGTCTACCTCGAACGTGACGCAGGTGTCCCGAATGGCGAACCAGGCAGGGAGGATGGCGACGTAGTAGACGGGGAGGAAGATGCTGGCGCCGATGAAGCCGGCCCAGGCGCGGAGACCCATGCGTCACCGCCTCCGCCGGCTCTTTTTCTTCTTCTGGTCGAAGACGAGGTCGGGAACCCCGACGGCGTCGAGGGGCTGGACGGCAGGGATGTCCCAGGGCACCCGGTGCGGGGTTTTGCGGACGGTCGCGGTCTGGACGGTCCTGGGCCGGCGGGGGGTCCGGGGCGGGCTCCCGATGGTGACTCGCTGGAGGTTGCGGATCACTTTCGCAGGTCGGATCTTGGGGTCCCGGAGGTCAGTGTAGGCCTCCTCGAGCCGGGCGTGCGGGGTCGGGAGGTCGGCGGCGTGGAGGTAGAACTCGTCACCGAAGGAGGGCCTTCGCTGGTCCTCGTCGGACCACACGGGCGGGATCCGTGGGGGCCGGGGACGGAGGGAGGGAGCGCGGCGCACTCTCGGCGGCCGGATACGAGGTGATGGGGTTCGCGTTATGCGCGGGATCTGGACGCCGGTCTGAACCTGATCCAGTCTGAGATCGACCCTCTGAGCGGCCATAATCGCCAGATCGTCATCTAGTTTGCTGACCTCGGCGACGTCGGACCGTAATGCCTGCACTTCATCCATCTGCTGCCGGAGCGCTTCGTCGGAGGCAAGCTGCGAGAGGATGCTGGTGCTGACGATCGGGACCTGCCGGGTGTCGCTGCCCAGCGTGATAGCCGGCACCACACCGAGACCCAGCACGGAGGTTCGGGCGATACTGAAGTCCGGCCGGATGCCGCTTTCGGCCGGACGGACCCTGAGCGGTCGCCCGGACGGTGTGGTATGCGGCCGTGAAGGCGTGCGGAGCGGGCGCGGGAGCCGGATAGGGATACCGGCATAATATCTCTGCACCGGGAGGCCAGGGGCAGTATCGGCGGACTGTCGAGCGCCGCCCAAGATGTCTCGCGGAACGTCCACAAGGTCTTCCGTGCTGAGGAGTTCGGGCGGGATCGGTTTCTGTGAGGGTGTGCCGTACTTGAGGGTTGCTTCATACTGCCCCAGATACTCTCTGCCGATGTATCTCCCGGGCATGATCTCGACGATCCGCCCGGACTTTGAGGGGTGTCGGGAGGAGAGGGTTTTCAGGGACGCTATCGGATCCTCGCCGCGCCGCATGGCACGGACCTGCGGAAGCCCCTCCTCGATCATCGCCTCGGAGGGACGCCAGCCGGCGACAAGTCCTCGCTCGGTGAAGACGGGTTCCCGAATCACCACCTCGGCCCGGAGAGACCGGGGGATCCCCACCAGGTCTTCCGGGCGGAGGAGTTCGGGCGGGATCGGTTTCTGTGAGGGTGTGCCGTACCGGAGGGTTGCCTCGTACTGACCCAGGTATTCCCGGCCGATGTAGACATCCGGCATTACCTCGACGAGCTGCCCGGACTTCGAGGGGTAGCGGGAGGAGATGGTCTTCATGGATGCTATCGGGTCCTCGCCGCGCCGCATGGCACGGACCTGAGGAAGCCCCTCCTCGATCATCGCCTCGGAGGGACGCCAGCCTGCCTCCATGCGGACGCCGCCGGGCAGTGCGTCGTCGGGAGCCCAGATGCGCATCTGGCGGGCGGAGGGGAGCACGGATCTCATTCGCGGCACTACTGCAGCCCCGGCGGCCACCGGAAGGGCTTCCGTCGTCATGATGCCGCCGAAAGTCTCCCCGGCACTGAAGAGGTCGGGGGAGAGGGCAGTTCGCGCACCGATCGATCCCACCCAGGCTGCCTCTGCGAGTTTGAGGGTGGGGGGCACGATCTTCCCGGCCTTCGGTAGCATCGTTGCACCCTTTACGGCCGCACCGCCGACGAGACCGATCCCGAACGATGCGAGACCCGTGAGCGGCCGGTCTCTGATGCCGCTATACGCGCCGGAGAGGACGCCGGCCCGGAACTCTGCGATGACGGGTATCTGACTGATGATGGGGTCCTGCAGCCAGGTCAGACCGTATGCCTGCTCGCGGGTCATTTTTGGTAGGTTCAGCGTCTTTGCCAGCCCGGTCTCCCATTCGCTGAACTTGTAGGGGATGCCGAATAGCTCTTTTTTCTGGAGGTCTTCCGCCCCCTTGCCCATGCGCTGAGCGGTCTCGGCTGCAATCCGGAGCTCATTGTATTGTATCTGCGATTGCTTGTCGGTGACGAGGAAGTCATCTCCGACGATCAGCCCGGCATCCTCGGCGGCCTTGCGGCGTGTTTCGTATTCCTGGTAGGCGGAGTCTGCTGCCTGCTGCTTGCGCTCGATCTCGCTCCGATCCCGGAGGATATCCTGCACGAACTGCCCGACAGGGGAGAGGAGAATAGGGTGTGTCCGGAGAGACTGCTCGAGGCCGAACGATTCCTGCGTTGTCGGGGGAGCAGGGTAATCGCTCGTCTTCAGCGACATCCCCGACCCGGTTATCCGCAGTCCAGTATCAGGGTCAACGATACCTGTACCGGCGCCGGAGCTCCGGGCGGTCTGTTGGATCGAGGCGGAGGTCTGCCGCTGTTCGGCGGCAAATTTGGAGAGGTCCCGGAGGTAATCGCCATGGCTGGGATCCATCTCCACGCCGAAGTTCTCCCGCAGGGACCGTTGTGCCGATTCCGCCCGGGCGGTCTGCTCGGCGATCATCGCCTGCGGGTCTTGGCCGTAGTGGGTGGCGGCTCCCTGATACCCTTCGCGGGCGATGGTTTGGGCGATCTGCTGGCTCTCGGTGAGGCTGAGCCCGAGTTCGTTTGCACGCTTGATCGCCTTCTCTTCACGGATGGCTGCCTGGAGGGCTTCGTGTGATGAGTACCCGTATCGGGCGGCCTCTGCGTCCCGTGCCTGCCGCTCCTGCACGGCCTTGGTGTGTTCCTGTGAGATTTTGTTGATGTATTCGACCTGTGCGGCGTACTGGATCTCTGCCTGGAGCTGGTAGGGGAGGACTGCTGCACGGACCTCTTCTGCCCGGAGCCAGCCTTCCCGCTTCCGCTGCTCTTCGCGGATCACGAGGTCCTCCAGCACCTCACGCCTCTTCGGTGCGGCGTCTTTGGACCGCATGGTGATAATATAGGCGTCAGATACGGGAGTTGCCGGGGCGGCGGTGGGCCGGATCTTGTTTTTCTGGTCCCGGCTCAGATGCCGACTCCTGCCGAACCGTTTTTCGGTCTCTGCGAAACTCTTGCGCATCGCTTGTTCGCGCCGGTGGCTGCTGGCAGAGATCGGCGTGGTTGCGGTAGGGGCGCCGGGCGCGGTGATGGTCGGCGCGGTCGGGGCCGTGGTGTCGGGAGCAATGGATTGCCTAGGGGCACCTCCCGGGCGGGTGATCTCAGGCATGGGACCGCGCCTCGCTCATCTCAGAACACCCCGAGCGTTTTCATGAGCCCGATGCCGAGGCACCCCATTAAGAGGATGAACCCCATCGCCATGATCTGGGGGTTCTCGTAGAATTTCTCCTGTCGGGCTCTGCGGTCGATGTTGAGCTTGGTGTCGCTGTAGGCTTTGGTGATGGCCGGTTTGCCCTTGCTGAAGATTTCTACCTGGGAGGGGTCAAACTGCCGGATGAGGGGGATGCTGATGGTGCCGTTGTCGAAACAGACCGTCTCGCCCTTGAGGGTGAACTGGTCGCCCTTGAACGTACCGGCCCGGACTGCCCGCATCAGGTCATCGACGTTCCGGTATCCCATGCTCCGGAGCTCCTGGACGGCGACCACCAGGTCCGGAGAGGTGGCGGCGACGGCGCCGTCGTAGAAGACCTCAAGGTCACAGGCACCGATCTTGTAGCCGCCGGTGTCGGACTTGAAGAACGCGAGCGGGTTCTTGGGGTCGGGGTCTTCGTACATCTCGGCGACGTACTTGCCGGGGACGAGCCGGAGCCGGCCGTTCCGCTGGAAGATCCCCATCAGTGGGGTCTTTGCCTTCCCCCGGCACTTGATGTAGGGGAGGGCGACGGGTTTCAGGATCAGATAGCCCGCGACGAGCGCGACGATCAGGATGACGACGAGGCCGGCGAGCCCAAATGATATATATACCCAGGTTATCGGGTTGTCAAGCATGGACGGTTACCTCCGTTTTCCAAATGCCCGGCCTAACGCGCCGAGGATGCCGCCGCCGCTGCCGGGCTGTTCTCCCTTAATCTCGGTCTTCTGGTGGATGCTCTGAATAGTCCACCATTCGCGCTCGTTTGGCTTGCCGTCGAACGTGACGCTCCGGCGCAACTGCCAGCGGGCGAAGAACTCGATCTGGTCCATGAGGTAGACGGAATCTTCCTCGGAGATGGTATTCGAGATGTAGAGCGACCGGATCAGGTTTTCTACTTCCATCATGGCGATGGCGAAGTCTTCCTGGCTGGTGATCTTGCCGATGGCGAGTGTCGGGCCGATCAGGAGCGCGACCCGCTCTTTGTCTTTGACGTTGAGCGTGCATTTTTCGAGGAGGACCTCGACGAGCTTCTCCTGGTACGCGGGGGTGCGTTCCGGCAGGGCCGGAAGAGAGGGCGGGGCCGGTTCGTCGTCGAAGAGGTCGGCGGGCAGGTCGTACGCCTGTCCGGTGGCCTGGTCATAGAGGCGTTTGGCCGGCTCCCCGTTGCAGGAGGTGTCGAGGACCTCGTCGTCCACGGTGTAGGTGGTTCCGTATTCATCTATCAGGCGTCTCATTCGAGGACCTCGGGGCGGGGATAGGGTTCAGTGGGGCGTTTGAGGAAGTTGGCAATGGCGAGAATGACGTTGCCGAACGCGATGAAGAAGACCGCCGCGAGCAGCCAGGGCATCCACGAGGAGGCGTAGATGGTCGTGACGGGCTGGACGACGACGATGTTGCCGGGCAGGGTGGCGGTCGCGATCTCGGTGAAGCTGAGGAAGGCGCCCTGGATCCACGCGGGAGTGATGAACGCCAGCGCCAGGAGCGCGGTGATGAGTTCGCCGCGCTCGGGGAGGAGGATGGAGATAGTCAGGAACGCGAGCCCGATGAGCAGGAGGAAGCCCCAGACGGTGCCGGGGATCGCGGTTTCCTGCACAGAATAGATATGCTGCAGCGCAATGGTCGAGTTCTCTGCCGCGTGTCCGGGCAGGGTGGCGGTCTCGGGAAAGGGCGAGAGGGCCGAGACGGCTACAGGTATTGCTGCGAGAGTAAGTATGCCGAAAAGAGAGTACCTCATGAGGCGAGGTCCTCCTTGAACAGGGTGATCGTCGTGCGGTACCAACCCCGGATCGCGCCAAAGATGGGGCTCACGACCGGGATACGGCCGTGGATGGCCCCTTCGGACCATCCCAGGTCGATACCGCGGCGCATCGCGCGGGTTTTCCGCTTCCATTCGGAGCGTACAGGAGGTGTCAGGGTGTCCACCTCAGTCCGAAGAGAAGACGAATGCTCCGATGATGATGCTGATGATCGCAGCCGCACCGAGAACGAGCGGCGCAATGCCGAGCAGGTTGAACGCAGTGCCAGCGTTGTCACCGACCGTGGTCAGGGTGTCTGCCCATGGGGCCTCCTGGGGATCGGATGTGTTGAACTGCGGCAGCGCCACGAGGGTCCGCCCGGTCGTCATCGCGAGCAGCGCGATCGCCATGATGGCGATACCTGCGGTGATTATACTCCCGAGAATGTTTGCCATGCCATATCACCTCTCATGAGAGGAGGGTGGGGCGAGAATGAAGATATAGGCGCGGAGAAATCTATAGAGGTATCGGAGGTATTCTATATAGATGCGGGAAGTGCTGCAAGAGCGAGTATGCCGAAAAGAGTGGGCCTCATGAGGTTCATGAGGCGGGGTCCTCCTATCCGCCTCCATTCGGAGCGTACAGGAGGAGTCAGAGTGTCCACCTCAGTCCGAGGAGAAGACGAATGCTCCGATGATGATGCTGATGATCGCGGCCGCACCGAGAACGAGCGGCGCAATGCCGAGCAGGTTGAACGCAGTGCC
>Ga0123330_1004767_pt1 | contig 10330 bp, 9 predicted proteins | sample BioC13SIPDNA_2_FD_89704 | JGI IMG/M metagenome (GOLD analysis project Ga0123330, IMG submission 89704) | Anaerobic biogas reactor microbial communites from Washington, USA - Biogas_R2_A C13 SIP DNA | ecosystem: Engineered > Bioreactor > Anaerobic > Unclassified | place: Washington, USA... | reverse complement strand
GGACCTGTCGATCGAGCTTGAGCAACTGGTATTCGCAGTTGTGAAGAAAGGCGTCAGGCCCTAGAATTAACCGGCCGTATGCTGGCTCGGCGCGCACGGTGCCACGTACAGCCCGCCACGTACTACCCATCATCTACTATCTACTACCCGGTGGTGTAATGGCAACACTAGGGATTTTGGTTCCCTCGTTCTAGGTTCGAGTCCTAGCCGGGTAGCTCAGTCGTCACCGTAGACGACCACAGTCTTGAGCTGTCGCGGATCCTGGCCGGCCGATTCCAGAGCGGCCGTCAATCCGGCCAGCTCGATCCGGTCGGTGATCAGGTCGGCGACGCGGATGTGGCCACGCGCAATCAAGGCCACAGCATCGCGGTTGTCAAGCGCCGAGGAGCCGTGGGTACCGACCACGCGGCATTGCTTGTAGTGGATGAGGTTGGTGTCGAGCGTCACGTCGCTGTGTCCCTGCGGCAGTCCGCCGAAGAAGTTGACGCAGCCGCAGCGGGCCACCAGTTCCAGGGCTACCTGCTGGGCGGGGGCAGCACCGCAGCAGATCATGACCTGATCGAACCCATATCCTCCCGTGGCTTCCCGGCCGGCGCGCGGCAGGTCGTCCGCGTCGAGCGTGGGCAGACCGTCGAGCGCTGCGACCCGCGCCAGTTTGTCCGCCACGATGTCGGTGATGAACACCGGGCCGCACCCGCGGGCCCGGGCCAGGCGGGCCTGGAGTATCCCCACGGGCCCGGCGCCGATGATCAGCACCGACTGGCCGAACCGGAAATCGGAGAGTGTCTGGCCGTTGAGCGAACAGGCCAGCAATTCCGCGACGGCTGCCTCCGCGAACGAGACGTTCTCGGGCAGGGGCTGCACGCCGCCGCAATGGATCGCCTTGGCCGGCACGATCAGGTATTCCTGGTAGCCGCCGTCATAGTGGTAGCCGAACGCTTCGAGTCGTTCGCACATGCTGGGCACATTCCGCAGGCAGTAGCGGCACTGGCCGCAGGCGATGACGGCACAGACCGCCACGCGCTGCCCGGGCTGGAACTGCGCCTCCCACTGCGGCCCCACCGCATCGATCACACCGGCCAGTTCATGGCCGAGCACGCGCGGGAGTTGCAGCAGGCGGTGGCCGTAGTGGTAGATTTTCACATCGGTCGCGCACACGCCGCAGGCTTTGACGCGCAACCGCAACCCGTCGGGCGGGCAGGCGGGCACGTCGCGGTCGACGTACACCAGCTGCCGGATGTTCTGTAGAAGTGCGCAGCGCATGGCATATCAGCCTCGACTACGGACTTTGTCGAATTCAGCCGCGAAGTGCTCGACCCCCTGTGCGGTCAGCGGATGCTCCATCATGGCGGCAAACACCGCAAACGGCACCGCCACGCTGTGGGCGCCGGCCAGAATCACGTCGATCACCTGCGTGACGTCCTTGATACTGGCCCCGATGATCACCGTCTGCGTGATACCCCAGGCGTCATAGAGCTGGCGCATCTGGCGGATTGCCTCGATGCCGTCGCTGCCCGCCATCCGGGCGCGGCCGATAAACGGGCTGATGAACGGCGACCCGGCCAGTCCCGCCAGCAGCGCCTGGGCCGGATTGAACATCAGTGTGGCGTTGGTGCGGACCCCGGCGGCCACCAGCGGGCGGAGGGCGGGCAAGCCGACCCGGTTGGCAACGACCTTCACCGCCAGCAGCGGGTCCATCTGGTGGATCTCCAGCGCGTGCCGGATGATCTCGTCAGTCGTCTGTCCCATGGCCTGGAAGGCGATCGGGCCCGCGAAGCACTGCCGGATGTCATCGAGTACCTGCCGGTAGGTCTTGCCGCTCTGGGCGATCTTGTTCGGGTTCGTGGCAATACCGTTCACCAGGCCAGTGCTGACGGCGTCCCGGATTTCCGACAACTCGGCGGTGTCCAGGAAAATACGATAGGCAGTCATGGTTTCTCCTCGGGGTTATGCAGTGCCAGCCATTCCGCCAGGCAGCGGCGGTGGCCATCTTCTGCCGGTTCCAACTGACAAACGGTGGCCAGCACGTGGCCCGGCCCGCCGCGCCGCACCAGTGCCTGCAGCTGCTGGCTCTCCTCGTCGCACGGGTCATCATAGCACAAGGCGGCGGCGATCGTCCGGCACACCGGCTGCAGGGGGAGTCCCAGCGGCGTGAGTTGGCGGAGCAGACCGACAAGCCGTTCCTGGGGCCCGAGCTTGCGCAGCGGCTGCCGCGCCACGCGGTCGACCCGATCGGCCAGCCGGACATTGGCGAAGCGGAACCGCACCAGTCGGTCCACATGTTCGTCCAGCGCGCGGGCCGGCAGTCCGTAGGTGCGTGCGAGCATCTCGGCCGCGCCGGCCAGCAGGGCCTCCAGGCGTGTACGGATGGCGGGCTGGTCCAGCGCCGCGCAGAGTGTCTGGCAGCCGGCCAGGAAGCCCTCGTAGGCCAGCAGCGCGTGGCCGGCGTTGTTCGTGTACAGTTTGCGCGCGTAGTATGGGGTCAGGTCCGGGCAGACCTGGAACCCGGGCAGCGGCACGTCGGCCGCCACGCACGCTGACTCGCCACTCTCTCCGATCAGGTCCAGTCCCATCCCGTCCCGCCGCACCATCCGCTCGACCGAGCACGGGAGGCAGGCAAACGCCGTGTCGGGGGCGCCGTGACGGCGCAGTGCCTCGGCCAGCGTGCGATCGGCCTGGGGCCAGTTCTCGCAGACCAGCACCGGCAGGGGCGTGGAGCGCGCGGCCAGCGACGGGGCCAGCAGCGCGGCGGCCGCCGGCAGATTCGCCCCCCCCACCGCTGTTGCGGCCAACCGGCAATCCCGCACTGCGGCGGCGATTTCGTCCGGCTGGGCGGGGGTCAGTACCCGGTAGCGGGCGACTCGCGTCGTCACGGTCGCCTGCCCGACCAGATGCACGGTGTAGGCGCCGGCGGCTGCCAGTTCCCGGGCCAGCCCGGGCTGGGTCTCGATGAAGGTCAGGGGCCAGTCGGCCCGCGCCGCGAGTTCCCCCAGCAGCCCGCGTCCGATCGCCCCCGCGCCACACACCACAATACTCATCGCCACGTCGTCTCCAGCGCCAGGCAACTCGCCTCAGACGTTCGACGGTCCACGGCCTGGCTGGACAAAGGTCATTATACTATCACACCTGCCGGCAGCTCGCAGTAGCGCCTGCGGTATCTGAGGTGTCGCCTTGCCGTACGGCCTCCAATTGACCCGCCTCGGCACCCGCTGCTAGACTTTGGAGTTCATCGCAGTTGCGATGGGCCGGTTTCCAGGAGACCGGTGAGGGTTGGCCTTGTATTGACTGGAGCTTGTGCGGCGAAGGTTCGCACCTGTGGTTTCTCCCCCCAGCCGGCCGCGGGCTCAGTGGCTCACGGTGCTGGCGGGCGAGGTGCCATGTCCCGCAAGTTCCCCACACATCAGGAGTGCGTCCGTGTCGGAATCGCTGGTCAAACAATTGGTGAATGCCGGTGTGCATTTCGGGCATCGTGCCAGTCTCTGGAATCCCAAGATGGCACCGTACATCTACGCCCGCAAGAACCAGATTCACATCATTGACATCCGGGAGACGGTGCGCGGGCTGTTGCGCGCCCAGAAGTACTTGAATCAGGTGGCCAGCGGGGGCAGTCTGATCCTGTTCGTGGGCACCAAGCGTCAGGCAGCCGCCGCGGTGGAACGGGAAGGCTTGCGGTGCGGCATGCCGTTTGTCGCCGAGCGGTGGCTGGGCGGCGCCTTGACCAACTTCCGCACCATCCGCAGCCGGCTGGGACGTCTGGAAGAGCTTGAAGAGCTGCGATCCAGCGACAAGCTGGCCGAATACTCCAAGAAGATGCAGTCGGCCCTGGCTCGCGAATATCGCAAAATGTATCGCAACCTGAACGGCCTGCGGTCGATGAATCGGCTGCCGGAGTGCCTGGTGGTGGTCGATCCGCGCAAGGAGAAGAACGCGATCCACGAAGCGCGGCGGCTGGGGCTGACGACCATCGCCCTGATCGATACGGATTGCGATCCGGACCTGGTGGACCTGCCGATTCCCGGCAACGACGACGGCATCCGTTCGATTGAGCTCGTCCTGCAGGTGCTGTCGGACGCGGTGATCGCGGGTAAGGCGAGCTCTGCCTTAGAGGCCAAGCAGGACGCGGGCCCGGAGTCTGTCGATGCTACGCCGTCGGCGCCGCCCGCCCCGCCCGCCCCGCCCGCCCCGTCGGCCGCGTCCGAGGCGCCGCCAGCTGTCGACGGCGAGGCGAACCAGTAGTCTTCCCCGATTCCCGACGCAACACAGGACCTACCTGAGGAGAATGAAACATGGCTGAGATAACTGCCGCCGCGGTGCGAGCCTTCCGCCAGAAGACAGGCCTGCCCCTGATGGACTGTAAGCGGGCGTTGGCAGAGGCCGACGGTGACGAGGAGAAGGCGATCGAGATGCTCCGCAAAGCGGGCGAAAAGCTCGAGGCCACACGCGCTGACCGGGTCACGGAATTCGGCCGGTTCGGTATCTATGCCGGACTCGACAAGTCCACCGGTGCCATGGTGGAGCTCAAGTGCGAAAGCGCGCCGGTGACACAGAACGACGATTTCATCCAGCTGGCCAATGACCTGGCCCAGCAGCTGGCGACCGGGCCTGGCGCGGCCACGGCCGACGAACTGCTGGCACAGCCGTCGCCCAGCCAGCCGGGGTCGACCCTGGCTCAGCAGAAGGGCGACCTGTTCAACCGCATTCGAGAGGTGTTCAACATCGGCCGGATGGTGCGGATCGATGGCCCATGCGGTGGCTATAGCCACAACGCGAAGACGGTGGCGGGCGTGTTGCTGGCCGTCGACGGGGGAACGGACGCCGTGGCCAAGGATGTCAGCATGCACATCGCCGCCATGCGCCCCAAAGCGCTCAACATCAGCGACCTGGATCCGGCGCTGGTGGACAAGGAGCGGGAGATCCTTCGCGAGGCGGCGCTGCAGGAAGGCAAGCCAGCCAACATCGTCGACAAGATGGTGGAGGGGCGGCTGCGCAGTTTCTACGCGGAACAGGTGCTCTGTGAGCAGCCGTTCGTGAAGGACGACAAACTGACGGTCGGGCAGTTTGCCGCCCAGCATCAGATGAAGATCCAGCGTTTCGTGCATTGGGAACTCGGACAGGGTTGATGGCTGCCCGGGACGGCAGCTCCGCGGGTGCGGCATCGACTGTCCGTGCAGCACCTGCGGCATCCGAACAGCAGGGAAATTCGGTCCATGAATCAGGCGCAACAGGCGACGGGCGGTCCCCGCTATCAACGGGTCGTGCTGAAGCTGTCGGGTGAAAGCTTCGCGCACGCCGGCGAGCGGGGCATCTCGATGGACGAAGTCGTCGGTATTGCTCGGCAGATCCACCAGGCGGCCCAGATGGGTTGCCAGTTGGCGGTGGTCATCGGCGGTGGCAACATCCTGCGGGGCGCCCACTTCACCGACAGGAACGTGGGGATCCAGGAAGCGACTGCCCACTACATGGGCATGCTGGCGACGGTGATCAACGGCCTGGCGCTGCAGGACGCGCTCGAATCGTGCGGCAGCGACACGCGGCTGATGACGGCGATCCGCATGGACAGCGTGGCGGAGCCCTACCTCCGTCGGCGCGCGCAATCGCACCTCAGCAAGGGGCGCATCATCATCCTGGCGGCGGGCACCGGCGGCCCGTTTGTGACCACCGACACGGCTGCCGCCCTGCGGGCGCTGGAGCTCGGCGCCGACATCCTGCTCAAGGCAACCCGGGTGGATGGCGTCTACAGCGACGACCCGGAAAAGAACCCGCGCGCGGTGCTCTATCAGAACCTGGACTATAATGCCGTGCGGCAGCAGAATCTGCGGTTCATGGACAGCACCGCGATCGCCCACTGCATGGAACGATCGCTGCCGATCCTGGTCTTCAACTACAAGAAGGACGGTAATATTCAGCGGGCGGTGCAGGGCGAGAAGATCGGGACCATGGTCGGTCCGCGGCCGCGCACCAGCGGCAACGGCCCCTCGGTCTCGCCGCCGTGCGCGTCCTGAGTTGGCGGCAGCGGCGCCGTGCGATAGACTGTAGCAGAACGCCCACGGGCGAGTGTTTCAGCGGTCCGCGACGTTGCCTCCAATTGGGGTGCCCACCATGCCTGCCGAAGATATCCTGTTCGACGCCGATCATCGGATGGAGAAAGCCATCCAAATACTCAAGACCAGCCTGGCTGGCATCCGTACGGGGCGCGCCAATCCGGGGCTGGTCGATACCCTGCGTGTCGCGGTCTACGGTGCATCGACCCCCATCAAGCAGCTGGCGACGGTCGGCGCGCCAGAACCGACGCAGATCGTGATCCGCCCCTATGACCCCAGTACGCTCAAAGACATCGAGAAAGCCATCGTGGCCAGTGACCTGGGGTTCAATCCCCAGAATGATGGCCGCCTCATCCGCATCAATGTCCCGCCGCTGTCCAACGAGCAGCGCAAGAAGATGGTCGCGCGGATCAAGGAACTGACGGAAGAGGCCAAGATCTCCATCCGCAACATCCGCCGCGATGCCAACAAGGCGCTCGATCAGGCAGAAAAGGACAAGGAGATCAGCGAGGACAAGCGGGACAGTCTGAAGGAGGAAATCCAAGAGGTGACCAAGAAGTTCGAAGCACAGGCTACGGAGTTGGCCAAGTCCCGCGAACAGGAAGTCATGGAATAAACCCAATGAGGCCGCTGGGATGACGTCTCCGCACCCAGGATCCGTCTCCTATCTCTGCCCGCACTGCCAGGCCCGGCTGGCAGCTCAGCCCCGTGATGCCGGGCAACGGCGAGCGTGCCCGCGCTGTGGCCAGTCGATCAAAGTGCCCGGCGCGCCGCAGGCTTCGTCCGGCCAGCCACAGGCCGCGGTGCCCGTGCAGCCGGGGATCGCCAACATCGCCTTCCTCTGTCCGGCCTGCCGCACACGGCTCTATGCCCCGACTGAACAGGCCGGTCAGACCACCGTGTGTCCCGACTGCCTGGAGACGGTGACCATTCCGCGGCCGCCGGCAGCTCGGCCCGGGAGTTCGCCGGCCCCACCCGGCCGCGTCAGCCGGAGCGAGCCCCCGCCGCCGCCCGCGCGGGGTCGAACAGCCCCGGACCAGGAGGGGCCCGAGACCAGCCCTCTCTCTGGCGGCGATACGGATGGCGAGCCGCAGTTCGGCGATGCCGAACCAGGGGTTTTTGCCGTCAAGTGCCCGACGTGCGACACGCTGTTGTATGCGACCGAAGATGAAATCGGCCAGTCCAAGACTTGCCCGGACTGCTTTTCGATCGTGGAGGTGAAACGTCCGCGCGTGAAACCGCAACGAGTCAACAAGGTAGTGGACGCGGACTACGCAGGAGATTTGTTCAAGCTGAGCGATCCGGTGCCGCTGGATATCTACCACCAGACGGAACTCGGATTGAATCCCAAGACGCTCGGAGAAGAAGCGCTTCGCCGTGCCGAGCAGGCGTACGACGAACGGAGGGCGAGCGAATCGGAGTTGCCTCCGATTCCCTTGTGGGACGGCCTGTTTCGCTTTCTGCCGCACCCGCCGATGGTCGTGCGTCTGCTGATCGCTGCCCTGCTGCTGGGCGGCACGGCAAAAGTCTTGATGACGACTGTCATCTGGGCCAACGAAGGGGGCCGGGGAACAATGGCTGCGCTCTTTGCGGCACTTGCTCTCGCCATCCTGGTTGTCGTGGACTACGCGTACCTGGGCACCATGTGCCTCTGGATCCTGCAAGAATCGGCCAACGGCCATGACAACTTCACCGACTGGCCGGATGCAACGACGCCGGTCGAGTGGTTGGTGGAAGCGTTCCCGGCAGTGCTGGCCGTGTTCTATGCGATACTGCCCGGCTTGGGTGTGTACCTGGCGGCAGGCGTGCTGGGCATGCCCGCCTCGACACGGTGGCTCTTCCTGCTGGTGAGTCTCTACCTGTTTCTGCCGATCGTCCAGCTCTCGCTGCTCGAAGCGGACTCGCTGATCACCCCGGTCTCCCGGTCGATCCTGCAATCGCTCAGCCAGGATTTCCTGCTGTGGGCTACTCTCTATCTGATGACGTTCGCAATCGTGCTGATTGTCGCCATCGCGCTCTCCCAGGTCCGCCTGGACACGCCGACCGGTGTGGTCATGCTCTGGGGCACCGTCTGGGCCCTGGGACTGTTCCTGTACTACCGACTGCTCGGGCGCCTGGCGTGGGCCTGCCAGCAACACGAGGTGGCGGAGCCGCCGAGCGAGTCGGAGCGGGGCGATGCGTAGGCGTTCTGATCCAGCCGGCGCACCGGGGTGCCGGTGCGTCCCCTGCCGGGCGGGGCAGCGCGCGCCGGGGTGGCCAGCGAGCGTGCCGCCGGCGAGCGTGTGCAGAGCGTCGGTTGCGCTGCGCGCGGCCGCCAATGTCTCTTGACCGCGATTCTCTTTCCCATCTATACTCCGCCACCCTGTTTCGTGGAGATACTCTGTGCGGCGGCGAGGGGCACCGGTCAGGGGCGTGCTGGAGCCTGCGGCGCAGCGGAGACGGGGAACCCGTTTTGCCGGGCCAGACCCAGGAGCACTATTGGTTGAGGGAGAAACCGCCATGACGCGCAAGGATGGTTGCGGCCGCGTGCCGCCGTTGAGGAAGTGGACCAGTCGCCTGTGTTACGCAGCGGGCGCGGTCGGGCTGTTAGTGGTCTGTGTCTATCTGCGGCAGATTTCGGGCCCGGAGCCGGCCAGCGCGCAGGCGCCGGCCGACGCCACCGCGGTGGCACCGCGGACGCCCGCCGCGGGCGCGCCGGCCAAACAGCCGGCCGCACCAGCCAAGACGTCGAACGTGATGGCGGCCGTCAACGGCGAGCAGATCACGCGTCAGGAGCTGGCAGACGCCTGTCTCCAGCGGTATGGCAACGACGTGCTGGAGGGCATCGTCAACAAACACCTCATTTGGCAGGCCTGTCAGCAGAAGGGGGTCAACATCACCGACAAGGATGTGGAGGAGGAGATCAACCGCATGGCCGGCAAGTTCGGGCTCTCCGCCAGTCGCTGGCTGCTGCTGCTCCAGCAGGAGCGGGACATTTCACCCGAGCAGTATCGCCGCGAGATCATCTGGCCGACGCTGGCCCTGCGCGCGCTGGCCGCCAAAGAGATCGTGGTGACACCGGAAGAACTGCAGAAGGCCATGGAATCCGAATTCGGTCCGCAGGTCAAAGCGCGGGCCATCACGGTCAGGTCTCAGGAGAAGGCGGCCGAACTGCACGCCAAGGCCGTCGCCAACCCGGCCGAGTTCGGCACGCTGGCCAAGAACTATTCGGAAGACCAGAGTGCCAGCGTCCACGGCCTGATTCCGCCGATCCGCAAACACCTGGGCGACGAGAACCTGGAACGGATCGCCTTCAGCCTCCGTCCGGGCGAGATTTCGCCGGTGATCCAGGTGGCGCAGCAGTATGTGATTCTCCAGTGCGAGAAACAGCTGGAAGCCACCTACATCGCGCCGCGGTTTCGCGAGGACGCGGAGAACCGCATGCGTGATCGCGTGCAGGACCAGAAACTGCGTGCGGCAGCGGCGAGTTTATTCCAGCGGCTTCAGGAATCAGCTCAAGTCGCCAACGTGTACAACGACGAGAAACTGCGGAAACAGATGCCCGGCGTGGCTGCCACCATCAACAGCCAGAAGATCTCGATCCAGCAGCTGGCGGAAGAGTGCATCACCCGCAATGGCAAGGACGTGCTCGAGGGGGAGATCCACCGGCGCCTCTTGCAGCAGGCGCTCAAGAAGAAGAGCCAGCAGGTGACGGAGGCCGACATCGACGCTGAGATCGCCCGCGCGGCGGACTCCTACGGCTATCTCAAACCGGACGGGTCGCCCGACATCGAAAGGTGGCTGCAGGACGTTACCAAGGAGGAAGGGGCCACGATCGAGCTGTACGTGCGGGACGCCGTGTGGCCGTCCGTGGCGCTCAAGAAACTGGTGGACGCCAGCGTAGTGGTGACCGAGGACGACATCCAGAAAGGATTCGTCTCGAACTACGGCCCGCGGGTGGAGTGCCTGGCAATCGTATTGAGCGACCATCGCCAGGCCCAGAAGGTCTGGGAGATGGCGCGTGCCAACCCCACCGACCAGTTCTTCGGGGAGCTGGCCCAGCAGTATTCGGTGGACGGCGTCTCTCGCGAGAACTTCGGACGAGTGCCTCCGATCCGCCAGTTCGGCGGTCAGCCGGAATTGGAAAAGGAGGCCTTTGCCCTGAAACCGGGCGACTTGTCCGGCATCATCGCGTCGGGAGACAGCTACATCATCCTGCGCTGCACCGGCCAGACAACGCCGGTCGTGGCCAGTCTGGACGATGAAGTGCGCGAGGAGCTCGTCAAAGACATTCGGGAAAAGAAGGTCCG
>Ga0123330_1004758_pt1 | contig 10347 bp, 9 predicted proteins | sample BioC13SIPDNA_2_FD_89704 | JGI IMG/M metagenome (GOLD analysis project Ga0123330, IMG submission 89704) | Anaerobic biogas reactor microbial communites from Washington, USA - Biogas_R2_A C13 SIP DNA | ecosystem: Engineered > Bioreactor > Anaerobic > Unclassified | place: Washington, USA... | reverse complement strand
TTTGCGCGGCGGCAGACCCCCGTGCCGCTCCACCGCCTCGACAGCGATTGCCCGGCGCGCGGTCGCGACGAAGCGCACAGGGACCGAACGGGCGCGGGATCGCCTCGGTTGGACCGGGCGCGGGCCGCGTCTCAGTCCCCCACCGGCAACTCCAGCGTTTCCTTGACCTCTTCCATGACGATGTAGCTCTTGGACTCGCGCACGTGCGGCAGGGTCAGCAGGGTGCTGCCGAGCAGCTTGCGGTAGGAGGCCATCTCCGAGATCCGCGCCTTGATCAGGTAGTCGAAGTCGCCCGACACCAGGTGGCACTCGAGCACGTTGGGCAGGCGCAGGGCGGCGCGCCGGAACTCCTCGAAGATGTCGCCGGACTTGTAGGCCAGGCTGATCTCCACGAACACCAGCAGCCCCGCCCCCACCGCCTCGGGCGCGACCCGCGCGTGGTAGCCGGTGATCACCCCGTCGCGCTCCATCCGCCGCACCCGCTCGGTACACGGCGTGGTCGACAGCCCCACCCGCTCGCCCAGCTCGGTGAAGGAGATCCGCCCTTCCTTCTGCAGGATCTGCAGGATGCGGCGGTCAATCCGGTCCAGTCCCCTGCGCTTCACATCCGCTCCGGAAAGCCTCTTCCGCAGGAATATACCTCGCGATCGCGACATTCTTCGGGAGAACAAACTGGCTGATCGTTTCTATACTGGTTGAATCGCCGCAGCTGGCCGCGTATCGGAAGCACTCCACGGAACCGGGGGCGGCGGCGACAGGATCTCTACCGCCGGCACGGGCACGGCCCGCCGGTAGCAGCACACGGGCACACGCATGCGCATCCTGATCCTCGGCTCCGGCGTGATCGGCGTGACCAGCGCCTGGTATCTGCGCCAGGCCGGCCACGAGGTGGTCGTGGTCGACCGCGCCAGCGGGCCGGCGATGGAAACCAGTTTCGGCAACGCCGGCCAGGTCTCGCCCGGCTACGCCTCGCCGTGGCCGGCGCCGGGCATCCCGCTCAAGGCGCTGAAGTGGCTGCTGTCGCGCCACGCCCCGCTGGCGATCAAGCCGACCGCCGACCCGGAGCAGTACCGCTGGCTGTGGCGGATGCTGCGCAACTGCACCCACCATCGCTACGCGGTGAGCAAGGCGCGCATGGTGCGCCTGGCCGAGTACAGCCGCGACTGCCTGCGCGAACTGCGCCAGGCCACCGGCATCGAATACGAGCAGCGCACCCTGGGCACCACCCAGCTGTTCCGCACCCAGGCCCAGCTCGACGGGGCGGCGCGCGACATCGCGGTGCTGCGTGAATACGGCGTCGCCCACGAGCTGCTCGACCGCGAGGGCATCCTGCGCGTGGAGCCGGCGCTGGCCGGCGTGGTCGACACCCTGGCCGGCGCGCTGCGCCTGCCCGGCGACGAGACCGGGGACTGCCACCTGTTCACCACCCGCCTGGCCGCGCTGGCCGCGGACGCCGGCGTCGAGTTCCGCTACGGCGCGACCGTCGAGGCGCTGCAGGCCGCGGGCGACCGCATCGCCGGCGTGCGCATCGACGGCCGGGTCGAGACCGCCGACCGTTACGTGCTCGCGCTCGGCAGCTGGTCGCCGAAACTGCTGGCGCCAGTGGGCATCCACCTGCCGGTGTACCCGCTCAAGGGCTACTCGCTCACCATCCCGATCACGCGCCCGGAACTGGCGCCGCACTCGACCGTGCTCGACGAGAGCTACAAGGTCGCGATCACCCGGTTCGACGACCGCATCCGCGTCGGCGGCATGGCCGAGGTGTCGGGCTACGACCTGTCGCTGCCGCAGCGCCGGCGCGAGACGCTGGAGATGGTGGTGCGCAGCCTGTATCCCGACGGCGGCGACCTGGCCGCGGCGGAGTTCTGGACCGGCCTGCGCCCGTCCACGCCCGACGGCCCGCCGGTGGTCGGCGCGACGAAGTACCGCAACCTGTGGCTCAACACCGGCCACGGCACCCTGGGCTGGACCATGGCCTGCGGCTCGGCGCGCTACCTCGCCGACCTCGTCGACGGCCGCACGCCGGCGATCGACCCCGAGGGCCTGGACATCTCGCGCTACGACCGTCCCTGGCCGCAGCCCAGGGGCCTGCGCTGATGCGTCCGTCGCGCGCCACGATCGACCTCGACGCGCTGCGCCACAACTACCGCCTGGCGCGCCGGCTGGGCGGCGGTCGCGCGCTCGCCGTGGTCAAGGCCGATGCCTACGGCCACGGCGCCGTTGCCTGCGCGCGCGCGCTCGAAGCGGACGCCGACGGCTTCGGCGTCGCCTGCATGGAGGAGGCGCTGGAGCTGCGCGAGGCCGGGATCGAGGCGCCGATCGTGCTGCTCGAAGGCTTCTTCGACGCCGGCGAGCTCGACCTGGTCGAACGCCATCGCCTCTGGACCGTGGTCGCCTCGCCCTGGCAGGTCGACCTGCTCGAACGCCACCGGGCGCGCCAGCCGTGGCAGGTGTGGCTCAAGCTCGATTCGGGCATGCACCGGCTGGGCCTGTCGCCGGAGGAGTTCGTGCCGGCATGGCGGCGGCTCGCGGCGCTGCCCTGGGTCGGGCAGATGGTGGCGATGACCCACTTCTCGCGCGCCGACGAGCTCTCCCACCCGAGCACGCCGGGGCAGATGGCCGTGTTCGAGTCGGTGCTGGCGTCGCTGCCGCCCGGCACCCCGGCGAGCGTGGCGAACTCCGCCGCGCTGATGGCCTGGCCCGCGACCCGCCGCGAGTGGGTGCGCCCGGGCCTGATGCTGTACGGCGCGCACATGCTCGACGCCCCCTGCGCCGCGGCCGACGAACTGCGCGCGGTGATGACGCTCGAATCGAAGGTGATCGCGGTGCGCGACCTGGCCGCGGGCGAGCCGATCGGCTACGCAGGCACCTACACCACCACGCGGCCCACGCGCGTGGGCGTGGTCGCCGCCGGCTACGCCGACGGCTATCCGCAGTACGCCACCTCGGGCACGCCGGTGGTGATCGACGGCCGCCCGGGCGAGCTGATCGGGCGGGTCTCGATGGACATGCTCACCATCGACCTCACCGACCATCCGGAAGCCGGGCTCGGCAGCCGCGTGGAACTGTGGGGGCCGAACCTGCCGGTGGCGGAAGTGGCCGCGCGCAGCGGCAACAGCCCCTACCGCCTGCTCGCCGGCCTCAAGCGGGTGCCGCGCCGCTACGCGTGACGGGGCGCCGGCGCGTCAGAAGCGCCACGCCGCCTGCAGCATCGTCTCGCCGTCGTTGGGCTGGTGGATGCTGGCGTTGGAGATGTGCCGGGCCAGCAGCGAGAAGCGGTTCCAGCGCCAGCCGAAGGTGCTGATGAACTGCGGGTCGCCCGACAGGGCCTCGGTCTTGCCGCTCTGCACGCCGGCGCCGAAGCCGGCGACCAGGCCGCTCGGCCGCTCGTAACGCAGGCCGGCGTGGACCACGGTGACGTCGTCGAAGTTGTCGTAGTGCGAATCGCTGCGCCCGCGCACGTGCATCGCGCCGATCTCCCAGCGCAGCGTGCCGCCGCGATACTCGCGCCACTCCGGAAGCCAGGCGGCGGCGAACACCGGGGTGTCCTCGTTGTCGCGGGTGAACGAAACGCCGGCGCCGACCTCGAACCGGTCGGCGGCGTGCGCGGCGAAGGCGCAGGGGAGCGTCAGCGCCAGCAGGGCCAGCAGGCGCGCGGGGGCATGGATCGGTCGCGACATGGGGACACCGGTGGGGGAACTCGAAGCTGCGCAGTATAAGACCTCGCGCCCGGGTCCGGTACGGCCGCCCCGGCGCCGGCCCGGCACGCAGCGTTCCGGGCGCGGCCCGGTTACCCTGTCGCCGTTCCCCGACGACGCGCCCATCCATGCCGCTGCCCGCCCTGTCCGGTCTTGCCGACGCCGGTTTCCAGCTCGAGGGCGGGCGTGGCGGACGGCTCGACGTCGAGGCCGCGACCGGGCCCGGGGCGGTGTTCGACCGCTTCTTCGCCGCCTACGACGAGGCCTTCGTGCTGCCCGACGAAAAGGAAGGCCGCGACGGCTTCCTCGAATGCCTGGCGCTCAATGGCGCCGGCACGATCGACGCGCCCTACGCCGAATGGGTGCTGGTGGCCTCGCGCGACGGCGACGTCGTGGGCGGCGCCAACTTCTTCTGTCACGCGCTCGAGGGCCGAGACGGCTCGGCGCTGGCGATGAACCTCAACTACGTGTTCGTGGCGCCGGCGCATCGTGGCCGCGGCCACCTGCGCGACATGGTCGCAGCCGCCCGCCGGCTGGCGCGGATGACCTTCGCCGGCGCCGACGCGCTGCCGCTGTACCTGTTCATCGAACTCAACGATCCGCTGCTGATGGACGCCGAGGCCTATGCGCTCGACAGCGAGGTCGCCGGCATCGACCAGTTCGACCGCGTGGCCGTGTGGGCGCGGCTGGGCGCGCGCCTGCTCGACTTCGACTACGTGCAGCCGCCGCTGTCGGCCAGCCAGTCCGCCGACGCGGGCCTGATGCTGGGCGTGGTCGATCCGCCGCATCCGGCGCTCGACGCCTGCGTGCTCGGCACGCACCTGGAACGCTTCTTCGCGGTGTCGGTGCTCAAGGGCGGCGACCCGCACGCCGATCCGGACACCGCCGCCCAGCTGCGCGCGTGCGCCACGCGCTGCATGGCCGGCGAGGCGATCCGGCTGCTCGATCCCATGCCGCGGCTGGATGCGCTGCGGCCACTCGCCGGCCGGGGCGGCAGGGGGCCGGGCCTGCGCGCCCGGCTGGCCGCGCCCGGCGCCGGCACCGAAACGCTTCCGGGGAACCCCGCATGACCCTGCCGCAACCGGCCGACGACGACCTGCTCGCGCGCGCCCTCGCCCTGCGCGGCGAGGGCGGTCGCCTGCACCTGACCCTCTCCTTCCTCGTCGAGGAGACGCGGATGCAGGCACTGGTGGTGGACGGCGAAGGCCGCTGCTTCTGGAACCGGAAGCTGCTCTCCGCGCTGCGCGGCGACGACGGCGGCGACGATTACCAGGACAGCCGCCGCCTGGGCCGCGCGATCGAACCGCTGTTCAACGACATCGCCGACCGCCAGCGCGGGCTGTTCATCCAGGACTTCCTGCTCGACACGCCCAGCGCGCCGCAGCGCCCCGGCGACAGCGACGGCGAGAACGTGTGCGACGAGCCGGAGATCTCGTTCCCCGCCGACATCCGCTGGGAAACCGAGGGCGACCGCTTCGCCCTGTCGCTGGCGCAGCCGGTGCGGCTGCGGGCGCGCTGCCGCGCGTTCTGGGTCGCGCACTCCAACGCCGCGCTCACCTACCACCTGTCGCTGGAACTTCCCTACGCGCACGACCACGCCCACTACTACGCGCTGTCGCTGCTGCAGAAGGCGGTCGCGCCGACCGAGGGCACGCAGTGGCTCGACGGCGACGGCGGCCTGCGCGTGCACTCGCGCGAGGCCGGCGGCGCGCTGCCGCTGGCAGGGTACCTGGAGGCGATGTTCGAACGCCACGCCGCCAGCCTGCTGGCCGGCATCCGGGTGGAGCTGGGGCGCCGCGGCATCGCCATGGCGCCGCCCGTGCCCGGGCGCAGCCTGTGGCAGCAGCTGCTCGGCGAGCGCGAAGGCGAGCGCCCCGCGCTGCGCACGCCGGCCGGCCTGCGCTGCCGCGGTGTGGTCCTGCTGCAGGACCCGTACTTCTTCGCCCTGCTGCGGCCGCAGCTGCGCCTGCAGCTGCGCGACGTGCAGGCGGTGCGACCGGCGCGCGACGAGGCGGGCCGCAGCCGCTACGACGAGCAGCTGCTGCGCGCGCCCGGGATCCCGCCGCACCACCTCGACTACTACTTCCTGTCGGGCTTCCTGCAGAACATCGTCGACTTCCTGCGCCAGGACGTCTCCGAGATCCAGGACGGCACCGACCCGATCTACCCGCCGGCCGGGGTCGAGGACGACGACAGCCACTTCCTGGTCTACGCCACCCAGTCGGCGGTGTACGAGGTCGTGGCCGGGTCGCGCAGCCTGGACGTCGGGCGCGGCTGGATCGGCACCTGCCCGTACCTGTTCCTCGTCCACCTGATGACGCTGCACAACGAGACCCTCGTGCACCGCTACGAGGCGATGGTGCGCGGGCTGGTCGAGCAGCTCGAGCGCGACGGCCTGCTGCACGCCGAGACGGTGAAGGACGGCGGCGCGTGGTCCACCCGCGTCGCCGACGAGGCGTTCGAGGCGTTCCGCCGCTTCCGCCTCGACACCTTCAACCACGTCGCGCGCCACCGCTACTTCAACGTGCTGCGCTACGACACCGAGCGCGAGTTCTACGAATCGATCGAGACCGTCCGCGGCATCCAGCAGCGCGAGGCCTACTGGGCCGGGGTGGTGTCCGACCTGGAGCGCACGGTCGACGACCTGCGCGGCAACGAGGCGCAGAAGTCGGAGAAGTTCCTCGAACGGGTGCTGTTCTACGTGGCCTTCCTCGGCCTGCTGCAGGTGGTGTTCCAGCTGATCGACTTCGGTTTCGACGGCGCCTGGGAGAAGCTGCGCTGGTCGCTCGCAGCCTTCGGGGCCACGGTGGTGGCGATGCTGGTGCTGCTGCACTCGCGCGGCCTGGTCAGTACCCGGCGCTGGCGCCAGGCGCTCGACGTGCGGCGCCGGCGCCGGCCCGAGGACCTGTCCGGCTGAGGGCGCGGCGCGGTCGGATACCCTATTGGGCCCGCCCCGCCCCCCGGATCACGTGAGCGCCATCGCCTGCCTGTGCACCTGCCCCGACGCCGACACCGCGCGCCGCCTCGCCGGCGCGCTGGTCGGGGAACGGCTGGCCGCGTGCGTGAACCTGCTGCCCGGCGTCCGCTCGGTGTACCGCTGGCAGGGCGAGGTGCACGAAGACCAGGAAGTGCTGCTGGTGGTCAAGACCACGCGCGCGCGCCTGGACGCGCTGACGGAGCGGATCCGCGCGCTGCACCCGTATGAACTTCCGGAAGTCGTGGCGGTCGATATCGCCGGCGGCCTGCCGGCCTACCTGGCCTGGATCGCCGAGGAAACCCGCACCGGAGACTCCGCATGATCCCCCACCGGGCCAGGCGCCGGGGCCGGCTCTGCGCGCTGCTGCTGGCGGTGGCGCTGCCGGCGGCCGGGGCCGTCGATGAAACCCAGCTGCTGCCCGTGGACGAGGCGTTCGCGCTGCAGGCGCGCGCGCCGGCGCGCGACCGGATCGAGATCGACTGGACGATCGCGGACGACTACTACCTCTACCGCCACCGGACTTCGGTGCGGGTGGTGGAAGGCGGCTTCGAGGCGGGCGCGCTGCAGCTGCCCGCCGGCAAGCGCCACGTGGACGAGTTCTTCGGCGAGGTCGAGACCTATCGCGGGCGCCTGGCCGCGGTGCTGCCCGGCACCGCCGCGGGCGACGCCGGCACGCTCGTGCTGGAAGTGAAGTACCAGGGCTGCGCCGACGCCGGCGTCTGCTATCCGCCGCAGACGCGCCGGCTCGACGTGGCGCTGCCCGCGTCCGGCGACGCCGATCCGGGTTTCGCCTCGCTCGGCCGGTCGCTGGCCGGCGGCGCCGGCGCCGCGCCCGTGCTGCCGGGCACCGACGCCGCGGGCCGCGCACAGGCGCTGCCGCTGCCGCCCGAGCAGGCGTTCGGCTTCGAGGCCATCGCCGACGGCGGCGAGCGCCTGCTGCTGCGTTTCACCCCGGCGCGCGGCTACTACCTCTACCGCGACCGCAGCAGCTTCCGGGTCGAGGGCGCCGATGGCATCGCCGCGGGCGAGCCGCGCTGGCCCGCGGGCACCGCGCACCGCGACGAGCACTTCGGCGAGGTGGTGGTGTACTTCGACCAGGTCGACGTGCCGCTGCCGCTGACGCGACGCACGCCGGCGGCGGCGACGATCCGCCTGGTCGCCACCTTCCAGGGCTGCCAGGACGAGGGCATCTGCTATCCGCCGATGACCCGCAGCGTCGAGGTGGCGTTGCCGGCCGCGGGGCCGCGGCCCGATCCCGAGGCCACCGCGGCGGCGGAGCCAGCGCCCCGGCCCGGCGACGCACCTGTCGCCGGAGTGCAGGTCGACCACGCGGCGACGTCCGTGGCCGACGGCGCGGCCGCCGCCGACGCGCCCGGGCCTGCCTCCGCCGACACCGCCGTCGACGCGTCCGCCGACAACGCCGCGCGCACCCGTCCGCCGGCCGCGGGCCTGCCGGCCGGCGGCGCGATCGGCGCGCTGGTGCTGGCCCTGCTCGGCGGCCTGGTGCTGAACCTGATGCCGTGCGTGCTGCCGATCCTGTCGCTGAAGGTGCTTGGCGTGGCGCAGAGCGGCGAGGGCCGCCAGCGTGCACGCAGCCACGCGCTCTGGTACACCGCCGGCGTGCTGGCGTCGTTCGCGGCGATCGGCGCGTTGGCGCTGGCGCTGCGGGCCGGTGGCCAGGCCCTGGGCTGGGGCTTCCAGCTGCAGCAGCCATGGTTCGTGGCGGCGCTGGTGTACCTGATGTTCGCGGTCGGCCTGGCGCTGTCGGGCGTGTTCACCCTGGGCGGCGGGCTCGGCAACCTCGGCCATGCGCTGGCCAGCCGCAGCGGCCCGGCGGGCGATTTCTTCACCGGGGTGCTGGCCTGCGTGGTCGCCAGCCCCTGCATCGCGCCGTTCATGGGCGGCGCGCTGGCATTCGCGTTCACCGCGCCGCCGTGGCTGGCGCTGCTGGTGTTCCTGGTGCTGGGCCTGGGCCTGGCGTTGCCGTTCCTGCTGGTGGGGCTGGTGCCGGCGCTGGCGGACCGGCTGCCGAAGCCCGGCGCCTGGATGGAGACGCTCAAGCAGGTGCTGGCGTTCCCGATGTACCTCACCGCGATCTGGCTGCTGTGGGTGCTGGGCAAGCAGCGCGGCGTCGACGCGATGGCGCTGGTCGCCGTCGGCCTGGTGGTGTTCGCGCTGGCGCTGTGGTGGTTCGAGCGGCGGCGCTGGCGCGGCGGGCGCCTGGGCAGTGCGCTGGCGCTGGCGCTGGCGGTGCTCGCGCTGGCGCCGGTGTGGAAGGTCGGCTCGCTGCCGCCGCCGCAGCAGGCGACGACCGGGCAGCTGTCCGAGCCGTGGAGCCCGGAGCGTCTGCAGCAGCTGCGCGAGGAAGGCCGCGTGGTGTTCGTGAACATGACCGCCGACTGGTGCGTGACCTGCAAGGCCAACGAGCGCCGGGTGCTGTCGCAGCCGGCGTTCCGCGCGGCGCTGGCGCAGGCCGGGGCGAGCTACCTGGTCGGCGACTACACCAACACCGATCCGCGCATCGCGGCGTTCCTCGACGCGCACCGCGCGGTCGGCGTGCCGCTGTACGTGGTGTACCCGCGCGGCGGCGGTGAGGGCGAGGTGCTGCCGGTGCTGCTCACCGACGACATCGTGGCCTCGGCGCTGGAGCGCGCGTCGCGATGAAGCTCACGCCGGCGAAGGTGGTCCTGGTCGCGCTCGCGGCCGGCGGGCTGGGCCTGCTGGCGGGGCTGATGGTCACCGGCGGCGGCCCGATCTGGGGCACGGACACCGGCCAGCGCCTGCTCAACGACGCGCTCACCGCCAGCGCCCCGCCGCTGCCCGACGGCGGCACGGTGGCCCGGCGCGGCGAGCCGCTGCCCGCCGTGCGCCTGAACACCCTCGACGGGCACGCCCTGCAACTGCCGGACGACTTCGCCGGCCGGCCGCTGCTGGTCAACGTCTGGGCCAGCTGGTGCCCGCCCTGCATCGAGGAGATGCCCGAGCTCGACCGTTTCGCCCGCGAACAGGGCGACGACGGCGTGCAGGTGCTCGGCCTGGCCCTGGACGAACCCGAGGCCGTGCGTGCCTTCCTCGAGCGCGTGCCGGTGCGCTACCGGCTGGCGATCGACGCCCCCGGCCCCGCCGACGCCGGGGTGCGGCTGGGCAATCCCCGAGGCGTGCTGCCCTATTCGATCCTGGTCTCGGCCGACGGACGCCTGCTCAAGCAGAAGATCGGGCCGTTCGAACCGGGCGAAATCGACCGCTGGGCCGGTCCCTGAGCCCCGGCGCCGCGCCGGTTCAGGGTGCCTGCAGGGGCTCGGCCGCGTAGGCCTCGTGCAGCAGGCGCACCAGATCCGGCGCGGCCGGCAGCGCCACGTCGCCGATGCGCGAGACGGCGATGCCGGGCGACCAGGAGTTCATGACCACGCCGCCTGCGAGCCCGGCGATATCGTCCAGCGTGAGCGTCCGGTCGCGCTGCGGCACGCCCATCCGCCGCAACTGGCGCCTCACGATGCCCATGGTGACGCCGGCCAGCATGTCGGCCACCGGCCACACCACCGCCGCGCCGTCCCAGAAGGCGAGGTTCCAGATCGTGGCCTCCGCCACGCGCCCGGCCGGATCGATGAAGGCGGCATCGTCGAAACCGCGCGCGACCGCCTCGCGCAGGTACCACGTCTTGGCCACCTCGCC